>Ga0137380_10000517_pt1 | contig 28133 bp, 28 predicted proteins | sample SagtaG_17_FD_104809 | JGI IMG/M metagenome (GOLD analysis project Ga0137380, IMG submission 104809) | Vadose zone soil microbial communities from Sagehorn Ranch, Mendocino, California, USA - Sage2_L_100_16 metaG | ecosystem: Environmental > Terrestrial > Soil > Vadose zone | place: USA...
CATGGCCGGGATGGCGCTCAGGCTGATGCCGAGCGCGACGGCCAGGGCGGCAGTGGCGAGCTTGTACATGGCTGGTCCTCCTCGAGGCTGGTGGGTTGCAAAACCAACACCAGCGGCGGAGGCGGCGTCAGGCCTTCAACAGCTCCTCGGCAATCTTCTTCACATCGGCCGCGTCGACTTGTCCCTTGTGGGTTTTCATGATGTCGCCGACGAGGCGGCCGACCTGCTTGGCGTCGGCGATGCCGAGCGCCCGCGCACGCTCCTGCACGAGGCTACGCAACGCGGTGACGTCGAGGCCCCTGGGGAGGAACCGCTCGCAGAACTCGATCTCGAAGCGGAGCTGGGCCGCGTGCGCGGCGCCGCGCTCGCCCAGCTTCTCGTACTCGGCCAGCGCCTTCTGGAGCTGCTTGCGGTAGGCGCCGATCACGTCCAGCAGGAGCGCGTCGTCCACCTGGCCCGTGAAGCCCTTGGCGGTGCGGCGCTCCTGGAGCCGCGTCTTGAGCATGCGGACGACGTCCGCGGTGCGCGTGTCCTTGGCGCGGATGGCCTGCGTCAGCGTGTCGGTCAGCTGCTGCTCGATGGCCATCAGTTGATCCGCTTCGCCCGGCCCTTCCACTCCTTGTCGCGCAGGACGAACTTCTGGACCTTGCCCGTCGAGGTCTTGGGCAGGTCGCCGAACTCGACGGCGGCCGGGCACTTGAAGTGCGCGATGTGCTGGCGGCAGAACTCGATGACCTCGGCCTCGGTCGCCTTCATCCCCGGCTTGAGGGTGACGAACGCCTTCGGCCGCTCGCCCCACTTCTCGTCGGGCACGGCGACCACCGCACACTCCATGACCGCGGGGTGGCGCGCGACGGCCTGCTCCACCTCGATGGTCGAGATGTTCTCGCCGCCTGAGATAATGATGTCCTTCTTGCGGTCACGCAGTTCGATATATCCATCCGGGTGCCACACCGCAATATCACCCGAGTGAAACCATCCTCCCCGGAACGCCTCGGCGCTGGCGTCGGGCTGCTCGAAGTAGCCCTTCATGACGTTGTTGCCGCGCATGACCACCTCGCCGAGGGTCTCGCCGTCCATCGGCACGTCCTGCATCGTGTCGTCGACGACGCGCACGAGGTCGAACACGACGTACCCCTGGCCCTGGCGGGCGGCCTTCTTCGCCATCTCGTCGGAGGGCAGGCGGTCCCACTCGGCGTGCCACGCGCAGACGGTGTGAGGGCCGTAGGTCTCGGTGAGGCCGTAGACGTGCACGGGCCGGAAGCCCAGCTCCTTCAGCCTGGCCAGGAGCGTGGGCGACGGCGGGGCGCCGGCGACGGCGCAGGTGACGGGGCGCGGCAGCGGGTGGGCCTTGGGATCGTTCACGATGCCGATCTGCACGGTCGGCGCGCCGCAGTAGTGGGTGACGCCTTCCTTGTCGATGAGGTCCCAGATACGCGCCGACTCCACGCGGCGCAGGCAGACGTGCGTGGCGCTCATCGCCGTCACGCCCCACGTGAAGCACCAGCCGTTGCAGTGGAACATCGGCAGCGTCCACAGGTACGTCGAGTCGAACGACAGCCCCGTCTCGAGCAGCTCGCCGACGGCGTTCAGGTACCCGCCGCGGTGGTGGATCATCACGCCCTTGGGCCGGCCCGTCGTGCCCGACGTGTAGTTGATGGAGAGCGTTTCCATCTCGTCCTCGATCCACGGCTCGCCCGGCTCGGGCGAGGCGGCGGCGAGGAAGTCCTCGTACGGATCGCCCGCCGCGCCGGTGTCATCCACGCGGATCACGCGCACGCCCGCGAGGTCGAGCGGCTTGACGAGTCCTTCCAGCTCGTGGTCCACGAAGACGAACTTCGCGCCCGAGTGCTTGAGGATGTAGCCGATCTCGTCGCTGTTGAGCCGCGTGTTGATCGGCACGAGCACGAGCCCGGCGGCGGGCACGCCGAAGTGCGCCTCGAGCATCGCGGGCGTGTTCGGACAGATGAAGGCGACGCGGTCGAGGTGGCGCAGCCCGGCCGCGCGCAGCCCCGAGGCGAGGCGGTTCGCGCGCTCCTCGAACTGCCGGTAGGTGTAGCGGCGGTCGCCGTGCACGACCGCGATCTTGTCGGGAAACACGTACGCGCTGCGCCGCAGGAACGACACCGGGGTCAGCTCCGTGCGGTACGGCTGCGTCTCCCTGGAGATGCGCAGCACGCGCTTGGCATTCGTTCCGGCCATGGATCGTCGTCCTCCCGTGAGCCGAATTATAGCCTCGGTGGTCCGCGGATTGCTCCGAGGCGCTCGGCGTGGCCGCGGTCAGCGGGTGACGCGATCGGTCTTGGCGGGGTCGAACTGCCGCGTCGTCGCCAGCGCCCACAGCACGCGCCACGCGCCCCGCGTGGCGAGCAGCCAGTAGGTCTGGCAACGGAACGTGCCGAGGAGCTTCTGGCCGAGCGTGGTGCGGCGCACGTCGACGCGCCGCGGAAAGTACGGCGCGAGCCCTTCGATCAGGTCCTGGGTCACGATGCCGCCCACCCAGATCGTGAGCCCGAGCGAGATCGAGGGGAAGGCGATGCCGAGGGCGAACAGCACGGGGTGGCCGCCGAAGCGGTAGGCGAGGTGCCAGCCGAGAAAGCCGACGACGGGATAGACGACGGCGGCGATCGGCCACTCCACCACCTTGTTGCCGACGTGCCGGCAGAGCTGGGCGGCGTTGAACGCGCTCGGCGCCGCCCGCCACGCGCGCCACAGGAACGCCACGTCGTCGAGCACGCCCTTGTACCAGCGCGCGTTCTGCCGGACCATCTTCTCCTTCGTCTCCGGCAGGTCCACCAGCTCCAGCAAGGGCAGCGGCGCCATCAGCAGGCCGCGCGCGCCGAGCGCGTAGCCGAGCGTGGAATCCTCCGTGGCGCCCGAGGTCGGGAAGCCGCCGAGCGCCTGCAGCACGTCGAGGCGCACGAACTGGTTGTGGCCGAGGCAGATCTGCGAGCGGCGAAAGCCGAGCTCGAAAGCGGGCCCGATGGCGCGCGCCAGCCGCGGCGCCCGCGAGGCCAGCGCCGCGAACCAGCGCACGCGGCGCGCCTCGTTGATCAGCCGCGCGATCGACACGCGGATGAAGATCGACGACTGCTGGATCGCGCACACGCGGCCGCGCGCGTCGTGGGCGGCGAAGTTCGCCAGCGAGAGCGTGACGCCCTGGTAGGCGGGGGCCCCCCTGCCGGCCAGGACTTGCGCGGCGATCCACCGATACACATTCCGATCGGGCAGCGAGTCGGCGTCGCTCACGCCGACATAGATGCGGCGCGGGTCGTAGCCTTCGCCCAGCGTCGCGCCCAGTGTCTCGGGGCGCAGCGCCCAGTTGAGCTGGTGGGCCTTGCGTCCGGCGCCGGGCATCGCCACCACCGACAGCATCTTTTGCTGCCACGACGGCAGGCCCCCGCGAAAGCGCCGCACCAGCTCCGCCGTCGACGCGGCCATGGCGGGATGCGGCGCCGCCTCCTCGCTGGCCTTCGTCGCCACCACGACGTGCAGCCGGCCGTTCGGATAGCGCGAGGCGAGCAACGCCGCGAGGGTGCCGGCGATGGCCGGCTCCTCCCACGCGGGGACGAGATGCAGAAAGACCGGCGCCGCCGCGCGCTCGAGAGCGGCCTCGTCGGGCAGCGTGTCGAGCACGGCGTACGCGTCCTCGACGAAGCGGCACGTCGTCAGCATGCCCTTCCAGTCCACGAGCAGCTTGAAGGCGGCGCGGCCGTTGACGAGCATGGCGGCGACGAACACGCCGAACCAGGCCCAGCCGGCCCCCCAGAGCCAGTCCACGGGCTTACTTGTTGGTCTGCGAGGGGAACTTCAGGACGGTCTCGCCCTCGCGCACGTAGCCGAGGTCCTCGCGGGCGAGCTTCTCGATGTAGGCGGGGTCGTTGCGCAGCCGCTCGACCGTCCGCGTCAGCTCGTCGGTGCGCGCGCGCAGCGTGACGAGGTCGCGCTCCATCGTGTCCATCTCGCGGCGCATCTCCGACACCTTCAGCACCGCGCGCATGCCGTAGGCGCCGAGGCCGACGGCGACGAGCAGGACGGCGGCGACGCCGAACGCCCGCGGGCGGCCGCTCACCGGGCGGTGCGGGAGTAGAGGCTGCGCCCGGGCCACGAGGCGGCGTGGCCGAGCTCTTCCTCGATGCGCAGCAGCTGGTTGTACTTGGCGGTGCGCTCGCTGCGCGCGACGGAGCCGGTCTTGATCTGGCCGGCGTTCACGGCGACGGCGAGGTCGGCGACGAAGGTGTCTTCCGTCTCGCCGGAGCGGTGGGAGATGACCGTGCCGTAGCCGGCGCGCTTGGCCAGCTCGATGGCGTCGAGCGTCTCCGTCAGCGTGCCGACCTGGTTGACCTTCACGAGCACGGCGTTGGCGAGCCCCTTCTGGATCCCCTGCTGGATCACGGCGGGGTTGGTGACGAACAGGTCGTCGCCGACCAGCTGCACGCGGCCGCCGAGGCGCCGCGTGAGCATCGCCCAGCCGGCCCAGTCGTCCGCGCCCAGCCCGTCCTCGATCGACACGACGGGATAGCGATCGACGATCGCCTCGTAGCGGGAGATCAATTCGTCGCTGTCGAGGGTGACGCCCTCACGGCGGAGGCGATACCGGCCGTTGTCCTGGGCGAACTCGCTGGCCGCGACGTCCAGCGCCAGCGCGATGTCGTCGCCGGGACGGTAGCCGGCGCGCTCGATGGCCTGCATGAGGAAGTCGAGCGCGGCGGTGTTGCTGCCGAGCGCCGGCGCGAAGCCGCCCTCGTCGCCCAGCCCCGTGCCGAGCTTCTTTTCCTTCAGGGTCTCCTTGAGGGCGTGGAAGACCTCGACGGCCATGCGGAGCGCGTTGCCGAACGAGTCGGCGCCCGCCGGCACCAGCATGAACTCCTGGAAGTCGATGCCGTTGTCGGCGTGGGCGCCGCCGTTGATCACGTTCACGAGCGGCACCGGCAGCAGCCGGCCGCCGACGCCGCCGAGGTACGCGTAGAGCGGCAGCCCCGCGTCGTCGGCGGCCGCGCGCGCCACGGCCAGCGAGACCGCGAGAATCGCGTTCGCACCGAGCGCCGACTTGTTCGGCGTGCCGTCCAGCTCCAGCAGGGCCTGATCGACCGCCGCCTGCTCGCTGGCCTCCATGCCGTCGATCTCCGGCGCGATCGTCTCCTCGACGTTGCTCACGGCCCGACTCACGCCTTTACCCCCGTACCGCTGCGTGTCCCCGTCCCTCAGCTCGACCGCCTCGCGCTTGCCGGTGGAGGCGCCGGAGGGCACGGCCGCGCGGCCCCAGGCGCCCGACTCGAGCTGGACCTCGACCTCGACGGTGGGATTGCCGCGCGAGTCGAGGATCTCGCGTCCGTAGACGCCGGTGATCGCGGACATGGCTCAGGACCTCCGTTCGAACACGAAGTCGGCGAGGGCGCGGATCGGCTCGGCCGGCGGGCCGAGCGGCTCCAGCAAACGCTTCGTCTCGTCGATGAGCCCACGAGCCTTGCGCTTGGAGGCGTCGAGTCCGAGCAGCGCCGGGTACGTCACCTTCTTCTTTCTCACGTCGCTCCCGGCGGTCTTGCCCAGCTCCGCGAGGCTGCCTTCCACGTCGAGGATATCATCCACGATCTGGAAGGCGAGCCCGAGCGACTCGCCCGCCCTCCGCACCGCGTCGATCTGCGCCGGGGTGCCGCCCGCGAGGGTGGCCCCGGCCGTGAGCGAGACGCGGATGAGCGCCGCCGTCTTGTGGCGATGGATGTACTCCAGCGTGTCGGCGCCGACGTCCTTGCCCTCCGACTCGATGTCGATGACCTGGCCGCCCACCATGCCGTCGGTGCCGGCGGCGTCGGCGACGTCGGCCACCACCCGCGCGACCGCGCGCGGGTCGGCGAGGCGCGCCGCGTTGTCGGCGACGAGCCTGAAGGCGAGCGTCAGCAGCGCGTCGCCGGCGAGGATGGCCATGGCCTCGCCGAAGACCTTGTGGTTGGTCAGGCGGCCGCGGCGATAGTCGTCGTCGTCCATGGCCGGCAGGTCGTCGTGGATCAGCGAGTACGCGTGGATCAGCTCGAGCGCGCACGCCGTGTCGAGCACGGCCTCGGCGGCGCCGCCGACGGCCTCGGCGCCGGCGATGACCAGCGTGGGCCGCAGCCGCTTGCCCGGCGCGAGCACGCTGTAGCGCATGGCGCGGTGGAGGTTGACGGGCACGATCTCCTCCGACGGCAGCACGCGGTCGAGGGCGGCGTCCACGATCACGCGATGCGCCTCGAGATACGCCTTGAGGTCGAAGCTCACCGCTCCTCCTCTTCCCAGGTGAGCGGCCTGGTCGTCGTCGCCCCGCTCTCGTCCTTGGCGAGCAGCTCGATGCGGCGCTCGGCGTCGTCGAGGTACTTCGCGCAGTGACGCGCCAGCGACACGCCCTCCTCGAACACCTTCAGCGAGTCCTCCAGCGGCAGGTTGCCCGCCTCCAGCGCGGCCACGATCTGCTCGAGCCGGGCGAGGCAGTCCTCAAACTTGAGGTCGGTCATCGCGCTCCTTCCTGGCCGTCACGCGGGCCGCGAGGCGGCCCTCGTGCAGCATCACGCCCACCTCGTCGCCCACCGCCACCTGCCGCGCGCTCCGCACGATCGCTCCCGACGCCGTGAGCGTGAGGCTGTAGCCGCGGCCCAGCACGGCCAGCGGCGAGAGCGAGTCGAGCCGGCCGGCGACGCCGACGAGACGGTGACGCCGGCGGTCCAGGCCGCGCGCGAGCGCGCGGTCGAGCCGTCCCGCGAGGTCGTCGAGGCGGCGGCGGTCCTGCCGCGTGCGCGCGACCGGGCTGCGCCCCCGGAGATCGCGCGTGGCCAGCTCCACGCGGTGAGCGATGCGCTGGATCGTCGCCCTCATCGCCCGCCGCAGACGCTCGGTGGCCTCGTCAACCCGCCGCGACAGCTCACGCAGCGGCCGGCGCGGATCGGTCAGCACGCGGCGCTCGCGGATGGTCTCCAGCCGGTCCCGCTGGGCCGCGAGCCGGCGGCTCATGGCGCGGATCAGGCGCCGGCTCAGCTCGCCGACCGACTCGGCCACCGCCTGCTTCTCGCGCACGACCAGCTCCGCCGCCTGCGACGGCGTGGCCGCCCGCACGTCGGCGACGAAGTCCGCGATCGTGTAGTCGACCTCGTGGCCGACGGCGGAGATCACGGGGATCTTGCTGGCGACGATCGTGCGCGCGAGCATTTCGTCGTTGAACGCCCAGAGGTCCTCGAGCGAGCCGCCCCCGCGTCCGACGATGATGACGTCCACGCCGCCCAGCGCGTTGAGCTCGCGCACGCCCTGGGCGATCTCCTGGGCGGCGCCGTCCCCCTGCACTTTCGCGGGCGCGACCACGACATGGATCTCGCCGAAGCGCCGGCCGATGACACGCAGCATGTCGTGCAGGGCGGCGCCGCTGGGCGAGGTCACGATGCCGATCTTGCGCGGAAAGCGCGGCAGGTGGCGCTTGCGCGCCGGGTCGAACAGGCCTTCGCGTCCCAGGCGCTCCTTGAGCTGCTCGAAGGCGAGCTGCAGCGCGCCGAGCCCGCGCGGCTCGAGCAGCTCGATCACCAGCTGGTACTCGCCGCGCTGGGCGTAGATCTCGACGGCGCCGAACGCGAGCACGTGCAGGCCGTCGGCGGGCTCGAAGCGGATCCGACGGACACGGTTGCGGAACAGGACGGCGCGCAGCTGCGCCCCCTCGTCCTTGAGGGTGAAGTAGGCGTGGCCCGAGCCGTAGACCTTGAAGTTCGAGATCTCGCCCTCGACCCAGACGGCGGGGAAGCGCTCGTCGAGCGTCGCGGCGAGCCGCCGCGACAGCTCCGAGACGCTCCAGACGGCGCGCTCGCTTGTCCTACCGGAGGCAGGGCTCACGCGACCGTCAGCGCGCGGCCTGGCGTTGCGCCGCGGCCAGCGTGTTCTTGAGGAGCATGGCGACGGTGAGGAGGCCAACGCCGCCCGGGACCGGCGTGATCGCGCCGGCGCGGGTGACGACGGAGTCGAAGTCGACGTCGCCGGCGAGCTTGCCGGTGTCCAGCCGATTGACGCCGACGTCGATCACCCACGCGCCTTCCTTGACCATGTCGCCCGTGATCATGCGCGGGCGGCCGGCCGCGACGCAGAGGACATCCGCGCGGCGCGTGTGCTCGCCGAGGTCGCGCGTCCGCGTGTGGCACATGGTCACGGTGGCGTGGCGCGCGAGCAACAGCTGGGCGAGCGGCTTGCCGACGAGGCGCGAGCGGCCGACGACGACGGCCTCGGCGCCCTCGAGCTTGGCGCCGTAATGATCGAGGATCTCCAGGCAGCCGGCCGGCGTGCACGGCACGGTGCCGGCTTCCCCCGCGAGCAGCCGGCCGAGGTTCGTCGGGTGCAGGCCGTCGACGTCCTTCTCGGGATCGATGGCCGCCAGCGCGACGGGCTCGTCGAGGCCCTTGGGCAGCGGCAGCTGGAGCAGGATGCCGTGGATGGCGGGATCGGCGCTCAGCGCGCGCAGCAGCGCGTTCAGCTCGCGCTGGGCGATCCCCTGCGGGTACAGGCAGTCGCGCGAGACGATGCCCACCGAGTCGGCCGCGCGCTTCTTGTTCCGGACATAGATCTGCGAGGCGGGGTCCTCGCCGATGAGCACGACCCCGAGGGTCGGAGTCACGCCGCTCGCCTGCTTCAAGCGGTCGACGCCGGCTTTGACCTCCGCGAGGACGCGCTCCTGGACGGGCTTGCCGTGGAGGATCACGCGGCTACGCGCAGGCGGCGGATGTCCGAGGCGCGACCGGTCTCCGGCTCGATCGCGATCACGACGCCGTGCAGCGCGGCCGGGCCCTTGGCGGGCTCGAAGCGCATCGGCATCTGCGTGAGGAAGCGCTGCAGGATGATCTCGCGGTCCACGCCGATGACGCCGTCGGTCGGGCCCGTCATGCCGAGGTCGGTGATGTAGGCGGTGCCGCCCGGCAGCACGCGCTCGTCGGCGGTCTGCACGTGGCGGTGGGTGCCGACGACGGCGCTCACGCGGCCGTCGAGGTACCAGCCCATCGCCAGCGACTCGCTCGTCGCCTCGCAGTGCATGTCGACCAGGATGATGGGCGTCTCTTTCCGCAGCTCGGGCAGGATCTCGTCGGCCTTGCGGAACGGGCAGTCGATCGGGCTCATGAACACGCGGCCCATGAGGTTGACCACGGCCACGCGGTGCGGGCCGGCCTTCACGGTCACGTGGCCCACGCCCGGCGTGCCGGCCGGGAAGTTCGCGGGGCGCAGGAGCAGGTTCTCCTTCGTGATGTACTCGATGATCTCTTTTTTGTCCCAGATGTGGTTGCCGGAGGTGAGCACGTCGGCGCCCTGCTCCAGCATCTGCTTGGCCATGGGCCCCGTGATGCCGAAGCCGCCGGCGGCGTTCTCGCAGTTCACCACGCAAAAGTCGATGGCGTGCTGCTCGCGCAGCCGCGGCAGGAGCTTCGCCAGCGCCGCGCGCCCGGGCTCGCCGAAGATGTCGCCGACCATCAGGACATTCATGCCGCTACTTGGCCACCTCGACCGCGCGCGTCTCGCGGATCACCACGACCTTGATGTGGCCGGGGTACTGCATCTCGGCCTCGATGCGCTTGGAGATGTCCTTCGCCAGCTGGTGGGCGTCGAGATCGGAGACGATCTCGGCCCGCGTCATCACGCGCAGCTCGCGGCCGGCCTGGATCGCGTAGCACATGTCGACGCCCTTGTAGGAGAGCGCGATCTCTTCGAGCTGAGCCAGCCGCTTGATGTAGGACTCGAGCACGTCGCGCCGCGCGCCGGGCCGCGCCGCCGAGATCCCGTCGGCGGCCTCGGTGAGCACCGCCTCCACCGTCTCCGCCTTCACGTCCTCGTGGCCGCAGAGCGCGGCGTTGATCACCTGCGGGCTCTCGCTGTACTTCGTCAAGACCTGAAGGCTGAGCTCGGGGTGGCTGCCCTCCTGCTCGTGCGTGAGCGCCTTGCCGATGTCGTGCAGCAGCCCCATGCGCTTGGCCAGCTTGACGTCGGCACCGATCTCGGCGGCCATCATGCCGGCGAGCCAGGAGACCTCCTTGGAGTGCTGCAGGCAGTTCTGGCCGTACGACGTCCGGAACTTCAGCCGGCCCACCAGCTTCACCAGCTCGGGATGCAGGCCGTGCACGCCCACCTCGAAGCAGGCCTTCTCCCCCTCCTCCTTGAGGTGCACGTCCATCTCCTGCTTGACCTTGTTGACGACCTCCTCGATCCGCGCGGGATGGATGCGCCCGTCGGCGACGAGGCGCTGGAGCGCCAGCCGCGCGATCTCGCGGCGGTACGGATCGTAGGCGGAGATCAGGACGGCCTCGGGCGTGTCGTCCACGATGAGGTCCACACCGGTGTGCTGCTCGAGCGCGCGGATGTTGCGGCCCTCGCGGCCGATGATGCGGCCCTTCATGTCGTCGGAGGGCAGGTCGACCACCGACACCGCGGTCTCCACCGTGTAGTCCGGGGCGAGGCGCTGGATCGTGGTGGCGAGCACCTCGCGCGCCTTGTCGCGCGCGCCCTCGCGGGCCTCTTCCTCCAGGCGCATGCCCAGCAGCGCGGCCTCGCGGCGCGCCTCCTCCTCCATCTGCCCGAGGAGCTGCCGCTTGGCCTCCTCGGCGGTGAGACCGGCGATGGATTCCAGCTTGCGGCGCTGCTCCTCGGCCGCGGCAGCCATACGCTGCTCGCGCTCGCCCAGCGTCCGCTCGCGGCCCACGAGGGCGCGGTCCTTCTCGGCGGACTCCGTCAGCCGGCGATCGAGCTGGTCGAGCTTGCGCGCCAGCTCTTCCTCCTTGGTGACGACGCGCTGCTCGACCTGCTTGAGCTCGCGCTCGCTGCGCCGCGTGTCATCCTCCAGCGCGGCACGCGCCTTGAGCGAGGCCTCCCGCGCCTCCAGCTCGGCGGCCTTGCGGAGGGCGTCGGCCTCGCGCTCGCCGTCCGCGATGATCTTCTTCGCGGCGACGCCGGCGTCGCCGAGCCGGCGGTCGGTGAACCACTTGTGCAGGAGCACGCCGATGAGCAGGGAGAGCAAGCCGACGAGCGAATCGAACCACGCTAGAGAGTCCATCATCCGCCCTCTCGTAAGAGGCCGTTCAGTGTCATCGAAGTACGCGTCAGATTTGATGAGTATAGGTGGGGGGCGCGCGGCGAGTCAAATACCCTGAAACGAAAGTCCCCGCCTCTGCCGTGTGCCGGGGTGTTTCGAACCTGGTATGACCAGGTGGGCGTCTTTGATAGAGAGCTTCAGGCTTCCCCTTCGAAGAGGGGCTTGCACACCACTCTCGGTTCGACACCCGATGTGTAAACGAGGTTGAAACTTCCCTCCGGCATCACCAACAGCGCAGGGACAGGCTAGGTTTACCCGGGGACGGGCCGCAGGTCAAGCCCCTAGGGTCAGGGGCGACGGGGCGGGTCGGGCGCGACGCGGTCGAGCAGCTCGACGAGGGCGCCCAGCCGGGCCTCGACCTCACCCGCATCGCGTGTTTTTTCCTCGCGCGCGCGGTGCAGCTCGTCGGCGATCTCGAGGGCGGCGAGCGTCAGCGCCTTGAGCGGGTCGCGGACGCCGCTGCGCTGCAGCGCGGCCACGCGCTGTTCCACGAACGCGGCCAGCGCCTTCAGATATGCGGGATCGGCCTCGCTGCGCAGGGTCAGCGTCTGGCCGAGCAGGGTCAGCTCGACGCGCGCACGGTTGTCGGTCACGTCTCCGCTCCGAGGTCGAGCTTGGCGATGTCGCGCAGCACGGCGTCGATCTGGCCGAGCACCTGCCGGCGCTCGTCCTCGAGCCGGCGGTTGTCGCGGCGCAGGCGGTCGTTCTCGTCGCGCAGGCGCGCCACGGCCTCGGCGGCGCGACGCACCGCGGCCTCGAGCTCGGTCAGCCGGTCGGCGATGGAGTCGGTCACGGCCCCTTCATAGGCTCGCCTCGAACGGCGGGGCCCCAGCCCCGCGACGTTCTGCGGCTCGCACTACGCCCCCCGCAGCGTGAGCCCGAGCGCGGCGCAGACGCGCTGCGCGACCCGCGCGTGGATCGCGTTCACCTCGTCGTCGGTGAGCGTGCGGTCCTCGGCCTGAAACGTCAGCCGGAAGGCGATGCTGCGCCGGCCGTCGGGCAGCGGGAACACGTCGAAGACGGCGAGCCCGCGCAGCAGCGATCCCGCCTCGCCCCGGATCGCGTCGGCGATTACATCGGCCGTCACCGGCCGCTCGCCCAGCGCGAAGGCCATGTCGCGCTGGACGGCGGGGAACCGCGCCAGTGGCCGGTAGCGGGGCGTGCGGCGCACCGGCGGCACCCCTTCGTCGAGCGTGAGCGCCGCCGCGAATACCGGCACGTCGATGCCGAACGCCTCCCGCGTGGTGGCCGCGACCTCGCCGAACTCGCCCAGCGGCTGGCCGGCGACCAGCAGCGTCGCGTGCGAGTCCGGCTCGAAGCCCGAGAGCTTCCCGCCCGTTCGGGTCTCGGGCGCGAGACCGAATTCCCCCGCCACCAGCTCGGCGAGGCCCTTGGCGTCGTAGACGTCGGCGGCAGCCGGCGGCGTATGCCATGCGGCCTCCGCGCGCGCGCCGGCGAGCGCCAGCGCGACCCAGCGCGGCTCCGTCGTCTCCGTGTCCCCGCCCAGCGCCCGCTTGTAGGTCCGGCAGATCTCGAACACACGTACGCCGGGCTGCTGGCGCCGCAGGTTCGTCGCGATCACGCCGAGGAGGCCTTCGAGCGGGTGGGCGCGCAGCTCGGACGCATCCTGCGACAGCGGGTTGAGCAGCTTCAACGCGCCCGAGGTACCCAGCGCGCCCGCCCGCGCGGGATCGCTGAACGCGTACGTCACGCACTCGGTCAACCCGGCGCCGACGAGCGCCTCGCGCACGATCTGCTCCTGGCGGCCGCTGTCGCTGTCCCGCGCGAGCGCCACCGTCCCGCGCCCGAAGGTGGTCGGGATCCTGTCGTAGCCCCACACCCGGATGACTTCCTCCACGAGGTCGTCCTCGATGGCGAGATCGCGGCGGAAGCTCGGCACCGTGACGTCGAGGTCGGCGCCGCGCGCTCGCACGCCGAGCCCGAGGCCGGCGAGGATCCGCCGCGCCTGCGCGGGCGGCGGGGCGACGCCGAGCACGCGCTTCACACGCGCCATACGCAGGCGCACGCGCACGGGGCGACGCTTGCGAGGATAGACGTCGATCACCCCACGCGCGACGACGCCGCCCGCCAGCTCGGCCATGAGCTGCGCCGTGCGGGCCGAGGCGTCCAGCAGGCCCTCGATGTCGGCCCCGCGCTCGAAGCGATAAGCGGCGTCGGTCTTGAGGTCGAGGGCGCGCGATGTGCGTCGGGTCGTGCCCGGATCGAAGTACGCGCTCTCGAGGAGCACGCGCGTGGTGGCGTCGGTGACCTCGCTGTTCTGGCCCCCCATGACGCCGGCCAGGCCGATCGCGCGCTCCGGGTCGGCGATGACGCACATCGAGGCGTCGAGGGTGCGGGCCTGGCCGTCCAGGGTGATGAAGCGCTCGCCGGGGCGCGCGCGGCGGACGACGATCGTCGCGTCGGCCACGCGCGTGGCGTCGAAGGCGTGCAGCGGATGCCCGAGCTCCCACAGCACGTAGTTCGTCACGTCGACCACGTTGGAGATCGGACGCAACCCGACGGCGCGCAGCCGTGACTGCATCCATGCGGGCGAAGGCGCCACCCGCACGCCGTCGATGATGCGCACGGTATAGCGAGGGCAGAGGTCGGGCGCCTCCACGCGGACGCGCGCGAGGTCGGCGGCGCGCTGCCGGCCCTCGCGCAGCGAGATCGGCGGCGGCCGCAGCGGCGCGCCCGTCAGCGCGGCCAGCTCGCGCGCCACGCCGAGCACCGACAGGCAGTCGGGACGGTTCGGCGTGATCTCGATGTCGAGCACCTGATCGTCGAGGCCGAGCTGTTTCACGACGTCGGCGCCGACGGCGGCGTCGCCGTCGAAGAGCAGCAGGCCCGCCTCGTGCTCCTCGCCAAGACCGAGCTCGCGCTCGGAGCAGAGGATCCCCTGCGATTCGAGGCCGTGCATCTTCTTGGCCGTCACGGCGCCGAGGCCTGGCAGCGTGGCGCCGGGCGGCGCGAAGGCCGCCCGGACCCCGGCGCGCGTGTTGGGCGCGCCGCACACGACGCTGAAGCGCTGCGCGCCGCGGCCGCGCACGCGGCACAGGAACAGCCGGTGGCCGCGGCTCTCGCCGAGCTCCCGCTCGATGGCCTCGACCTCGCCGACGATCACGCCCCGCAGGCCCTCGGGCAGCAGCGGCGTGACGCTCGCCACCTCGACGCCGGCGTTCACGAGACGGTCGGCGGCGTCCTGGGCGGAAAGCTTCACGTCCACGAACTCGCGAACCCAGCCGTACGGGATCTTCACGCGAACTGGCTCAAGAAGCGGAGGTCGTTTTCGAAGAACAGCCGGATGTCGTCGACGCCGTACTTCAGCATAGCGATCCGCTCGACGCCCATGCCGAAGGCCCAGCCGGTGACCTCCTCCGGGTCGTAGCCGACGTTCTTCAGAACTTGGGGATGGACCATGCCGGAGCCCAGGATCTCCAGCCAGCCCGACTGCGTGCACACGCGGCACCCGGCGCCGGCGCAGAGGAAGCACACCACGTCCACCTCGGCCGAGGGCTCGGTGAACGGGAAGAACGAGGGCCGGAAGCGGATCTTGCTGCGCGGGCCGAACATCTCGCGCGCGAACAGGTCGAGCGTGCCCTTGAGATCGGCCATGGTCACGTCACGGTCCACCGCGAGCCCCTCGACCTGGTGGAACATCGGCGAGTGGGTGATGTCGGCGTCGCGACGGTACACCACGCCGGGGCAGATGATCCGCACCGGCGGCTTCTGCACGCGCATCGCGCGGATCTGCACGGGCGACGTGTGCGTGCGGAGCAAAGTCTCCGGCGACAGGTAGAACGTGTCCTGCATGTCGCGCGCGGGATGGTCGCGCGGGATGTTCAGCGCCTCGAAGTTGTAGGCGTCGGTCTCGATCTCCGGCCCCTCGGCCACCGAGAAGCCGAGGCCGGTGAAGATCGTGACGATCTCGTCGCGCACGCGCGAGAGCGGGTGCACGACGCCGCGCGCCGGGCGGCGGCCGGGCAGGGTGAGATCGGGACGCTCGCGCTCGCGCTGACGCCGGCGCTCGGCCGCGCGCGTCGCCTCGAGGCGGGCGTCCAGCAGCGCCTCCAGCTCGCGCTTGGCCTCGTTGGCGGCGGCGCCCACCTGGGGGCGCTCCTCCGGGGACAGCGCGCCGAGGGACTTGAGGATCTGCGTGAGGTCGCCCGAGCGCCCGAGGTACTTGACCCGGATCCCCTCGAGCTCGGCCGACGAGGCGGCGCGGTCGATGGCAGCGCGCGCCTCGCCCGCCACGGCCTCGACGCGCGGGTGGCTCACGCCGCCCTCAGCGCGCCTGGGCCTTGGCGGTCTCGGTGAGCTTGGCGAACGCGCCGGGATCGCTGACGGCGAGCTCGGCGAGGACCTTGCGGTCCAGCAGCACGCCCGCCTTCTTCAGGGCGGCCATGAAGCGCGAGTAGGACAGCCCGGCCTCGCGGCACGCCGCGTTGATGCGCACGATCCAGAGCGCGCGCGCCGTGCGCTTCTTCTGCTTGCGGTGCCGGTAGGCGAACGCGCCCGCGCGCAGGACCGTCTCGGCCGCCGTGCGGTACAGCTTGCGCCGGCCGCCGACGTAGCCCTTCGCCTGCTTGAGGATCTTCTTGCGCCGCCGGCGCGTCTTCGCTCCACCCTTCGCCCGTGGCATCTGCCCGCTCCTCTTCTTCGTTTACAGGTAGGGAACCAGAACTTTGAGCCGCGCCGCGTCGGCGTGGTCGATCATCTTGGCCTTGCGCAGCCGGCGGCGCCGCTTGGGCGACTTGCCCTCGAGCTTGTGCTGCTTCCAGCCCCCGGCCCGCATCAGCTTGCCCGACGCCGTCCGCTTCAGCCGCTTGCGCGCTCCGCGCTTCGTCTTCATCTTCGGCATGTCGCTCGACTCCTGTTCATTTGTTCATTTATAGGCTCGTCTCGGACGGTGGGGCCCCAGCCCCACGACGTCCTGCGACTCGCACTTCAATGCTGAGCCTTGGGGCTCAGCATGATATGCAGCATCCGTCCTTCCATGCGCGGGTTGTTCTCGGTCACCGCGATGTCCTGCACCGCCTCCACCATCTTCTGGAGCATCTTCCAGCCCAGCTCGGTGTGGGCCATCTCGCGGCCCTTGAAGCGGACGGTGACCTTGGCCTTGTGGCCCTCCTCGAGGAACCGCCGCACGTGCTTGAGCTTGAAGTCGAAGTCGTGCCGCTCGGTCTTGGGGCCCATCTTCACTTCCTTCACCTGGATCGTCGTCTGCTTCTTGCGCGCCTCCTTGAGCCGGCGCGCCTGCGTGTACTTGTACTTGCCGAAATCCATGATGCGGCAGACGGGCGGCTGCGCCTCGGGCGCGACCTCGACGAGGTCGAGCTCCTGGGTGCGCGCCGTCTCCAGCGCCTGCTGGGTCGGCATGATCCCGAGCTGCTCGCCCTCCGCGCTCACCACGCGGACTTCGCGGGAGCGGATCCCTTCGTTGATACGGATTTCTTGTGCCTTGCTGATGGACGTCTCCTAGACGTACGCGATGGAGGATGCCGCCCGCGCGCGCGAAGCGCGGGCGACGGGCCGCTCGATCACGAACGGCCCACGGTTAGGCTGGATTCGCGCGCGGCGATCTCGCGCGCGAGGTCGCCGACCACGCGGTCGACGGGCACCGCCCCGAGGTCGTCGCCGCTGCGGTGGCGCAGGCTCACGGTGCCGGCCTCCGCCTCGCGGGCGCCGCACACGAGCATGTAGGGCACCTTGCGCAGCTGCGCCTCGCGGATGCGGTAGCCGAGCTTCTCGTTGCGGTCGTCGAGCTCGCTGCGCACGCGCGCGGCCCGCAGGCGCTCGTGCACGGAGCGCGCGTAGTCGGCGAACTTCTCGCTGATGGGGATCACGCGCGCCTGCACGGGAGCCAGCCACGTCGGGAAGGCGCCGGCGTAGTGCTCGGTCAGGATCCCGACGATGCGCTCGAACGAGCCGAAGATCGCGCGGTGGATCATCACCGGGGGCTTGGGCTGGCCGTCGCTATCGACGTACTCGAGACCGAAGCGCTCCGGCTGCTGGAAGTCGATCTGGATGGTCGCCATCTGCCAGCGTCGCGCCAGCGCGTCCTGGATGTCGACGTCGATCTTGGGCCCGTAGAACGTGCCGTCGCCCGGGTTCAGCTCGAAGGCCAGCCCGTTGGCGCGCAGCGCGTCCTCCAGCCCGCGCTCGGCCACCCGCCACTGCTCGTCGGTCCCCAGCGACTTCGGCGGCCGCGTGGAGAGCTTGAAGAACGGCTCGAGCCCGAACGGCTTGTACCAGTCCCGCACCAGCCCGAGCATGGCCGTGATCTCCGCCTGGATCTGATCGAGCCGGCAGTAGACGTGGGCGTCGTCCTGCGTGAACTGCCGCACGCGGAAGAGGCCGGTCAGCGTGCCCGAGCGCTCGTTGCGGTGCAGCCGTCCCATGTCCGAGAAGCGCAGCGGCAGGTCGCGGTACGAGCGCAGGGCGTGGCGGTAGACGATGGTGGACTCGGGGCAGTTCATCGGCTTCAGGCTGAAGATCTGCTCCTCCGACTCCACCAGGAACATGTTCTCCTGGTAATAGTCCCAGTGGCCCGATTGCTCCCACAGCTTCTTGTTGACCAGGATCGGCGTGGAGATTTCCTGGTACCCGCTCGCGTCCAGCTTCTCGCGGACGAACCGCTCCAGCTCCCGCACGATCGTCCAGCCCCCGGGCAGCCAGATCGGCGCCCCCGGCGAGACCTCGTTGAAGATGTAGAGGTCCAGCTCGCGCCCGAGCTTGCGGTGGTCGCGCTTCTTCGCCTCCTCCAGCCGCCAGAGGTGCCTGTCGAGCTCCTCCTGCGTGAGCCACGCCGTGCCATAGATCCGCTGGAGCATCGGGTTCTTCTCGTCGCCGCGCCAGTACGCCCCCGACGAGGACAGCAGCTTGAAGAACCGGATCTGGCCGGTGGAGCCGACGTGCGGGCCACGGCAGAGGTCGATGAAGTCCCCCTGCGTGTACAGCGACACCGTGGGGGCGTCGAGGCCCTCGAGGATCTCGACCTTGAAGCGCTCGCCGCGCTGCCGGAAGAACGCGATGGCCTCCGCGCGCGGCATCTCCCGGCGCTCGAACCGCAAGTCGGCCTTGGCGATCGAGCGCATCTCGTCCTCGATCCGCGCGAGGTCCTCCGGCGTGAACGGCTCCGCTTTGAAGAAGTCGTAGTAGAAGCCGTCCTCGATGGCGGGGCCGATGGCGACCTTCACCTCGGGAAACAGACGCTTCACCGCCTGGGCCATGACGTGCGAGGTGGAGTGACGGAGGGTCGCGAGCGGCGTCGCGTCGCAGTCGAACTCGCCGGTCAGCCGGAGATGACGATCTTCTTCAGAGACGGTCATACACTCCCGAGAACGAGGTGGATGGTAGGCTCGGGCGGTTTCGAACCGCCGACCTCCTCTGCGTCAGAGAGGCGCTCTCCCACTGAGCTACGAGCCTATCCAGAGTACGGCCCATGCTACGCACGACGGCGAGGAGTGTCAAGCAAGCGCTTACTATTGCAAGCCATTTCCGCGACAACTCAACGGAGAAGTAGGTTGGTCAGCGACGAATCGACCAAGACGTAGCTGAAGTGCACGCGGATGGCGAGCCCCGTGCTGTTCGGCTTCATACCACCCATCATGACTGGCGGCACCGGCGGGAATGGCGAGGCAAGCTTGATGGCGTTCACCGCCCAGTCGTCGTAGATCTCATACTGCGCCCGCTGCACGATCTCCACGAACTGAAGGCGTCCGTCTTTGAGGATGCCGAAATCCACGTCGAGCGAGGTTGTATGCCCCTCGCAGACGTGTGTGGCCGGATTCTTCACGCACGGATAGCCCCAGTGGGCCTTGATGCGCTGACGTATTTGATCGAGATAGTCGCTGTACTCGGCCTTCGTCGAGTCGAGAGGGATCGGCTCGCCCTCGATACCGCCGCGGCCTTGGCCCGAGCCTCCTGCCCCGCCCTGGCCGCGGCGCAGCGCGGTCAGGATGTTCGGCGCGCCCGGCGCTGCGGGCGCCGACGGCTGGGGCAGTGACGCGACCTGGCGTTCCGCCGGCGGCCGCGGCACCGGCTCGGCGGGCGCGCGCTCGGCGGGCTGCGCGACGTCGGGCTTGGGCGGCGCCGGCGCGGGCGCCGCGCCGTCGGGCGCCTGCGGCAGCGGCGTGCTCGCGAGGCGACGCTCTGGCTCGGCCCGCGGCGTGGGCTCCGGCCGGCGCGCGAGCTCGGGCTGGGGCGCGGGTTTCGCCACGGCCCTGGGCGCGGGCGCGGCGGTGGACGGCGCCGCCGGCGACGACGGCGCGGCTGGCCGAGCCACGGGCACGCCGCCGAGCCCTGGAGGCGGCGAATCCTCCGCCCTGGGCAGCTCCACGATCAGGGGCTCGCCGCGCCTGACGTCGTACCGCGACACCGGCAGACCACCCCACAGGAGCAGCGCCACCAGGGCCAGGTGGATCGCCACCGACGCCGCGACACCCGCAGCGAGGCGGCCCGGCTGCCACTGCCGCAGGAACTCCATCAGGCCCATGCCGCGTCGATTATAGCGAAGACGGCCGCTTACACGTCGCGATCCACGGCGCGCGCCACCCGGGCGATACGCGCCATGACCGCCGCGAAGCGGTCCGGCTTGAGCGACTGCGGCCCGTCCGACAGCGCCTCCTCGGGCCGCGGATGGACCTCGATGAGGAGCCCGTCGGCGCCGGCGGCGACGGCGGCCATGGCCATCGACTCCACGTACTCCCAGTGGCCGGTGCCGTGGCTCGGGTCCACGACCACCGGCAGGTGCGTGAGCTTCTTGAGCACCGGCACCGCGTTGAGGTCGAGCGTGAAGCGCGTGGTCGTCTCGAACGTGCGGATGCCGCGCTCGCACAGGATGACGTTCGGGTTGCCGCCGCTCAACACGTACTCCGCCGACAGCAGCCACTCCTGGATCGAGGTCGACATCCCGCGCTTGAGGAGCACGGGCTTGCCGGCCGCGCCGACCTTGCGCAGGAGCGAGAAGTTCTGCACGTTGCGCGCGCCGATCTGGAGGATGTCGGCGTGCTCGGCCACGACGTCGATCTTGTCGGGCTCCATGACCTCCGTGATGATCGGCAGCCCCGTCTCCCGCCGGGCCTCCGCGAGGAGCTTGAGGCCTTCTTCCTCCAGACCCTGGAACGCGTACGGCGAGGTGCGCGGCTTGAAGGCTCCGCCGCGCAGCACGGTCGCGCCCGCCGCCTTCACGCGCGCCGCGACCTCCAGCACCTGCTCGCGCGACTCCACCGAGCACGGCCCGGCCATGACCACCACCTTGCTGCCACCGATAACGACGCCGCCGACGCGCACGATGCTGTTGGCGCTGCGCACCTCGCGGCTCGCGAGCTTGAAGGGCTGCAGGATCGGCGTGACCGACTCCACGGTCTCCAGCGACTCCAGCGAGCGCAGGCGCTCCTTGCCGCGGTCGTCGCCGATGGCGCCGATCACGGTGCGCAGCTGGCCGCGGATCGTGTGCGGCCGGTAGCCCATGGCCGTGATGCGGCGCTCGACGTCGGCGATCTCGCCGTCCGACGCCCCTGATTTCAAGACGATGATCATGACCGTGCTCTCCTCCACTCCGATGGCTGGACAAAAAACGGCCGCGGGCTCGTCGCCCGCGGCCTCGGAGTGGTCATCGCCGCGGGCGTTCGGTCCGCCCGCGGCTCCCTGATGGTTAGATCAGCGCCGGTGGGCGGACCTCCGGAAAATAGAAGGGGGCGAAGTAAACGAGCCCGAAGCCGAACCACCGGATCGCGGTGCTCATGAGCGTTTGCGCATGCTACGGAGCGGGCGGCATCCCTGTCAAGCGCTTTTCCTGCCGCGGAAGCGGGCCAGGATCCGGTCGCGGTGGTAGTAGAGCGGCAGGCACAGGGCGGCGATGACGGCGATGAAGGCGATCGCGTAGAGGTATTGCTTCTCGCCGACGTGGGCGCCGAAGTAGGAGGAAATCCAGGTGCCCGGGAGCCGCCCGACCGTCGAGACCAGCGCGAACACCCAGAAAGGCATCGGGCTCATGCCGAAGAGGTACGAGATGATGTCCTTCGGGAAGCCGGGGATCAGGTAGAGGATGAAGCAGATGATGGCGCCCTCGGCCTCGATGATGAAGTTCATCTTCTCCCAGTGGTGCTCGGAGAGCCACGGCCGGATCAGCGGCTCGCCCCAGAGCCGGCCGAGCGCGAAGCAGATCAGCGTGCCCGCGGTGAGGCCGATCGTGGAGTAGACCACGCCCAAGAACGTCCCGAAGAGCATGCCGCCCACCGGGCCCGTGATCTCGCCGGGAATGGGCGAGATGATGACCTGCAGCGCCTGGATCGCGATGAAGACCAGCGGCGCCCACACGCCCCACGAGCGGACCGTCTCCTTGAGGAAGTGCTTGTCCTGGTAGAGCCGCACGAGGTATCGCACGAGGGGAGCGTCTGACACCACGAGCCACACGACGACGACGAGGCAGATCGCGAGCGTGATCGACGCGACCGCCCACCGTTTCGTGTCGCTCCAGGTGGCGGGGCCGCGCTTGGCGTTCGGCTCCGTCACAGAGCCGGCCTCCGCGCGCTCCACGGCCGGGCCGCCTCGTACGCCGCGGCGGCGGCGAGCACCGCGCGGTCGGCGTGGCGGCGGCCGACGATCTGCAGCCCCACCGGCAGGCCGTCGGCCGTGAGGCCGGCGGGAACCGAGGCGGCCGGCTGGCCCGTGAGGTTGAACGGGTACGTGAACGGCATCCAGCCCAGCACGGAGACGGACTCGCCGTCGATCTCGCGGGGCGGCCGGCCGTCGGCGGGGAACGGGGCCACCGCCGTCGTCGGCGTCAGGAGGAAATCGAAGCGTTCGGAGAACGCGCGCACCTCCTCCCAGTACTCCGCCACGCGGGCGCGCGCGCGGAGGTAGTCTCGGGCGGTGATGCTGCCGCCGCGGCGGATGAACTTCACGAGCGTCGGGTCCAGGCGCTCCTCGGCCGCCGGCAGCTCGTCCGACCACGCGGCGTAGAACTGCGCCGCGATCAGCGTGCTGAACGCCTCCTCGAGGTTCTCCCAGCCGGGGTTGACGACTTCCACGTGGCAGCCGAGCGACTCGAACTCGGCGGCGGCGTCGCCGGTGAGCTCGAGCACCTCGGGATCGACGCGCGCGAAGCCGAGGTCCGGCGTCCACGCGACGTTGAGGCCCTTGATGCTGCCCGCGCATGCCTCGACGTAGGAGCCCGGCTCGCGCGGCAGCGACTCGCGGTCGCGGTCGTCGCCGCCCGCGATCACGTCGAGCACCGCCGCCGCGTCGCGCACGGTGCGCGCGAGCGGCCCGACGTGCGAGACGTGGTCCCAGCCCGGGAAGCCGGTGCCGAGCGGCACGCGGCCGTACGAGGGCTTCACGCCGACGAGCCCGCAGAACGCGGCCGGGATGCGCACGGAGCCGCCGCCGTCGCTGCCGAGCGCGATCGGGCCGCAGCCGCTCGCGACGGCCGCCGCCGCGCCGCCGCTGCTGCCGCCGGGCGTGCGCTCGAGGTTCCACGGATTGCGCGTCACGCCGAAGAGCGGGCTCTCGGTCACCGCCTTGTGGCCGAACTCGGACGTCGTCGTCTTGCCGAGGAGCACCGCGCCCGCCGCCTTCAGCCGGCCCACGGACACCGCGTCGTGCTCGGGGATGAGGTCGGCGTAGAGCCTCGAGCCGCCGGTCGTGCGCATGCCGCGCGTGAAGAGCACGTCCTTCACCGACACCGGCACGCCGTGCAGCAGGCCGAGCGGCTCGCCCTTCATCACGGCGATCTCCGCCTCGCGCGCGAGGCGGCGCGCGACGTCGTGCGCGACGAGAGCGAAGGCGTTGAGGCGGGGATTGACGGCGTCGATGCGCGCGAGAACCGCTTCGGTGAGCTCGACCGGCGACAACTCCTTGCGCCGGATCAAGGCCGCGCACTCGACGGCCGAGCGCCAGACCACGTCGTCCGCGGCCATCGTCACGTCATCACCACCGCGGCATTGTATCATCCGCCCCGTGGCCGCCGACGCGACGCGGATGCGCCGCGACGCCGCCGGGCGCCCGGCCGGCGAGCAGGACCGCCACGGCTCCGCCCTGAGCGCGCTCGAGTGGTCGCCGGACGGGCGCCTGAGCCGCGCCTCCGTGCGGCTGCCCGACGGCGGCTGGGTCTCGATCGAGCCCGGCGCCGGCGCGGCGGGGCCGTGGGGCGCCTCCGATCTCGTGACGCGCGACGGCCGGCCCCTCACCCGTCTGGCCGCGCTCGACTGGGCGCGCGTGGATCGCATCCCTCCGCTTGCCGAGCCCGCGCGGCTGCCCGCCGGCGCGGGGACGGCGATCTTCAATCTGCTCGCGCGCCTCGCCGCCGAGCAGGGCGTGGCCGTGCTCCGCTACGACGCGCCCTACCCGACGGAGGCGCTCTTCCTGGCGCTCCTCGAATCGTTCCGCTACGTCCCCGAGGAGGCGCCGCATCCGATGGACGCGTTCGCGCGCGGCGAGCTCGGATGGGCGCCGGCGCCGCACGACGTCGCGATCGAGGCGGGTGGCGTCTGGGTTCAGCGGCGGGAGCGTGTCGAAAAAGTCGTCGGCGCGGGCCGCGTGTACTACCGGCCGGACTGGCAGGGCGTGCGACGTGTGGCGCCGCGCGCCGTCCGCGACGCCGGCGACACCGTGCGCGCCTCGCTGGTGGCGCTCGGCCGCGTGCTCGAGGACCATGTCGTCCTGAGAACCGACGGCGGCCTCCTCGAGGTCCGGACGCCGCCGTCGGATCCGCCGCAGATCGCGCCGCTGGCGCCCGAGGTCGTCGCCGGGCTCGTCGCGACGGTCGTGGCCACCAGCGCGCCCGCGCTGGCGCCGTGGATCGCGGGCGCGGCGCGCGACGTCGAGTTCCAGTGGGGGCCGGTGCACGCCGATCTCGTGGAGGTGCGCGACGCGCGCGTCAGGCTGTCTCACCGGCTGCGACGCGCGCTGGGAGACGCCGTGCGCGGCCGGTCGCGCGCCGACGCGCTCGCCACGGGCCTCGCCGCGCTTCGCGAGGCGGCCGACCTCGTCGCCGACGGCCTGCGCGCGCGCGCTCAGGGGGCGCTCGCCGCCGAGCCCGCGGACGTGCAAGTCGCCGCGCTGGAGCGCGCCGGGCCGCCGGCGGCCGACGCGCGCGCCATCGCCGCCGCCGCCGAGGCCCTGGCGCGAGAAGCCGCGAGAGGATGACCGAGGCGCGCCACGACTCATTCGGGGCGCGCCGAGCGTTGGGGGGTTTCGAGGCGCGCCACGATTCATTCGGGGCGCGCCGAGCGTTGGGGGGTTTGGGGGGCCATTTCGGGGCCCCCCAATATCAGGACGCGTGTACGACGAGCCAGACGTTGAAGGTGATGAAGGCGAGCACGGAGACGGTCGAGACCAGGACGTAACCGGCGAACAGCGCCTCCTGCCGCGTGAAGCGGAGCGACGCGCGGCCGCGCAGCAGCGAGCCGGCGTAGGCGATGGCGTCGTGCTTGAGCGTCGGGAGGCCGAGCACGTCCACCAGCACGTGGTAGCCGTCCATCTCGATGAAGCAGAACGGGTAGAGCGCGACCACGAACGCCTGCCACTGGATGATCCCCGAGGCGGCGGCGAACGCTTGCAGGAACGACCCCATCGGCGCGCGGAGCGCGATGAGGAGCCACACCGAGCCGAAGACGAGGTGCACGAGCGCGCCCGACACCGCCGTCACCACGCGCGCCCGGCGGCTACCCATGAAGATGTCGGTGACGTCCACGTAGAAGGTCGGCACGAAGCCGTGCAGGAACGTGAAGCCGAACTCGCGCACGCGCCGGCCGTAGTGGATGAGCGCGAGCCCGTGCACGAGCTGGTGGGCGCCGACCGTGAGCAGGAACAGCAGCTTGACGGAGATCACCGCCATCAGCGGGCTCTTGCCGAAGCCCGAGACGACCCGCTCGGCGTCCGGCCAGAGCCGCACGCCGGCCGCGACGCCGACGATGGCGAGCAGCACGCACGCCAGCGCCGCCCCGCGCGTGAAGATGAGGAACCCGCCCCAGCGGTAGATGCCGCGGAAGACCGGCTGCACGTTGCGGCTCGAGATGTTGATGCGCTCGAGCGCGAACAGCGCGGACTCCGCCATCTTGGCGACGGGCTGGCGGCGGTTGCGGGCGAGCGCCTGCCGCAGGCGCGACGTCGGCGTCATGGTCAGCAGCTGCGCGCGTTGCAGCTTGCGGATCAGGTTCGGGATGATCTCGAAGTCGAACTCGCCGTAGCGCAGCACGTACGCCGTCGCGATGTCTTGCAGCGACGTCCGGCCGTTCATCTGCTCCCACAGGAACTTCTCGTGCTCGGACAGGAGCAGGAAGCGGTCGGTCGCCGTGTTCTTGAGGATGAAGGAGCGCTGGCGGTCCACCTTCGAGGCGACCTCGGCCAGCTCGAACGAGCCCGCGGACACGCGCGCGGGCCGCGACTGGATGAAGGCAACGCCGCTGCCGATCTGGCGGACTTCGAACCCGTCGCCCTCCTCGGGTCGGACGAGCAGCTCCAGGCGCGCGCGTCGCGGCGGCGCGGTGGAGCCCTCGCTCATCGCGACTCGACGTCCAGCCCGGTCGCCTCCAGACCCCAGCGAGTGACTTCGGCCACGAGGTCGCCGGAGGCGCGCAGACGCTCGATGAAGATGAGGACGAGCGACTCGAAGAAGGCCGCGGCCGCGCGCGGGCTCACCTCGGTCAGCTTGGCGAGCGCGGCGCGGTCGAGCACGAGGAGCACGGCGTCATTGTCCGCCGAGATGGTGGCGGAGCGCGGCGAGCGGTCGAAGAGCGCCATCTCGCCGAAGAAATCGCCGGGCCCGACGCGCGCCAGCACCTGCTCGACGCGGCCGGTCACGGCCTTGGAGATGACGAGCGAGCCCGAGCGTACGAGGAACATCTCGTCGCCGGCGTCACCCTCGCGCAGCAGGACCTGGCCGCGCTTGAGCGCACGCTCGCGCAGGCTGTCGGCGAGGATCCCGAGCTCGGGCCCTTCGACGTTGCGGAACAGACGCACGCTCCTCAGGAAGACCTGCGTGTCGGCCGAGCTGCCCACCGCGCGGGGATCCCGCGTCGCCTAGGTGGCCACGCGTCGGATCAGGGCGCTGCGCAGCGCCGTGGCGCGCTGACCTGCCGAGGTCTGGCCCAGGCGGGCGAGCGCGGCGAGCACGGTCGCTCGCTCGTCGTCGGTCAGGTCGTACGCGGCGAGGATCGAGTCGGGCGCGCGCTGGAGATCGGCGAGGAACTCGGGATCGATCATCACGCGGCCGACCAACTCGGGGAGTCGCTGAGCCATGGCGCCCGGATCATATCAGAGTGGCCGGGGCCGAGGAAGGTCCCGTCCCCACGCCAGCGCCGTCGCGGCGACGGCGGCCAGGAGCAGCCCCGTCAGCGTCGTCCACGGGCGCGGCGGACGCGCGCCCGGCGGCGCGGTCACGCGGACGGTCGCCAGCGCCGGCTGGTGGGTCCACTCGGCGCGGTCGAGCGGATCCGCGCCCGGACGCACGACCACGAGCGCGAGCGTCACGTCCGCCGGCGGCCCCGCGCGGCTCCAGGCGCCGCGCACGCGCTCCCCCGCCGCCAGCCGCGCGCGGAACGGGACGGGCTGCTGCGCCCACGCGCCATCGGGACCGAGGAACGCCGCGCGCTCGGAGAAGAGCCACACGACGTACACGTCCCACGGCCCGCCCGTCGCCGCGCGCGGCCTGAGGCCGATCTCGACCGTGTCGCCCTCGCTCACCGAGGAGGGCGTCGCCGTCAGCACGAACGGCGGCGCGGGCAGCGCCGCCTCCGCCCGCGTCGACGCGAGCAGCAGCACGGCCGTGGTGATCGCGGCGGCGGCGCGGCGACGCGGCAGAAGGAGGACGCCGAGGATCGCGAGCGCCGCGAGCGAGATCGCTACGCCCGGCCGCAGACCGCGCGGCGTGAACGCGAACTCGACCTCGTGACGCCCCGGCGGCAGCGCGACGGCGCGGAAGGCGTGGTCGGCGCGCTGGACGGCGACGTCGGCGCCGTCGAGCCGCGCGCGCCAGCCTGGGAACCACGTGTCGGTGAGCACGAGCCACGCCGGCGCACCGGTGGACGCGGAGACGACGACGCGCGCGGGCTCGTCGACCATGATGCGCGCCTCCGGCGCAGCCATTGCAGTCCGCGCCTCCGGCCCAGTCATTGCAGTCCGCGCCTCCGGCGCAGTCATTGCAGTCCGCACCTCCGGCGCAGTCGATCGCGGCAGCGAGGCGCAGTCGGCCAGCAGCACCTCCGCCGCGGGCGCGAGAGAGCGCGCGCGCAGCAGCGCCAGCGCGCCGCGATCGTCGACGCAACGGGCGCGCGGGACGACGAACGCGCGCGGCAGCGCCGCCGGGTCCTCGACCACGCGCGCGTCGGCGCCGTCGTAGACCGGCCGCAGCCGCGGCTCCGCCGCCGTCATCCCGGGCGGCAACACGAGGAAGCGCACGCCCAGCAACTCGCGCGTCGGCGCCAGGAGCACGGCGATCGGCGGCAGCGGCTCGCTGCCGTGCAGCGCGATCGTGTTCTCGCGATAGCCGGCGGCGAGCGCGCGGCCGGTGCCGATGGGCCCGGCCAGCTCGGCGATGCGCCGCGGCGAGAGCCCGTCGTAGCCGTGCGCCTGGCGCAGGCCGTAGAGAAGGCCGACCTGATCGGCGATGAGAACACGCGCGGAGCCGGCGTGATCGCGGAGCCACGCGATCGCCGGCGGCGTCGGATAGAGCCAGCGCGCGTCGCGGACCGGCAGGTAGGTCGCCAGCGGCGCCAGCGTCGCCACCTGCACGGCGGCGAGCGCCACGCCCCAGCGCGCGCGGCCGTCGACGAGCCAGCGCCGCAGGAGCCACGCGGCGGCGGTGAGCCCGACGAGCAGACCGACGTACTGCGCGGCGAGCGACGGCCGCACGGCGAGCGCGGCGGGCTCGACCGAGGCGAGCGTCACCGCCACCAGTCCCGCCCCCGCGAGCGCCATGAACCCGCCACGCAGCCACGCGAGCGCGCGCGGGCCCGCGTCGCCGCGCGCCACGGAGTCGACGCCGAGGGCGCCGAGCGTGGCCAGCGCGAAGACGAGGATCGGCATCAGGCGCAGGTTGCTCCCGAACGCGATC
>Ga0137380_10000519_pt1 | contig 28101 bp, 23 predicted proteins | sample SagtaG_17_FD_104809 | JGI IMG/M metagenome (GOLD analysis project Ga0137380, IMG submission 104809) | Vadose zone soil microbial communities from Sagehorn Ranch, Mendocino, California, USA - Sage2_L_100_16 metaG | ecosystem: Environmental > Terrestrial > Soil > Vadose zone | place: USA...
GCCGACCCGTGGCTGGCCGCCACGGTGCACTGGGCCTGGCGCACCCGCATCCTGATGCACCTGAGCGTCGACATCCGGGTCCGGCTGTGGCAGGCGGCCGAGAACGAGGCGGTCCGGGTGTTCGCCGCCAACCTGCGCGACCTGCTGCTGGCCGCCCCGGCCGGCGCGCGCACGACGATGGGCCTGGACCCGGGCTTCCGGACCGGCGTGAAGGTCGCGGTCACCGACGCCACCGGCAAGGTGCTCGCCACCGCGACGATCTACCCGCACGAGCCGCAGCGACGCTGGGACGAGGCCATCGACGTCCTGGCGAAACTCGCGCAGGCTCACCACTGCGACCTCATCGCCATCGGCAACGGCACGGCCTCGCGGGAGACCGACCGGCTGGCCTCCGACCTGATCAAGCGCCACCCCGACCTCAAGCTCACCAAGGCGGTGGTGTCCGAGGCCGGCGCCAGCGTCTACTCCGCCTCGGCCTACGCCTCGGCGGAACTGCCCGGGCTCGACGTCTCGCTGCGCGGCGCGGTGTCGATCGCCCGGCGGCTGCAGGACCCGCTGGCCGAACTGGTCAAGATCGACCCCAAGTCCATCGGCGTCGGCCAGTACCAGCACGACGTGGCCGAGGGCAAGCTGTCGCACTCGCTGGACGCCGTGGTCGAGGACTGCGTGAACGCGGTCGGAGTGGACCTGAACACCGCCTCGCAGCCGCTGCTGGCCCGGGTGTCGGGCATCACCGCGGGCCTGGCCACCGCGATCGTGGCCAGGCGCGATTCCGAAGGGCCCTTCAGGACCAGGCAGCAGCTCATGCAGGTGCCCAGGCTCGGCCCGAAGGCCTTCGAGCAGTGCGCCGGGTTCCTGCGCATCCGCGGCGGCGGCGACCCGCTCGACGCGTCCGGCGTGCACCCCGAGGCCTACCCGGTGGTCCGCCGCATCCTGGCCGCCACGGGCAGCGCCGCCGGCGACCTGATCGGCAGCACCGCGGTGCTGCGCGGACTGCGCCCGGACAAGTTCACCGACGACCGGTTCGGGCTGCCCACCGTCACCGACATCCTGCGCGAGCTGGAGAAGCCGGGCCGCGACCCGCGCCCGGCGTTCGCCACCGCCACGTTCGCCGAGGGCGTGGAGAAGCTCGCGGACCTCGAGCCCGGCATGGTGCTCGAGGGAGTGGTGACGAACGTGGCCGCGTTCGGCGCGTTCGTCGACATCGGCGTGCACCAGGACGGCCTGGTCCACGTGTCGGCCATGTCGCGCGCCTTCGTCTCCGACCCCCGGTCGGTGGTCAAGTCCGGCGACGTGGTGCGGGTCAAGGTCCTCTCCGTCGACATTCCCCGGCACCGGATCTCGCTCACCCTGCGGCTCGACGACGAGGGCGCGAAGGGTCCGCGCCAGGCCGGCGACCGCTCCGGACCCAAGGACCGCCCAGCCGAACCATCCCGAACGGGCCGGGCCGCGAGCCCCCGCCCCGCCGCGGGCGGCTCCGGGCGTCCCAGGGACGCCTCAGGCGACGGCGCGCTCGCCGACGCCCTGCGCCGCGCCGGGCTCGTCCGCGACGACCGCCCGCCCCGGCGCTAGCCTCGGGAATGGCGCTAGCCTCGGGAATGGCGCTAGCCCGCGCCGCCGCCAGAGGCGGGAATACCGGCGCGCGCTTTACGCCTGCACACCGGTAGCATCGGGTAACCAGTCCTGTCCGACGACGAAGGAGCGCACCGTGCCCAGCCAGCAGCCTCGTATCACCCTCGCCGGAAGCGAGCATGTGGTCGGGGCGGGCACGACGGCGGGGGAAGCGCTCGGCACCGGCGCCGCTGGCGGCCGCGTGATCGCCGCCCGGGTCAACGGCGGGCTCCGCGACCTCGCTTACCAGGTCGCCGACGGCGACGTGGTCGAGCCGGTGGACATCGCCAGCGACGACGGCCGCTACATCCTGCGGCACTCCACCGCGCACGTCATGGCGCAGGCCGTGCAGGAGCTTTTCCCGCAGGCCAAGCTGGGCATCGGGCCGCCGGTGGAGAACGGCTTCTACTACGACTTCGACGTCGACAAGCCGTTCACCCCGGAGGACCTGAAGGCGATCGAGGGCAAGATGCGCCAGATCGTCAAGCAGGGCCAGCGGTTCTCCCGCCGCGTCGTGACCGACGAGCAGGCGCGGGAAGAGCTCGCCGCCGAGCCCCACAAGCTCGAGCTGATCGGCCTCAAGGGGCACGCGACCGGCTCAGCGCAGTTCGAATCGGGTGAGTCGGTGGAGGTCGGTTCCGCGGACGGCACCGATCTGACCATCTACGACAACCTGGAGCCGGCCAGCGGCGAGCTGTGCTGGAAGGACCTGTGCCGCGGCCCGCACCTGCCGACCACCCGGGCCATCCCGGCGTTCAAGCTGATGCGCACCGGGGGGGCCTACTGGCGGGGCAGCGAGAAGAACCCGCAGCTGCAGCGGATCTACGGCACCGCCTGGGAGACCCGGGACAAGCAGGACGAGTACGTCAGGATGCTCGAGGAGGCCGAGAAGCGCGATCACCGCAAGCTCGGCGCGGAGCTTGACCTGTTCTCGTTCCCCACCGAGATCGGCAGCGGCCTGCCCGTGTTCCATCCGAAGGGCGGCATCATCCGCCGGGTGATGGAGGACTACTCGAGCCGCCGCCACGCCGACGCCGGGTACGAGTTCGTCAACACCCCGCACCTGACCAAGGAAGACCTGTTCATCACCTCCGGGCACCTGGAGTGGTACAAGGACGGCATGTTCCCGCCCATGGAACTGGACGGGGCCACCTACTACCCGAAGCCGATGAACTGCCCGATGCACATCCTGATCTACGCGTCGCGCGGGCGGTCCTACCGGGAGCTGCCACTGCGGCTGTTCGAGTTCGGCACCGTGTACCGGTACGAGAAGTCCGGGGTGGTGCACGGCCTGACCCGGGCCCGGGGCTTCACCCAGGACGACTCGCACATCTTCTGCACCCCGGAGCAGCTGCAGGACGAGCTGGCGTCGCTGCTGAAGTTCGTGGTCGGGCTGCTGCGTGACTTCGGGCTGACCGAGTTCGAGGCGGAGCTGTCCACCCGGCCGGAGAAGTACGTCGGCGAGCCCGCGGAGTGGGCGGTCGCCGAGGCGGCGCTCAAGCACGCGCTCGATTCCTCGGGCCTGCCGTACGTGGTCGCCGAGGGGGAGGGCGCCTTCTACGCGCCCAAGATCGACGTGCACGTCAAGGACGCGATCGGGCGCCGCTGGCAGCTGTCTACCCTGCAGGTCGACCTGCAGGAGCCGGGCCGGTTCGGCATCGAGTACCAGGCCGCGGACGGCTCGCGGCAGCGCCCGTACATGATCCACCGGGCGCTGTTCGGGTCGATCGAGCGGTTCTTCGGCATCCTGGTCGAGCACTACGCGGGCGCCTTCCCGCCGTGGCTCGCGCCGGTCCAGGCGGCCGGCATCCCGATCTCCGACGCGCACGTGCCCTACCTGGAGAAGGTCGCGGTGAGCCTGCGGGAGCAAGGCATCCGCGTCGAGGTGGACGCCAGCGACGACCGGATGCAGAAGAAGATCAGGACCGCGCAGCGGCAGAAGGTGCCGTTCATGCTGATCGCCGGCGACGACGACGTGGCGGCCGGAGCGGTGTCGTTCCGCTACCGGGACGGGTCGCAGAAGAACGGCGTCCCCGTCGCGGACGCCGTCGCGGAGATCGTCACCGCCGTGCGCGACCGCGTCCAGGTGTGAGCCTGTGCCGGAGGAACCGTCGCAGGGTCAGGTCTTCGCGGGTGTCCCCGATGCGTTCGGACGGCTGTGGACGCCGCACCGGATGGCGTACATCAAGGGCGAGAACAAGCCGTCCGGCCTGGGCGAGGACGAGGCCTGCCCGTTCGACCGCGCCCCGAAGCTGACCGACGAGGAAGGCCTGATCGTCGCCCGCGGCGCCCTGGTGTACGCGGTGCTCAACCTGTACCCGTACAACCCCGGCCACGTGCTGATCTGCCCGTACCGGCATGTGGCCGACTACACCGAGCTGACCCCCGAGGAGACGGCGGAGTTCGGCGAGTTCACCAAGCGCGCGGTCCGGGCGCTGCGCCAGGCGTCCGGCGCCCAGGGCTTCAACATCGGCATCAACCTGGGCTCGGTGGCCGGCGCCGGCATCGCCGCCCACCTGCACCAGCACGTGGTGCCCCGGTGGGGCGGCGACACGAACTTCATGCCGGTGACCGGCCGCACCCGCGTGCTGCCCCAGTTGCTCGCCGACACCCGTAAGCTGCTCGCCGGCGCCTGGTCCCCTTAACCCAGCCCGGCCCGCCGCCTGACCGCCTTTGCCCGTGCGTCCAGCCCCAGCCTCCCCGGGCGTCCCTTCAGTCCCACCAGCACGCCCCCGAAACCCATGAATGTGGCAGCGTACTGAATCTATTCAGTACGCTGCCACATTCACATGAACCAGGACGTGCTAGTCCGGCTTGGAGTCGGCGGCGACCTTGGCCGCCAGGTGCGACGGGAGCGGCTCGTGGCGCAGGTAGGAACGCGTGAACGATCCCGTCCCGTGCGACACCGAACGCAGGTCGATGGCGTACCTGGTGATCTCGAGCTCCGGGATCTCCGCCTTGACCAGGGTCCGGCCGACGCCCACCGGCTCGGTGCCGAGCACCCGGCCGCGGCGCGAGGACAGGTCGGACATCACCGCGCCCACGTAATCGTCCGGGACGAGCACGGAGACCTCGTCGACCGGCTCGAGCAGCATCGGCTGCGCCTTGTCGACCGCGTCGCGCAAGGCCAGCCGGCCGGCCTTCTGGAAGGCCATGTCGGAGGAGTCGACCGAGTGCGCCTTGCCGTCGTACAGGGTGACCCGGATGCCGGTCATCGGGTAGCCGGCGGTGACGCCCTGCTCCATCTGCCACCGGACGCCCTTTTCCACCGACGGGATGAACTGCCTGGGCACCACCCCGCCGACGATCTTGTCGACGAACTCGAAGCTGCCCGAGTCGGCCAGCGGCTCCACCTCGATGTGGCAGATGCCGTACTCGCCGTGCCCGCCGGTCTGCTTGACGTTGCGGCCGAGCCCCTGCGCCTTGCCCGCGATCGTCTCCCGCAACGGCACGCGCAGGTCGGTGGTCTCGACCGCCACCCCGTGCCGGTGCGCGAGCCGGTCGAGTAGCACGTCGGCGTGCGCCTCGCCCATGCACCACAGCACCAGCTGCCTGGTCTCGGCGTTCATCTCCAGGCGCAATGTCGGGTCCTCGGCGACCAGGCGGGACAGCGCCTGGGACAGCTTGTCCTCGTCGGCCTTGGACTTGGCCACGATCGCCACCGGCAGCAGCGGCTCGGGCATCGACCACGATTCCATCAGCAGCGGGCGGTCCTTGTCCGACAGCGTGTCGCCGGTCTCGGCGGTGCCGAGCTTGGCCACGGCGCAGATGTCGCCGGCCGCGCACTGGGTGACCGGACGCTGCTGCTTGCCCAGCGGCGTGGTCAGCGCGCCGACCCGCTCGTCGTTGTCGTGGTCCTCGTGACCGCGGGCGGCGCGGCCGTGGCCGGACACGTGCACGGGGGCATCGGGGCGCAGCGTGCCGGAGAACACCCGGACCAGGCTGATCCGGCCGACGTAGGGGTCGGAGGTGGTCTTGATCACCTCGGCCAGCAGCGTGCCCTTGGGGTCGGAGGACAGGCCGGTGACGGGCTTGCCTTCCGGCGTGGTGACATCGGGCAGCGGGTGCTCGGCGGGGGAGGGGAAGGCCTCGGTCATCACTTCGAGCAGCTCGAGCATGCCGATCTTCTGCGGTGCGGAGGTGGCGAGAACCGGGTAGAAGCTGCCCCGCGCGACGGCCTTCTCCAGGTCCTCGATCAGCACCTTGGGGTCGATCGCCTCGCCGGACAGGTACCTGTCCATGAGGGTCTCGTCCTCGCTCTCGGTGATGATGCCCTCGATCAGCTCGTCCCGCAGCTCGGCCATGCGGTCCTGGTCATCCGCCGCCGGAGCGCCCTCGGAGCGCTCGCCGCCCGCGTAGCTGTAGAGCTTCTGGGACAGCAGCCCGATCAGGCCGTTGACCGGCCCGCCGACGGGCTGGTACAGCGGCGCCACGGCGTCGCCGAAGGCCTCGCGGCACGCGTCCAGCGTGGCCTGGAACTCGGCCCGCTGGTGGTCGATCTTGGTGATGACGACCGCGCGCGGCATGCCGACCGCGGCGCACTCCTCCCACAGCATCCTGGTCACGCCGTCGATCCCGTCGGTGGCGGAGACGGCGAACAGCGCGGAGTCCGCCGCGCGGAGCCCGGCCCTGAGGTCCCCCGTGAAGTCGGCGTAGCCGGGCGTGTCGAGCAGGTTGACCTTGATGCCGTTGTGCACGATCGGCGCGAGGGTCAGGTTGACCGAGCGCTGCTGCCTGACCTCGACCTCGTCGAAGTCGCTGACTGTGGTGCCCTCTTCTATGCTGCCCGGGCGCTGGATGGTACCGGTCGCGGCGAGCAGCGCCTCGACCAGGCTGGACTTCCCGGTCCCAGAATGGCCGACCAGCACCACGTTCCGTACCTGATCGGCCGCCGGTGCCCTGCCCGCGGCTCCTCCCGGCCCACTGCCTGTTCCTGCCACTGAGGTTCGCCTCCTTGCGATCGCTTCTTCTTCTCCCCAAGGGGGGTCTGGGGGGATGGGTCCCCCCAGAAGCGGGGGGTTCCGGGGGGTCGCCCCCCCGGATCAGCACTGCACGACCAGCCTTAACCCGCGAGCACCGTGTCCACAACCCCCACAGAAAGAATCTCCCCGGTTGCCGGCCGGCCAAGCCCACGCCAACGGCAGAAAACTCAAGCTCAGCCCGGCGGTAGGATCGGACGGCCATGCTGAACGTCCTACGGCCCGCCATGACGCGCCTGTTCACCCCGGTGGGCAAGGTGCTAGCGCGTACCCCCGTCACGCCGAACGCCATCACGGTCATCGGCACGATCGGCGTGGCCGGCGGGGCGCTCGGCCTGTTCCCCCTCGGCGAGCTGTTCCCCGGCGCCTTCACCTGCACGATCTTCGTGTTCCTGGACATGCTGGACGGCGTGCTGGCCCGGCTGAAGGGCGCCAGCGGCATCTGGGGCGCGTTCCTGGACTCGACCATGGACCGGATCGCCGACGCCGGCATCTTCAGCGGCCTGGTGATCTGGTTCATGCTCGGCGGGCGCAACCCGCTGCTCGCCGGGGTGTCGCTGTTCTGCCTGGTGACGGGCAACCTGGTCTCGTACGTCAAGGCCCGGGCCGAGGGCCTGGGCCTGCGCTGCGACGTGGGCCTGATCGGACGCCCCGAGCGGATGGTGATCTCGCTGGTGGCCGTCGGCGTTTCCGGCCTCGGCGTGCCGTACATTCTCAACGTGGGCCTATGGGCGCTCGCGGCCGGAAGCGCTTTCACTTTGTGGCAGCGCGTGCACGCGGTATATAAGGCAGCAAAGGCTCCCGGAGATCAGGGTGGCTCTCCGTTGGTCACGGATGGCGGGGACCGGGATAGCTGAGAAAGGTTAGCGGTGGCCGTACTGAGTCGTCGCCCTAGCGGGGGGGACAGCGGGGGTCGCCCCCCCAGGCTGGCCCTGAGCGAACGGCTGACGGGGGTCGCGTACCAGCTGGGCTGGAAGGTGATCTGCCGCTTCCCGCGGTCGTGGGCGTGGTGGCTCTTCTCCGCGCTGGCCGACATCGCGTGGCGTCGGCAGGGGCCGAAGGTCCAGGTGCTCGAGGCCAACCTGCGCCGCGTGCTGAGCTGGAAGAACGGCACAACCGAGGTGGACGGCAAGGAACTGCGCACGCTGTCGCGGGCCGCGCTGCAGTCCTACGCCAGGTACTGGCTCGAGGTGTTCCGGCTGCCGGTGACCCCCACCGAGCGGCTGGTGACCGGAATGCGCTTCCAGGGCACGGGCGAGGAGGCGGCGTTCTCCTGCCTGAAGGCCGGCCGGGGGGTGATCATCGCGCTGCCGCACATGGGCAACTTCGAGCAGGCGGGCGCCTGGATCATCGCCCGCGGGGCCGGCACGCTCACCGCTGTCGCCGAGCGCCTGCGGCCCGAGTCGGTCTACGAGAGCTTCGTGCGGTTCAGGGAAGCCCTGGGGTTCGAGGTCCTGCCGCTGACCGGCGGAGGCAGCCCGTTCGGCACCCTTGCCCAGCGGCTGCGCGCCGGCGGCCTGGTCTGCCTGGTCAGCGACCGCGACCTGAAGGAGAGCGGGGTCGAGGTCGAGATGTTCGGGGAGAAGGCGCGGATCGCCGCCACGGCCGCGCTCGCGGTGCACACCGGCGCGGCGCTGCTGCCCACCGCCACCTGGTTCGACGGGGACGACTGGGGCGCGTGCATCTACGACGAGATCCCGGTGCCTGAGACCGGCACCCGCGCCGAGAAGGTCGCGGCCATGAGCCAGGCGCTGGCTGACCGGTTCACCGAGGCGATCGCCGAGCACCTGCAGGACTGGCACATGCTGCAGCGGGTCTTCACCGCCGATCTGGACCCGGCCAGGTTGCCGCAGGCCCGGGTGCCGGCCCCGCGGAGCGAGTCATGAAGATCGGGATCACCTGCCCGTACTCGTGGGACGTGCCGGGCGGCGTGCAGCAGCACATCAGGGACCTGGCCGAGGCGCTGATCGACGAGGGCCACGAGGTCTCGGTGATCTCGCCGGCCGACGACGACACGCCGCTGCCGCCTTACGTGGTCGGGGCCGGGCGGGCGGTGCCGGTGCCCTACAACGGGTCGGTGGCGCGGCTGTCGTTCGGCTTCCTGTCGGTGAGCCGGGTGCGGCGCTGGATCAGGGACGGCGGGTTCGACGTGCTGCACGTGCACGAGCCCGAGATCCCGAGCTTGTCGCTGCTGGCTTGCTGGGTGGCCTCGGGGCCGATCGTCGCCACCGTGCACACCGCCATCCCGCGGTCCCGCATCCTGCTGGTCACCTACCCGGTGGTGCGTACCGGGATGGAGAAGATCAACGGCCGGATCGCGGTGTCCGAGGCGGCCCGGACCACGCTGGTCGAGCACATCGGCGGCGATGCCGTCGTCATTCCGAACGGGGTGGCCACCCGCCGCTACCGCAAGGCCGACCCGCTGCCGGGATGGCCGGGACCCGGCGGCGCGATCGGCTTCCTCGGCCGGCTCGACGAGCCGCGCAAGGGCCTGCCCGTGCTGCTCAAGGCGTTTGAGATCCTCGGCCCGCAACGGCCGGGGCTGCGGCTGCTCATCGCCGGCCCGGCCGCGGACCCCGAGGAGGTGCTGCACCGGCTGCCCGCCGGGCTGCGGGACCGGGTGGTGCTGCTCGGGCAGGTCAGCGAGGATGACAAGATCCGCGTGCTGCACTCGGTGGACGTGTTCTGCTCGCCGAACACCGGCGGCGAGTCGTTCGGCATCGTGACCGCCGAGGCGATGGCGGCGGGCGTGCCCATCATGGCCAGCGACATCGACGCGTTCCGCCAGGTGCTGCGCGGCGGCGAGGCAGGAGAGCTGTTCGCCACGGGCGACGCCGCCGACCTGGCCCGGGCGGCAGCCCGGCTGCTGGACGACCCGGCCCGGCGGGCCCGGCTCTCGGCCGCGGCGCTCGCCGCGGTGGCCGACTATGACTGGTCGGTTGTCGCCCGCGCTGTGTTCAGCGTCTACGAGACCGTCGTCCTCGGCAGCACCCAGGTCGCCGTCACCGCGTCCGGCAGCGACTTCCCCCAGGACGGCCTGGCATGATCACCGACATCGTCATCGTGGTGGCGGCCGCACTGCTGGTGGGGGTATACGTGTCCTGGCGCGCGGGCCGGATCGACCGCATGCACGCCCGGGTCGAGATGGCCCGCACCGCCCTGGACGTGACCCTGCTGCGGCGTAGTTCGGTGGCCATGGAGCTGGCCACCTCCGGGCTGCTCGACCCGGCCACGGGCTTGCTGCTGGCCGCCGCGGTGCACGGCACCCGCGGCGGCGACCGCCCGCGCGACCTGGCCGAGAGCGACCTGACCCGGGCGCTGCGCGCCGCGTTCAGCCAGCCCGGCTTCCGGACCTCGCTGAGCGGCAAGGAGGGGGCCGACGAGCTCCTCGCCGAGGTCGAGGCGGCCGCGCACCAGGTGTTCCTGGCCCGCAAGTTCTACAACGACATGGTCGCGGCGACCCGGGAGGCCAGGGGGCGGCCGCTCGCCCGCCTGCTGCGCCTGTCCGGCAAGGCCAGCGCGCCCGAGTTCTTCGAGATGGACGACTCGCTCGTCGCCGAGAAGAGCAGCGCCCCGCTGGGCCGCTAGGCCACCACCCGGCCCCGTTTCCCGCAGCTGGTCATACGATGGTCGTAAGTAGTCACGATTGATCAAGCGAGGTTCTCGAGTGTCCACTGTCAACCCCCAGCCAGGCACAGGCACCGCGCGGGTCAAGCGCGGCATGGCCGAGATGCTCAAGGGCGGCGTGATCATGGACGTGGTCACGCCCGACCAGGCCAAGATCGCCGAGGACGCCGGCGCGGTCGCCGTGATGGCGCTTGAGCGCGTGCCTGCCGACATCCGCGTGCAGGGCGGGGTGGCCAGGATGAGCGACCCCGACATGATCGACGGCATCATCGCGGCGGTGTCCGTTCCGGTCATGGCCAAGTGCCGGATCGGCCACTTCGCCGAGGCGCAGGTGCTGCAGGCCATCGGGGTCGACTACATCGACGAGTCCGAGGTGCTCACTCCCGCCGACGAGGCCCACCACGTCGACAAGTGGAAGTTCACCGTGCCCTTCGTGTGCGGTGCCACCAACCTGGGCGAGGCGCTGCGCCGGATCGCCGAGGGCGCGGCGATGATCCGGTCCAAGGGCGAGGCCGGCACCGGCAACGTGGTCGAGGCGACCAGGCACATGCGCTCGATCCGGTCGCAGATCGCCCGTCTGTCCGGGCTGCCCGCCGAGGAGCTGTTCACCGCGGCCAAGGAACTCGGCGCGCCGTACGAGCTGGTCGCCGAGGTAGCGCAGGCCGGCCGGCTCCCGGTGGTGCTGTTCACCGCGGGCGGCATAGCGACCCCGGCCGACGCTGCGCTGATGATGCAGCTGGGCGCCGAGGGCGTGTTCGTGGGCTCGGGTATCTTCAAGGCCGGCGACCCCGCCAAGCGCGCCGCCGCCATCGTGAAGGCCACCACCTTCCACGACGACCCGGACGTCGTGGCCAAGGTCTCCCGCGGCCTGGGCGAGGCCATGGTCGGCATCAACCTGGACACCCTCCCCGCCGACCAGCACTACGCCGCCCGCGGCTGGTAACCCCCCGCCTGCCACCCCCACCCACCCGCGGCCGGCAGCCCCCCACTCGCCCGCGCCTGGGAGTGCCCCCCACCCGCCCGCGCCTGGCAGCGCCCCCACGAAACCCGCTTCCCGCGGGCCCCGATGATCGAACAAGTTATCGTGGATCGAAACTCCTGCTATCACGGGTGCAGTGATCCGCAATGACGTCGCCGCCGCCGCCACCCGCACCCGGGAAGACAGGCCGCTGCCTCAGCGTTTTACCGTGTTAACGCTGCGCCCAGCAAGCCGCGCCGCCCCGAGGGCGGCGCCGCCTTCGGTTGCGCTCCCCGGACGTGGAGGAACGATGAAGCCGGCCATCGGCGTGCTCGCCCTGCAGGGCGACGTCCCCGAGCACCTGCGCGCGCTCGAGGCCGCCGGAGCGCGACCGGTGCCGGTGCGCCGCCCGGAGGAACTCCACCAGATCGACGGCCTGGTCATCCCCGGCGGCGAGTCGACCACCCTGTGGCGGCTGTCCGTCGCCTTCGACATGCTCGAGCCGCTGCGCAAGCTCGTCGCCTCCGGCCTGCCCGCGTTCGGGTCCTGCGCCGGGATGATCATGCTGGCGGACCGGCTGACCGACGGAGTCGAAGGGCAGCAGACCTACGGCGGCATCGACATGACCGTCCGCCGGAACGCGTTCGGCCGCCAGGTCGACTCCTTTGAGCACGACATCATCCTGACCGGGCTCGGCGACAGCGCGGACCCGCTCCGCGCCGTGTTCATCAGGGCACCCTGGGTGGAGCAGACCGGCCCGGGCGTCGCCATTCTGGGAACGGACCAGGGCACGGGTAGGATCGTCGCCGTCAGGCAAGGGCCACTGCTGGCCACGGCCTTCCATCCCGAGCTGACCCAGGACCGGCGCATTCATCAGCTATTCGCAGACATCGTGAAGGACAACACATGAGCGGCCACTCCAAGTGGGCCACCACCAAGCACAAGAAGGCGGTGGTCGACGCCAAGCGCGGCAAGCTGTTCGCCAAGCTGATCAAGAACGTCGAGGTCGCCGCGCGTACCGGCGGCGGAGACCCGGCGGGCAACCCGACCCTGTACGACGCGATCCAGAAGGCCAAGAAGAGCTCGGTCCCGAACGACAACATCGACCGGGCCGTCCGCCGCGGCAGCGGCGCCGAGGCCGGCGGCGCCCAGTACGAGAACATCACCTACGAGGGCTACGGCCCCGGCGGCGTCGCGGTGCTGGTGCAGTGCCTGACCGACAACAGGAACCGGGCCGCCTCGGACGTGCGCACCGCGTTCAGCCGCAACGGCGGCTCGATGGCGGACCCCGGCTCGGTGTCGTACCTGTTCCATCGCAAGGGCGTGATCGTGGTGGAGAAAGGCGACGTCACCGAGGACGACGTGCTGACGGCCGTGCTCGATGCGGGCGCCGAGGAGGTCAACGACCTCGGCGAGTCCTTCGAGGTGGTGTCCGAGCCGACCGACTTGGTCGTGGCGCGCAAGGCCCTGCAGGACGCCGGGATCGACTACGACTCGGCGGACACGGCGTTCCTGCCCACCGTCGAGGTGGACCTGGACGAGGAGCATGCGCGGCGGGTGTTCCGGCTGATCGAGGCGCTCGAGGACTCCGATGACGTGCAGGACGTGTACGCCAACTACTCGGTCTCCGACGACATCATGGAGAAGCTCGGCTGACCGCTGACGTGATCATCCGCCCGCTCATCCCCGAGGACGGCTGGGACCAGTACGTCGACCTGACCATGCGGTCGTTCGGGCCGTCCGACGAGGCGCTGGTCCAGCCGAGGATCGAGCCCGTCGTGGCGGCCGGCCGGTGCCTGGGCGCCTTCGACGGCGACCGGCTGGTCGGCACCGCGCTGTACCACGACATGCGCCAGTGGTGGCACGGGCGGGCGGTCCCGATGGCGGGGGTGGCGGGCGTCAAGGTCGCGCCCGAATACCGCGGCCAGGGCGTCGGCCGCGCCCTGATGACCGCGCTCGCCGGGCTCATGACCGAGCGCGGCTACCCGCTGTCGGCCCTCTACCCGGCGACGATGACGATCTACCGGTCCCTCGGCTGGGAGGTCGCCGGGCACCGGCACGAGGCGGTGCTGCCCAGCCGGGCGCTGTCCGCGATGGCCCGGCCGGACGCGAAGGCCGCCGCCGGGATCAGGCGCCCGGGCCCGGACGACGCGGCCGAGATCCTCGAGGTGCTCGGCCGCGCGCACGCCGACGCCCGCGACGGCAGCCCGGACGACGACGCCGCCCTGGACGCCGCGTTCGCCGCGACGCCTTACATGCTCGACGGCTTTTGACGGACACGCCGCAGCCGTTGCGCGCCGCACCGGCCGCGGACCGGTAGGTTCAAGGCGAACAGATGTTCGCGGATCTAGACGGAGAGCACCTGGTGGGCTTGTCATATGCGCGGCACCCGGTCCGGGTGCTGGGGGTCGATCCCGGGCTGACCAGGTGCGGCATCGGCGTGGTCGAGGGCGCGCCGGGACGGGCGCTGACCATGATCCGGGTCGGGGTCATCAGGACGTCGGCCGACGCGGACATCGCGGCGCGGCTGCTCGCGATCGAGACCGAGGTCGAGGCCTGGCTGGACGCCTGCCGCCCCGACGCGGTGGCCGTGGAGCGGGTGTTCAGCCAGCAGAACGTGCGCACGGTGATGGGCACCGCGCAAGCCGGGGCGGTCGCGATAGTGTGCGCCGCGCGCCGCGGGCTGCCGGTGGCCCTGCACACGCCCAGTGAGGTCAAGGCGGCCGTGACCGGTAACGGGCGGGCGGACAAGGACCAGGTCACGGCCATGGTGACCCGGCTGCTCCGGGTCACCGACCCGCCCCGCCCGGCCGATGCCGCCGACGCGCTGGCGCTGGCGATCTGTCATATCTGGCGTGCCGGCGGCGATGGGCTGCGCCTGGCCGCCCTAGCGGCCCGAGGAGGGAAGCCGTCATGATCGCTCATCTGCGCGGCACGGTAGCCGGCGTGGCGCCGGACGGTGCCGTCATCGAGGTCGGCGGGGTCGGGATGCGCGTGCAGTGCACCCCGGGCACGCTGGCCACGCTCAAGCCGGGGGAGCCCGCGCAGGTCGCCACCTCGCTGGTGGTCAGGGAGGACTCGCTCACCCTGTACGGCTTCTCCTCCGACGACGAGCGGAACGTCTTCGAGCTGCTGCAGACGGCCAGCGGCGTCGGGCCGAGGCTGGCGCTGGCCATGCTGGCCGTGCACGCGCCCGACGCGCTGCGCCGCGCCGTGTCGACGGAGGACCTCACCGCGCTGACCATGGTCCCCGGCATCGGCAAGAAGGGGGCGCAGCGGATCGTGCTCGAGATGAAGGACCGGCTCGGGCCGCCCGGTGACAGCGGCGACCTGCCGCTGAGGGCGGCGCAGCGGGCCCCCTCCTGGCGGGACCAGGTGCAGTCCGGCCTGGTGAACCTGGGCTGGCAGGCCAGGGACGCCGACCTGGCTATCGCGGCGCTCGAGGACGAGGGCGTGATCGGCGGGGCCGACGGCGAGGCCGTGGACGTGGCCGCGGCGCTGCGGGCCGCGCTGCGCAAGCTGAGTAAGCAGTAGCGGTGATGACCGAGGACGAGGCCCTGCGCCGGGCCGAGGAAGCCGAGCTCGCCGCGCGCCGGACCCGCCCGGGCGATGAGCTAGTGTCCCCGCTGGCCGACGCCGACGAGCGGGTCATCGAGAGCGCGCTCCGGCCCAAGCGGCTCACCGAGTTCACCGGCCAGGCGCGGGTACGCGAGCAGCTGTCGCTGATCCTGCAGAGCGCCCTGCGGCGCGGCCGGCCGCCGGACCACGTGCTGCTGGCCGGGCCGCCCGGCCTGGGCAAGACCACGATCGCGATGATCGTCGCCGCCGAGCTCGGCGCGCCGCTGCGCATCACCAGCGGCCCGGCCATCGAGCGCTCCGGCGACCTGGCGGCCGTGCTGTCCACGCTCAGCGAGGGCGAGGTGATCTTCATCGACGAGATCCACCGCCTGGCCCGGCCCGCCGAGGAGATGCTCTACCTGGCGATGGAGGACTTCCGCGTCGACGTGGTGATCGGCAAGGGCCCCGGCGCGACCGCGATCCCGCTGGACATCGCCCCGTTCACGCTGGTCGGGGCGACCACCCGGGCCGGGCTCCTGCCCGCTCCGCTGCGCGATAGGTTCGGCTTCACCGCGCACCTGGACTTCTACCAGCCGGACGAGCTCGAGATCATCATCCGCCGCTCCGCCGGGCTGCTCGGGGTGACGCTCACCGACGAGGGCGCGACCGAGCTGTCCACCCGGTCGCGCGGCACGCCGCGGATCGCGAACCGACTGCTGCGCCGGGTGCGCGACTACGCCGAGGTGCGCGCCGACGGCGTGGTCACCCGGGAGATCGCCCGGACCGCGCTGGAAATCTACGAGGTGGACGAGCACGGCCTGGACCGGCTCGACCGCGGCGTGCTCGAGGCGCTGATCCGCCGGTTCGGCGGCGGGCCGGTCGGCCTGTCCACGCTCGCGGTGGCCCTGGGGGAGGAGGCGGAGACCGTCGAGGTGGTGGCCGAGCCGTTCCTGGTCCGCTGCGGGCTGCTGGCGCGGACTCCGCGCGGCCGGGTGGCCACCGCCGCCGGCTGGGCTCACCTGGGACTCGATCCGCCCCCGTCGCTGGCCGAACTGCCCACCCTGTTTGACTGACCCCGGTTGACTGAGGCCTGTTGGACTGAGCCCTGTTTGACTGAGCAGGGCCGGGCCGAGCATGATCGCACCGAGGTCACGATCACTGGTAAAAACTCGTAGCCTGTTGGTGCGCGGTCAAAGCGCGGCTAAACTTCGGCAGTTGGCCGTTGGCCCCGCCACGGCCGTGCACGCAGAACCAACTGGAAGGATGCCCCGGTCATGGGGATTATCGCAGCCGCGGACGCGGCAACCAAGTCGTCAGGAAGCGCGCTGACGTTCCCGATCCTGATCGTGCTTGTCTTCGTCGGCTTCTACTTCCTGATGATCCGGCCGCAGCGGCGCCGCCAGCAGGCGGTCCAGCAGCAGCAGAACACCGTCAACCCCGGCGCCCGGGTCCGCACCACGGCCGGCATGTACGCCACCGTGATCGAGGTGGACGGCGACGACGTCGTGCTCGAGGTCGCCCCCGGCGTGGAGGTCCGCTACCTCAAGCGCGCCATCATGGAGGTCATCTCGCCCGCCGAGGAAGCCGAGACCTTCGAGGACGACGACCCTGCCGCCTTCGACGAGGACGTCGAGGATGACGAGACGTCTGGAACCCACGAGGACTCCGACGGCGTTAAGTCAGCTGAAGACGGTCTCGCGGACTCTCATGACGGTCTGGCCAAGTCCGACAAGGGCAACGTGCGCTGAGTCGCCGGCTGGTGTGAGGGTTACGGGTAACGCTGATCGAAGACAGGCGGAGAAGTGGCAGCCCCATCAAGAACCGTCCCGCATCCGGGACGGGCGCTCGTGCTTTTGCTCGTGCTCATCCTGGCCATGCTGCTGGGCATACTCGGCGGGAAGATGTTCAGCCCGGCAAAGTGGCAGCATCAGTTCAGGGTGGGACTCGGCCTTGACCTGTCCAGCGGGACCCAGGTGACCCTGAAGGCCCAGACCGAGAACGGGAAGCCCCCGGCCAGCGACGAGATGAACGCGGCCATCTCGGTCATCCAGTCCAGGGTCAACGGCACGGGCAACTCCGGTGCTCGGGTCCAGCCGCAGGGCACCGACCTGCTGATCGTCACGGTCCCCGGCAAGGGCTCGGCGCAGACGATCCAGCTGGTGAGCACGACCGCGCTGCTCATGTTCCGGCAGGTGCTGCTCTTCCAGCCCTACGGGGTGACCAGCACGCCGGCGCCCTCGGTGAGCGCGAGCCCCTCGGCCAGCTCCAGTCCTTCGGCCAGCACGAGCCCTTCGGCCAGCGCCTCCTCCTCGGCGAAGGGCACCCCCAGCGCCAGCGCCACCAGCACGGCGAAGACCTCCGCCAAGATCGTCCCGGCGGCCAGTGCCAGCGCCTCGCCGAGCACGTCCGCCAGCGCCTCCGCCACGGCGAGCGCCTCCGCGTCGCCGAGCGGCTCGGCCAGCGCCAGCGCGAGCCCCAGCGCCACCCCGTCCGCGAGCAGCACCACGTTCGGGAACCCGAGCCTGGTGACGGACAAGAGCGTGATGACGCTCTTCAACAAGCTGACCTGCAAGCCGGGGGACACGGTGAACTGGAAGGCCCAGGTCGGCTACGGCAACGCTCCCTATGACGATCCCAACCGGCAGGTCGTCGCCTGCGGTGACAATGGGGGCGTGTGGGGCAAGTACATCCTCGACCAGGCCAAGGTGCAGGGCAAGTGGGTCACCTCGGCCACCGCGGGCCTGTCCACGACGTCCAACCAGTGGCAGGTCAACCTGTCGCTGAACGGCCAGGGGGCCGCGGCCTTCGGCACGCTCACCTCGCACCTGTACAGCACGTACTACACGGCGGCGCAGTCCGGCGACCAGAACTCCGCCTACCTGGACCAGGTAGCGGTCGCCCTGGACGGCAACGTCGTGTCGTCGCCGGAGATCCAGGGCGCGATCCCGGGCGGGAACGCCCAGATCACCGGCAGCTTCACCCAGGCCCAGGCCACGCAGCTGCAGAACGAGCTGAAGTTCGGGTCGCTGCCACTGAACTTCAAGACCGAGTTCGTGACCTCGGTCTCGCCGCAGGTGGGCCGGAACCAGCTGGACGCCGGCATGGTCGCGGCCGGGATCGGGCTGCTCCTCGTGGTGCTGTACTCCTTCATCTACTACCGCGGCCTCGGCCTCGTGTCCGTCTCGAGCCTGGCCATCGCGGCGCTGATCACGTACCTGGCCGTCGTGCTGCTTACCCTGTACCAGAACTTCACGCTCTCGCTGGCCGGCATCGCGGGCCTGATCGTGGCCATCGGCATCACCGCCGACTCGTTCGTCGTCTACTTCGAGCGATTGCGCGACGAGGTGCGCGAGGGCAAGCAACTGCGCCCGGCGGTCGAGGCCGGGTGGAAGCGCGCCAGGCGCACGATCCTGGTCTCCGACACGGTATCGTTCCTGGCCGCGCTGCTGCTGTACTACTTCGCCATCGGCGACGTCAAGGGCTTCGCCTACACCCTCGGCCTGACCACGCTGATCGACGTCCTGGTGGTGTTCTCCTTCACCAAGCCGATGGTGACGCTGCTGGCCGGGACGAAGTTCTTCGGCAACGGTCACCGGATGTCCGGCCTCGACCCGGCCCGGCTCGGCGCCAAGACGCCGTGGCGGTCCTCGGTCCGCCGCGATCAGGCCAGGCGCCGGCCTGATCCCGTGACCCGTACCACAGTGTCCCAAGACCCGGGGGGTTCATGATGTCGCGCCTGGGCGAGATAGGCGGCAAGCTCTACCGTGGCGAGGTATCGATCAACTTCGTCGGCAGGCAGCGCCTGTGGTATGCCATCTCCGGGCTGATCCTGGTCGTCAGCATCGTGGCGCTGCTCGTCCGCGGCCTGGACTTCAGCGTCGACTTCAAGGGCGGGGCGGTCTTCACGTTCCCCTCGTCGTCGACGTCGCTCAGCCAGGTGCAGAACGCCGTCGAGGACGGCGGGGTCACCGGCGCCATCGTGCAGCAGGTCCACGCGGGCAACACGGCCAGCTGGGAGGTTCAGACCAAGGCGCTGAACGCCTCGCAGACCGTCAAGCTGGAGCAGACGCTGTCGGCCAAGCTCGGCGTCAGCACCAACAACATCACGGTCAAGACCGTCGGGCCACTGTGGGGCAGCCAGATCTCCACCAAGGCGCTCGAGGCGCTGATCGCCTTCCTGATCGTGATCGTGATCTACCTGTCGATCGCCTTCGAGTGGAAGATGGCCATCGCGGCGTTCGTCGCGCTGCTGCACGACCTGGTGATCGCCACCGGCGTCTACGCGCTGGCCGGTTTCCAGGTCAGCCCGGCGACGGTCATCGGGCTGCTGACCATCCTGGGCTACTCGCTGTACGACACGGTGGTGGTCTTCGACAAGGTGCGGGAGAACACGGCCGGCCTGCTCGGCGGCGCCCGGACCACCTACAGCCAGGCGGCGAACCTGGCGCTGAACCAGACCCTGGTCAGATCGATCAACACCTCGCTGATCGCGCTGCTGCCCGTCACCGCGATCCTGGTCGTGTCGATCGCGCTGCTCGGCGCCAACAACGAGCTCGAGGAACTCGCGCTCGTGCTGTTCGTCGGCATGCTGTCCGGCACCTACTCCTCGATCTTCATCGCGACCCCGGTGCTGGCCGACCTGAAGGAGCGCGAGCCGCAGTACCGGGCGCTGGCCAAGCGGGTGTCGGTGCGCGCCTCCGGTGGCCGTGCGGCCAAGCGGGCCGTGGCGAAGGCGCAGTCGGGGACCCGCATGGGTCCCGGCGCGCCAGCCGCCGAGCTTTCGCCCGCGCAGCTCGCCGACGAGGAGCAGGACGACGCCGGCTTCGCCGACGGGGTCACGCCGCCCGCAGACGAGCTGACCACCACCCCGTCGCGCGCCGCCGGCCCGCCGGGCACCGTCCGCCCGGGCCCCCGGCAGCAGCCGCGCCGGACCGGTGGCAGCTCGGCCCGGCATCGGCCGGCCGGCAAGAAGAAGCGGCGTTAGGGGTGACCGGTCTGGCCGGTGATGAGCTGACTCAGGTCATCACGACCCTCGTCCGTGACATCCCGGACTATCCGCAGCGCGGCGTGGTGTTCAAGGACATCACCCCGCTGCTCGCCGACGGCCAGGCGTTCAGCGCGGTGATCGACGCCCTGGCCGCGGCGTACGGGCCGGTGGACAAGGTGGCGGGCATCGAGGCGCGCGGCTTCATCCTGGCCGCTCCGGTAGCCTGCCGTCTCGGCGCGGGCTTCGTCCCGATCCGCAAGAAGGGCAAGCTGCCCGGGGCCACCTTCGCTCAGGACTACGACCTGGAGTACGGCACCGCGACGATCGAGGTGCTGACCGATGCCTTCGATCCGGGCGATCGCGTGCTGGTCATCGACGACGTGCTGGCCACCGGCGGCACCGCCCGGGCCACCGCCGACCTCGTGCAGCGGACCGGTGCCCAGGTGGCCGGCCTCGCCGTACTGCTCGAGCTGTCCTTCCTGAAGGGCCGGGCCAAGCTGTCCGACCTCTCGGTCAGCGCCCTGCTGACCGTCTAGAGGCCGGGCCGGTCGCCGGGCCGGGCGCCGGGCCGGGCGCCGGTACTGTCCGGGGCCGGCGGCCCCCGGTCCGGGAATCACGCGTACCTGATCTGGTGTTTAACACGTCCAAGTACACTGATGGCTTGGCAGGTGTGAGGAGCGCGAGTGCCCGGTGAGGTGACCACGACCGGCACGAGAGCTGCTGACGCTGCCCGGGCGGACGCGCAACAGGGTACGGACCTGGAGGCGGTGCAGGCCGAGGCGGCGGTAGCGGCGGACGTGCCCAGGTCGGCCGCGCCTAACGGCAGCAGCGCGCCCGTCGGCACATCAGCCTCCCCGCGGGCCGCGGCCGACGTGAGCGCGCCGTCCCCGGCTGATCCGGCCCGTCCCGCGCGAGGCGCGGGCGCCGGGACGGCCAGGGCGCAGCGGGCCAGGGCCGCAGCCGCCCAGCCCGCCGATGCCGCGGCGCCGGGGGTGGGTGTCCGGCGGCGGCTGGCGCGGCTGGGCGCCCAGCGGGGCGCGACCATCAACCCGGTCCTCGAACCTCTCATCAAGACCGTGCGCGCGACGCACCCGAAGGCTGATGTCCGGCTCATCGAGCGGGCCTACGAGTCGGCCGCCTACTGGCACCGGGAGCAGAAACGGCGCAGCGGCGACCCGTACATAACGCACCCGCTCGCGGTGGCCACCATCCTGGCCGAGCTCGGCATGAACACCGAGACGATCTGCGCCGCGCTGCTGCACGACACGGTGGAAGACACCCCCTACACGCTGACCGAGCTGCGCGGCGAGTTCGGCGAGGACATCGCCGCGCTGGTGGACGGCGTCACCAAGCTGGACAAGGTCAAGTACGGCGAGTCGGCCGAGGCGGAGACCGTCCGCAAGATGGTGGTCGCGATGTCCCGCGACATCCGGGTGCTGGTGATCAAGCTCGCCGACCGGCTGCACAACATGCGGACGCTGCGCTACCTGCCGAGAGAGAAGCAGGAACGCAAGTCCAAGGAGGTCCTGGAGATCTTCGCCCCGCTCGCCCACCGGCTCGGGATGAACACGGTGAAGTGGGAGCTCGAGGACCTGGCCTTCGCGACGCTGTATCCCAAGCGCTTCGACGAGATCGTCCGCCTGGTGTCCAAGCGGGCGCCGCGGCGCGAGGCCTTCCTGCAGGAAGTGATCCAGGACGTCAGCGCCGACCTGCGCGAGGCCAAGATCAACAAGAAGGTCGCGGGCCGCCCCAAGCACTACTACTCGATCTACCAGAAGATGATCGCCAGGGACGTCGGCTTCGACGACATCTATGACCTGGTGGGCATCCGCGTCCTGGTCGACTCGGTCAAGGACTGCTACGCGGCGCTCGGCATCATCCACGCGCGGTGGAATCCCGTCCCGGGGCGGTTCAAGGACTACATCGCGATGCCGAAGTTCAACATGTACCAGTCGCTGCACACCACCGTCATCGGGCCGGGCGGCAAGTCGGTGGAGCTGCAGATCCGCACCTGGGACATGCACCGCCGGGCGGAGTACGGCGTCGCGGCACACTGGAAGTACAAGGAAGAATCGGTCTTCGGGCGGGCCAAGGACGCCAGGGACGATGCCCAGGAGATGGCCTGGCTCAGGCAGCTCGTCGACTGGCAGCGCGAGACCGAGGACCCGGCCGAGTTCCTCGAGTCCCTGCGCTTCGACCTGGCCGTCGGCGAGGTCTACGTGTTCACCCCCCGCGGCGAGGTGGTGGCGCTGCCGCAGGGCGCGACGCCGGTTGACTTCGCCTACGCCATCCACACCGAGGTCGGGCACCGGACGGTCGGCGCCCGGGTCAACGGCCGCCTGGTCGCGCTCGAGTCCACCCTGGACAACGGCGACACGGTGGAGATCTTCACCTCCAAGGCGCCCGAGGCCGGGCCGAGCCGGGACTGGCTCAAGTTCGTGCAGAGCCCGCGGGCCAGGAACAAGATCAGGCAGTGGTTCTCCAAGGAGCGCCGGGAAGCCGCGGTGGACGCGGGCAAGGACCAGATCGCGCGGGCCATGCGCAAGCAGAGCCTGCCGCTGCAGCGGCTCGCCGCCGCCGACAGCCTGCTCAACCTGGCCCGCGACCTGCGCTACACCGATGTGTCCGCGCTGTACGCGGCGGTCGGCGAGGGCCGGGTCAGTGCCCAGTCCGTGGTCGAGAAGCTGGTCAGGTCGATCGGCGGGCTGGGCGCCCAGGAGGAACTGGCCGAGGCCACGCTGCCGACCAAGGCGCCGCAGCCCAGGGCGCCCGGGGATTCCGGCGTCGAGGTCAGCGGCGCGCCGGACGTGTGGGTGCGCCTGTCCCGCTGCTGCACCCCGGTACCGGGCGACGAGATCATCGGCTTCGTCACCCACGGCCACGGCGTGTCCGTGCACCGCGCCGACTGCGTGAACCTGGCCCACCTGAGCGAGACCCAGCGCGAGCGGATGGTCGATGTTCACTGGTCACCGACCGAGGGCTCGGTGTTCCTCGTCGCCATCCAGGTGGAGGCGCTCGACCGGACCCGGCTGCTCTCCGACGTGACCCGGGTACTGTCCGACCAGCACGTGAACATCCTGTCCGCCACGGTGACGACCAGCCGGGACCGGGTGGCGTTCAGCCGGTTCACGTTCGAGATGGGCGACCCCAAGCACCTCGGTCACGTACTGCGCGCCGTCCGCGCCATCGACGGCGTCTACGACGTCTACCGCATGACGAGCTGATCCCGCGGCCGGCCCGGCTAGCTGCTGAACTCGGCCAGGGTGTGCTCGGCCTCGGTGAGCCAGGCCCGCCGGGCGGTCAGCGCTTCCTCGGCGGTCTGCGCGGCCTTGGCGTCGCCGCGATCGCGCGCCCGGGCCAGCTGCTCTTCCAGTTGCGCGATGGTCGAGCGCAGCTGGGCCACCGTGCCCTCGGCCCGGGCCAGCGCCTCCGGGTTCGACCGGCGCCACTGGGCTTCCTCGGCCTTGCGTACCGCGTCCTCGATCCGCCGCAGCCCGGATTCCAGGTGCTCGCGCGCCTCCCTGGGCACCGCCCCGATCTGCTCCCAGCGTTCCTGGATGCCGCGCAGCGCGGACCTGGCGGCCCGGATGTCGGTGACCGGAAGCAGCCCATGGGCCTGATCGAGCAGTTGCTGCTTGGCCTCGGCGTGCTCGCGCAGCGCCGCGTCCTTGGCCGAGAACACCTCGGCCCGCGCGGCGAAGAACTTGTCCTGGGCCGCCCGGAACCGCTTCCACAGCTCGGCCTCGGCATCCCTGTCCGCCCGCCCGGCCGCCTTCCACAGCCGCATCAGGTCGCGGAACGCACTGGTGGTGGGACCCCACTCAGTGGATCCTGACAGCGCCTCGGCATCGGCGCACAGCTTCTCCTTGCGCGCCCTGACGTCCTCGCGTTCGGCCTCCAGGGTGGCGAAGTACGCCTTGCGCCGCTTGGTGAACGCGTTACGGGCGCCGGACAGCCGCTTCCACAGCACGGCCTCGGCGGCCCGCTCGGCGTGCGGCGCCGCCTTCCACTCATCCAGCAGCTCGCGCATCCGCTCGCCGCTGCTCTTCCAGTGGGTCGCCTCGGCGGCGATCTGCTCCGCCTCGGCGACGATCTGCTCCTTGATCTCCCTGGCCTGCACCCGCGCCTGCTCGCGGGCCGCCTTGACCTCCTCGCGACGGTGACCGACGTCCTCGGTCAGCCGCTCCAGGCGGGCCCGGAGCCCGTCGAGGTCACCGAGAGCGTTGGCCTCGGAGATGCTGCGCACCAGCCGCTGGACGCTGGCCGAAGCCTGGGCCGGAGCCATGTCGGTAGCCGCGACCCGCTGCTCGAGCAGGACCACCTCGGTCTCGAGCGCCTCGTACTTGCGCTGGAAGAAGGCGATCGCCTCCTCCGGGCTTCCCGCCTGCCACGAGCCGATCACCCGCTCGCCGTCGGCGGTACGGACATAGACCGTCCCGTCGGCGTCTACCCGGCCCCACGGATGGTAGGCGGTGGTCACGGCGAACCTCCTGCGTTGTCGTGCTCGTGTCAGGCTTTCTTGATCGTCACACTGTCAATGATGACCTTCTTCTTGGGGGCGCCGCCGCCAGACTGGGCGTACTGACACGAGTATCCATCCTTAGCCACATTCTGGACGATACCCAGCCCGGACGACACCGTTGCGAACGGTGTATATGAAGCCGTTAGCCCGGACGTGCTGTCCTTGTACACGATGAAGAACTGGCTGCCGTTAGTGGTCGCGCTGCCTTCGTTAGCCATCGCCACCGTTCCCGTGGGGTATTTGGCGCCAGTGAGGTTCTCGCTGGCGAAATCGTAACCCGGCGTACCGGAACCGATATTGCTGGTCGTGCCGCAGCTCAGCTTGGTCGCTGCGGTCGCGTACGGGTCGCCGCACTGCAGCACGTAGATGCCGCTGGTCAGCAGCCGGTGGCACTGAGTGTTGTTGAAGTAGCCCGCCTCGGCCAGGTGGACGAAGGAGTTGACGGTGCAGGTGGCCTTGTTGTTGAGCAGATTGAAGGTGATCTTGCCCAGGTTGGTGCTGATGGTGGCCTGGTAGCTGGCCGTGTAATCGGGCGCGGCCGGCGGGAGGCTCACCTTGCGCGCCACCGGGGTGGCCGCCGTGTAGCTGCAGTGATGCGCCGGCTCGGCCACGGCGGTGGCCGTGGCGGTGGGTGAGGGGGTCGCCGACTTGGACGCCGAGGCCGCCGGGTGCTTCGGGCTCCCGCCGGGGAGGAACACCGCGAGCAGGGAGCCGATGAGCGCCAGGGCGAGCACCCCGCTACCCCAGATCAGCGTGCGTCTGCGCACCCGTTGTCGCCTGGCATACCGCAGCTCCTGCTGGCGGCGGTAGCGTTCCCTGGCTTGCCTGCGCTGGCGTTCGTTCTTACCCGCCACCGGTCGCGTCCTCCTTGGCCTGTCTGCACTATCCGGCTACCGCAGGTATTCACGGGAGGCAGGCCGACGAACCCGCTGCATACCTCTGATCCCGAAACGTAGGCAGGGCCCAGCCCCCGTAATCCCCGCAATATTCGCGATCGTTCGCGAATCGTACCTGCCAGATGCCTGGACCGGTACCCTTCGTTATCGGTTCGCGGCCATGCGGGTCCCCTCGGTAGCCTGAGACACCGTACCGTGAGAAAGGACGCTTGTGCTCGTCGCAGGGTTCCCGGCAGGCGCGTTCGCGGCCAACTGTTATGTAGTCGCGTCCGCGCCCGGCGAAGAGTGCGTGATCATCGATCCCGGCCAGGATGCCGAGCCGGGGATCAGCGAGCTCCTGGCCGAGCACCGGCTCAGGCCCGCCGCGGTCCTGCTCACTCACGGTCACATCGACCACGTCTGGTCCGTCGCCCCCGTCTGCGGGGCGAGCGGCATCCCCGCCTACATCCACCCGGACGATCGCGCATTGCTCAGCGATCCAGCCAAGGGTTTTCCGCTCGGCCCGGGACAGCAGCTGTTCGGCGGCCTGGAATTCACCGAACCCGATGATGTAAAAGAACTGGCCGACGGGATGACGCTGAGCCTCGTGGGCCTCGAGATCGTGGTGAACCACGCGCCCGGGCACACCGGAGGATCCGTGACATTCCGGCTGCCATTGGATCCGCCGGTTACAGCACAGGGCAAAAGCAAAATCGGCGCCCAGGATACGGCTGCCCGGGAAACGGCGGGCGAGGCGGCCCGAATGGCTTCCCCCGGACATGGCGGCGAGGCGGCCCGAATGGGCGGCCAGGGGCGGTCCGGCGACCGGGGCGGCATATTGTTCTCTGGTGACTTGCTGTTCGCGGGGTCGATCGGGCGGACCGACCTGCCCGGCGGGGACTACCCCGCGATCCTGCGCAGCCTGGCGCGGGTCTGCCTGACCCTGCCGGACGACACCGTCGTGCTGTCCGGGCACGGGCCGCAGACGACCATCGGCGCCGAACGCCGGACGAACCCGTTCCTGACGGGCCTGAACCCGGCATCGGGACCCAGCCGGGGCCTGTGACCGAGGCCGGGGCGCGCACCCGGTCCGTTCGGATAATAAAGATCCTGAGGAAAATGAGCGGCGGCACGTCCCCGGACGCGAAGCTGCCAGACGAGAGGGGCCGACTTCGATGATCCGCACCCATGAGGCGGGGACGCTGCGGGCGTCGCACGCCGGGGAGCACGTCGTGCTGGCCGGCTGGGTGGCGCGGCGCCGGGATCACGGCGGCGTGGTCTTCATCGACCTGCGGGACGCGAGTGGCGTGGTCCAGGTGGTGTGGCGTGGCGAGGAAGCGGCGTCCCACGGCGAGGGGGCGCACGACCTGCGGGCCGAGTTCTGCGTGCTGGTGACAGGGACGGTGCGTGCCCGCCCGGCCGGGAACGAGAACCCCGAGCTGCCCACCGGGGAGATCGAGGTCGTGGCGGACGAGGTGGAGGTGCTCAGCCAGGCCGACCCGCTGCCGTTCCCTGTCGAGGGCTCCGCCGAGGTCAGCGAGGATGTCCGGCTCAAGTACCGCTACCTGGACATCAGGCGCGACGACACCGCGCGGGCGCTGCGGGCCCGGTCGCAGGCCGCCTACCTGCTCTCCGACGTGATGCGCGAGCACCGGTTCGTGAACGTGGAGACGCCTTACCTGACCAGGTCCACGCCGGAGGGCGCCCGCGACTTCCTGGTCCCGGTCCGGCTGCGGCCCGGCAACTGGTACGCGCTGCCGCAGTCGCCGCAGCTGTTCAAGCAGCTGCTCATGGTCGGCGGCCTGGAGCGGTATTACCAGCTGGCCCGGTGCTTCCGGGACGAGGACTTCCGCAAGGACCGGCAGCCCGAGTTCACCCAGATCGACATCGAGATGTCGTTCGTGACCCGCGACGACGTCATCGCCGTGGCCGAGGAGATCGTGACCAGGCTCTGGTCCGAGCTGGCCGGTTACCAGGTGCCCACCCCCCTGCCCCGGATGACCTACGCCGACGCGATGGCACGGTACGGCTCGGACAAGCCCGACCTGCGCTTCGGCCTCGAGCTCACCGACCTGACCAAGTACTTCGCCGGGACGGAGTTCCGGGTGTTCCAGGCGGAGTACGTGGGCGCCGTGGCGATGCCCGGCGGCGCCGCGCAGTCCCGGCGCGAGTTCGACAGCTGGCAGGAGTGGGCCCGCTCCCGCGGGGCGCGCGGCCTCGCCTACGTGACGATCGGCCCGGACGGCGAGATCGCCGGCCCGGTAGCCAAGAACCTGTCCGAGGCGGAGCGGTCCGGGCTGGCCGCCGCCATGGGCGCCGGCCCCGGCGACGCCGTGTTCTTCGCGGCCGGGACGGCCACGGCCGCCCGTGAACTGCTCGGCGCGGCCCGGCTGGAGATCGGCCAGCGGTGCGGCCTGATCGACGAGTCGGCCTGGTCGTTCCTGTGGGTGGTGGACGCGCCGATGTTCGAGGAGGACGGCACGGGCGGATGGACGTCGGTGCACCACCCGTTCACCGCGCCGCTGCCCGAGTGGGCCGACAAGTTCGCCGCCGAGCCTGGCGGCGCGCTGGCCGACGCGTACGACATCGTGTGCAACGGCTACGAGATCGGCGGTGGCTCGATCCGTATCCACAAGTCCGCGACGCAGCAGGCGGTGTTCGACGTGATCGGGCTGTCCCCGGAGGAGGCCCGCTCGCAGTTCGGCTTCCTGCTCGACGCGTTCAAGTACGGGCCGCCGCCGCATGGCGGCATCGCGTTCGGCTGGGACCGGGTGGTGATGCTGCTCGCCGGGGCGGCCAGCATCCGCGACGTGATCGCCTTCCCCAAGGCGGCCTCCGGCCTGGACCCGCTCACCGGCGCCCCCACCCCCATCACCCCCGCCCAGCGCCGCGAAGCCGGCATCGACGCCGCCCCAGCCGCGCCCGCGCCCGTCGCCCCCCGCCCCCCAGCCCTTCCCGCCACCTAACCCCGCGCCCACCCCGCC
>Ga0137380_10000522_pt1 | contig 28071 bp, 25 predicted proteins | sample SagtaG_17_FD_104809 | JGI IMG/M metagenome (GOLD analysis project Ga0137380, IMG submission 104809) | Vadose zone soil microbial communities from Sagehorn Ranch, Mendocino, California, USA - Sage2_L_100_16 metaG | ecosystem: Environmental > Terrestrial > Soil > Vadose zone | place: USA...
CGAGGGTGTCGGGGTCCATGTTGTCGAGGAGGAGGGCGCCTGCTCCGGCCTCCAGCGCCTCCTCCACCTCCTGGAGCGAGCCGACCTCGACCTCGAGGCCGCGGCGACCGGCGCCCGTGTCGCCGAGCGCCCGCCGGGCGCGCCGCACCGCCTCCCCCACCCCGCCCGCCAGCCGCAAGTGGTTGTCCTTGATCAACACCCCGTCGTAGAGACCGGCGCGGTGGTTGGCGCCGCCTCCCATCCTCACCGCGTACTTGTCGAAGGCCCGGAGGCCCGGGGCGGTCTTGCGGGTGTCGGCGATCTCCGCTCCGGACCCTGCCGCCAGCCGCACCAGGCGAGCGACGGCCGTCGCGATCCCGGACATCCGCTGCAGGAAGTTGAGCGCCGTCCTCTCTCCGGCCAGGATCGATCGGGCCGGACCCTCGACCGTCGCCATCGGTTCGCCGGGCTCGCGCCTCGCGCCCTCGGCCACCTCCTCCCGGAACGTCAGGACGGGATCCACCTGGACGAAGACCTCGCGCGCGACCCCCAGCCCCGCGGCGACCAGCGCCTCGCGGGCCACGATGCGGCCGCGCGCCCGCGTTCCCTCCGCGACGACGGCCAGCGAGGTCACGTCGCCCGTGCCGAGATCTTCCAGAAGCGCGTTCCGGACGGACTGCCGCAGCGTCCCTGGATCGATCATCGTTCCCCGAGGGACGCGAGCGTCCGGTTCAGGCGCTCCAGCCTCTCCTCCAGCTCCCGGTGGATCCGCCGGGTCCTGTCGACGACGTCCGGATGCGCCTTGCTCATGAAGCCCGCGTTGTCGAGCTTCCGCGCGTGCCCCTCGCTCTCCTTCAGCAGCTTCCCGATCTCCCGTCTCAGGCGCTGTGACTCCGCCTCCGGGTCGAGCACCCCTTGCAGCGGCACCGCGAGGTCGCAGCCGGCCGCGACCGCCCGCGCGGCCGGCCCCGATCCGAAGCTCTCCACGCGCTCCACGCCGTCCAGGCGAGCCAGCGCGGCGAGGATCGGGGCGTTCCCATCGATCGTCTTCGCTGTGCGAGGATCGGCGGCGCGGAACAGTAAGTGGAGGCGACGGGCCGGATCGATGTTCAGCTCGGCCCGGAGGTTGCGCACCCGCGTGACCACCTCCGCCAGCAGGGCGACCTGCCGCTCGGCCTGGTCGTCGAGCGATGCCGGATCGGGAGCCGGGAAGGAGGCGAGCGCGATCGTCGCGCCGGCGCCCGGCAGCCGCTGCCACAGCTCCTCGGTCAGGAACGGCATCACCGGATGCAGCAGGCGGAGAACCCGCTCGAGGACGTGCAGCAGCACGGCGCGCGTCCGGGCGGTCTCCTCGGGAGACGCACCGGGGCCCAGGGCCGGCTTCGCCATCTCGAGATACCAGTCGCAGTACTCGTGCCAGAGGAACTGGTAGGCCGCGTTTGCCATCTCGTCGAAACGGAACCCGTCGAGCGCGCCATCGACCGCCTCGCTCAGGCGGGAGAGCCGGCTCAGGATCCAGCGGTCGGCGAGGGTGAGGCGGTCCCTCGGCGGCAGGGGCGGAATCCCGGCGTCCCGGGCGGGCTCGCCGAGGTTGATCAGGACGAAGCGGGCGGCGTTCCAGATCTTGTTCGCGAAGGCGCGGTACCCGGCCATGCGCTCCTCGGACAGCGGCAGGTCCGAGCCGGGCGTCGCCATCGCCGCCATCGTGAAACGCAGCGCGTCGGCGCCGTGCCGCTCCACCAGCGCCAGAGGATCGATGACGTTGCCGCGCGTCTTCGACATCTTCTGTCCTTCCGCGTCGCGCACGAGTCCGGTGATGTACACCCGCCGGAACGGCACCTCCCCCATGAAGTGCAGGCCCATCATGAGCATCCGTGCAACCCAGAAGAACAGGATATCGAAGGCGGTCACCAGCACCGTGGTCGGGTGGTAACGGGCCAGATCGGGGGTGCGGTCGGGCCAGCCGAGCGTGGAGAACGGCCAGAGGGACGAGGAGAACCAGGTGTCGAGGACGTCCGGATCCTGGCGGAGATCGCTCGCGCCGCAGCGGACGCAGGCAGCGGGAGCGTCCCGGGCCACGTTGACCTGGGCGCAGGAGCCGCAGTGCCAGGCGGGGATCTGGTGACCCCACCAGAGCTGCCGGGAGATGCACCAGTCGTGGATCTTCCCCATCCACTCGTTGTAGCTGTTCACCCAGTGGGAGGGCGCGAAGACCACCCGCCCGTCGGCCACCGCCCGGATCGCCTCGGCGGCGAGAGGGCCGACCCGCACGAACCACTGGGTCGAGAGATACGGCTCGACGACGGTGTGGCAGCGCTGGCAGCGCCCCACGTTGTGCAGGTGATCCTTCACGCCGCGCAGGTACCCTCCCGCCTCGAGATCGGCGACCACGCGCGCGCGAGCCTCGAATCGATCGAGGCCCCGGTACGGCGGCGGAACGTTGTCGTTCATCCGCCCCTGCTCGTCCATGATCACCAGGGGCGGAAGTCCGGTCCGCTGGGCCGCCGCGAAGTCGCTCGGATCGTGGGCCGGCGTCACCTTCACGGCGCCCGTGCCGAACTCCCGCTCCACGAACGGGTCGGCGACGATCGGGAGGCGGCGCCCGACGAGCGGCAGGATCACCGTCCGGCCGACACGATCACGATAGCGAGGATCCTCGGGATGGACGGCGACGCCGGTATCGCCCAGCATCGTCTCGGGGCGCGTCGTGGCCACTTCGATCGCCCCCGTCCCGTCCTCGTACGGGTAGGCGATGGTGTACAGGTGCCCCGCGGTCTCCTCCGCAATGACCTCCAGGTCCGAGATCGCCGTCCGGCATCCCGGGCACCAGTTGACGATGAACTTGTCGCGGTAGATCAGCCCCTCTTCGTAGAGGCGCACGAAGGCCTCGCGCACGGCGCGCGACAGCGAAGGCTCGAGCGTGAAGCGCTCGCGAGTCCAGTCGCACGAGGCGCCCAGCCTCTTGAGCTGAGCGGTGATGGCGCCTCCGTACTCCTCCTTCCACTGCCAGACGCGCCGGACGAACGCCTCCCGACCGATTCGCTCGCGGCTGGTCCCCTCCTTCTGCAGCTCGCGGTCGACCACCATCTGCGTCGCGATCCCGGCATGGTCGGTCCCCGGCAGCCAGAGGACGTCGTCCCCGCGCATCCTCCGCCAGCGCGCCAGGATGTCCTGCAGGGTGGCGTTGAGGGCATGCCCCATGTGAAGGCGTCCGGTGATGTTCGGCGGCGGGATGACCATGGAGAAGGGCGGCCGGCGCGCCGCGTCCCCGGCCCCGGCGGTGAACACCCCCAGGCGAAGCCAGGAATCGTACCAGCGCGCCTCGAACCGGGACGGCTCGAAGGCCTTGTCGAGATCGGTCATCGTCGTCACGGGAGACGCGCGGCGGGCAGGCAACAAAAAAAGTAGGCGCTGAACCTACTTCTCCCGGGGCTGTGTCCCGGCCGACGCCTGGGGCCTCCGGCCGTCAGCCGTCTCCACCCTCCTCCAACTCCTTGATGCGGCGCCGGACCAGGGCCTCGGCCACCTGTGGGATGACCTCCCAGGCGATCTCCCGCACCACGCGATCGGACAGCCGTTGCACCACCCGCTCGACGATCAGGTCGATCGCCTCGGGCGTAAGCCCGGACGGCCCGTTCCCGGGGGCAGGGCGCGGCTGCGCCGCGGCGGAGGTCGGTGCGGGCGGCGGCGAGGAGATCGGGGCCCTTGGCCTGGCGGTCGCTTCGTCCTCGGCGACCTGCCAGGTTTCGGCCGGAGGCGCCTCCGGGGGAGGCGTCCAGGCCGGCTCCGGGCTCGATCCCTCGGCCGTCCCGCTCGCGAACTCCCCTTCGGGGATCTCGAAGGCCCCGGTCAGGCCTTCGATCGCTTCCTCCGGCGCCGGATCCTGCGCCCGCTCCGTGGACCGGGGATCGGGCCGGGCGGCCGGGGCCGATGTCCCCCCGAGCGCCTGATCCCGGTGCTGGCGCACCGGGGACGGTGAGCGCTCCTCCGACTCATCGTACCGGTCCGGAACGATCGCCCCGTCGTCTCCCAGCCCCACGCCCAGGTCGGCGAAGCCGACGTACGATCCACCCGCGCCGGGATCGGGCGGCGCGGTCGCCGGATGCGACCACTCGGGCTCCGGGGACTCTTCGGGCTCCCCCTCCGGGGCGTCCGAAGTGGGCTTGGTATGGGCCTCCAGAGCCGCCCCCCCGGCCCGGCGAGGCGCCGCGGACAGCCCCGACGGCGGCGGGGCCACGGGGCGCATCCCCACGTCCGGACGTCCGGGATCGACGTGGTAGACGTCCCCTCCCGAAATGACATCCATTCCGGCCGCGTCCGCGCTCGACACCGCGCCAGGATTCGCCGCGATCAGCTCCTGAACCTTCAGCACCAGGGCCTGCGACTCGAACGGCTTCGTGAGGTGGCCCTGGGCCCCCGCGGCCTCCGCCCGTTTCTTGTCGAACGGCTCGAACGTGCCGGTGAGCAGGAGGACCGGGATCCCGGAGGTTGCCGGGCTCCGCTTGATCTGCTCGCAGACCTCGTAGCCGTTCTTCTCGGGCATGATGACGTCGAGCAGGACGATGTCGGGGCGCACCTCGGGGATCCGCTTGAGGGCCTGGGCTCCGTTGCTGACGCAGATCACCTGATAGTCCCCTTCGGAGAAGGTCAGCTCCACCACCTTCTGGATGGTGATGCTGTCATCGGCCAGCAGGATCTTCTTCACCCTCGCCCTCCATGACGCTCCGCGCCACCTCGGCCGGGACGCCCAGCGACGCAAAGAGCCGCGCCGGATCGAGGAGCGCGACTTCGTCGGCGCCGCTCCTGACGAGGCCGCTCACGAACTCCTCACGCATCCCCGCCGGTCCGGGCGATCCGCCCGTCCCGCTCGCGCTCGCTCCTCCGATCAGGTCGGCCTGCTCCCCCAGGAGCCCGGCCAGAACCTCGCCGAACCCGCAGACGATCAGGTGGGACCAGACCTCGGGCTCCTCGTCCGTCGGGCCTCCGCGCGGCGATGGCCAGAGAGGATCAAAGCGCAGCAGGTCGTAGACCGGCACGGCGACCCCGCCGCGGAGAGTCACCCCCGCGACGTGGGGATGGCTCCCGGGCACCGGGACGATCGCCGGACGCTCCAGAACCTCTCGCACCAGGCCCAGCGGCAACGCGGCCCGCGAGCCGCCGATCCGAAACGACAGGAACGGCGCGACGACTACGGTCATCGCAGCGCGTCCGCGTCCAGGAGAAGGCGCGGCCCCTGGCCGTCCGAGAAGACGCCACGGAACAGCCGGCGCTCTCCCGCGAAGATGAAGGACGGAAGGGGTGCGATCGCCGTTCCCGGGATCTCCCGGATCGCCTCCGCACCGTCCACCGGCACCATGGCCTGGCCCGAGCCGGTCTCCACGACGAGGTAGAGGGGCGGGCCACCCGGGCCCTGATCGACCACGCCGTGCAGGTCGATCACTGGGTAACGGACACCGTGATGCGTCGCCTCCTCCGACCCCGCTTCCCGCCGGAAGTCCGGCTCGAGCTTCGGATCCATGATCCGGGCCACCGCGTCGGCCGCCACCGCGTACCTCCTCCGCCCGACGCTCACCAGGAGAAGCTTCATCGTCTTGCGGCAGAACCTAGCCCAAAGTCCCTGATCTGTCAAGGAGAACGGCCCGTGCGAGCCTTCGCGGAGACGCCCGGACGACCCGCGTCAGGAGGGGACGCGCCCGGGAACGAAGTAGACATCCGTCGGCTTGAACTTGGCGTTGCGCACGAAGCGGGCCCGCACCTCCATGCCGATCCGTATCCGATCCGGATCGACGCCGATCAGGCGCGCCAGGAACAGCGTGTTCACCCCTTCGAACTCGACCAGGATCAGGCTGAAGGGACACTCCGGGAGGAACTCCTCGCTGCCGAAGTAACAGGTGGTGAAGGTGTGCACCCGCCCCACCTTCGGGAGCTCCACCCAGTCGGTCTCGCCTCCACAGAACATGCAGGCAAGGCGCGGGGTCGCATAGGTGTAGTCGCAGCGCCGGCAGCGCGTGCCGAGCAGGCGGCCGTTCGCCAGGCCGGCGAAGAAGGGGGAGTCCTGCCCGAAGGAGTGGACGTAGTCGATCCGGTAGGGCTGCTTGACCACGATCGGCGTCATCCCTTTCAGAGCGTCGAGGCTCTCGGGGAACGGCACCCTGAAGACGACCGTCCCTTCCAGGTTCTCGGGGCGCCTCGCCTGAGGCTCGGCACGGCGCCCAGCCGGACGGGGCACCCGGCCGGACGGGTGGCGTCTGCCGGTGCGCCTGCGGGGAGGCCCCGCCGGCCGGCGGACGTCTCGACGGCGTCTGGACATGTTCGAACCCTCCCGGACCCCGGCAGGCTAGTCCTGCCGCTCCAGAATACTGACCGTGACGTAGGTGCCGGTCCCGGCGTGGCTGTGGATCGCGCCGCGACGGGCGCCCTTGACCTGGAGGGCGGGATCGCCGAAGCGCTCGGGGATCGTCCCCTGGAGCTGCCAGAGCGCGAAGACCGCCTGCATCAGCCCGGTCGCGCCGACGGGGTGGCCGCACGCGATCAACCCGCCCGAAGGGTTGACCGGGATCGTTCCCTGACCCTTGAGTTTGAGCCCGTAGTCGATCCCCGGCATGAAGGTCTTACCCGAGGCCGCGAACGGCCCCCCTTCGCCATAACGGCAGAGCCCCATGTCCTCGTAGGTCTGGATCTCCGAGGAAGTGTAGGCGTCGTGCAGCTCGACGAAGCTCAGCTCCCGGCTCGGGCTGGTGATCCCGGCCATCTGGTACGCCTGCTTGCAGGCCATCCGCCCCGCGCGGAACGAGTGGACGCCGGGGTACTTCAGGCCTTTGTAGTCCGACGCCTTCTCGTGCGGCAGGAGGATCACGTCCCCGTGGGGCCGATCGGCCATGCGCATCGCATCGGTGCCCCGCCCGACGCCCGTCACCGAGACGCGCGGCAGGGTGCGGCCCGTGGCCCGCTCGATCGCGACGAGACCCTCCTCCGAAGCGAGTAGGACGCAGGCCGCGCCGTCCGACATGACGCAGATGTCGTGGCGGGTCAGCGGGTAGGCGACCATCGGCGCGGCCCGGACGTCGCGGATCGTCAGCCTCAGGCGCTTCTGGGCGTAGGGGTTGTGCAGGGCGTTGGTGTGGTTCTTCACCGACACGTGCGCCAGCTGCTCCACCGTGGTGCCGAACTCGTGCATGTGGCGCACTACCATCATGGCGTAGTAGCCGGAGTAGAATCCGCCGACCGGGTAGTCGAAAGAGACGTCGGAGGCCAGCGCGATGAACTCGTTCCCCTTCCAGGTCTCGACGTGCGACATCGTCTCCCAGCCGAACACCAGGCAGACATCCATCAGGCCCGAGGCGACGCTCTTCCATCCCTCCTGAAAGCCGAGGCCTCCCGTGGCGCCGCCCCCCTCGACCCGGTGGGACGGCTTCGGGCAAAGGCCGAGGTAGTCCTGGACCATGGTGGCGGCCTTCAGCTGGCGCATGAAGTGGTCGGAGAAGTACGAGCCGACGGTTCCGTCGATCAGCTCGTTGGCGCGCCCGAAGTCGAGGCCGACGTCCTCGAGGGCCTGGTCGAACGCCTCCTTCACGATCGGCTGGAAGGTTCGATCGGAACGGGCCTTGGTGAACTTGCTGACACCGCCCGATATGACGTAGACCGGTCGCATTCCCTTGAGCGCCATGAGGCGGATCTCCCTGAATCGGCCGGCGATCGGTCAGCGCCGGCGGGGGACGACGTTCGCCTTGACCCAGTCGATGACCTGACGGGTGCTCGTGCCCGGGGTGAAGATCGCCTTCACCCCGGCCTGCAGGAGGCGCGGCACGTCCTCGTCAGGGACGATCCCTCCGCCGAAGACCACGATGTCGGCGCCGTCCCGCTCCGCCAGCAGCTTGAGGATCTTCGGGAAGATCGTGTTGTGCGCCCCCGACAGGACCGACAGTCCGATGCCGTCGACGTCTTCCTGGATGGCGGCGGCCACGACCATCTCCGGGGTCTGGTGCAGGCCGGTGTAGATCACCTCGAAGCCGGCGTCCCGCAGGGCCCGGGCGATGATCTTGGCGCCGCGATCGTGCCCGTCGAGGCCGACCTTCCCCACCAGGAGACGGACCTTCGTCGGCGCGCCCATCAGAGCGGCACCGTCCCCTCGCGGTAGACGCCGAAGACCGCCCGCAATGCGTCGCAGATCTCGCCCACCGAGGCGTAGGCCTTCACCGCCTCCAGGATCGGAGGCATCAGGTTGGTGGACCCGCGAGCGGCCGCCTGGAGGTCGCGCAGGGCCCGCCCGTGCCGCGCCGCGTCGCGTCCGGACCGGGTCCGGCGCAGGCGTTCGATCTGCTGGGGCTCGACCTCCGGACCGATCCGCAGCACCGCGATCGGGCGCGCCTCCCCCTCGGTGTAGCGATTGACGCCGACCACCGTCTTCTCGCCGCGATCGATCTGATTCTGGTAGAGGTAGGAGGCCTCGGCGATCTCGCGCTGGGGGAAGCCCTGCTCGATGGCCCGCACCATCCCGCCCATCGCGTCGATGCGCCGGATGTACTCCCAGGCCGCCTCCTCCGTCCGATCGGTGAGCGACTCGACGAAGTACGAGCCGGCCAGGGGATCGATCGTGTCCGCCACCCCGCTCTCCTCCGCGAGAATCTGCTGCGTCCGCAACGCCAGGCGCGCCGACTCCTCGGTCGGCAGGGCCAGCGTCTCGTCCAGGGCGTTGGTGTGCAGCGACTGCGTGCCGCCGAGGACGGCGGCCAGCGCCTGGATCGTGACCCGCACGACATTGTTATGGGGCTGCTGCGCCGTCAGGGAGCAGCCTGCCGTCTGCACGTGGGTGCGCAGCATCCAGGAGCGGGGGTTGCGGGCATGGAAGCGATCGCGCATGATCGCGGCCCACATCCGCCGCGCCGCGCGCAGCTTCGCCACCTCCTCGAAGAGATCGTTGTGCGCGTTGAAGAAGAACGACAGGCGCGGCGCGAACGCGTCGACGTCGAGTCCCGTCTCCAGGCCGGCCTGCACGTAGGCGATCCCGTCGGCAAGGGTGAAGGCGAGCTCCTGGACGGCCGTGGAGCCGGCCTCCCGGATGTGGTACCCGCTGATCGAGATCGTGTTCCACTTCGGCACCTCGGCGCTGCAGAAGGCGATCATGTCGGTGATGATCCGCAGCGACGGGTGCGGCGGGTAGATCCACTCCTTCTGGGCGATGTACTCCTTCAGGATGTCGTTCTGCACGGTGCCCTCGAGCTCGGCGTACGGCACCCCCTGCCGCTCGGCCACCGCCAGGTACATCGCCAGCAGGACCGCCGCCGGCGCGTTGATGGTCATCGAGGTGGAGATGCGGCCGAGCGGAATGTCGCGGAGCAGGACCTCCATGTCCGCCAGAGTGTCGATCGCCACGCCCTCGCGCCCGACCTCTCCCTCCGCCTGAGGATCGCCCGAGTCGCGTCCCATCAGCGTCGGCAGATCGAACGCCACCGAGAGCCCGGTCTGTCCGTGCTCGAGGAGGTAGCGGAAGCGCCGATTGGTGTCCTCGGCGGTGCCGAAGCCGGCGAACTGCCGCATTGTCCAGAGCCGGCCGCGATACATCGTCGGGTGGATGCCACGCGTGAACGGGGGCTCCCCCGGCATCCCAAGCTTATCCGCGGGATCCCACCCCTCGAGGTCCTCGGCGGTCACGAGTCTGTCGACCGGCACGTTCGAGACCGTCGTGAACGACGGCAGCCTCTCCGCCCGCCGGGCGAGCGTCGGGCGCAGCACCCGCTCCTCCCACTCCCTGCGCGCCCCCCGCTTCGCGGCGGCGGTCCGGCCGTCGCGCGGCTTCATGCCCGCGCCTCCCTCAGGATCTCCTTGGCGATCACCAGGCGCTGGATCTCGGACGTCCCCTCGTAGATCTCGGTGATCTTGGCGTCGCGAAACAGGCGCTCCACGGTGTACTCGCTGATGTAACCGTAGCCGCCGTGGATCTGCACCGCCTCCTTGGCGGCGCGCATGCAGGCCTCGGAGGCGAAGAGCTTCGCCATCGAGGCCTCGAGCGAATAACGCTCGCGGTGATCGCGCGTCCAGGCGGCGCGGTAGGTCAGTAGGCGCGCCGCGTCGAGCTCCGTGGCCATGTCGGCCAGCTTCCACTGGATGGCCTGCAGCTCGGCGATCGGTCGGCCGAAGGCCTGGCGCGTTCTGCTGTACGCGAGCGATTCGTCGAGCGCCGCCTGCCCGATCCCCAGCGCCTGGGCGGCGATGCCGATCCGCCCGCCGTCGAGCGTATTCATCGCTATCGTGAACCCCTCCCCCTCCGACCCGAGGAGGTTTTCGGCGGGGATCTCGCAGTCCTCCAGGACGATCTCGACCGACCCGGAGCAGGTGATCCCCATCTTGTGCTCCGGCTTCCCCTGCCGGAGACCCGGAGAGGCCCGCTCGACGATGAAGGCGCCGATCCCCTTGTGCTTCAGGGCGAGGTTGGTGCTGGCATACACGATGAAGGTGTCCGCCGCGACGCCGTTCGTCACGAACACCTTGCTCCCGTTCAGGACATAGCGATCTCCCGCGCGCACGGCGGTCGCCCGGAGGGCCGCCGCGTCGGAGCCGGATCCGGGCTCGGTCAGGCAGTAGGCGCCGATCTTCTCGCCCCGGGCATGGGGCACGAGGTGTGCCCGCTTCTGCGCCTCGCTGCCGTAGCGCAGGATCGGTCCGCAGAAGAGGGAGTTGTTGACCGACAGGATGACGCCGGTCGCGGCGCAGGCGCGCGAGATCTCCTCGATCGCGATCACGTAGGTCACGGCATCGAGGCCGGCCCCACCGTACGTCTCCGGGACCATCATGCCCGCCAGGCCGAGGGAGGCGCAGCGCCGGTAGTTGTCCAGGGGGAACTCGCGCGAGCGGTCGAACGCCGCGGCGCGCGGCTTGAGGACCTCCTGCGCGAAGGCGCCCACCGTCTCTCGCGTCAGCTCCTGCTCGCGGGACAAATGGAAGTCGACCGGCACTCAGATCTCCTCCTCGACCAGCCCGAAGCGTCCGTCCGATCGCCGGAAGATCACCGCCAGCTGCTGCGACTCGGCGTTGCGGAAGATGAGGAATGGATCCCGGGAGCCGCGGACCTGCAGCAGGGCCTCCTCCACCGACATCGGCTTGGCCGGGATCCGGCCCATCCGCACGACCGGCGAGTGATCGTTGTCCGATCCCGCCGCGCCCGCGAGGACCGGAGCGCCGAGGGTCTCGCCCCCCCGCCGGGGAGACGACCGCATCCCTTCCCGCCTGCGCTCCTTGGCGCGCCGTTCGCGGTGCTTCCTCGCCTGCACCAGGAGGCGGTCGATGCAGAGGACCACCGAATCCCGGAAGTCGACCGCCTCCGAGCGGGCCGTCAGCGTCGCCAGGCGGCCCTTCACCACGATCTCGGCGAGATGGCGGTGTTTCTCGAGGGTCAGGATGACGTGCGCATCCTGGATCTCCCCCAGGAACCGCCCGAGCTTCCCGAGCTTCTTCTCGGTCAGCTCCTTGAGCGCAGGGGTGAGATCCGCCTTGCGCCCCGTGTACAGGATGGTCATCGGTGTCTCCTCGGCGGGCGGCGCCTGCGGGCTTTTCCGCGGCCCGCCGTCAGCGGTAGCCCTGGCGCCTCTCGTTCGAGGACGGGATGCGGAGCTCCTCGCGGTACTTCGCGACGGTCCGCCGGGCGATCCGCAGCCCGTCGTCGCTCAGGATCTGCACGATCGCGGCGTCGGAGAGCGGGCGCTTCGCGTTCTCCTCCGACACCACCTTCTTGATCCGCTCCTTCACGGTCAGGGACGAGACGTCCTCTCCCTGCGCCGTGCTGATGCTGGAGTGGAAGAAGAACTTCATCTCGTACAGGCCCCGCGGCGTGTGCATGTACTTGTGGTTTACCACCCGGCTGACGGTCGACTCGTGCATGCCGATGTCGTCGGCGACGTCTTTCAGGATCAGGGGCCTCAGGTGCTCGTACCCGTAATCCAGGAAGCCCTGCTGGTGCTTCACGATGCTCTTCGCGACTTTGTAGATCGTGCGCTGCCTCTCCTCCAGGCTCTTGATGAGCCGGAAGGCCGAGCGGAACTTCTCACGCACGTACTCCCGTGTCTCGCGTGTCACGTCGGGGTTGTTCCGGTCGATCATCCTCCGGTAGAAGGGGCTGATCCGCAGCCGAGGCAGGCCCTCCTCGTTGAGGAGGATGGTGTACCCCTTGTCGACCTTGACGACGTAGACGTCCGGGACGACGTAGTTGTTGCTGCCGGCGTTGTACTTCTTTCCGGGCTTCGGGTCGAGGCCGCGGATCGTCTCGACGTAGTGCGTCACCTCCTCCGGGCTGCACCCGAGAGCGTGGGCCAGATCTTTGAACTTGCGCGCCTGCAGGAGGTCCATGTGCTCCTTCACGATCGTCTCCGCGGGCGTCCCCTCCATGTCGTGGAACGCGAGCTGGATCAGGAGACACTCCCTGAGGTCGCGGGCGCCGACCCCCGTGGGATCGAGCTCCTGGATCAGGTGCAGGGCGCGCTCGACCTCGTCGGGGGCGTAGGGTCCCATCGCCGCGATCTCCTCGAGGGAGGCCTGCAGGTAGCCGTCGTCGTCGAGATTCCCGATGATGGCGCGCCCGATCTCCTTCTGGCGGGAGGCGGTCACGGTCATGTCGAGCTGCCACAGGAGATGATCGGAGAGGTTCTGGGGCTTGCTCAGGACGGCGTCGAGCGGCCGCGCCTCGAGCTCCTCCGACTCGGCCCTGAATTGGGGCGAGTAGCTCATGTCCATGTAGTCCTGGAAGTACGCCTCGTAGTCGATCTCGTCGAAGGAGTCCTTCTCGTCGGCCGGCGCGGCCTCGCCCTCGGGCGCTTCGGAGGTCTCGACCTGCGCCGGCGCCTCCTCGCCCTCGGCCTTCTCCGCCTCCGCCGGCCCCTCGGGGAGCTCCTCCAGGAGGGGGTTCTCGGTCAGCTCCTGCGTGACCTCCTCCTGCAGCTCGAGCTTGGTCATCTGCAGCAGCTTGATCGCCTGCTGCAGCGACGGCGTCATGATCAGCCGCTGCGACATCCTCAAGTTGAGCTTCTGCTCGAGCGCCATCTCGCATCCCTGCCCCGGCGTGCCGGGGCCGTCTCAGTCCATCGGGTAGGCGCCCGGAGGCGCCTCGGCCGACTCGTGCCCCAGGAGCCTGAAGTTGGCCCCCAGGTAAATCTCCCTCACCTTCGGGTCGGCCGCCAGCTGGTCCGGACTCCCCTTCCGGAAGATCCGCCCTTCGGCGATGATGTACGCCCGGTCGGTGATCCGGAGGGTCTCCTGGACGTTGTGATCGGTCATCAGGAGGCCGATCCCCTTCCTCTTCAATTGATAAATGATTTTCTGGATGTCTGCAACCGCGATCGGGTCGATTCCGGAGAACGGCTCGTCCAGGAGGATGAAGGACGGGGAGATCACCAGGGAGCGGGCGATCTCCGCCCGCCGCCGCTCCCCGCCCGACAGGTTGTAGGCGCGGCTCTTGGCCAGGTGCGCGATCTTGAGCTCCTCGAGGACCGCGGCGGTACGCTGCCGGATCTCCTCGCGCGGCATGTCGAGCGTCTCGAGGATGGCGATCAGGTTCTCCTCCACCGTCATCTTGCGAAAGATCGACGGCTCCTGCGGCAGGTAGCTGATGCCGCTGCGGGCCCGCAGGTACATCGGCAGCCGGGTCACGTCCTGGCCGCCCAGCAGCACGCGCCCCACGTCCGGGTGGACCAGGCCGACGATGCAGTAGAAGGTGGTCGTCTTGCCGGCGCCGTTGGGGCCCAGGAGGCCGACCACCTCGCCGCTCTGGATGTGGAGAGAGATATCCTGAATGACGGGCCGCCCGCGGTAGCTCTTGGTCAGCCCCTCAATGACGAGTTTTCGGCTCAACGGAAGGAACGTCCTTGCGTTCGGGCGTCAAGGTGATCCAGGTCCGGCCGCCTTCGGACTCGGTGAGAATCCTATCGCCCGCCAGATCGAATGTCAACGTTCGCCCGCGCATCGTGCGGCCGGTCGGCACGTCGACGACCTCGGCCAGGCCCCCTTCGTCCTTCAGGATCAGCAGGTCCTGGTCGGCGAGGTACTCCGCGGATCGGGCCGTGCCGTAGCTGCCGGCGCGCTTCACCGCCACCGAGCCGGTCGCCACCACCCTCTGAAGGTCGCGCCGCCCGTCGCTCTCCTGGAGGTAGCCATCCATGGCGTCGGAGGTCAGGGTGGCGTCCGGGCGGGTCAGACGGACGTCGTCCCGGTAGACCGCGACACCGCGCGCGTCGTCGAGGAGCATGCTCTTCGAGGTGATCGAGGTGACCGCCGGGCGCGCTGCCGCCGGCGCGCCGGTTCGCGGCGCCTCGGTCCAGCGCGCGATGACGTTCCCGGTCGCGCGCAGCTGGCGCGCGCTCTGGTCGACGACGATCTCGTCCGCCTGGATGCTGTTTCCTTCCTGCCAGGCCCGCGCCGTGCCACTGTAGGCGGCCCGCCGGCCTCCCTGATCCACGCGCAGCCGCTCCGCCTGGAAGGAGATGGCCGACCGGGCGCTGAATCCCGGGGCGGCGACCTCTCCCCGCGGCTCGGGCAGCGACACGGTTCGCACGTCCCCGCGGGCCTCGAGGGTCCTGGGACCCGGATGCAGGTCGATCTCCTGGGCGGCGATCCGATCGCGCGCGGTGCGCACCACCGGATCCCCGCGCAGGTCGATTCGGCCCTCGACGCGGCGGTACCGCGCGGACAGGCTGCTCGAGGTGTAGGGACCGGAGGTGATCCGGCAGCCTCCCGAGGCCTCCGCCTCGTCGAGAATCTGCCCGGGGGCCCCGAAGCGGGTCGTGAGGCTGTCGGCGCGGAGATCGCTCCCCTCCGCGGCGCCTGCCCCCTCCAGCGAGGCGACGACGTCCCCGAAGGCGCTGAGGGCGGTGACGCGCCGGCGTGACTCGTCGAAGCTCAACTTGACGTAGTTGCCCCGCAGGGCCCGGTTCCCGCGCGTCACGCGGACGTCCTGGGTGAGGACGGCGGTGTTCTCCCGGAGGGTCGCGACCAGGTCTCCGGCGGTGATCGAGGTCGCCTCGCTCCCCTCGGCGTCCGTCATCCTCAGGCGGACGTCGGCGGGGATCTTGATCTGGCGCTCGCCGACCAGATAGTTCAGGCCGCGCCCCTCCCCCTCGATCGCCCCGACCGAGAAGACGATTTCGTCGGCGGTGAAGACGACGTCGCGGTCGCTGTCGTAGTAGAGCGTGCCGGTCTTCATCGACAATCCGTCGCCCGCCTCGATGACCACGTCCCCCGAGAGCTGGGCCCGGCGCTGGGTGGCGTCGAAATGTCCTTCCAGCCCGGCGACCTCCACCGAACGACCCTCGTCGTCGTGGATCTTCAGGTGAACGGCGTGCAGGAGCTTGCGCTCCCCGGCGAAGCCGGTCACCGAGCGCGCCCGCAGCGTGAAGGCCGGGCGCCCCTCGCGCGAGCCATTGATCTCGAACAGGTCGGACTGATCGACGACCGGGCCCTGCCCCGGGGGCGAGGGCAGCGCGGGCGCCATGGTGATCTCCGCCTGCGGCTTGCCCCGGCGACCGCCGTAGCTCGCGACCAGCGCCAGCGTGACGCCGGCCAGGACCAGGAGCACGATCCCGCGTAGCGCCGTGACGGCGCGCTGGGGGCGGACGTGAACGCGGTTCCTATCGCGCGCCATGGGGCCTCAGCGTCCGCGGAAGGAGGGCTTCCGCTTCTCGAGGAAGGCGCGCGTCCCCTCGCGCATGTCGTCCGTGGCGCAGGTCAGTCCGAACAGGGTCGCCTCCAGAGCCAGGCCTTCCGTCTGGGACATCTCGAGGCCATCCTGCACCGCCTGCAGCGCGCAGCGGAGGGCGACCGGACCCCGCCCGAGAAGGGTCCGGGCCAGGTCCTCCGCCGTCGGCAGGAGGTCGGTGGCCGGCACCACCCGGTTCACCAGCCCGATGCGGTGCGCTTCGCGGGCGTCGATCGGTTCGCCGGTCAGGATCATCTCCAGAGCCCGCCCTCGCCCCACGAGCCGGCCGAGCCTCTGCGTTCCGCCGTACCCGGGGATGATGGCGAGGGTCGTTTCGGGCAGTCCGAGCCGCGCGCCCTCGGCCGCGATTCGCAGGGTGCAGGCGAGGGCCAGCTCGAGCCCGCCTCCGAGGGCGTAACCGTGGATCGCGGCGATGCTCGGCTTCCCGAGGCGCTCCAGGCGGCTGAAGACCGCCTGACCGGCCCGCGCGAAGGCCGCCCCCTCCACCGGGGTCTGCGCCGCCAGCTCGTTGATGTCGGCGCCCGCCACGAACGCCTTCTCCCCGGACCCGGCCAGGATCAGGACGCCGACACCGGCATCGTCGGCGGCCGCCGCCACCGCACGATCGAGGGCGAGCACCGTCGCCCGGTCGAGGGCGTTCAGCTTCTCCGGACGGTTGATCGTCAGACGGGCGATGCGGTCGGTCACCTGGTACAGCACGCGGCCGGTGTCGTTCATCATCGGACCTCCTCCCGATCCGCCGCCCGTCAGCGAGCGGCCAGGAAGTCGTTCGGCCGAGGGGGCTCCACGCTGTAGTCGTAGAAGCCCTTGCCGCTCTTCCGGCCGTGGAACCCGGCCAGCACCATCCTCTTCATGAGAGGCGGCGGAGCGAACCGGCCCTCGCGGAATTCCTCGAACATGATGTTGGCGATGAAGTAGGTCGTGTCGATCCCCACCAGGTCGAGCAACGTGAAGGGGCCCATCGGATGACCGCAGCCGAGCTTCATACCCTGGTCGATGTCGGCGATCGAGCCGATCCCCTCTTCCAGCGCCCGGATGGCGTCCAGGATATAGGGGACGAGGAGACGGTTCACGATGAAGCCGGTCCGATCCGGCGTGCGGATCGGCGTCTTTCCCAGGGACCGCGCGAAGGCGATGACGGCCTCCTCCACGGCGGCGTCGGTCTCGAACGTGCGGGCGACCTCGACCAGCTTCATGAGCGGCACCGGGTTGAAAAAGTGCAGGCCGAGGACGCGCCGGGGCCGACGCGTGGCGGCGGCGAGCTCGGTGATCGACAGGGAGGAGGTGTTGCTCGCGAAGATCCCCTCGGGCTTCACGATCCGGTCGAGGCGGGTCAACATCTCCTTCTTGAGGCTCCGATCCTCCACGACCGCCTCGATTACCAGATCGCACGCCTGCAGCGCCTTCGGATCGGTGCCGAAGGTCAAGTGCGACAGGGTCGCCTGCTTCGCCTCCGGGGTGACCTTCCCCCGGGCGACACCCGCCGCCAGGAATTGCTCGAGGCGTGTGCGCCCGGCCTGGAGCGCCTCCTGCGACACCTCGATCACCGCGGTCGGGTAGCCCGACTGGGCCGACGCCTGGGCGATGCCGGATCCCATGAGCCCGCATCCCACGACCCCCACGTTCCTGATCTCCATGCGCCTCTACCCCCTCTCGACGATGAGGGCGGTCCCCTGCCCCCCTCCGATGCAGGCGCTGGCGACGCCGTAGCGCCCACCACGCCGCCCCAGCTCCAGGAGGAGGGTCAGCACCAGACGCGTCCCGGTCGCCCCCAGCGGGTGGCCGAGGGCCACGGCGCCCCCGTTGACGTTCACACGCTCCCGGTCGAGCCTCAGTTCCTTCTCCACCGCCAGGTACTGCGCCGCGAAGGCCTCGTTGATCTCGAAGAGATCGATCTCCTCGAGAACCAGGCCGGCTCGCTCCAGCGCCGCGCGGATGCTGGGAACCGGGCCGATCCCCATGATGCGTGGCGGTACTCCGGCGACGGCGTGAGCGACGACCCGGCCGAGTGGCGCGACCGCCGCCTGGCGGGCGGCCTGCGGAGAGGCGAGGATCACCGCGGCGGCCCCGTCGACGATCCCCGAGGCGTTCCCGGCCGTCACGAACCCGCGGCCTCCGAAGGCGGGAGGCAGCTTCGCCAGCGCCTCGAGAGTCGTCTCGGGACGGCGGTGGTTGTCCTCCGTCACGGCGATCTCCCGGCCCTTCTCGCGCACCGTGACCGGCACGATCTCGTCCCGGAACCTGCCGGCGCGGCACGCTGCTTCCGCCGCCTGCTGGCTCCGCAGAGCATAGCGGTCGGCCTCCTCCCGCGTGATGCCGCGTTCCTGCGCCAGGTTCTCCGCCGTCTGCGACATCGAGAAGCCGCAGTAGGTGTCGAGCAGACCGCCGACCAGCTGATCTTCGAGCTGGGCGTGGCCGAGGCGAATCCCCGCGCGCAGCCCGCGGATCACGTGCGGCGCCTGCGTCATGTTCTCCATCCCGCCCGCCAGCACCACGTCGGCCTCGCCCAGGGCGATCAGCCCGGCGCCGGTGACGATCGACTGGATGCCGGAGCCGCACAGGCGGTTGACGGTGAGGGCGGGAACCGTCTCCGGCAGGCCGGCCTTGAGGCCCACGTGGCGGGCGCCGTACATGGCGTTGCCGCTCGTCTGCATCGCGTTGCCGAACACCACCTGGTCGATGCGCCGCGGATCGAGGCCGGAGCGCCGCACCGCCTCGCGGCTCGCGATCGCACCGAGCTCGGTCTCGCTCAGGTCTCGGAAGTGTGTGTTGTAGGTGGCCATCGGGGTGCGGGACCCGGCCAGGATGACCGCGTCGTACGGGGGAGACGTGGCGCGGGTCACGCCGGCTCCTTCGACCGCGCTCGCGGCCCGGGGATCGTGTGGTGGTCCGCCAGCTTCACGGCCCGGCGGAAGTCTACCGACTGCACCGGCACGAGGTGGCACATCTCGTGAAGCCGTGAGCGCACGCGCGTGCCGATGCGGTCCTCGAGGGTCGGCGTGCGGCGGTCGGTCGGCTCATCCAGGTAGTTGGTGGTCACGAGCGTCGCCTTCTTGTCGTTGTAGCGGGTCGTGACGATGTGGGCCAGAGTCTCCTCCAGCCAGGGGCTGTACTGCCGGCCGCCGAGGTCGTCGAGCAGCACGACCTCGGTCTGCAGGACCGGCTGCAGCAGATCGAGCTGGGTGAGCCCGGACTGGCGATCGAACGTCGCCTGCAGCTGTCGCAGGAGATCCTGCACGTCGCAGAACAGGCACGACACCCCCTTGTCGACCATCAGGCGCCGAAGCGTGGCGACCGCCATGTGCGTCTTCCCCACGCCCGGGGGGCCCATGAGGAGGAGACCCCGGTCGCTCAGAGGGTACTCCTCCGCGTACCGCATCGCCACCGACTTGGCGTTCGCCAGGGAGAGGGCGTGTTCGCCGTAGGCATCGAAGTTCTGGAACTCGCACTCACGGTAGCGCCGGGGAACACGCGCCGCCTCGAGAGACTCCTCGGGGCCGGCCGTCGCGGGAGGCGCCGTGCGGCACAGGCACGGGCGGGCCCGGGTCGAGCCCCCCCCCTCGAGGATGACGAACCCCGTCCCGCCGCACAGGCCGCAGGGAGCATTTCCGGCGCCGCTCATGCGATCACCTCAGTTCAGGTACCCCTGAAGCTGCTGGCACTTCTGGGAGCGGTTCAGCTTGTCGAGCGCCTGCGCCTCGATCTGGCGAATGCGCTCCCGGGACAGTCCCATCATCTCGCCGATCTCCTTGAGGGTCTTCGGCTCCCCCTCGTCCAGCCCGAAGCGCAGGCGGAGCACCTTCTGCTCCTTGGGGTCGAGCTCGTTCAAGACGGCGTACAGGTGATCCTTGAGGGAGGAGCGCAGGAGCGCGACGTCCGCCGCCGGGATGACGTCCTGCTCGAGCTTGTCCGAGAGGTGGAACTCGTGCTCTTCGTCGATCACGGTCGAGAGCGACACGTTTTCGTCCGCGACCTGAAGCAGGTTGACCACCTCCTCGACGGGGATCTCCAGCTTCTGGGCGATTTCATCGGGGGTCGGGTTGCGCTCGAGGTCGAGGGTGAGCTGCGAGATCGTCTTCCCGATCCGATACAGGAGGTTGGCCTGCTTCTGCGGAAGCCGGAAGGCCCCGCTCTGGTCCGAGAGGGCGTGGATGATCGCCTGCCGGACCCACCAGACGGCGTAGGTGATGAACTTCACGTTCTTGGAGGGCTTGAAGCGCTTCGCCGCCTCGATGAGACCGATGTTCCCCTCGTTGATCAGGTCGAGGAACGACAGCCCGCAGTTGCGGTATTTCTTGGCGAAGCTGACCACGAACCTCAGGTTGGCCTCGACCAGCTTGCGGAGGGCCTCCTTGTCGCCGCGCTGGATCCGGTCGCCGAGCACCTTCTCCTCGTCGGGGGTGATACGGGGCAGCTTGGAGATCTCCTGGAGGTATTTCTTGAGGGTCTCCGACGAGGAGGACGCCGCCTTCCGGCCGGCCGAGCGTTCTTCGTCCACCGATCACCCCTTCTCGATCTTGATGATGCGTCCGTGCCGCCCGACGGGGACGAGCGCCTTGCTCGACTCCGCCTCGCCGCGCTGGCGTCGCCGGTCCAGCTCCTCCCGGAGGCCCGCGATGAACCGGTCCATCTCCGTCTGCATCGCCTCCATCCGGTGCCGCATGTTGAGGATGATCTCGACGCCGGCCAGATTCACCCCGAGGTCGCGCGTCAGATTGAGGATGAGCGCCAGCGTCTCCACGTCCCGGTCGGAGTAGAGACGCGTGTTACCGCGCGTCCGCGACGGTTTCAGCAGCCCTTCGCGTTCGTACAGCCGGAGCGTCTGCGGGTGGACCTCGAACTGCTTCGCCACCACGCTGATCATGTAGTAGCCCTTGTCCTTCTTCGGGGGCATGTCACATCTCCCGCGCGTGGAGGCCCGTCAGGCGAAGATCCCTCGGCGGACGTCATCGCCGGGATGGAGAGCGCCCAGCTCACGGAGCAACTCACGCGAGCGCTCATCCGCGGCGCGGGGCGTGGCGACGCGGACCTCGACGTACTGGTCGCCCCGGCCTCCTCCGCGCAGCGAGGGCGCGCCTTTGCCCCGCAGGCGGAACTTCTGGCCGTTGTCCGTGCCCGGAGGGATCCGGATCTTCGCCTTGCCGTCGATCGTCGGGACCTCGAGGCGGGTTCCGAGCGCGGCCTCGCTCACCGTGATCGGCACGGTGCAATGAATATTATCACCGATCCTCCGGAAGAACGGATGCGGTTCGACGTGCGTGATGAGGTAGAGATCGCCCGGGGGCCCCCCGTTGCGGCCTGCTCGTCCGCGCGCAGGGACGCGCACGCGCGAGCCGTTGTCCACGCCGGCCGGAACGTGCACCTTGATCGTCTCCCGCCGCCGCAGCACACCGCTCCCCTGGCAGTTCCCGCACCCCTCCGTGCCAAGCATCCCGTCACCATCGCAGCGCCGGCAGGTCGAGGCGAAGCGCAGGAGCCCCGAGACGTGGCTGATCCGGCCGGTCCCGGCGCAGTCGGGGCAGGGACGGCGCAGGCGCGACGGCACCGTGCCCGACCCGTTGCAGCGCGGGCAGGGAGACTCGGCGTCGATCGTCAGATCGGTGGTCAGGCCGCGCAGCGCTTCGAAGAACCCAATGCGGATGGCGTGGGTGACGTCGTCACCGCGGCGCGGGGCGCTGCGATCCGGCGCCTCGCCGGCGCGCCTTCCAAGGATGTCCGCGAAGATTGAGGAGGCGCTGCCGAATCCGCCCAGGTCGCCGAAGTCGAACGCGGTCTCGAAGCCCATCCCCGCCGCTCCCGGCGCGGCGGCCGCCCCCGGCTCCCCGCGGCCACCGAGATCGACCTGGAGGTCGTAGGCCTTGCGCTTCTGCGGGTCGGACAGGACCTCGTAGGCCTGGCTGATCTGCTTGAAGCGCTCCTCCGCCCGCGCATCGCCCGGATTGAGGTCGGGGTGGTAACGGCGCGCCAGCTTACGGTAGGCCTTCTTGATCTCCGGCAGGCGCGCCTTGCGATCGACGCCCAAGAGCTCGTAATAGTTCATCAGGCTCCTACGTGATCCGGACCTTCACGGGATGGGACCGCTGCTCGCTCGATTTCGGGACGAAGACCTGGAGCACCCCGAGCTGGAACCGGGCCGTCACCTTGCTCTCGTCGATCGGCCCCGGAAGCACGAAGGAGCGTGCGAACGGTCCGTACGACCGCTCGATCCTCAGGTGATCCGCGTCGCGCTCGTCCCTGTCCATCGGGCGCTGGCCCTCGAGGGTCAGGACGCCGCGCTCCACGCGGACCGTGATTTCGTCCCGGCGCACTCCGGGCAGCTCGGCGGTCAGCACGAACCCTTCCTCGTCCTCGCGCAAATCAACCGCCGGGCTCCACCCCGGGATCTCACCGTCTGCGAACTCGCCTCTGCGGAGGACGTTCTCGAAGAGGCGGTTCAGCCGATCCTTGAGGGCGAGCAGATCGTGCAGCGGATCCCAGGTGGCCGCGGGCCCTTCCGCCCGCGGCCCCCGGGGCCCCCGGGCGCTCATCGCTTCGACTCATCGACGTCGACGTACTCGGCGTCGATCACGTCCCCTTCCTTGGCGCCGCCGGGGGGGCCGGCCGCGCCGCCCGGGGCCTCACCGGTGGCGTCCCCGCCTCCCGGCGGACCGGCGCCGGGCCCGGACTTCTGGTACAGCAAGGAGGCGACGCGGTGCGTCTCCTTCTCCAGGCGCTTGACCGCCTCCTCGATCTGCTCGCGCGATCCCGAGGCCAGCACCTTGCGGACCTCGTCGAGGGCCGCGCGGATCGCCCGTTCGTCCTCGGCCGACACCTTGTCCTTGTTCTCCTCGAGCAGCTTCTCGATCTGATAGACACGCGTGTCGGCGGTGTTGCGCGCCTCGATCTCCTCGCGACGCTTCCTGTCCTCCTCCGCGTGCGCCTGCGCCTCCTTGACCATCTTGTCGATGTCGTCCTTCGTGAGGGTGCCGGTGCCGCTGATCGTGATCTTCTGCTCCTTGGCGGTCGCCATGTCCTTCGCCGACACGTTCAAGATGCCGTTGGCGTCGATGTCGAAGGTGACCTCGATCTGCGGCACGCCGCGCGGCGCGGGCGGAATTCCGACCAGATGGAACCTGCCGAGGGTGCGGTTGTCGCGCGCCATCTCGCGCTCGCCCTGCAGGACGTGCACCTCCACGCTCGTCTGGCTGTCGGTGGCGGTCGAGAAGATCTCGCTCTTGCGCGTCGGGATCGTCGTGTTCCTCTCGATCAGCCGGGTCATGACGCCACCCAGCGTCTCGATTCCGAGCGACAGGGGGGTGACGTCCAGGAGCAGAAGATCCTTCACCTCGCCCCCGAGGACGCCCGCCTGGACCGCCGCGCCCACGGCGACCACCTCGTCCGGGTTGACCCCCTTGTGAGGCTCCTTTCCGAAGAATTGCCGGACGAGCTCCTGGATCTTCGGGATCCGGGTGCTGCCTCCGACGAGGACCACTTCATCAATGTCGGAGGGCTTGAGCCCGGCGTCCTTGAGGGCCTGCTCGACGCGCGGAATCGAGCGCTCGAACAGGTCGCCGGCCAGGCGCTCGAACTGCGCGCGCGTCAGCTTCATGGTCAAATGCTTGGGGCCGGTGGCGTCGGCGGTGATGAACGGCAGGTTGATCTCGGTCTCGGTCACGGTCGACAACTCGCATTTGGCCTTCTCACCGGCCTCCTTGAGGCGCTGGAGAGCCATGCGATCTTTCGACAGGTCGATGCCGTTCTCCTTCTTGAACTCGGAGACGATCCACTCGATGATGCGCTGGTCGATGTTGTCGCCCCCCAAGTGCGTGTCTCCGTTCGTGGACTTGACCTCGACGACGCCCTCCCCGACCTCGAGGATCGAGATGTCGAAGGTGCCGCCGCCGAAGTCGTACACGGCGATCACCTCGTCGTTCTTCTTGTCCAGCCCGTAGGCGAGCGCCGCGGCGGTCGGCTCATTGACGATTCGCTCGACCTCGAAGCCCGCGATCCTGCCCGCGTCCTTGGTCGCCTGGCGCTGGGCATCGTTGAAGTAGGCCGGGACCGTGATCACGGCGCGGGTCACTTTCTCTCCGAGGTAATCCTCCGCTGACTGCTTCATCTTCTGCAGTATGAACGCCGAGATCTGCTCCGGGCTGGAGTCCTTCCCCCGGATCCGCACCTTCACGGCGTTGCCGGGCCCCGCGACCACCCGGTAGGGCACCATCTTCATCTCCTCGGTGACCTCCTCCATCCTGCGCCCCATGAAGCGCTTGATGGAGAACATGGTGTTCTCCGGGTTGGTGATCGCCTGCCTCTTGGCCACCTGTCCGACCAGCATCTCCCCCTTGTCACTGAAGGCCACGACGGAGGGGGTGGTCCGGCTCCCCTCGGCGTTGGGAATGACGACCGGCTTGCCCCCTTCCATCACGGCGACGACCGAGTTGGTCGTGCCCAGGTCGATGCCAATGATCTTGCTCATCTATATCCTCCTCGCCGCCCTGACCGGCTATCTCCTTAGTCGAAGCATAGTATAGATATTGAGTGTATTATTGTCAAGGTAGCCTTACGATCTACAGACACCAATAGAAGCCATTTTTTATCAACGACTTATGATATCAGGATCCGGATGAATCGGGAGACGGAGCAAACTCAAATCGCTCCTGGGTACCCTCTCTCGGTGAGGCGGCCAGCGTGTATCCGCTGCTCGTGACCTCGTACAGATAGGGCCTCCCCCACGGATCGACGATACCGTTCGGGTCGAGGAGGTGTGAGGTCACGAGGTAGCGGAGGTCGGCCGGGTATCCCCGGTTCAGCAGATAGTAGACCTGGAGGGAGAAGTCGATCCGCTGCAGCCGACCGCGGCTGATGGCGGTCCGGACCTCCTCCACCTCCCGGGTCGGGACGAACGGGGCGAGGGCGGCGATGAGACGATCGCCTGCGGTCCGGGGCCCGACGTAGGGGCCGGCTCGGTAAAGAAGGATCCCGCCGCCGAGCAGGATCAGCAGGAGGTACCCCAGCCCCAGGAGGAGGGGCGATCCCTCGCGCGCCGCGATCGGCGCCGTCTCCACCGGAGCGACTCTCGGTCCCGCCGACTTGATCTCCTCGATGATCTGGCGGCCCACCAGCTCGTAAAGGATCCGGCACGTCTCGAACTCCCCGAGCGTCGAGCGCTCCACGATCTCCTGCACGCTCCTTTTGCCGTCGATCAGGCCGTGGATCAGGCGCTCCTGATCGCTGAGCGTCACCCCGCGCGCCGCCTCCTCCTCCTCGGCCGTTGCCCCGGGTGCCGACAGGGGCGCGATCTCGACGTTGGCCCGTCGGAAGACGGTCGCGAACGACCGGATCCCCTTCTCGATCATCGGCCATTCGTCGAGGATCCGCGCTCCTTCCATCAGGATGCTCTCGGCCGACATCGGGGTCACGTGCTCGGCGTCGTAGTCGACGCGCTCCTCCTGACTGAAGTTGTACTCGCCGTCCCGCCAGCGGAAGAGGCGGTAGACCATCTGGCTGATCTGGATCTGCAGCGCCTCGCGCAGGGCCTGGGCGTCGATGAAGCCGTTCTCCACGAGGATGTTCCCCATCCGCTTGAGCGTGTTCTTCTGGATCCGCAGCACCTCCTGAAGCTGCGCCTCGGTGATCCGCCCCGATTTCACGAGCACCGTCCCCAGCCGGTCCTCGAGCCTGCGGTGCAGGGAGTCGGCCGCCACGACGCTCCCTTCGACGAACGAGACCGTCACCACGTCCTTGTCACTCTTGAGCGTCAGCACCCCCGTCTTCCGCTGGATGCCGATCAGCTGGAAGATGTCGGCGAGGCTGAAGTCCCGCAGGGTCCCCTTGAGAGCCATGTCCGCCTCAATCCGCGAACGCTTCGTGCGAGGACATATTGCCCAGGAGCCAGGCGGCGAACGCCAGCGCGACCAGTGGCACGGTCGTCTCGGGGGCGGTCGCCGGGGCGATCGCCTCCGGCGTCACCATCAGCCGGCTGCGCAGGAGCAGGCCGATCCAGGCGCCCGCCCACGCGACCAGGAGCGCCCCGCCCAGGACGACCCGGCCGCCGAGGACGTGGCCGCTCCCGGGAAGGAGCAGGCTCAGGAGGCGAGTCCCCACGAAGACGCGGCGCCGGTAGCTCGCCACCTCCTCCAGCTTCCGGCTCTTCACCCCGGGTGCCAGCCCATCCCTGAGGATGAACAGGTGGGCGCACTGGGAGCAGACTTCCGGGTTCTTGGTGGTCACCTGGCAGCGCCGGCAGAAGGGACGACCGCAGCGCCGGCAGCGCCGCGCCGCGCCGGACCGTGGCGCCAGCCCGATCCCCGGCAGGAGGAGCGCCGCCAGGAGTCCCGCGATCCCCGCCAGGGTCGAAGGCGCCGTGAGCGCCCGCGCCGCCTCGCCCCTCAGCCCCCCTTCCAGCCTCAGCCGCAGCGCACGCGTCCAGATCTCGCGCGCGGTGTACATGGCGTCGTGCGGGGTGCGCTTCCCCTGCCCGTCGGCCGCCTCCGCGAGGAACCCGGTGACCAGGGCGGCGTCGAGGCGTCGCGCCTCCCTGAGCTCGGCGTCCGCGGCCTCCAGGTGGAACGCCTCCAGGTGAGCGAGGTGGCTGTCGTAGTGCGCCAGGGCCATCCTCGGGTCGGCCTCGACCGCCTTCCTGTACAACGTCTGGCTCACCGCGAACTCCTGGCGCAGCGCGTGCACGTTGCCCAGGTTGACCATGGCCCGGGCGTCCGCCGGATCGATCTCCAGGACGCGGCGGTACTCCTCCGCCGCCTCGTCGAGGCGGCCGGCCGTCCTGTAGGCGGAGGCCAGAAGGAAGGGGAAGATCACCTCTCCCGGATGATCCTGCGCGAGCTGCTTCAGCGTGCGCTCGTGCCGCAGACTGGGCCCCTGGCGCGCCGACTGGATGAGAGCGCGCGCGCCGGGATCGGCCGCGGTCCCGAGGTGCCACGCCAGCAGCCGCGTGACCGGCCCCGCCGAGGCCAGGATCAGGAGCGCCGCCGCGGCGACGATCCGCTCCCCCCTGCGCAGGTAGGTGAAGATCAGCGCGCCCCAGGCCGCCAGGACCCAGACCAGCGGCACCAGGGCCACGGCCGGGAGGGCCAGGAGGCCCCATCCGAGGAGGCGGGCGCCGTCTTCCGACAGCCATCCCGCGGAGCGCTCCTGCAGGTCGTGGAAGAAGGCCGGGGCGTTCTTCAGGACGAGGAGGAGAAGCAGGCCGATGGCGCTCATCCCCAGCGCGAGGACGGCCACCAGGAGACCGTTGCCGGCCACGTTGTAGAGCAGCTCGGGATCCCCGAGGGCCGCGCGGACGCCCCCCCACCACTCGGAGACGGCCCCGGCCGGGTCCCGATCACCGCGGAGAAGCGCCGAGGCCAGGCCGAGGTGCGGCGCGGGGAGCCCTGGAGCGAAGCGCGCCGCGAGGACGAAGGTTTCCTTGGCCCGGCGATAGTCCCCCTCCTGCAGGCGCCGCTGCGCCTCGGCCAGCAAGGCGGCGGCGATCTCGGGCGAGGAACGGAGCCCCTCCCTCCGCATGAACGCCTGCGCGGTTGCCAGCTGCCGGGCCGCCTGGTCACGGTCGCCCTGCTCGACCAGGGCCCGATAACGGAACCAGAGGCCCGCCAGGACCTCGCGCGCGTCCACTCCCGCCGCGGGGAGCGGCACGAGCTCCGGGGCCGCCGCCGGCGTCGGACCCGTGGCCGGCGAGACGGTGCCGGGCCTCTGGATGATCGGATGGTTCGGGTCGATGACGATGACCTCGGGCTCCTGGGCCGCGGCGAGCCGGAGGGGGCCCGTCGCGACGAGGAGCGCAAGGAGGGCGACTCTCCAGGTTCCGGTCATCGGACGAGGCCCGGAGCTCCGTGCGGCCTCACGACGGCTTCGAGGCTTTGGTCTGCAGGCTGACGTACTTCATCTGGAGATCATAAAGGAGCGAGTCGAGGAGGCTCGTTTCCTCCGCGGTCAGGTTGCCGCGTGTCTTGAGGTGCAGCGCCTGCAGGAGATCGATGACCTGACGCGCTCCCTCGATGTCGATCTCCGTCTTCTGCGTGAAGGGACTCGGGATCTCGCCCAGGTTGGCGGCGGCCGTCGTGGCCAGGTTCAGGACGAGGTTCTTGAAGTGGGCCGAGGCGACCTGCTCTGCGCGCGAGGGGGGTGCGGCCGGGCCCGCCTCCCGCCGCTTCCCGCGCTCGCCGGCCGGCGGCGGCACCGGGGCCGCCGGGATCGGCTCCTCGGCTGGCGCGTCGGGGACGCGCCGCTGACCGTCCTGGGTGAACGTGCGGCGGTCGACGACCCGGATCTCTTCGCGCTTCTTCTGGGAATCCTTGGTGTCGGTCACGCGGTGTGTCCTCGGGGCGGCACGCGGCTGATGCGGCGCGGAGAATAGCATCTCGCCTGCCGCATATCAAGACGCGCCGCCGTTGCCGGGC
>Ga0137380_10000536_pt1 | contig 27906 bp, 24 predicted proteins | sample SagtaG_17_FD_104809 | JGI IMG/M metagenome (GOLD analysis project Ga0137380, IMG submission 104809) | Vadose zone soil microbial communities from Sagehorn Ranch, Mendocino, California, USA - Sage2_L_100_16 metaG | ecosystem: Environmental > Terrestrial > Soil > Vadose zone | place: USA...
AGCGATCTGTCCGAGGTAGAGCAGTGATGAAGAGTCCTTCGGATTCAGCTTGACGACTGAGTTGAACGACTTTTCCGCGTCGGCAGTCTTGCCTGTCTTGTATTCAGCAACGGCTCGATAATAAATCATCTGGGCGTCTGGTTGTGTTCCCGCGCGTGCGGTCGAAGAGACGAGCAAAGGCAACGCGCTATCAAACTTCTCAGCAAAGAAATAGGCTTGCGCGAGTTCGTCGACTGTGTGCGAATCTTCCTGCTTTGCGGCTCGTTGCAGATCAAGCGCCTTCTGTAGATCGGCCGAGGCCTCGGCGTACTTTTTCAGCCCCATTTCGGAAAAGCCCGCCAGCTTCCAGGCCTCGGCGTTCTGCGGATCGTCGGCAGCAACCTGCTTCGCTTCTTTGACGGCTGCTTCGTACTGACCTCGCTGAAACAGTAAGAATGCATGAGTGGTATCGGCGGGCGCGGACGACGCAGGAGCATTGCCAACCGGCTTTACTGGTTTCACGTCCAGCAGGGGCACATTTTTTGTCTTTGACGCGGGCGTCGGCGTGGGCTGTGGCAGCAGGAGTGAATCCTGTTTCTTTGGCTCGACTACTCGACGCGGGCGGCTCGACTGGGCGCTGGCAATCGCAGTTAACAACAGCACGATGCTGCCGACAACGAGAAAACTCTGAAAGTATCTGACCGGCATAGGGAAACTCTTTCCTGGAGAGTGTTGGTTTGCAACGCTAGACGCGACTTTCGCGAACGCAACCCTTCGGATGCGCCGGGCGACCCTGGAGTTCGCCTCCGGGAACAATGTAGCGCAAGTTACGGAGTCCGACAAACTTCAGGTTGTCGTTGATTAGGGAAGAGGCAATAGACGAAGTCTGGGGCAAACTAAGGTTTGTCGAAACAGAAGAAAAGCGACCGGCGATTACTCAACCAGTCGCTTGTTTAGTCTATACAAACAGGCAAAGATTAAGTCTCACTTAGAAGTTCAGCTTGAGACCAAACTGAAACTGCCGTGGATCAAAGGCTGCGGTCGGTTGGCTGTAGTAGGCGCCGTTGCCTGCTCGCTGAGCGAACGCGTTCACAACCTGGTAAAAGGGGTTCGCCGAAGCTTCGTTGAAGCGATTGAACAGATTGAACCCTTCGACGATGACGTCCAGACGCAGCCGCTCACCGACGTGGATTTGACGAGTGAGGCGCGCGTCGACCGAAAAGTATCCGTGCGTGATTCCGAGGTTGCGGCCCAGGGATCCGTTTGCCGGAAAAACGCCCTGCAAACAACCGATATCAACGCCCGTAGCGCACAATCTGCCGTCGGACAGCACGCTTGGCCGTTCGTTAGTGCTCTGAAAATCGCCGTTAGCATCCCCGACCGCGAGAATGTTGAACGGTCGACCCGAAGCGACCTCGACGATCGGCGCGAAAGAGAAACCTCGCAGGAACGATTTCAATCCGCCCGCGGATTTCCATTCATTAGGCGCGGAAAAAACTCCGCTAAAAACGAAGCGGTGCCGCTGGTCGAATAACGAATTGGATCGCTCGGCGCGGAAGTTGGTGTTGTCCTGTGGTTTCAGGAGTGTCTGCAAGTCTGACGAGTCGTCGATCGAATGCGACCAGGTGTAGGACGCGAAAAACTGAACGTTGTTTGAGAAGCGCTTCTTCAATTCAACATTCAGCGCGTTGTAGAACGAGTCTCCGTCCGACAACTGCGCGTTCACGTCGGCATATGGATTGATCGGTCCCGGTGAGCGCAGGCTGCCGGCGAGCAGCGAATCAAAAGTCGCCTTATTAACTGCCCCGCCCGTTACCGATGCAACAAAGAAATAGTTTGGGCCCAGCTTACGGAAATAGTCCGCCGCAATCGGGCTGACAATCTTGAGACCGGTCGTGTTATTTACGACAATCAAGCCCTGGATTACGACCGTGTATAAAGCACTGGAGGTGGTCGGCAGCGAGAAGAAGCCTGCTTCTGCCAGGTTAGTCGGTGCTCGGCCTGTGGCGGGACAAGGGCCACCGCAAGCCACCGGATTGTTGGCCGTGAAACGGCGGAAATTGTCCACCATCAAACTGCTTTGCACGAGGTTTACATCTTGCGGGTGTGCCAAGTGGCGCGCGTTGACGGTAATGAAGCTGGCGGAAAGAACCGTGTCTTTACTCAGTTGGCGTTCGATTGCCAGGTTGCCCTGCGTCGCGTAGGGGTATTCGAAATCCTTCGCAACATGCAACGTGAACGGCAAGATGGGACCAAAGCCGGTAAACGTGCTCGGATCAAAGCGCTGAAAGCCGGTCAAGTAATGGGCGCTGGCCGCCAGACCCGGTGTGACTCCCGGAATCGCCGTGCCATGGAATACCTGGAACGCGTTGAAGAGTCCAGTCGGCGAAGGCCCGCCGATCGGCAACAAGGTTGACTGCTGTTGCTGCGAACCGTCGGCGATGTCGGAATTGAACGCCACGGCCAGCAGCGGGTGATCGTAGAACAGGCCGATCGCGCCGCGGATAACCGTTTTGCCATTACCCTTCACGTCCCAAGCCGCACCGAGTCGCGGCGCCCAGTTGTTCGTGTCGCGCGGGAAGCCCTGCTGAACGTTGAGCGCATCTTGCGCGGTTTGCACGTCCTGCGCCGACAGCGTAATGCCGGTCAACGGATCCTTGAACCCCACCGGCGCGAAGGTGTCGGTCAGTTCAACATCATAACGAACGCCATAGTTTAGAATTAGGTTCTTATGAACCTTCCAGGTGTCCTGAAAGAAAAACGCGATCGGCTTGTTCTTGACGCCGCTGTTGGGATTGCCAAAGCCCTGGATGAACACGCTGGGAAATCCCAGGCCGTAAGCCTGGATGGCAGTGATAGGCGGGCATCTGTCCCCCGCCGCGATCGTTGGTGAATCGCAGGGAACACCTCCCAGTGAAACGAGCGAGCCACCGGACTGCTGGGCGAAATTGAACAACGCTGGAAAGTTCAATTCAAAGCGGGCGGTCACATCAATCCAGTTCACATCGCCGCCGAATTTGATCGAGTGGTTTCCGACTGCCCAGTTTACGTTGTCGCGGATTTGGAAGCGCTTCTCGACGCGCGCGACCGGCGAAAACGGATTCGAGCCGATGAAGCCGGTGCCCGCGATTTGATCTGCCACACTCGGCACTTGCGAATCGAAACTCGCCCTCCGGCGTCCGAAATTGAAATAACCTTCGTTGACAATATTGTGCGGCAGGATGCTTACCACAGAAGCCCCGAACGAGGTGTCCGTTATGTCCTGAATGCCGGTGCGCGAAAAGTCGTTTTGGCCGAGCGTTTGGTTCTGCGATTCATCTTGAATACCGGTGATGCGGCCCGGATTGTAGCCAAAGCGAATGTTCAACTGGTGTGCGCCACTCAACTTATGATCGAAGCGAAATGAATTGAAGGTGCTGCCTTCTGAGATCGGAAAAAAACGGCGCAACTGCGCCAGCGGACGGAACGCGACCAACTCGCCCGCGGCGTTGCGGGTCAGTGGAATTGGCTGACCAGAGAGAATAAAGCGGCTGCCGATGACCTGTCCCTGCGGCACGCCGAGACCGGGAAGGAAGTTGACCAGCGTGCTCGTTCCGTTCAAAGCGATCTGGCTTCCGGTTGAAGCGAGGTGCGCGTACGCCACCGCATAGCCGATTCGCGTGGCATTACCACTGGCCAGAGAGGCCTGGATAAAGCCCACTTGTGCTGGGGTCAGGTTAGTAAACGTCTGCGATACCGGCAGAAAAGGTGCTCCGATGGTGACGCTGGAGGTCGCCCCGCCCACGATGTCGCCGGTAAAGAAGCCTGATTCCTGTCTTCGTCTCTGCTCAAACGAATAAAAGAAGAAGGTCCGATCTTTCTTGATTGGTCCGCCAATCGTGGCGCCATATTGACCACGCGTAAACGGCGGCTTCTTGCTCGGATCGTTGTCAATCAGAGGAGCAAAAGCGTTGCGCGATTGAATACTCTTGTGGCGGATGAATCCGAAGATGTTGCCGTGAAAGTCGTTTGTTCCGCCTTTCGTCACGACGTTGACGATACCGCCCGTGGCGCGGCCAAACTCCGGCGCGTAAGAATTCGTGGCCACCTGATATTCCTGCACTGCCTCCTGCGAAACGGTGGTGCGCGCGGCGTTGATCGAATTGTCAGTAAAGTCCGCGCCATCCACGCTGACCTGCGTCGAGCGTCCGCGCTGGCCGCCGATGTTTAGACCCGAAGTCGGGGCTGGGCCAATGGGCCTGCCGTTGTCGCGTCCCACGGTGGAAATCGTGAGCGCAAAGCCGGTGGCGCTGCGTTCGTTAATCGGCAGGTTCTCAATGCTCTTCTGGTTGATCGTACTTGCTACGGTCGTGGAGGCCGTTTCGACCAGCGCGACGCCGGCGCTGTCAACGGTCACCACGCCGGTGAGAGCGCCCACCTGCAATGGTATGTCGAGTTCCGCGCGCTGGCCCACGGTCAGCGTGACTCTGGGTATAACCGCCTTGGAAAAGCCCTGGGCCGCCGCCGCCACTTCATAAGCGCCGGGCGGCAGATTGATGAGCTGATAGGCTCCTTCGTCATTCGTGGTTGCGGTGCGCGAGATGTTCGTTCCCAGGTTGCGCGCGGTCACGGTTGCGCCTTTGACCGTAGCGCCATTTGGGTCGCGCACGACACCCTGCAGATCTGCCGCGTTAGACTGGGCCTGGCCAAAGGCAATGCCGGCGCAAACAGCCGTCGCGGCGAAAAGGAAAACTAGTCGCGTGGAACCCTTGAGCCAATACGTAAGGGAAGCGGACATCGTCGTATTCTCCTTAAGTCAAGATAAGAGCCGAACAACCATAGACTCCCGCGTCCGAAACGGTCGCGCGGAAGATATGTGCTTTGTCTAACAACTTTTGTGCAACGGAATCGCTGCCAGCCTCAGATGATCTTACGGCGCGTTTGGGGAGTGATTCGGACGCCGTTAAACTGAAAGCAACGCCCCTTGAGAAGGCGCCGGGTGCACTCGAACAAGAACCGCTCAGCCTTTTTACTCCAAAAGAGCGGTTGTGGCAAGGGTTTTGAACCTATCTAGTTGCCCGCGCCAATGCGCGCCGCACGCGATCGCTTGCGCCAAATAACAACATCGACGCCTCGGCAAGACGCGGCACAAAAGCCGCGCGGCGCAGCAGTGCACACACTCGCAAACGCGCAGCGAAGCGTTGCCGGTAAATGGTGCGATAGTCGCGCGCTATGGCAGCAAATGACTCGCCTTTCCGCAAGTCTTGCAAGTGAGCCATGATGACGCCGGCCGCCAACTCGCCGCTCTCCAGCGCCATCAGCATCCCGCTGCCGGTGAACGGATCGATGAATGCCGCGGCGTCGCCGATGGTCAGCAATCCATCCACGGGAACTGGTTCCTGCCGGCCGAAGCTCTCGAGCGACACGCCCAACCATTCAGTGCGCGTTCGCGCGCGAGCGAGTGTGTAGGCAGCGCGCGAATTTCTGGTAACCACTTCGCGCATCACTCTTTCAGCATCAGACGCGCAAGCGCGCACGTCTTTTGCTGAAGCGATGAAGCAAAAATTGCTGAGCCCGCTCTCGACGCTACTCAACCCGCCGTAGCCGCCCGGGTAAAAGTAGATTTCGCAAGCTCCCTCAGCAACGCGCGCGCCCTCGAGATGCGCTTTGAAGGCCACGAACGGCGGCCGACTCTTTTGTGATTTCTTTCCGTCCCCGTTAAGACGCCGAGCAAGGGCGCGTGTTCTTCCCGTGGCGTCGATGGCCACCAATGCGTTTGCGTCGCGCACGACATCGCTCGACTTCAAACGGACGCCGTGCAGTTGTTGTTGCTCGAATATCAAACCACATGCTTGCGTATCTTCGAGCACCTTAACGCCGGCTTCGCGCGCGCGTTCGAGAAGCTTGTGATCCATTTCGGCGCGGCTAAGACCGAGCGCCCCCGGCCGGCTGCTGAACCATTCGCTGGGCACGTTCACGCTGCGTCCGCTGCGAGAATAAAAAACCGTCTGCGTCAGGCGTGCTCCGCCCGCGGCCATCATTCGGTCGGAAACGCCGAGACGCTCGAAATGATCCAGGCACTCGGGTGAAATGAATTCGCCGCACAGCTTCGCCCGGGGAAACTTTTTCTGCTCCGCGAGCAATACGCTTGCGCCGTGCGCCGCGAGATGGATCGCGGCGCTGGTCCCGGCCGGGCCACCGCCCGCGATAACAACATCGTAACTGTTTGATGAATGATTCATCGCAACTGAGTAACCCCATTAGCAGGAGCAGCCGCAAGTACCAGGCGATAGGGAAAGTGGCGCTCGACTCGTGCACGCTCGAGTCCGGCGAGTTGCGCCAATTTGATTAGCTCGTTCGGTTTGAAGCTGCGCAGGATCGACAGCGCGCCGTCTTCCCGAATCAAACGATTATGCAAAAACAGATGGCCCACCGTCGTGTAGAAATAATAGGCAATCGCGTGGCGATGCAGATCGATGACGAAGATGCGGCGGCGCGCGACGCGGCTTAACTCGCGGAGTAGCGTAATCACCTGTTCGTCCTGGAAGTGATGCGTAAACAGCGAACAGATCGCGTAGTCAAACTCCTCGTCCGCAAAGGGAAGTCGAAAAGCGTCGCCTCGAATCGCGGCAATCTCTGAAAACTGTTGGGATTCTTCACGGATCGCGCTGGCGGAGCGCGCGTTAAGTTCCAGACCAACCAGCCGCGCGCGCTTGTTATTGTTTCGCGCCCAATCCGCGGCCACGCGCAAGAGTTCGCCGGACCCGGCGCCAACATCCAACACAGAGAAGCTTTCGCTTCCCGAGCGCTCGATCTCGCGCAACAGCGTGTGGCGCAACGCGCTCGCATCTCCTAACCATTGATTAACGCGCTGTAGCTCGACGATGCAGTCTTCATACTCCTCAGGCGTGTAGTCGCCCTTGTCGAGGCGCTCAAGTTCGTTACTGCGCTGGCGAAAACGGTCAAACATGTATTCGTGAACCAGAAACCGTTAACCGTCAACCGTCAATTCACGGTTCGCTGTTTACGGTTCACGGCTTTTCAATTACCAGCGCGCTGTTCTTCGAGCCGAATCCGATGCAGTTGCAGAGTGCGACGCGCACGTCTGCTGCGCGTGCTTTGTTGGGGACGTAATCCAGATCACAATCGGGATCCGGCGTATCGAGATTGATCGTTGGCGGAATCATGCTCGTGTGCATCGCGCACAAGGCGGCTCCCAGTCCAGCAGCTCCGCTTGCTCCCTGCGGATGGCCGATCTGCGACTTTGTCGCCGACATCGGAATCGTTGCCGCGTAACTATTGAAGGCCAGCTTAAGCGCGCTGGTTTCGATCCGGTCGTTCAAGATCGTCGACGTGCCATGTAAATTTATGTAGTCAATATCCTGCGGTTCTCGTCCGGCATCTTCCAGCGCCAAACGCATCGCGCGCGCAGGTTCGTTGCCCGACTCCTCCAGACGCACGCGGTGATGCGCGTCGCAGGTCGCGCCGTAGCCAGTAACCTCTGCGTAGATCTTCGCCCCACGCTTGTTCGCGTGTTCGAACTCCTCGAGAACATAGATCCATGCGCCCTCTCCAAGAACCATTCCCGAACGATCGCGCGAGAAAGGCCGCGACGCTCGCTTGGGTTCGTCGTTCCACTTGTTTGTGAGTACCGTCAGCAAATTGAACCCGGCCAGAATTCCCGGCGCGAGTGGCGCGTCAACACCGCCGGTCACCATTACATCTTGCCGGCCCAGGGCGATGTGCTCGGCAGCGTAGGCGATGGCGTCGGTCGAACTGGTGCACCCAGTCGAGATGACGTGCGAAAGCCCGCGCAGGCCAAAGGCCATCGAAAGTTCGCTCGATAAAGAACCGTGAGTGGCGGCGGGAATGATGTAAACACTGGCCTTGTGGTGCGGACCTTTGTACCAGTATTCATAGTGCTGTTCGGCAAAGACCAGGCCGCCGCCGCCGGTGCCTAGCACAACTCCGATCGCGCGGCGCTGGCCCAAAGAGAGGTCTTGAGGACAGTAGTTGGCATCTTCGAGCGCTTCACGCGCCGCGCCAAGCGCAAGCGGCACAGTGCGCGGAACGTGTTTACGATCCTTCGGATTGAGTTGCCCTTGCCAATCAAAGCCGTGCACTTCCGCGGCGATTTTCACGGGCGAGTCTGAAACGTCAAACGCTTCGATTCGGCGCACGCCGCTCTCGCCGTTGCGCAGTCCGTTCCAGAAAGCCTCGCGCCCGATGCCAATCGGCGTCACACATCCCATGCCCGTAATTACTACGCGGCGCGGTTGTCTGAAGCGGCTCAGCATGGCGGATTCACTCTCCTGAGATTAACGATGGTCGAAGTTACATTCCGAGGGAGTGCAAAGCATAACATCTTGCGCGAGGAACCAATAAGAGATCTCGGGAGCATTCACTGGTCTTGAAATGCACTAATGAGGACCGTCAGCAAAAGTGAGTTCATTTCGTTGGAGTCTTGACCTGTGTTCCGCCAAAGTCAAAGGGGCTGAATGTCCGAACATCCAGCCCATATTGGTTCTCGTTCTTCGAGCGTTCTTTTGCGAAAGTCACCCGGCACGTGCATTAACCGCCGGCTTCCACCTTCGTGCCGCATTCGTTGCAGAATTTCGCGCCAGGACCCAACTCAGCCTGGCACTTCGAACACCGCTGCCTCTCCTGAGTAGCGCCGCATTCACCACAAAACTTTGCGCCGGGTTGAAGCTGCGCGCCGCATTTGACGCAAGGAACAGTCGGCGCCGATGCTTCCATTTTGGCGCCACAATCATTGCAGAACTTCGAAGCCGTAGAATTCGCTGCGCCGCACTTTGGGCACTTTAAAGTCGGCGCGCTCGTAGGTGTTGTCTGCGGATTCCTCGCGTTGGTCATCGCTCCGGCCATTGCATTGCCGATGGCGAAGCCGGCGCCGAGGCCTGCGCCCGTACCTGCGCCGCCCGAAGGATTCTTTGCCGCGTCGCGCATCGCGTCCGCCGCCTGCAATTGCGCGTAACGACCCAGGTCACCGATTACGCCCATCGAAGTGCGTTTGTCCATCGCCGCTTCGACTTCCGGCGGCAATGAAATGTTTTCCACTACAAACTTTACCAGCTCGAGGCCGAACGAGTTGAATTCCTCGCTCAGCTTTTTGCGCGAGATTCGACCCAACTCGTCATAGTTTGAAGCCAGATCGAGCGCCGGTATCTTCGATTCAGCCAAGGCATCGCTGAAGCCGCTTACGAGCGTGCGTCGCAGTTGGCCTTCGATGTCCTCAGTTTCAAAGCGCGCGTTCGTACCAGCAACCTCTTTGATGAAAGCGCGCGGATCACCGACGCGCATCGAGTAGATCCCAAACGCGCGCAAACGAACCATGCCGAAATCCTCGTCGCGCATCATCACCGGGTTTGGCGTGCCCCACTTCAAATCCGTGAACTGCTTTGTGTTGACGAAATAGACTTCCGCTTTGAACGGTGAAGTGAAGCCGTGCTTCCAGGCTTCGAGCTTTGTCAGGAGAGGTGTGTTACCACCTTCAATGGTGTACAGGCCTGGAGGGAAAACGTCGGCAATTTGTCCCTGAAAGACGAAGACCGCGGTCTGCGACTCGCGAACCGTCAGTCGCGCTCCGTTCTTGATCTCCTGATCGTGAACGGGAAATCGATAGAGCATCGTTTTGCCAGAATCGTCGAGCCACTCGATGACCTCGATGAACTGCGTGCGGATGGCGTCAAGTATTCCCATCTGTTTTGTTTCTCCTTTTGCGCGGCCAGTAATCGCCGCGTCACATTATACGGGCAAAGTCGATCCGATGTTCAAGGAGTCGGGCCCCAGTTTGCGCCACTGGTCCTCTCATTCACGCCTGTTACGAACGCGTCGTTGGCCCTGGGACTCTAAACTTGATTGCTATTTCTCCGCGTTGGCCGCCAAACTTGAATCATCGAGCTTCTGCTTCCCTAACGGCCTCCGTTTCACCCGCCACCACGCCAGTGCCGCCAGCCCGCCGGCAATGTCAATAAAGCTGTCATATATAGAAGATGTGCGTGATGGCACGAAGCTCTGGTGATATTCGTCCGACAGGGCGTAAACGCTCACTAGTATCAGCGCGGCGAGAAACCAATTGTGGCGCAACGCAGTGTGCAACGAAGCGCTGAAAGCGCGTGCGGCAAGCAAGCCAAGAATCGCATATTCGGTAAAGTGTCCCGCTTTTCGCACGAGAACGTGGAGAAAAGCGATCCGCTCGTCACTGATGTGAGGAAATAGCCAACGCAGCATCGGCCGGATTAGTAGGGCCGTGTTTGAAGCAGAGAATTCGCTGGTTGAGGCGAAGAAGATAACTGCCATCCAGAGGATTAAAGGGCCGTAACGCCAAAGCTGCCTCTGTCGCGACTGCCAGTTGGCCAACGGTCCTTCATCATCGTTTCTCCGGATCATAGAATTCGTCCATTAATAAATTAGGGAAGCCGCGCTCGCCGGCTTCCCTTTCCATCTGTGGTCATCAGCCAAGTAAACTTACAAAGCCGCCGCGCCGGAGACTATTTCGATAATCTCATTAGTAATCGCGGCCTGGCGCGCTCGATTCATGTTAAGGGTTAGTTTATCAATCAGCTCTCTCGCGTTCTTCGACGCGGAATCCATTGCCGTCATACGCGCTCCGTGCTCTGAAGCCACAGACTCTAGCAGCGCGCGAAAAAGTTGCGTCTCTACCATCCGCGGAAGTAGCCGACTGAAAATCTCGGCGGGGGGTTGCTCATAGATGTAATCGACGAGGTTAGCTGGCGGTGAGCTTGTCGCTTCATCCCGCTTCGTCGTGCGCGACACCGGCAAAAGCTGTTCGATCACCACGCGCTGTTGAAGGACTGATTTGAACTCATTGTAAACGATGAAAACTTTGTCGATCTCTTTGTCTTCCGTGAAGCGCTTGATGGCATCAAGGGCAACTTCCAGTGCCTCTGAGAATTCCACGCGGCCCTTGCCGGTCAATCCTATGTACTCGCCTGCCATCGCGAAATGGCGGCGCCGGAAAAAGTCCCGGCCTTTTCGGCCGATCGCCAATATCTCGATCTTTTTGTTCGAGTTTTCGCGGACGAAGGCGTACGTGGCTTTGATCAGATTCGTATTGAAGGCGCCGCAAAGCCCTTTGTCTGCTGTTACCAGAACGACTAGATAGCGGTCATCGCCACGCGCGTCCAGCAAAGGATGGTGGAAGTTTTCGTCGGTGCGGCTCGCGAGCGCGTTGAGGACTTCCATCATTTTATTGGCAAATGGACGCGCCGCAATCACGCGATCCTGCGCGCGCTTTAACTTTGCAGCAGAAACCATCTTCATAGCCTTAGTTATCTGCTGCGTGTTCTTGACCGACTTGATACGGCGGCGAATGTCGAGAAGATTGGGCATGGAAACTCAGCAATAACCGTCGGTGATTCTAGAGGGATGAGGCTCACGATCCCGCGCCCGCAGGTTCTGACGCCGAGTCACCGACCGGAAGGCGCGCGCTTGCATCGGGCGCTGCTCCTACGCGTCTTTCCTTCCAAAGTTCCTTAAAATCTTGGAGCGCCTGTTGGAGGTCCGATGTAATCTCATCCGTAAGCGACTTTTTCTCTCGAATGCTCTGTAACAGGGCGGGATGAGAATTTTCAACGAATTGCAAGAGGTCTGCTTCAAACCGGCGAACATTCTCTATGGCGATGTCATCAACGTGTCCGTTCGTCGCCGCCCATATCACCAGCACCTGTTTTTCAACACTCATCGGCTGATATTGAGGTTGCTTCAGGATCTCTGTCAGCCGCTGGCCCCGCGCGAGCTGAGATTGTGTTGCCTTGTCCAGGTCCGAACCAAACTGGGCAAAGGCCTGCAACTCTCGAAACTGAGCGAGATCTAACCTCAACGAGCCTGCCACCTGTTTCATAGCCTTGATCTGAGCAGAGCCCCCGACGCGCGAAACGCTGTTGCCGACGTTGATGCCCGGGCGAATGCCGGAATTGAAGAGATCCGCCTCCAGAAATATCTGGCCGTCAGTGATGGAAATGACGTTTGTCGGAATATAGGCCGAGATGTCGCCCGCCTGTGTCTCGATAATCGGAAGACTGGTCAGCGACCCGCCGCCTTTCGCATCAGAGAGCTTTGCAGCACGCTCCAGTAAGCGCGAGTGCAAATAAAAAACGTCTCCCGGATACGCTTCGCGACCGGGAGGACGACGAAGCAAAAGTGAGATCTCGCGGTATGCAGCAGCCTGTTTTGAAAGGTCATCATAGATCGTCAAAGCATGTTGGCCATGATCGCGGAAATACTCACCGATAGCTGCCCCTGCGTAAGGAGCTAGGAACTGCATCGCGGCCGGATCTGACGCTGTTGCCTTGACCACAATTGTGTACTCCAGAGCACCATGATCCTGCAGCGTCTTCACAACCTGCGCGACCGTCGAGGCCTTCTGACCAATCGCAACGTAAATGCAAATCACGTCTTTGCCTTTTTGATTGATCATCGCGTCAACGGCGACAGCAGTTTTCCCGGTCTGCCGATCACCGATGATCAGTTCGCGCTGTCCGCGCCCGATTGGCACCATCGCATCGATCGCTTTGAGTCCCGTTTGAAGAGGCTCTTTGACAGGCTGTCGATCGACTACACCTGGCGCGATGCGTTCGACTGGGTTGTACGTATCCGTGATGATTGGACCACGGTCGTCGATAGGATTCCCCAAAGCGTCAACCACACGACCGATCATCGCGACACCCACGGGAACTTGCATGATACGACCGGTCCGCTTTACCAGATCACCTTCTTTGACCGATTGAAACTCCCCAAAGAGCACCGCGCCCACTTTGTCCTCTTCTAGGTTCAAAGCCAGCCCTCGCACGTCATGGAGAAACTCCAGCAACTCGCCAGCCATCACCTTCTCGAGCCCATGGATTTCGGCGATCCCGTCGCCAACCTTGATTACGGTACCGACTTCCATTACGGTTACTCCGGATTCGAAATCCCCAATCTGCTTCCGAATGATCTCGTTGATTTCGTCAGCTCTAATCGGTTCCATACTTGCTAATTATCTCCGACTATTTCTTGCGCTTTTTCACGGAACACCATCCTAGTTCCCCGCAAGCGCTTGCTCTATCCTGCGAAGTTGATCCCGAACGGATCCGTCATAAACAGTCGACCCGATGCGTGTGATCATTCCGCCGATCAATTCTTCGTCAATCGCAAATGTCAAGCGCACATTTTTCCCAGTCAGCTTTGCGAGCTTCTCACGCAGCGCGCCTTGGGACTCTTCGGAGACCGGTCGTGCCGTCGTCACATAGGCCGCGATGGCGCCCGAGCGCTCGTCCAGGACCTCCGCAAACTTCCTGTTGACGTCAACTAGTTCGTTTACGCGCTGATTGCTCAATAATACTTGAAGGAAATTAGCTGTCGTTCGGCAAACTCTGGTTCGTGCGATTATTTCCTTGAGGACGTTTCGCTTCTTTTCATACGGGATCGTAGGATTACTAAAGGACTCTTGCAGAAGGGGATTTGACTGGACCATCGATCCCCATTTCAATAACTCTTCTTGAACCGAATGCGCTTCTCCGCGCTCAATCACCACGTCCGCCAGCGCTACCGCGTAGCGCCGGGCAATTGTCTGCAGGCTCAAATCCGACTCCTTCCGAGCCCTTCAACGCTCAAACGTATCAGCCTGGCGTCGTCTTCCGGTTGGATCTCACGCTGGATAACCTCCTCGGCCAGCCTAACGCTCTGCTGGGCCGCGAAGCGCCGTAGTTCGTCCCTCGCGACTTTTCCAGCACTTTCGATCTCCCGTTGCGATTGCTCACGAAGCTTCAACATCTCAGCTTCGGCGTCGTGCAGAATTCGCTCGCGTTCAGCTTTCGCCTCAGTTTTTGCCTTACTCCAGATACTTGCTGCTTCCGATTCCAGCCCTGCAAGGCGTGAATCAACTTCTCGAAGTTTCTTGACTGCCTCGTCTCTCTGATCTTGCGCTTTAAGCACGGCTCGTCGAATTTCCTCCCGGCGAGAGCGTAACGCATCAGTTACGCGTCGTCGCAGAATGTAAGTCATAACCGCGGCAAATATTAATAGGTTGAGAAACTTCCAGAACTCTAATCCCGGATAATCCCACCAAGGCTGATTCGTGTCTCTCCCAAGCAGTACGAACTCTATTAACAATGAACCCTCGGTATTTCCCATGGCCTCAGGCAGTAGGCTCTGAACCACCAGCATTAATAGGTCGACAAAGGATCTGCGCACTGATCCGCGCGCCAACTCCCTTTAACTCACGTCTGAGCTCCCTGCGCACGTCCTCAGTTTGCTGTTCGATCAGCACCTTTTCCTCAATCGCCCACTCCCTCATCTTCCCCTTTAAGGCGCGCAGCTTACTCTCTCGCTCCCTGAGCGCACTTGCCCGTTCCCGCTCGACGAGTTGATACCCCATGACTCGGCTTTCCCGCAATCTCCGCTCACAGCGCGACAGTTTCATCTCGACGGTGGCAAGCACGGCCCGCGCTTCGCGACCCTTCGTTTCTCGATCTCGCTCATCAAGAATGCGATTCAGCGGGCCGTAAAGCGTCAAATTTAGAACACCGACCATTACTAGCACCACTAAGACATGTAGGACGAGCGTGCCGTCCGGTATTAACTGAATTGAGTTTTCTGCAAGGGCCAACACCACCATACACATCCTCCCATCAAGCCCGCCTTCATGCCCACGAACCGAACGGCTTGTCGGCAAAAAGTTTTTGACTCTAGCATGCGCCCCGCGGAGACGTCAACCGTGGCATGCGGGGTGGTAATAATGAAGCAAGCGCCTCCCGCCGCGAGTAGTAAACTCGCGGCTCTCTTTGACAGGAGACTGAAAGGAGGTGCTAAGGGACACAATATACATGCGCGTTGACTTTCACTCACGGCAACAAAGGATCTGTTACTTCCAAACGGAAACTAGCGAACTGGTCACCCGTGAACTGAAGCACCAGCACAAACAAAAGGTGCGCGCTTTCTAGGCCAAGTTCGGAACAAGTAATCGTGGACCTGGAAGCTAGTGATTACAGCCCCTAGTTCGAACGAACCCATGATGAGTTTTCCCCGTTTGCATCGAACGGCAGTGCAGAGTCGCGAGCTATTGCGCATGCTGCATTATCCGCAGAAGCTGATCAAGATCCGCGCACGCGCGCAAGAACAGTTTGCAAGCCTTGGCTCTCGAAGCCGGCCTTGCGCCGGGCAGCCCCTGTTTGCCAGAGACAGTCAACAGCAACTGCGCGCGGCTGAGATGGTCCTGGTCATGCACTGGCGACGCGAGCACTCCGCTGCACTTCATGGAACCGCTAAAGCAACTGCCGTTGAGAACCATGGAGAGTTGGAAGGCCCGGGGTATGTCTGCATCACGCGCTTGCGTACGCATCCCGGCATCGCGTTACTTCCCTCTGACTGGTGCACACGCTACAACTGGTCAGTCGCTCACGCAATACCCGCAAAGTGGAGGCCTATGCCGACTTCGATCCGGTGGAACGGTCCTCAGCGGAGGGCGTCCAGGCGTTGTGCCTTATACAGCGCCTTTGCTGTACTATATATATGGCGACCCCCTCCGCTTCCTTCATACTCGATTACTTAGGTATCTCCCATTAATAAAGAGTACAAACGATCTAGATTCTCTTGGTTGTGGTACTCAATTTCAACCCTGCCGCCAGTCCCGCGCTTGTTTCGCACGAGGCGGACTCGTGTTCCTAGCCTATGCCGGAGTTTTGTTTCAGCCGCCATTATGTTTGGGTCCTTTTCCCTTGCAACTGACCGTTTCCTAAGAAACGCGGCTGCATTCTCAGCGATTCGCCGGATTGCGCGTTCTGTTTCACGCACGGACAGCCCCTTCTCTATGATCCTTCGAGCGACGCGTCGCTGAAGGTGGATGTCGTTCACTCCCAGTAACGTTCGGGCATGACCTCCAGAGAGCTTTCCCTCCTGCACGAGCGCCTGTAGATCGTCGGGGAGGCGAAGCAGTCGAATGTGGTTTGTAATGTAGGAACGGTCGCGACCCACGCGTGCTGCAAGGGACTCTTGGGTCAGTCCTATCGTCTCAATGAGGTTCTTGTAAGCGTGAGCTTCTTCGATGGCGCTTAAGTCTTCACGTTGAATGTTCTCGATAAGGGCAAGTTCCAGGAGCTTTTCGTCAGGAACATCGCGTACGATCGCCGAAATTCTTTGTAGCCCCGCCTGCTTCGCTGCGCGCCAGCGCCTCTCACCGGCGACCAATTCAAACCTACGCCCTTTCCGACGAACAAGGAGTGGTTGAACAATGCCATTCTCTCGGATCGACCTCGCGAGGTCTTCAAGACTTCTGTCGTCAAAGTGGCTTCTCGGTTGAACTGGGCTTGGGTCGATAAGGTCAATGTCGATTACGAAGCCCGCCTCCTCGTCCGACGCCGATGTGTCAGCCGACAGCAGTGCGCTCAAGCCTCGGCCCAACGCCTTTCGTGTCATGAGCAAGAATCTCCTTCGCCAGTTGAAAATAGGCTTCGGCGCCTTTCGAATGAATGTCGTAAAGGATAATCGGCTTCCCGTGACTCGGCGCTTCTGCTAATCGCACATTCCGAGGAATCACCGTTTCAAAAACCTGTTGGCCGTAGAAGTCCCGCAGATCAGCAGCGACTGCAGCAGAAAGGTTCGTGCGGTCGTCATACATAGTCAGTAGCAGTCCCTCAATGGTTAAGGCCGGATTGTAAAGACGTCGAATGTGGGCCAGCGTGTCGAATAGTTCCGTGACACCTTCCAGCGCGTAGTATTCGCACTGAATCGGCACCACTAATGACCTAGCTGCAGTAAGGGCGTTCAGAGTCAACAGGCCTAGGGAAGGCGGGCAATCAATAATGATGAATTCAAAGTCGTTCTGGACTGAAACCAGAGCTTCACGCAGGCGTAGTTCGCGGTGTTCCATATCTACTAACTCCACCTCGGCCCCGGTCAGATGTTTGTTTGAAGGAAGGACCTGCAGAAACGGGATCTGTGTCGAAAGGATTAGCGCGTCTAAGGATTCGCCGAGAACGATGGAGTTGTAGATGCTCTTCAGGAAACTTCCGCGCTGTATGCCCACTCCTGAAGTGGCGTTGCCCTGAGGGTCGGTATCAACAAGGAGGACGGGGATCGACGCGCTAGCGAGCACCGCAGCTAGGTTTACCGCCGTTGTGGTCTTGCCGACCCCGCCTTTTTGGTTTGCCACACTTATGGTCTTAGCCATTCATTTGTCGGCCTCGAACACTGTATTCCATCTTGAAGGCTATTAAACTAGCATATGCCAAAGTTTAGCGCTATGGTTTTTGGGACAAGACCAAAGCACTTGAGGCGCAGCGAGTGGCCGCAAGTGCTCGAATCCTCGGCACGGCGTATCGATGGGACACGTGAAACAATGCCTTTACGTGGCTTCTCGTTTCAAACTCAAGTGGACTAACAGCGTTGATAAAGCAGCAGGCGTTAGCCCCGGTATTCGTCGTGCTTGCCCGAACGTAACCGGTCGCGCGCGTTTCAATCGCTCAACCATTTCACGGGACAGACCGCCGAAACCATCGAAGTCCAGATCGACCGGAATTCTCAACCCATCGTGGCGATGCAGACGTTCGATCGTAAGCCGCTGACCGTCGATATAACCGGCATATAACAAGTCTGCAAGCGCGGACTCGAGATCTCTCGCGTTCGTCCTCCCCCGAACATCGATGGGTAGCAGCTCTTCGATTATTCTACAGGTGACCCCAGTCCGCTGACTCAATTGTGCGAGTGTGACAGAGTCACCCAGGTCCGTCCCCAGCAACGAACTAACACCTGAGTAGTCTGGGTCAGAACGTCTTAACCGTGTAGATCGCAGCGCGGATTTAACGAGAGCTATCCGGTCCCTCTTTGCGTTGAAGCGTTCCCAGTCTTTCTCACCGACCAGTCCCAACTCGCGCCCGTATGGTTCAAGCCGCGCATCAGCCGTATCGTATCTTAGGGCGAGCCGATACTCGGCTCGGGAAGTAAAGATCCGATATGGCTCGTCCACGCCCTGGCTTATGAGGTCATCGACCAGAACGCCGATGTAAGATTCCTCTCGTTTTAACCTAAAGCGCTCGCGACGCTCGACGAACAGCGCAGCGTTGATTCCCGCCATTAGCCCCTGACATCCAGCCTCTTCATAGCCAGTTGTGCCGTTGATCTGGCCAGCATGAAAAAGTCCTTTGATTCGCGTCGATTGGAGGTCCGGACCCAATTCCCGCGGATCGATGTAGTCATATTCGATCGCATATCCCGGGCGGATAATGCCAGCCTCTTCAAGACCAGGTATCATTCGTACCAGATCCAACTGCAACTCCCCAGGAAGCGACGTCGAAAAACCATTCAAATACACTTCATTGGTCTCATGACCTTCCGGCTCTAAGAACAGTTGGTGGCGATCCTTACCAGCGAACTTCACTACCTTGTCTTCAATGGAAGGGCAATACCTAGGTCCGGGACCCTTTATCTTACCTGAATACAAAGGAGACTCATGCAGATTCGCCCTTATCTCCTTATGAAGTTCATTCGTCGTGTAGCCAATGTAGCAACTGATCTGAGGCTGCTCAATCCGTTCGGTCGAAAAAGAAAACGGCACAGGCTCTTCGTCGGCTAGCTGTGGCTGGAACGCGCTCCAGTCTATGGTCCTACCGTCCAGCCGCGGCGGCGTACCTGTTTTCAATCTACCCACCGGGAATCCCAGTCGCTTGAGTGCTTCCGCCAACTCAACTGACGCAGGCTCACCTGCCCTGCCCGCGGCGTAGCTTTGCCGCCCTGTGTGAACAAGTCCATTGAGAAACGTGCCGGTCGCAATCACGACGGCTTTCGCGCCTATTCGACGCGTGTCTTGCATCTCCACGCCGACAATTCTTTCCTGGCGGACCACTAAATCAACCACCAGACCCTGGCGCAGGTGCAGATTCGGCGTGGCCTCCAGCGTGCGTCGCATTTCTTTCCGATACAAGGCCCGATCCGCCTGGGCGCGCGGCGATTGCACCGCTGGTCCCCTTGAGCGGTTGAGTAGACGAAACTGGATGCCAGTGCGATCGATTACCCGCCCCATAATGCCGCCGAGTGCGTCGATCTCTCGCACTAAGTGGCCCTTTGCGATTCCACCTATTGCGGGGTTGCACGACATTTGTCCAATGAGGTCAAGATTCAGTGTTACCATTGCTGTCTGCGCTCCAATGCGAGCGGCTGCCGAGGCGGCTTCGCAGCCAGCATGACCTCCGCCAATCACTATGACGTCAAATCCTTCGTCGAAGATCATTACTACTTACCTATGCAGAAGGTTGAAAAGATTTCCGTTAGCACATCCTCGGCCGTTGTCTCACCAGTGATTTCTCCGAGAAAGCGAAGGGCGCCGTATAAACCCACAAGCACCAGTTCCTCGCTTGCACCTTCACGTAGCAACCTCTGGGCAGATTGCAGTTCGACGTTAGTCCGACGCAATAAATCATAATGGCGGGCATCCGTGATCAGCAAGCCGATCTCGCAGGCTTCGACCGCTGCAAATGGTCTCAGAATCGCATCTCGCAACTCGTCTACTCCAGCACCGGTCTTTGCGGAGACTTGGACCATTCTCGACTTACCGCCCAATTCGCGTGTCAACCGATCTCGGAACATCGGAAGATCAGACTTGTTGAGGGCGATCAAATGACTCCTCTCATTGGTTCGGTTCAAGAAATGGCGGTCTTCGCGGCCCAAATCGGCGGCACCATCAACTACCACCACTAACAGGTCCGCCTCAGCCATCGCGCGCTGTGTCCGCTCGACGCCAATGCTCTCGATCATATCAGCCGGCTCACGCATACCCGCTGTGTCGGTCAACATCACCGGAAACCCCTTAAGGTTAATGTGCTCGCTGAGAGTATCCCGCGTGGTACCCGCTATTTCAGTCACTATGGCTCGGTCGGTCCCTAGCAAGCGATTGAACAAGCTAGACTTTCCGCTATTAGGTCGGCCAACGAGGGTCACCCTCACTCCGTCTCGCAAAAGGTGTCCATGGCTAAAGGTTGATGCCAGCACGCGTATTTCCGAAGCGAGGCTCTCGAGACTTTCCCCAATCTCTTCTGTTTCTGTTTGGGGCAAATCGTCCTCAACGAACTCAACCGCCGATTCAAGCGGCACGATCAACGCTACCAACTTATCCTTCAATGGTTGCAGTCGTGAGGAAAGCTCGCCGCTCATTTGACGTACTGCCTGCCGCGCGGCAGCGTCAGTTTGAGCATGGATCAAGTCACGAATCGCTTCCGCCTGACTCAAGTCTATTTTGCCGTTGCTCAGCGCCCGAAGGGTGAATTGACCTGGGCTAGCCACATGACCGTCAAGGCTTAATATCGAATCTATTACGCGACGCAGGATCACCGGCGAGCCATGACAGCTAATCTCAACCACGTCTTCGCCCGTGAATGAGTGTGGTGCCTTGAAGTAGGTTACAAGCGCCTGGTCTACGACTGCACTCGTATTCGGGTCTCTGATCCTCTTTAGCTGAGGCCGCGCTGGTTCTGGCCGGAATTCATCCTCGCAGAGCAGCGCGCGGGTTATCGATAAGGAGCTCGGCCCACTCATGCGTATGATGCCGATCGCGCTGCGGCCCGCGGGCGTTGCTAGTGCGACTATCGTATCCATACTGGGGCGTCGGTTCCGGCAGGGCAAACTAGAATTACAAAACGTGAGACATCATTTAAGCGTTGTCTTCGAACTTACTCTTAGCCTTCGTGCTGATCCCTCACCCACCGACTCGGTATGGAGATCTTGGCTCGCGGCGAGCGTTAGGTGAATGATTCGGCGTTCATTGGCGGTCATTGGACCAAACGAAAACGCCACTCCGGTCGATCGAACACGCTCCGCCGCGTGACTAGCCATCGCCCGCAATTCGGCCTCGCGTGTAGCGCGAAAGCTCCGAGCGTCACATACAATCCGCAGCCCCTTTGTCAGCTTTCGGACAAAAGCCTGATTGACGATGTGCTCCAATGCGTCCAATAGTTCACCACCCCGAGTGATAAGCAAATCGGCATCAGGCCCTTCGATGTTTAGCCGGCAAGTATCAGCGTGGTCCTGCGTGGTCACATTCAGACTCAGTCCCGCGCCTTCGAGGATCGACTGGAGAAACTGAACAGCTTGTTCGCAGATCTGGTCCATACTTAGCCCAAATCCTTGCTTATATTCTTCGACAGTCGCGACCCGGCCGGCTCAGGCTTGTGACACTCGCGCAGCTGTAACTCTTTTCCGCGAACTTGCCGCCGCCGGCCTTTCTTCGGGGGGCTTCTTGTCGTCTTCGGATCTCGTCAAATGGTTTATCAGAAACTGTTGGCTAAAACCTACAATATTTCCGACGAGCCAATAGACCAAAAGCCCAGATGGTGCTGACCACAATACGTATAGCATGAATAACGGCATGCCAATAGCCATCATCTTTCGCTGCAATGGATCTGCTGAAGGGGCGGGCGTAATCAATTGCAAAACGATCATCGTTACGGCCATTAAGATCGGAAGCAGGTGTACGAAGTATGGTTCGGGTGCCGAGAGATCAGGGAGCCACAGAAACCTAGCCTGTCGAAAATCCAGTGAGATAGTGATCGCGCGGTACAGCGCAAACAGAAAAGGCATCTGTATGAGCAGCGGCAAGCAGCCGCCAAGAGGGTTTCCCTCCTTCATTAAGCGCAATTGCTCCATCTGCAACTCTTTGAGCCTCGGGTCGCTCTGCTTCATTCCCTTTATCTTGTCTTGCAACTCCTTCATTCGTGGCGCAAGCTTCTGCGCCTTCTTCATCGCCTTTGAAGAACGCCACTTGAGCGGAAAGAACGCCGAGTAGATGATTATGGTGAAGAGGATAATAGCCACGCCGTAACTGCCTGTGAGTTCATAGAGTTTCTTTATGCACCATAGGAGCCGCTCAGCAATCGGTCTTGAAATTGAGCCTCCAAAGCCGTAATTTATCAGCCCGTCAAGATCCAGCTTACGGCCGACCTGTGCGCCAACTTCTTCATTCGCCTTGTTTAGCAGGTAGTGATCTTTCGGCCCAACGTAAATTATGGTTGGAGAACCGTCGCTACGTATGGGCACTAGAGCCGTCGTCAGGTAACGCTTCTCGGTCTTTCCGTTTTCCTGGTAATCGTACGCGGTTGTCCTATATTCCAACCCATCCGTCTTCTTTGCAGGTACCGCTACCATCGCGAAGTAGGTGTCGCCTACGCCTGCCCAGTCAACTGGCCCGCCAAGAACAAGATGGTTGGGATTGCTCTTGTCCTCGCTGATGGAACTTGCCGCATGGCGCTCCACCTTGTCTCCGACGGCAGCAATTGCCTCCGGCGCAACAGAGTAGAAAGTGTAGTGCTTGATCCCCTGATCTCCGATACTAGGCCCAATCTCAAGCCTCGACGGTATGAATTGGTCGCCTCGTTTGAGTCTAACCGTCAACTCAAGACTGTAACTGTTCGCATCGAACACCATCGCCTTCACTAAGTCCACGCCCGTGCGGTCATCGTGAAGTGACAGTGTTAGCCGCTTCTTTTCATTTGCCGCGAGACTCAACTCGACGTCGCCACCAGCATTGTCATAGCCTTCGATACGATAATTCGAGGACGCGAGCACCTCGTCGATCGCGACATCGCCTGTCGCTAACTGAAGCGGAGCCTCCCGCGGCTGGTTCTCCAGACCTTTCTGAGGTACCAGCTCAAGCGGAGCGGGGTTGGTCTTTTCTCCGCCAACCGAGTACAGGGCCCGGCCGCTCTCTTGGTTCTTCTCGAGAATCCAACTAACTACCGCCGCTCCGCGACTATCGAGCCTGGCTTTGTAGAGTGGGGTCGTGATTGCGATGGTGCGTTGAGGTCCCGTCTGCACGGTACCAGCACTCGAGGTTACTCGCTGGGGCTGCGGAAATGCACTTGGCTTTGGTTGAGCGGTACCGGTGGGTTGCGGACTGGCGGATGCCTCGGTCGGTTTCTCCGGCGGCTTTATCGGTTTGATAGGAAAAAGGTAGTTCCAGCCAAACAGAATTGCCGTGGAAACAAGCAGAGCAAGTAACAGCCTTTTTTGTTGCATTCGATCTCCGGGCGCTTTCCTAAAAGCTTGCTTCGACGACTAATCCTTCTGCTCACTTCACTGGATCGTATCCGCCTGGCTGAAACGGATGGCAGCGCAGCAGACGACGCAAGGCAAGGGAACCACCTCGAAGTGCTCCGTGGCGCCTGATCGCCTCGATGGCGTACTCAGAACAAGAAGGAACGAATCTGCATGAAGGTGGAAACAATGGAGAGAGAACTACCTTATAGAACCTCAGCAATCCTATTACAACTGTTTTCACGCTCTGATTAACTCAAGCTTTACGGCAATTGACTTTCGTCTCTTTCCACTCTTTTGATGATCCCATCAAACTCTTCAAGAGGTTTCAAGACAGTGACAGACAAGAGTGTCCTCTTGGCGTTAAGCACCCAATCGTACTTCCCTCGGAGACATCTCAGAGTACGATCATGCAAACGAAATGTTTCCCTGAGCAAACGTTTCGCTCTGTTCCGCTCATAAGCCCTAATCGAAATTCTGCGCGAGGCAGTTACCCCGAGTCTTTGATGCGGTTGATCGTTTGGGAGTACAAAAGCGGTCATTAGCAAGCCTTCGTAACGCTTGCCTTTCTGATACACCTTTTTGAAATCGCCGCTCGCGCGTAAGTATCTTTTCACGTGCGCCTAATAATGAGACGGAGTAAGCCGCTTGCGTCCCTTAGCGCGCCGCCGCTTGAGCACTAACCTACCGTTCTTCGTAGCCATCCTTGAGCGAAAACCGTGTGTCTTCGCCCGCCGCCTGTTGTTCGGCTGAAACGTCCTTTTCGACATCGGCAACCTATTCTCCTAATTCTCTCTTGTTAAGCGAAAACCCTAAGACTAAACGCCCCTTTGTCCTGTGTCAAGAAACACGTCGCCCGATCGTAGAATTCCCGTCAGCGGTGCCGCCAAAGCCTTCGTCGGCACGATCTCAAAAACAACCGTCTTTCTACAAGCAAATGTGACCCTGGATCTTGTCCTGCGTGTTTTATCATTGGTTGCCCTTGATAAGAGGTTAGCACTGTGCTAGTCTCCGCCCTTTAGTATGGCTTGCTGCCCGTAACTAGTTGATAGCGATAGAGTTAAAGCTTTACTTTAAGAGCGTTGGTTTTTCACAGGGTTGTGGAAAAATCTGTGGAAAAGCTGTTTGGCTCCTTACGGTGTGGTGGAAATATAAGGACCGATCAAGCTATCGATGAACTTAGGTGTTCTGCTGTTTTCTAGCACTTTTTTCAAAAATCTCGTTTGCCCGAAGTAGCGTCAGGAACGGTCATGAATAGCGCCGCCGATAGTGACGTTTGGATTAGCATTCTTCATTCAATCAAGACAAAGCTTAGCCAAGAGAGCTTTGATACTTGGATCCAACCGGTCACCTTCGAAGGGCTCGATCGGGCCAAGCACTTGATGCAGCTTGGCGCTCCAAACCGAGTCGTGCAGGATTGGGTAAGTACAAACTATTCGCCGCTGCTTACCGAATCAATGAGCGACGTCGGCCTGGGAGACTACCTAGTTGGCTGGACCATAGAACGTCATGATCAGCCGTCGCCGATTGGCAGCAATGAATCGAAAAGAAACCTTAACGAGGCCGCTCCAGTACAGGTGAATCACAATTTGTCTTCGGTCCCGCCCTACCAATCAAACCAATCAAAAACGCCATTAGCAACCGTCGTTCAAGAACAGGCCCTCGAGCGGTCGCTGAATCCAAAGTATACTTACAATAGTTTTGTTGTTGGGTCTTGTAACCAGTTTGCTCATGCGGCTTCTCGTGCGGTTGCCGAAGCGCCCGGAAAGACCTACAACCCTCTCTACATTTACGGCGGTGTCGGCCTAGGTAAGACGCATCTGATGCACGCATGCGGTAACTCCATAAAGGAGCACAACCAGCATTTAACGCTTTGCTACCTTTCCTCCGAAAAGTTCATGAACGAGTTGATCAACGCAATTCGTTATGACAGAACGCAAAGTTTCAGAGAGAAGTATCGTTCCGTGGACGTGTTATTGATCGATGACGTTCAATTCTTGGCCAGCAAAGAACGTACGCAGGAAGAGTTTTTCCATACGTTCAATTCTCTCTATGAACAACAAAAGCAGATTGTCATCAGCTCTGACTGTCCGCCACGCGAAATACCAACTCTCGAAGAGCGTCTACATTCTCGCTTCGAGTGGGGATTAATTGCTGACATTGAGCCGCCTGACCTGGAAACGAAAGTCGCAATCCTAAAGCGCAAAGCAGAAATGATGGGTGTTGTGGTGCCCGACGACGTGGCGCTGATCATCGCCAGCCGAGTAAAGAACAACGTGCGTGAGTTGGAAGGTTCGTTAGTTCGGCTTGTAGCGATTTCATCGCTGAGGAGCTTACCCATATCGAAAACCCTCGCCCAGGATGCGATCCGGAATATCGCCAGCGAAGAAGAGTCTGAGGTGATCACAATCCTGCAAATCCAGAAGGCCGTTGCTGCCAGCCATCGAATGAACGTAGAGGAACTGATCTCGAAAAGCAACGCAAGGCATTTTTCTCGTCCGCGGCAGATTGCTATGTATCTATGCAAGCGCTTGACTAAGCACAGTTATCCGGAGATTGGTCGGGCATTCGGAGGTAAACACCACACTACTGTAATTCATTCTGTCGGAAAGATTGAATCACTCATAGTGAAGGATATGAACGTCCAGAAAGTCGTAAACGAAATTAGTGAGGACCTTCGCAAATAGGGAGAAACGCCTTAAGCTGGTTTTTCTGTCAAATCAACTCTTATCCAGTGGTCGTTGTAATCGGGTTTCCACATTTCCACAGTAATCGACGAATGTTATGTGCAAAACATCGGCTCTTGTGTTGTTGGAATCTTTTCCACCGTGGAATAAGTTATCCTTACTTTGAATCACACCAGAGCACTGGAGGTTAGTTGCGTTGGTTTCGAATCAGTTAGGTGTTTTTTCCACAAATCAACAGACACTACTACGACTACTGAAGATAGATTACGTTATGGTTTATGTAATTAGTAGTCAAAAACGCGCGCACCATTTTGAAATCTGTGATTTGATCTGCCTTACCAAACGCAAACCAAGGAGAACGTGAATGCAGTTTATTGTTAGTAAGCAGAAGCTACAAAAAGAATTGGGTTTTGTTCAGGGCATAGTTGAGCGAAAAAACACCATACCGGTTCTTTCCAATATTTTGATTGAATCAGTTGGTGACAACACGATTCGTTTAACCGGCACGGATCTCGATGTAACGATACGTTGTGACATGGACGCTGAGGAAATTAGCGAGCGCGGTTCGATTTGTGTTCAAGCGCGGAAGTTATTTGAAATCGCCCGCTTGTTACCGGATGCGCCCGTTAGCTTTCAAAAAGAAGAGAACGAGTGGGTGACGGTTAAGTGTGATCGTTCAAGATTCAAGATGGTTGGCGTAGCCCGCGATGCTTTTCCCGAAGTGCCGAGTTTCAAATCAGCCCCCACGAAGGTGCCTGCCGAGGTCTTGAAATCGTTGATCGACCGGACCATCTTTGCTATCACGCAGGAGGAGTCGCGCTACACACTGTCTGGCGCGAAGTTCATTCTAGACAGCTCGGGCGCCACAATGGTTACGACCGATGGGCACCGACTGGCTTACGTTGCGCGAAAGAATGTAACCAAGAATGATGCGAAGGAAACAGTTGATACGTTGATACCCCGCAAGACCCTGGCTGAATTAACCAAGCTCACGACCGGTTACGAAGGCGACATTAGTCTCGGGACGGATGAGAATCACATCTACTTTGAGGTTGGCCCAAGGCTGTTGATTTCCCGGATGCTCTACGGGCAGTTTCCTAACTACGAAATGGTAATGCCGAAGAATAATGATAAGTCGGTAGACTTTGACGGAGCGCTTTTGAATCAAGCGATCAGGCGAGTTTCGCTGATGGCTGATGAGCGTTCACACGCAATCCGTTTTCATCTGGAACCAAACCAACTCGTGATTAGCGCGCAGAATGCCGAAGAAGGAGAAGCTCGCGAGACCGTTCAGGCTGAGTACGCCGGAGAAGAGACTGATATTGGTTTTAATGCGCAGTATTTGCAGGATTTTCTGAACGTCATAAGCGAGGGGAAGATCGCGTTTGAATTCAAGGACGGCAACTCGCAAACCCAACTGCGTCCCAGCGATGGCGGCGATTATGATTATAAATACATCGTCATGCCCATGCGCATTTAAGATCAGTTTTTACTTATCGAAAAGAACGGAGGTTTTTATTTGAAGTGCCCTTGCCGGTCAAGCGGCGCTTCTGGTTTTTGTGAAACCAGATTCAGTGGACCGACTCCAGTCAAAGCGTCAAGTCGTGTGTTAGAATCTTCACATGCTCCTCGAGTCCATTGAGGCACATAATTTCCGAAACCTAAGTGGCAAGATTTTCTGGGGACCGGGGCTTAACATAATCTACGGCAACAACGGACAAGGGAAGACCAACTGGCTGGAAGCGATCCACACCCTCGCCAGAACAAAGTCGTTCCGCACGCAACATCTTCAAGAGTCCATCAGGTTCAACTCGGAGCTCGCTACAATAAGAGGACGTGTTGCGTACGGCGGTGACATTCATCGGGAGCTCCAAATAGCTCTTCACGGAAACACCAAGTCTTTCTCAATCAACGGCAAACGGGAGCCGCTCTCACAATATCTCGATCAGCTGTATGTTGTCGCGCTTACAGCAGACGAGTTGGAGGTCATCCGGGGAACGCCTGATGCGCGCAGGCGATTTATCGATCGCGGAGCGGCCTCGCTGCAGCCATCGTACGTGCAAACGATTGCTGATTACAGCAGAGTGATTAAACAGAAGAACCGAATCCTACAGGACGCGCTTGACAGAGAACTGAGGTTGGCTGAGACAGAGGATTTGATCTCGCCCTGGAATACGCAGCTTGTTGGTTTGGCAGGCAAAATTCATAGAGCCCGAGTCGAATA
>Ga0137380_10000546_pt1 | contig 27787 bp, 21 predicted proteins | sample SagtaG_17_FD_104809 | JGI IMG/M metagenome (GOLD analysis project Ga0137380, IMG submission 104809) | Vadose zone soil microbial communities from Sagehorn Ranch, Mendocino, California, USA - Sage2_L_100_16 metaG | ecosystem: Environmental > Terrestrial > Soil > Vadose zone | place: USA...
GCGTATTCCCGGCGTCACGCTGACCATTCTGGGCGATGACTATTCTCCGCTTCAACCCGAGTTGGAGGGGTTTTCGGTTGTCCGCTGCTGGAGCTTCAATAGCTTGCGCAATCCCTGGCGCGTGCTACGTGCGATCTGGCGTGAGCGCCCCGACGTGGTCTGGTTCAATCTCGGTTTCGCGAGTTTCGGCGGCAAGCCGCTGGCCGCGTTTATGGGGATTGCAATTCCCTGCCTCGCCCGGCTAACGGGATCTTATACCCACGTCACCTTGCACCAGCTGATGGAGACCGTCGACCTGAAGGACGCAGGAGTGCGCTTTCCGCTGTTGTACCGAGCAGGCGGATTCGTGGCCACGCAGATTGTGCTGTTCGCGAATTCTGTTTCGGTGATGCTGCCCGCCTACCGCAGTGTGCTGGTGGAAAAATACGGACGTGGCGCAGTCTATGTGCGAAGACATGGCATCTTTTCCGCGCGGCCTGAATATCCTGATCTGACGCTGCGTGGAAATCCGGAACATCGCATCCTCGCTTTTGGAAAATGGGGGACTTACAAACGGCTGGAACCCATTCTCGAAGCCTTTGACACGGTTGTGCAGCACGTTCCGGCGGCGCGTCTCGTCATCGCAGGCACCGACCACCCGAAAACGCCAGGATACTTGCAATCCGTGCAGGAGAAACTCAGCGCCCGGAGAGACATCAGCTTCGCTGGATACATCGCCGAAGACGACATTCCGCAGCTGTTTCAGAGCTCCACGGTTGCCGTGCTGCCCTACACTTCTTCTGCCGGTTCCAGCGGGATTGCCCACCTGGCCTGTACTTATGGTGTGCCCATCATCGCTTCTGACATTCCCGATTTCAGGCGGCTGGCGGAAGAAGAAGGTCTGGCAATCGATCTGTTTCCCGCCGGCGAGGTCTCCGAACTGGCTCGCCATTTGGTCCATCTGCTGAAGCATCGCGATCGGCAGGGTGAAATGGCGTTGCAAAATGTCTCTGCAGCGCTGCGCATGAGTATGCCGGAGATTATCCGCCAGTACTTGCGCACCTTCGAGCTGCGGCAGGAGTTGGAAGACATGCGTTCGCTGTCGTTAATGCGCAAACTGCCGCGCTGGTTGCCCATGCGCGATATGCTGGTTCGCAAGAGGGCGCGCAAGATGCTCCTCCGCTCGGAAGCGTTCGCCGCGGCGGTTTCCGCAGCCGCAGCCCACGGCACAGAACGCGCCGAGGTCATTTTCTTGGCCACCCCCGCACCCGCAGAAGCCGATCCGGCCGAGACTGGCACCGATTAAGTGCAGACTAGCAGAGCATAGCTTAACGACTGACCGACTTACAATTTCGAGTCTTGGCCATGGTCGCGGGCATTCTCGTCGCAAGGCATTGAAAAACCCCGAATACCTGCACGAATCTCGCCCGAGTCCCAGGACACAATCTTTGATTGCAAGCACGGTCCAATGGGCCGAGCGGATCATGCGCAGAATAGACGGTCTGGGTTGATAATGACTTAGTAATAGCTTATGGTTTCCTTGCCAGGGGTATAGAATAAGCACAGCCCTTCTCCTAGCTGCCACGACAATTGTGTGTTTCTGTCGCTCTCATGATTCGGGCCTAATGGGTTTGAAGTGAGCATCTACGGCAGTGTCGCCGGGACTGAGCTGGTCAGGCAAACGGAATCCGCTTCGCCACGACAATACTTCTTAAAAGTGGCAGTGGTCTTTGCCCTGTATCTGGCCGCCGGTAAGCTCGGGCTCTCCGTGCCATTCACAAGTGGCAACGTCTCACCCGTGTGGCCCGCTTCAGGTGTGGCGCTGGCATCAGTGTTGCTCTGGGGTTACGAAGTCTGGCCCGGACTCGCCTTGGCCGCGTTCTTCGTTAATTTTCTGAGCCCGATTCCAGCGTTATCGTCTATCGGAATCGCGCTCGGAAATACCTCGAGCGCTCTGTTCGGCGGCTATCTCCTGCGCCGCTTCATAAACGATAGACCCTCTTTGGAGCGACTGCGGGACGTTCTGGGATTGATGGTTTTCGGTGTCGCAATCGCCCCAATGATTGCTGCTTCTGTCGGAGCGACAACGCTCCTCTTGACGCACGTGCGTGCCTGGTCTGGTTTTCGTTCGGCATGGCAAGTTTGGTGGCTTGGCGATGCGATGGGAGTACTGATCATCACGCCGTTGTTTTTTGCTACACGTCGCGAGATCACAACATCTCTCAAGAAATCAAACGTGATCGAGCTATTCGTGCTGCTGCTCGGTCTTTTTGCGACCTGTTTTGCAATTTTCGGAGGTCGCGTCGGACTTGGCATGCGGGACGATGTCTTAGCGTTCCTTGCTTTTCCGTTTGTGATTTGGGCGGCTATTCGTTTTCGCGCGTTTGGTGCGGCGATCGCAACATTTCTGATCGCAGCCATATCAGTCTGGGGCACAGCACACGGGAATGGACCTTTCGTAAAACATAACCCTCTGCACGATGCTGCGCTTCTGCAGATTTTCATCGCGGTAACCTCCATAACCGGATTGGTGTTGGGCGCCGTGATAACGGAACGTGCGGAGGCCGGGGAAGCATCGGACACTAAGGAGAAATTGCTCAGGGCACTGCAAGATGCGCAGGCTTCGCTACAGGAAGCGCATGCACAATTGGAAGTGCGGGTTCAAGACCGCACTGCTGACCTTGAGCGGGCAGAAGCAAAGTTTCGCGGACTGATGGAGTCGGCCCCAGACGCCATGGTCGTAGTGAATCGTGAAGGCAAGATTCTACTAGCCAATGCTCAGGTGCAAAACTTGTTCGGTTATCAGCGGGAAGAGCTGTTGGATCGCGAAATTGAGATGCTGATGCCGGAGCGTTTTCGCGGCACGCATCTGGGACACCGAACCGACTTCTTTCTCGGACCTCGTCTGCGGGCCATGGGCGCCGGTCTGGAACTATACGGTTTGCACAAAGATGGCCACGAGATTCCAATCGAAATCAGCCTCAGTCCTTTAGAGACTGAGGACGGCATGGTGGTGACCAGCGCCATCCGCGACATTAGCCAGCGGAAACGGGCGGAAGAAGCCCTGCGCACGCTTTCTGGCCAGCTGCTGCGTTCACAGGATGAGGAAAGACGGCGTATTGCCCGCGAATTGCACGACAGTTCTGGACAAGTTTTAGCTGCCCTAGGCATGACCCTAACTCCTGTGGAGTCCGAAAATGGAAAAATCCCTCCGCGTACCGCCAAGGCGATCAAGGAGAGTCTCGGACTGGTAAAGGATCTCTCAAATCAACTGCGCACGATCTCCCATTTGCTGCATCCGCCGCTGCTGGATGAGGTTGGTCTTTCATCGGCTCTTCGTTTGTTCCTGGAAGGATTTGAAGAGCGCAGCAAAATCAAAGTAGCTTTAGAAATTCCCCATAATTTTGAGCGACTCCCGCAGGAATTGGAAACCGCTATTTTTCGGGTTGTGCAGGAATGCCTCACGAACATTCATCGTCACTCTGGGAGTCGCGTTGCCGCCATCCGCGTCGCTCGCGAGGGAAATGAAGTGAAGCTGGAGGTGCGGGACCAAGGCAAAGGAATGCCCGCAGGCCCAAATGGCGCGTCGCGGGCTCATAGAAGGATGGGCGTCGGCATTCAAGGCATGCACGAGCGAATTACCCAACTCGGCGGTCGCTTCGAGATTCGTTCCGGCAAGAAAGGCACTACGGTGGTCGCGAGTGTACCGGTGCCGAGTGTTTCCGTTCAGACTGCCACGCAGGTAGGCTCCTAGACGGACTCCGTGTCATTTTGTCGCCCATCCAGCGCAGATTTCCCTAAAGCCTAATTCCGTAAAAACTACAGAGAAATCCTAAACTCTTCAGCAGCAATCGCTTAAGAAACCGGAAAATCGGAAGTCTTGCAGCATGTCGAGGTATCAAACGTGCTTTGTGGGAGAGTGTGCGTGGTTCCGATCCATCCCAGGAGGCACCATGAGGAATACCAATGAATCAGAAGATTGGCGCGTTCTGTGCGAGCTGGCTTCAAAAGAAAAAGACCCCGAGAAACTGATTGATCTTGTCGTGAAGATTAACCAGGCGTTAGAGGAGTGCCACCGGAAACCTCGCTATCACGTAGACGCAAATGCGTATTCGTACAGCGTTGCTCCTCAACTCTCGCAGGCCGTGGAGTACGATTGTTAAATGCTATCTCATAAATGACTCGGGGAGGGTGCGTCCGAAAAAGGTGGTGTAAACCCCTGTTTACATCAGCAACCATTCAACCGCTATGTCCGCTGTCGTACCAAGATAAAGAATTTTGCAAAGCCCGATTCGGCGTTAGAATGTAAGAGTCTTTTACACATCTTGCCGCCGTGCCCTTAGGGCGGCCGACCTCTTGTGCAAATCGATGACCGGATACGGTCCGTCGTCCAGGAGGCAGTCTATGGCAGACCACGAGACTCCCCCATCCATCCCAAGAATGAGATTTCCGGATTGGCAGCGCAAATTTGAAGCTGCACTTTTTGAAGGTGACCTGCAAAAGCTGCCACCGCTTATGGAAGCCGCAGAAGCGGCCATATTTCTCCGTTTGCAGTCATTGAGCAACAGCTCAGACGGACACCTAGAGCGGGACGCCCTCACTGACGCCATGCGTACGCTGCGTGCTATCCAGACTGAAAAGATGCATTATCCAGACTGGAACGATAAGTAACCGCTAGCCCGTTTAGCAGATCGTAAACCGACTGGTATGAGAGCGGCATGGCCAACAAGGGCGTTCTAATTGTGGATGACAACACTGTCGTGCGTTCTTCACTGCGCTGCTTATTTGAGTCCTACCCGGAATTTGAAGTGTCGGGAGAAGCGGAAAATGGACAGGATGCGATTGAAAAAGCCGAACGCCTCAAGCCCGACTTGATTATTTTGGACCTGGCAATGCCCGTTATGAATGGCCTGGAAGCAGCGCCAGAGCTCAGGAAAATGCTGCCCGATGCGCGGCTCATTTTGTTCACTGTACATTATGGACCCCAAGTTCAACACCTAGCGCAAGCTGCTGGAATACACGCGGTAGTATCCAAGAGTGAGGCAGCCTCCACGCTGATTAAACAAGCTCAGGCATTACTAGCATGCGATTGAAGAAGGTTCCTAAATGATAGGCCGCTACAGAGACCACTGGTAGCGAATTTATGAGATGAGATGAGTTGTAGGCTCGCAATCTGAGACTTGTATTCTGCTTTGTTGAGTTCTACCAAAAACCCCAGTGTCATTCTTCGCATCCCAATTCTGATACATGGTGAGGCGCTCCACCAGCTCTCACCTTACGGCGGGCCCCAGCGATGGTGAAGTCTATTCTAATCGCGGATGACAATGCCTTTCTTCGGCAGAGGCTTTGTGGACTGTTTAGCCGCGAGGCCGACTTTGAAGTTTGCGGAGAGGCGGGGAACGGAAGGGAGGCAATTGAGGAAGCTCAGGAGTTGCACCCTGACTTGATTCTGCTAGACCTCTCGATGCCAGTGATGAACGGTCTAGACGCAACTCGTGTCCTGAAACGGGTGATGCCGGAGGTGCCGGTCATCATGTACAGCGCATACAGCGATTCTTTCACCGAGAAAGAAGCCCATTCCGCGGGTGTATCGGCGCTAGTCTCAAAGTCTGAGCCCGTATCTGTCTTGCTCGGCAAAGCGCGCAGTTTGGTTTATCAGATTGCCGCATGATCAGCAGCCCGCATCCTAGAAGTGCAGATGACTAAACATGCGAAAACGGCTTGTCAACACGACTCCGGCAGCTGTTCAGGCGCGAGGTGAAGGTTGGTTCGATCTTGAGCATGCCGCCACGGTGGAGGTCACGTCAGAGGATAAAGATTTTCCGATCGAGTCTTCGTTATCGATCGAGCCAAGGCAAGGCTGGCGTGCCGCTCAATCGGGAGCTCAAACAATTCGGCTGGTTTTTGATGAGCCTCAAGAGCTCCAACGCATCTCGCTGGTTTTTGAGGAGAAGGAGATAACGCGTACGCAAGAGTTTGTGTTGCGAGCGTTGTCGAATCCTGGCGGGCCGTTTCGAGAGATTGTGCGTCAGCAATGGAATTTCAGCGCACCTACGTCCACGCGAGAGATCGAGGAATACCGTGTCGAACTCTCGGACGTCACCGTACTTGAGCTGATAATTGTGCCTAATATCAGTGGCGGTGCGGCCCGCGCCTCGCTCCAGAGCCTGCGCTTATCTTGACGACGTTCATTTCTTTCCGCAGACATGAGGTGAAGCCACTGCCGCGCGTGCGGAAGCCGATCAGGCCAAGACTGGTACCGATTAAACGCAGGATTTTAGCGAGGGCAGCTACGGCTGGGGCGGACGCGGAACTGTGTTTTCTACAGGAGCGTTATCCAGCGGAGGCCGCGGCACCGGTGACCTTTGGGTTTCAGGAGCGGGTGCGAGACTCTCGGGACTGGGGGCTTGCACTGGAGTATTATCGCGGCGTTTCAGAACTATAGGCGCACGGCTGCGCCTTTTGGCTTCGGCTTCGGCCTGTAGATTTGCCTCAGTAGTTTGCAAGTTGCTGCCGGCAACCTGGCCCACAGCTTCTCCTACCATCTCGTGATGACTGGCCGCGCTGACCCGCGCATCCGCTTGATCTCCGCGTTGCGCCAAGCCGTAGAACTCATTGGCGGTCTCCTGGTCACCCAGCGCTTCCGAGACGTAACCCATGTTGTTCAGAGAAAATGCGTTCTGCGGATCGAGTTTGTAGGCCTGGCGGAAGTAACTGAGCGCCTTGTCGGATTGGTTGTGGTTTAGCGCTGAGACTCCCTGCACATTCAGACGGGCGGCGTGGTCCTGGGCGCTCTGCTCGGAAGCCAGCCGGGTGCGAACCGCCTGCATATTATTGAATGCGACGTCGCTGATCGGCCTGCCCCGCCAATGGGGATCGAGCGCAACCACAATCGGCTCCGAAGAATGAGTCAGGGACGCATCGTTGTAATAGCGAAGGGCCGACTCCAGGTCTCCCTGACCCTCCATGGCGAAGCCCAGATTATTCAGAGTGAATGGATTCCGCGGGTCGAGTTTCAGCGTCTCCCGCAGTACGTCCTCCGCCTCCTGGTTCCGTCCCTGCTGCAGAAGGCCCATGGCGAGGATGTTGCCGCGATTTATTCTCAACTCCAAATTGCCATACGAATTCGTGACCTCGCTCAACTTGTGCCCTTCCAGCTTCCTCGTGCTTGCCTCCGCGATCACGGTTTCTGAATTGTTTTCCTTGGCAGCAAGCTCGTAATAGCGCTGGGCGCGCTCAATGTTCCCCTGCAATTCAGAGATGTATCCTAGATTGTTGAGCGTGAATGGGTCGTCCGGATCGATCAGGTAGGCTTTGTAAAAGAGCCGTTGTGCCTTCTCGTTGTGATGACGCTGGATCTCTTTCACCCCTTCGCGATTGAGTTTCTGTACGGGGGTGGCCTCGGTGTGCTTGGGAATAGTGATCCTGAGTGCCTGACCGTGGGCACCCGACACCCAGAGGGATGCCACCAACAAGGGAACTACCGGAAGTGAAAGTGTGCAGCGCATGTTTCTTTGTAAGCTTTCGGATTCGAAGGTTTTGGATGCGATTTCAGCAGTTCGCGTTTTCCTATCGGGGGCAGCAGCTCTGGCTACCCAGTGGACCGAGGACGCATCCAATACGCGGATATAACTATGCGTGTCGGAGTGACAATTCTGGGGTTGTCGGTTCTAGCTTCCACCCTGGGCGTTTCGGGGCAGACACAAAATCAGTCCGGGTTCACGCCCGGTTCGACGGCCCCTGCAGCACCTACGAGTCGGGCCAGTACTGCTGCTCAACGCGAGGACCATGATCCGCTGCTGGACTTACCGCCGCTGCCGCACAAAGAGGTCACACTCATTGGCGGGACTGTCATCAGCATGGACGAAGTGATGAACCGAATGGTAGTGCAGCCTTTTGCCGGCAAGCAGAAAATGAGAATTCGTCTCGATGCGCGCACCCATTTCTATCGCGACGGACAACAGATTACGGAACGCGAGATCCAGAAAGGCCAGCGCATTTACCTGGATACGATGCTCAACGGCGACAAAGTTTTTGCGAAAACGATCTGGATCCGGACAGCGGTGGAAAGTGGGACCAGTCGCGGACAAATCGTTGAATTCGACCGGCAACGCACGGTGTTAACCGTGCGCGATGAACTCTCCGATCAACCGGTCAAAATGCAGCTCAGTCCCGCCATTGTGGTCCGCCGCGGAAACCAGACCGTGACCCAAAACGATCTCGTGGAAGGCGCCTTAGTTGACCTCAGCTTCGGTCCTCAGAAGGAGGTCAGAGAAATTACGCTGTTGGCCACACCCGGCAGCGCATTTACCTTCTCTGGTCGCGTGACCTACCTTGATCTCTCCCGCAAGCTGATCGCAATTGCTAACCGCAGCGATGGCAAGAACTACGACGTTTACATGGACGCGATCGCGCCCAGCATCTTGCGCCGCCTGCGAGAGGGCTTAGAGGTCACGGTTTCCGCGGTGTTCGACGGAACTCGATACGCGGCGCGGCAAATCGATCTGCCGACCTCAAACTCGGCCCAGGAAAGCCGATAATCGGTTGGCGTTGGTGAGGCCAGGACAGGCCGCTTCCTTGCAACTCTGTTACGCGGCAGTCGCTCCCGAATGATTTGGAGGCCCCGCAGTTTTCTGCGCCTCGAGTACTTCTTCGATCAGCATGCGCCGGTGGATGAAATAGTAAGCAACCGTGTTCTTGGCGTAACGCCATAGGGAGGAAACATTGGTTTGATACCAGCAGCATTCAGCCATGCGTGGCGAAAAGCCGCATAGAAAGCGAAAACGGCGATGCAAGGACTCGGGAGAAACCAGTGCCGCCGCGGCCATGCGATGGTTCCCCTCAATTATGGTTAGGGGTGTTTTTTCATCGATGGTAATCAGGATAACTGAGCTGTACTCGATGTTCTGCGTCATCTCAAGACTGAGCGAACGTAACTTGAGGACGAATGGGTCGCGGGAATCGGCCAAAATGCGACCGCGGACCCGGTCTACGGTATCGGGCAGAAAAAATCCTGGGGCCCCATATCTTAGCCATTGATTGCGCGGAAAGACTCGCGTTCTCAGCACATCTTCCGGACTCATCTCGACTTCCCACCACTCGGTGTCGGGTGGAAGCTCACGCCACAAACGTCCTCGGCGCCGGAACAGCAATGCTCGCCTAAGCGAATTTTCGCGCTCACTCGTCAGATTAGGACGGCCCACTAGATCGGCAAAGGGTTCGCGGTATCGGCTGAACTCTTCTTGATAGAATTCGCCTCTCAGGAACTCAGCGATCGCTTCGTTCTCTTCGACGCGCTTCATCTTCCGCAGCCCGCTCTGGATGGCGGTGAGTGGCTGCTCGTGTTCCAGGAGAGATCGTGTCCGAAGGAAGGGCACGGATACCATGAGCAGAAGAGCCATCATGAGCACGAGTTGGACCGTGATCACATCTTGCAGGGTGGAGTGGAACCTATAAATCCCTGCAATGATCGCGATGCTGAACCCAAGTTGTAGCCAGCTTACGTTGCCGATCTTGCGTGAAATCTCGTAAGCCATGAGCACTACCCCCAGAGAGTAGATTGCCGTGGTAACCGCATAGAGAACCAGCAACGACGAATAGAACCGGTGCTGCCCGACCGGAAACCCGCTGCCCAACAGAATGTGCCAGAGCCCCGGAGGAGCCAGCCATGCGGCCATGGTGAACACGGCGGTAATCACCACAACCAGCAGCAGCGCGGTGCTGAGTACCTCCCGGCCGCCTTCTTCCTCGGACTGCACTCCCGCCGAAAACGGGAACATGCTGCTTACCACCGACCACGAGAGCATGTACACCACTCTTCCGACTAGAGCAACCGCGGCATAGATACCGGCTTGAGTTGGGTCAAAGAAATGCTTGACCAGAATGATGTCGAGGTTGTTGATGATGACCTGACCAGCGAAGAAGGTGCCGGCCTGGACGCCCTCTTCAACTCCTGCGCTCAACGTGGCTTGCCGAGCTTCTACGGCATGGCGTTTGCCCGGAATCGCGATGAAATACGCCACCACCACCGACGCGGAAATGGCGCCCACTACGCCTTCGGCTCCGTAGCCAGCCGACATCAGCACTGCGGCGCCAATCAGCTTAATGATGGCTTCGAGCGCGAAGTTCACTGCCAGCGGCCGGAAGTCGTACGTTCCCTGCATCAAGCCTCGGCGAACCCCCAGGGGAACGTAGAACACGGCGCCGATGGCGAGCACGCGAATGAAGGCGGTTGTCGGAAGGTTCAGATAGCCGGTGATAACCGAACTGCCCATGACCAGGAGCAGTCCGATCGTTATGCCGCCCAACCAAGCTCGGCGATGCAGCAGGCGATAAATCGCGACCTTTTCGATGCCTGATTCAGCGCGTGCCACGAACTTGGAACACATCAGTTGAAACGACAAAGTGATGGACGAGAGCAGCATGAGGACCGTGTACACCACGCTCGCGTGCCCAAATTTGTCGGCGCCAAGTTTGTGCGCGACCGTAAAGTTATAAATGAGGTTCAGGCCGCCGACGAAGACGGAGCTGAGCAGCATGATGGCACTGCCGCTTAGAACACGGACCCGCAAGTCATGGATAGAGTGCCACCGGCGGCGGCGCTCCGCGTCAGCAGCTAGCGCAGGGGTTGCTTCAACAGCCTCATCGGCCATACTTGGGGACCCCGGGGATGAGAAAGGCTGTTCCAGCGCACATTAGAATTAGAAAATGTTGAAATGAATAACCGGCAGAATGGTGCTCCGGTTCTTCCCGTTGAAGTTGTAAAAGGTTTGCTGCTGAATGCCCAGTGAGATGCGCAGTGGATACGTCACGGGCACTTCCCCAATGCCATCATTCAGCGGCCGCTGCAGCCCTTTCGTATAGGACACCATCACTTCGTTGCTCACATTGTCATAGGCGTTGAAGCCCTCCCCTCGAGACCAGGTTCCGGCGGCGTGTACGGCCCAGTGTGACGCCAGTGGCCGGTAGTCCAGGCGGAAACCCGGGCGTAGCGCCTGCGCGATAGCAAATGAGCTGTCCCGCACTTTCCAGGAACGCAGATACTCACCCAGCACCGCGGCTGTCCACGAGGACCGAAATTTGCGCTGAATACCCACATAGGAATCGGTGGTGTAATACTCGCGGATCAGCGGACGGAATAGGACATCACGGCCTTCATATCCGGTAAGCAATGAAGTCTTCCCCCATGGCCGGCCAACCTGGAATTCAATCCTTCCCGCGGCATCGCGCGAGTGCAGGTGCTGCTCAGTAAACGGGCCAGCCTCACGAATCACGCTGCCGGAGACCGCAACCCAATTCCCGAAGGAGCTCGTATAGAGATACAGGAATTGCCGAAACAGGTCCTGATTCATCTGCACCGGAGCGCTGGCATCCCTGCGAATTGTGAATTGCACACCCGGGTTCAGGCCGATGGTTGCGCCGAAAAGATGGAAGACGGGATTAATTCCGCCGTTGAAAATCGTGTCGTAAGTGTTCCGGTACTGGATCAGTTCCTGGCTTGGAATCGAAATTGTGCCGCGCGCATTGCGTGCGGCAAACAGGCCAGAGACCGTTGGCCATCCTTTGAAGCGCAAGTGGTAACGCGCGCTGCCGTATGTCTCCACCGACGATCGAGGGGGTGGAAGCAATGAGAAGTTGGGCGGCAGGTTCCGCAGCCGGGCGTCGAGCTGATAAATATTAATGTCCTCGAAAATGGGCGAAAGCGAGAACTGGGGCTCAACGCTGACTTCTTCGGTAATCTGCCGCCCCTCCTGTTCGGCCAGTCGAATTTCTGTTGCTTGCGCGTAATCGTTGCCGGCCATGACTTGGTTCGCCCGGGCGAACATGCCGAGTGCCTGCGAAGTGTCGTGCTCCTGCTGATACACGTTGCCCATGGCGAGCAGGTATTCGTAATCTTCGGCCGCGTCGGGATTGTTGCCGATGGCCTTCAACAGCGCCAAAGCGCTCTTTGCGTCTCCGAGCGCCAGATCGGCATTAGCGAGCCCAACATTGACAGCCTCCTGGTCAGCGCCCTCCGACTGCGCCCGCTCGAAATATTTCTTGCCCAATTGAAATTCATTGATGGAGACCAGGACCCGCCCGGCTTCGATCAGGTTCTCCGCTGTTACCGCGTTTGCCTCACCGATCCTGGCTTCAGCGAGTGCGAAGCTCACTTGTTCCTGAGAATCGCTACGACGACCGGACTGCGCAAACAACCGGGCGAGCGCCAAGCGCACTTCAACCCGGTCCGAGCTGGGAGCATCCAGGGCCCGCGAATAGCGCTGCATAGCGGCTTTGTTGTCCCCCAGGATGAGCAGTGCCTCTCCGGTGGCCATCAGCACTTTGCTGTCATTGCCGTTCTTCTCAGCGCTCGAATCAGCGCTCGAAATTGCTTTGTACGTGTTGTCCTTCTGCCGGAGCTGGGCATAGTTCCTAGCCATCTCCGCATAGACAAGCGAGTCATCCGGACTGAGGCCAAGCGCGTTCTTGAGTGCATCCAGCGCCTCGTTATAGTGATGCAGCCGGTATAGCGCCTCCGCCAGCGCGAGGTGGACCTGCACATCATTCGGCGCCAGTTTCAGGGCCGCGCGGTACTCGCCCTCAGCCTGGCGGAACTGACCTTGCTGACGAAAAGCCTCAGCGCGCGCAAGGTGGATAGCCGCCGAGTCGGGCATCAGTCCCGCCGCCAGGTCCGCCTCTTTCAGGGCAGGCTTGGCGCGGTGCAATTGCAAATCAGCAAACGCCAACCCTAGATGGGCCTGGCCATAATTGGACCGGAGTTTCAGCGCTGCTTCAAAATCTGCGATTGCTTTGCTGGCTTCGCGCAGATCGTTGCGCACAAAACCCCGGTTCATGTAAGCGGTGGCGTCATTGGGCTCAAGATCAAGCGAATGCGTGAAGTCCGCCTCCGCCTCGCGGGGATGTCCCTGGTGCGCATGAACGTAACCGGCGATCAGAGGGAGGTCTTTGTCTTTTGGCATTAAGGGCGTGAATCGCTCCACGATCTTGTAGGCGTCGTCATAACGATTCAGAAAAAGCAGATCGTAGGCCAGGTAAATCGGGGCTTCCGGATCGTGCGGCAACTTTTCAATTACATTGTATCCAAGGTCAGCCGCTTCCTGATAATTGCCGGTGAACGTGAGATAGCGTTCTCGTTCGCGCATGACCTGTGGGTTGTCATTGATCGCCGGATTAGAAGCGGCACGCGTTACCCAGTTCTTCGCAACCGGGAGCTGGTGACCTGGAGTTTCCAGTGCAGAATTGATTGCTCCCGCAACAATCAAGGGATTATTGGGCGCCAGTTCGTGCGCCCTCTCGTAGCTCGCCTGTGCGCGGTCGAATTGCCGATTGGAAGTGTACAGATCTCCCAGCGCGAAATAGGGCACATAGTCGTTCGAATACAGTTCTTCCAGCTTTAGGAAATATCTTTCTGCCGAAGCGGCGTCTTTCAGATCGCGCGAGAGGTATCCCAAGGCGGTCAGCGCCGAATGATTGCCCGGATCGCTTTGCAAAGAATGTTTGTATTGCTCGAGGGCCTCCTGTTCACGGCCAATCTTCCACAACAGGTTCGCATAGTTAAGTGCGATGTTGACATTCTTCGGCGCCAGCGACATCGCTTCTTTCAAATCTCGCTCGGCCGATGCGGTATCGCCAAACCCAGCCTCGATGAGCGCGCGGAGCCGCAGGTAATCAGGACGGGTGGCTTGGTCAGACGCTGAGATGTTGTTGAGCGCCGTTCGTGCCGCGGTCAATTCCGCCTGCGCGGGGCTGCTCTGTTCGATGCGGCGATAAATTTCTGACAGGCTCAAATGCAGAGATACGGGATAGAGCGGCCCTTCCTGCGGAGCTTGGGGAAGATTCTGGATCGCGATCTGGTATTCCCGTATGGCCTCGTCATTGTGGTCTTGCAAGCTGTCCATCTGGCCCCGAATAGCGTGCAGACGATAGCTGTTTTGGTTGCTCCCTTCTGCTCGTTGCAACAACTTGGACGCCTGCTCGAAACTGCCTACATTGACCAGCGCCTGCGCTGCGCTAAGCTGCAATCCGGTGTCTTTCGGAAGCCGGTTGGCGGCCCGCGTGTAGGTGTCAGCAGATTCCTTCTTTTTTCCAGCCAGGCCGTAGGTGTATGCCAGCTCGGCAAGCGCGTTCTGGTTTCGCTGGACTGCTTTCTGCAAAGTGGCAATAGACTCGTCAAACTTTCCCGCATCCCTATAAAACGCCCCAACCGCGCTCAGCACGTTCGGATCATTCGGAGCACGGGTTTGGGCCTTGTCCAAATATTGTTTGGAAGCTTCTGGCTGATTCAGCTTCTGGTACGCGCGCGCGATCAGCAGATCGGTACGCGCGCGACCCTGAATGGCATTGGCGCGTTTCAAAAGATCGAGGGCAGTGCTTGGATCGGTGCTCAGGGCCAGTTCGCCCGAAAGCTGCAGATCAGTTGCGCTCTTTGGATTGGCCGCCAACACTTTCTTCAGGAGGTCCTGAGCTTCGGCAGTGCGGCCCATCTTGGCATAGGTTTGCGCTTCTCCCGAGAGGCCCTGGATCGAAGAAGGCTTTCGCTCCAACCCGCGCTGATAGCCTTGTAACGATAAGTTGTAATCGCCTCCAAGCCGGGCGGCGTATCCCAGAAGGAACCATAAGTCAGGATTTTGCGGAGCTGCATTCGCGGCACGGGTGGCAGAAGTTATGGCAGCGCGATAGTCGCCTTTGGCGAGCGCCTGTTGAACGGCGCGGGCTCCGCGTGCGGTTTCAATCCCCGACCCCCAGCCGATTCCATTTTCTCTTTTTTCTCCCGCATTTTGTTTTGGAGCGCTTGGCTTCTGACTCCCTTTGGCTGACTTCTTGGAACCGGAAGGCTGATTGATCTCGAACGTCTGCGCCATCAGCGGGGCTGCGCTGAGCGAGAAGAACAACGCGATAGAAATGAGATATTTCTTTCCGCCCATGGTGCAGTGTGCAGCGCGGTGGTTTGCTACAGTTGGTCCCGAATTTCTTCACCGCGCAATCAACGCTCTGATGCATTGCGAGCTGTTCCGGTTGGATTCAGAGCAGCGCATAAGGGCCGCAAATCCACAGCCTGCAGCAGCTTGGCGAATATCGAATTACTCAGCCCACCTTCGGCTGGCAGAAAACCTTACGCCGTCTAGGTGAATCCAAGCGGGTGCTCACATTAGCTCGGGGAGGGAAAATACTAACGTGGAAACGAGCTATTTTTCGCGACCCATTCCTTTGCGACTGATTGTGCTGCTGGCGCTGGCAATACATGGACCCCTGCTGGCGATGCAGCTGCCGCTGACGAATTCTTACGACGCAAATTTCCATGTTTTTTTTGCGTCGCACTACGCCCACCACTGGTTCGACCCCTGGAATCCGAAATGGTTTGCGGGCTTCTCGCAGACCACGTATCCGCCGCTGGCTCACCAATGGATCGCCCTGCTCTCCTACATCTTGGGATTGCACACGGCCTACTTGCTGGTGCAACTGGCCGGTATTCTGCTGATCCCGGTAGGCGTATATCGGTTCTCGCGGCTTTGGGTGAGCGAGCGAGCCAGCAGTTACGCGGCCTTGCTGAGCGTTTTTCTCGGAGCCGTGATCTTCCTGGTTTACTTCGCCGGACAGCTCCCGACCACGCTTTCCGCGCCGTTGTATCTGCTCGCGTTGCCGTATTTCTATGACTGGTCGCGGTCCGCCGATGGACGCGGTCTGATTAAGGGCGTTGTGCTTACACTGGCTGCTGGCGCAGTGCACCACGTCACGCTAATCTTTGGCTCTCTCTTGTTCGCCATCCCGGTGCTCTGGCTGGCAGTGGTCGATCGTGGCGAGGAACGAAATGCGGCGGCTGTAATCACTCGGGCACTAATCTTCGCGGGGCTTGCAGGCGCCGGCTTAGGAATTGTTCTGCTTCCCTACTGGATCTCAATTATCCGGCACCCCATTGAGCAGATGCCGATTCCGCACGCCAGCCGCTCGAACCTATTGCTAAATCTCACTTACCTGACAAACTATTTCTTCGTTCCATACGGGATGTTGATCATCGCATTTCCTTTCGCGGCTTGGTACGGAGCGGCGAATCGCAGGCTCAGACCGCTGCTTCTCGGCTTCTGGATTACTTTCATTTTCGCCCTTGGTGGTACCACGCCGGTGCCGAAATGGATCTTCGGACGCTACTTTGAGATTCTCACGTTTGAGCGCTTCACTTTGTGGGCGGCTCTCATGGTGCTGCCCATCGTCGGTTTAATGGCCGAACAAATGATCGACCGCCACCGCACGAGGGCTGTGATCGGATTCTCGTTCGCGGCGATCGCCACGTTATTGCTGCCTATGGCATGGATGGCAGTTACTCCGTTCTCGCCCAATGCCAATACTAACGTGGATGCAGTCGACAGTTTCCTCAATCGCGATGGACATGACCGATATAGGTATCTGACTCTGGGCTTTGGTAATTCACTGCCTAAGGTTTCCACCTACACCGACGCCAACAGTGTCGACGGAGAGTACAACTCGGCTCGATTGCTGCCAGAGTTCACACATTACGGCACCGCCCAGCTCACCAGCGCCAAATACTTCGGCACCGCGGGTATGGAGGCCTTGCGGATGATGCTGCGCCACGCGAACCATTATGGTTTGAAATATATCTTCATCCGCGACTCTTATTACGAGCCGTTGGTCAATTTTGCAGGTTGGAGAAAAGTCGAGTCCTACAACGCTGACGCCATCACGGTATGGTCGAAGGAAGATGTGCCGCCGGCTAGACCAATCCCATCCGACGCCATGCCGACAGCCCTCGAAGGATTGCTGTGGGGAACGCTGCCTCTTGGGAGCAGTATCCTAGCGATCCTGTTCGCGTTCATGATTCCTGACCGCGCCCGCGTTCGCTCGGATATCGTACTTCCATTCCCGGCGCCGGAAGAAGAAGGCGTTTTGATTCGGGGGGCACGGTGATGAAACGTGGACTTCCAATTCTGCTAGCGGCGCTTACCGCGGTTCTGATGGTAATCGCTTGGTTCCAGTCCGGTGCGATAGGGCGGCGAGAGATGCGTTCGGCAAGCACTCCCGACCAAGCGGTGCGCCTCATGCTCTCGCAAATTCAAGGGCACAACTTCGACGCCGCTTATGCGCGCCTGGCTAACAAGGGTGACGTAGATAAGAACACTTTCGTCCGTGAGTTCAATGGCAGCTACGGCAGCCTGCTTACGATTGCATCGCTGGAAAGTTTCGATGTCTGGGGGCTGCACAGCACGGACCAAGAGGCCACGATGCGGGCCAAGCTACATTACTCGACTGGCGTTGGCCCGCTCGATGACATCCGCGACCTGAAAGTGGAGCGAGCGGGAGACACCTGGAAAGTATTCTGGCCCGTGGATCGCGCCGCAAAGCTGCCACCGCAAGTGATTCCGGTGAACTACCTGCGTTGGGACATAATCAGCCGCGGCTCCGGCGACGACTGGGGCGTGCAGAATGTCGATTCCCCGCAGGTTCGCATTCTTTCCATGAATGCCATCCAGCGCCCCGATAGCATTGTACTGGTGGGTGAAGTTGTCAATGAAGATTCAGTTCCCGCGTATGTAAATGTCGGCGCAACCCTGCTTGGTCCCAACGAAAAAGAACTCGCCCAGGAAAGCAGCTTCGACAAGATTGCTCATACGCTGCTTCCCCGCCAGGTTTCGCCCTACAGGATTGATTTTCCCGGCATGCGGCTCGACAAAATAAAGAGCGTGCGTATGGACGCAAAGGCGCTACTGATCGCAGCCAGCGCCGATCCTGTGATCGAAGTCAACCAGCAGAAACTAGAAAACGATCCGCTTGGCAAAAAAGTGCTGAGTGGCGAGCTGACGAATCAGAGTGGTCAAATCGTCAATATCCCACACGTCATCGCCGCCTACTACGACAGCAATGGCAAGGTGATCTGGGTTTCTGACGGATACGTGGCCCAGGCTCTCCTGCCGCAAGTACCGGTGCCTTTCGCAGTGGATCTGCCTCCAGACATTGCCAAGAACGTGCAGACTTACCGCGTGGTAGTAAACCATTACGACACGACATCGTGATATGCGAACCCTAACCACAGGTTTTGCCTTGCTGTTGGCCGCGCTGGGCGCGTCCGCATCGGAGATTCATCCACCCGCGCAGGCTACGGCGGGGACCGCCATCACAATCGCGACCAGTGGATCAGGCAGCGCGAGCTTTTATTTGATCGGCCCGGCAAGCGCCAGCAAGCGCCAAGTCCAGGCGGGTAGCGATATATCAGTTGATTCGGACCAACTGGAGCACGCCGGCCGCTACACAGCAATTCTCTGTGCCTCGGATGGCTGTGCTTCAGCGAGTTTCGTCGTGAACCCGGCTGCGCCGAACCGCTTAAGCTTTCTGGTTCACCCTTCACGCGTTCCCGTCGATAGCCCGAATCGCATCAGCGCGGTTGCATTTGTCTTCGATAACTTTCATAACCTGGTATTGCAACCGGAATCGGTGACGTTCAGCATTCTGCCGAAAGACGGCAAAGAAGTTTCCGCGACGCGCAATTCCGAGAACGGCGTGGCCTGGGTGCGGCTGAGCTCGGCCCGCAAAGAGGGCGCTACCCGCCTGGGCGCCGCTATCGGACATGCAAACGAGCTTCGCGTGGTTCAGCAGGTTGCAGCCGACGCCTGCAATCTTCGCATTAGGGCAAGCCGCACAAAAAGAGACTTGCTCGTTGAAACCGATCCGGTCCGTGATTGTTCGGGCAACTCTGTGCCCGATGGCACGGTCGTGAGTTTTACCAAGGTTGACGGTGCCGGTAAAACCACGGTGGATGTACCTATCAAACGTGGAGTGGCAAAGGTCGAAATGCCGGTCGAAGGTCGCGCCCGTATCACCGTAGCTTCGGGCGTGGTGACCGGCAACGAACTGGAGGTCGCGGGCGCTCAATGAGAGACACGGCAGCGCGTTACAGTTCATTGGCGATTCTTTCAATCGCATTCGTTTGCGGGATTCTGGTCCGCGACTTCCGCGCTGCCGCTGCTGCCGAACCCCCAAGGGTGGAATTGAACGCCGACAACATCGGCCCGCGCCCCCTCGAAGATCTCACGAGCAAGAGCGTGCCGCGTGACTACGCCTTCGCCTGGCAAACCATGGAACAGGCCCTGGAAGAGAATCGTCCCGGCTTGCTCGAAGCTTATTTCACAGGTCTTGCCAAGCAAGACCTTATTCAGCGTGTGAATTCGCAGATCAAGTCCGGCCTCCACACGCATTACGAAGATCGTGGGCACAAATTGGAAGCGCTGTTCTACTCCCCTGCCGGAGACGCGATCCAGCTCCGCGATCGCGCGCAGCTCGACGTTCAGGTCCTCGACGGTGGCAAGGTCATTTACGACGAACCTATGACCCTGCAGTATGTGGTCATCATGACGCCAGGCGCCGACCGCTGGCTGGTGCGCGAGATGCAAACCACGACGGGGGAGAAGCCATAAGCCCAACGCCCGCGGCTACTCCATGCTGTTTCCCGCATCAAAACCAATAGTCAAGTGTTCCTTCTTCGTATGAGAGGCATTTCTGCAACTGTCTTGCTGCTGGCTGCGATTGTGCTGATAACTCAGACCAGCGGATGTTACCGCGGCTCACTCCACCCATCAGCCAACTCATCTCTTCCGAGCCTGCAGGAGTCTTCGCGAATTCTCGCCGACTACCAGCCGTGGTTTGGGGACCGCCAGCACATCGCCGTTGGTTATTCCACCCAGGACCCCGCAGTGCTTCGGAAACAGATTCAAAAAGCGAAGGAGATGGGAATTTATGCCTTCGCAGTGGACTGGTATGGAGACCGCCGTCCGTTCGAAGACCGCAGCTATGCCCTCCTGCAGCAGATCTCAGCGGAGAGTAACTTTCATGTCTGCCTGATGTACGACGAGACGCAGGAAGACAACGGGCAAGCGACGGAAGAGGCACTGGAAGCCTTCGACAAGGCATATCGCGCTTATATCGGACCCGACGCCCCGGGCCACGATGTCTACGTAACTTATCAAGGCCGGCCAGTCATCTTCATCTTTCCTAAGCGCGGAAATACGAACTGGGACCGGGTGCGCGAAGCTGTCAATCAGTGGGACAGGCCGCCGATCCTGATTTTCAAGGACCAGCCACCACCACAATATGTCAGAGATTTCGACGGCTTCTATGCCTGGATACATCCGGGGCACGCATGGGCTCCGAATGGCAGCGACTGGGGCAAAGATTACCTGGAGCACTTCTATCAAAAGATGCAGCCACGTACAGATAAAGTCATCGTCGGAGCCATTTGGCCTGGATTTAACGACACCAGAGCGTCATGGAGCTTGAACCGCCATATGGATCGCCGCTGCGGACAGACTTTCGAGGACACGCTCAAGATATTTCATCACTATGACGATCCCGAACACCCCATGCCCTTCCTCCTGATTGCCACCTGGAATGATTATGAAGAAGGAACCCAAATTGAGACCGGCGTCTCTGACTGCAAACGTCAAGTGGCTCAGCAGACCGGCGTGACGGATGACCAATGAGCAATGACCAGTGACCAACCCACTCCGCCAGACTCACATCGAACGACATTGCGGGCCGGACTTGGGCACTTGATATGATGAGCGTGCGCATCCACAACGACGGTTACATATCCCTGCTCTCAAAATTGATGTTTCACGGTTATGGCGGAGATTTTTCCTCTCCCGTTCCATATCTACAAAACCTGTTTCCGGAGATTGATCAGAGTTCGCTGAGTGAGCAGGAGTTCCGTGAACTTCTTGAACTGACCGACAAGCACCATGTCACCATCCGCGCATTGCGAGTGTTGGAGAAGATCGCACTGGATCGGCAGAACGAACCTCTTCAGGAATGGTGCCGCGACGCTCTGCATACGGAAGCCGCAAGAATTTCGAGCGCCGCCGAATCGCTGTACGCGATTGTGCGATCGCTCGAGAACTCGGGCTGTCCCGTGAGCGTAATCAAATCCTTGGACCACTGGCCCGACTTTGGGTCCGATCTCGACCTGTACACCAGCGGCACGCCCGAGCAGATCATAAAGACCATGCAAGAGAAACTGCAGGCCCATCAGGGGCCGCGTAGTTGGGGCGACCGGCTGGCGAATAAGTGGAACTTCCAGGTCCCCGGATTACCGGAACTGGTAGAAGTGCATGTGCGCTATCTGGGACAAACCGGCGAGCAAAGACTGATGGCAGCACGAGTGCTCGAGCGCAGCATCACCAAGACGGTAAATGGACGGACGTTCCCAGTCCCCGCTCCCGAAGAACGAATTCTGATTTCCACTCTGCAGCGGATGTACCGGCATTTCTATTTCCGGCTTTGTGATATGGCGGATGTCGCAGCTTTGCTCGCGAACGGTGTGGTGGATTTTGATGAACTCCGCCGGGGCGCCGAACTAGGAGGCATCTGGCCCGGCGTTGCCAGCTTTCTGGTAATCGTTTCGGAATACGTAAAACCATACGGCGGCCACGTAACCCTTCCACGTGCAGTGATAGACGATGCATACTCGCCCGACCTGCGAGTTCAGTTCCGCGACAATTTCCTGCGCGTGCCGATGGGCTCCGCCGCTGGGCTTTACGGTTCACAGTTGCTCAGCGCCAGCCGGCATGGCGACCTGCGTGCCATCTCCCGGCTGCCTTTGCTCCCGCCGCTGGCGGTGTCCGCGCTGGTCGCGTATCGGCTCACCGGAAGCGACAAGGGTGTGTGGTGATGTGCCACATCTCTTAGTTTTATCTACAGCAAAAACCGGATAGTTAATCCCGTCGGATCGCTGTAACCTATTGATGTAGCGAGGGTTGCTGCCACTCGATCTTCCAGCCAGCCTAATGACCCAGGAAACAGAAACAAGGGTGCGCTACGGGTTTATGTTTGATTTTGAACCACCGAAGGGCTGTAGATGAGAATTGCACAAGTTGCGCCGCTTTACGAAAGTGTTCCGCCAAAGCTTTACGGCGGCACCGAGAGGGTTGTTTCCTGGTTGACCGAAGAGTTGGTTCGTCTGGGCCATGAGGTTACCTTGTTCGCGAGCGGGGATTCAATGACCACCGCACGCTTGGTTCCCGCCTGCCGCGAATCGCTGCGACTGGCTCCCGGATCGGTCGATCAGCTGGCTCATCACTTCGTGCTAATGGAGCGAGTTCTGAGCGAGAAGAATGAGTTTGACCTGATTCACTTTCATATTGATTATCTCCACTTTCCATTAAGCCGGCGTGAGCGCTACGTACATGTCTCGACCTTGCACGGAAGACTGGACATCCCCGACCTTGTGCCCCTGTACGAGGTTTATCACGACATGCCGGTGATCTCGATTTCTGATGTCCAGAGAGACCCGTTACCCCACCTGAATTGGCAAGGAACTGTGCATCACGGGTTGCCGTTGGAGAATTACACCTTCCATCGGAAGCCCGGGAAATATTTGGCCTTCCTGGGAAGAACTTCGCCCGAGAAGGGCGTCGATCGCGCGATCGAAATTGCCGGGGCGGCGGGTGTTCCTCTGAAGATTGCGGCAAAGATTGACAAAGTCGACCAGGAGTACTTCGACACCTGCGTCCAGCCTTTGCTGAATGGTCCGGACATCGAATTTGTCGGCGAGGTAGGATATCCGGAAAAGAGCCAGTTTCTAGGCAATGCGGCGGCGTTATTATTTCCAATCTCATGGCCAGAGCCATTTGGATTGGTAATGATTGAAGCCATGGCGTGTGGCACGCCAGCGATCGCCTATCCGTTTGGCTCGGTTCCAGAAGTGATGGCCGACGGTGTGTCAGGGTTCATCGTTCCTGACCTCAAGCGGGCCGTCGAAGCGGTAAAAAAAATCGATACAATTGATCGTAAGAAAGTCCGAAAACACTTTGAGCAGCACTTCACGGCCGAGCGCATGGCCAGAGAATACTTGAAAATCTACGAACGGCTAGTGAACCGGAAAAAGGCGCCGCTCGCCGCTTCCAATGGAGTTCTGAGTTGGATGAAGTTAACGTCTCCCAGCAATACTACATAGCCACAAAATCGCCGCCGGCGGACGACCGTGCCCGGGTGCTGAAATACGGGACGATGTTCGCTGTTTTCGACCGCCACGGCGATATGCAGCCCCACGGCTTGGGCGAACAGGGTCTCTTCTACGATGGCACGCGCTATTTGTCTGAAATGGTGGTGCGGATGTGGAACGAGCGTCCGTTGCTGCTAAGTTCCACGATTGAGCCGAATAATTTTCTGTTCACCGCAGATCTGGCGAACCTGGATGTCTCGCGCGGCCAGTCGGTGGCGATCCATCGCGGTACGCTGCACTTGCTACGTTCCAGATTCCTCTGGCGCGGAACCGCCTACGAAGAGTTGGGCTTCGTAAATTATGGGATGGAGCCGCTCAAAGTTCCCTTAAGCATTTATTTCGCGGCGGATTTCGCAGATTTGTTTGAGGTCCGCGGCATGCGTCGCGGCCGAACCGGACGTCTGCTTGATCTCGAAACCGGGCCTGACTGCATTGTCCTGGGATACGAAGGCCGGGACGGCGTCATCCGGAGAACGCACATAAACTGCGAACCGCCCCCCAAGAGCGTCGTAGGCCCGGAAATGATATTTCAATTGCACTTGGATCCGAAGGAGAGAGTGACTTTCAACCTTCGTGCGGATTGTCAAACCGGGCGTGTGAGCACGCGTCTCCCTTATTCGCAAGCCGCCATCCGAGCCAGCAGCGAAATGAACGCATCTGCCGAGACTCAGCCTCGGGTGGCCAGTTCCAACTCCCGTTTCAACGACTGGATCAATCGCTCAATCGCTGATGTGCGGATGATGACCGTTGGCAACCCAGAAACAAATTATCCCTATGCCGGGGTCCCCTGGTTCAGCACCGTGTTCGGGCGCGATGGAATTGTCACTGCGCTGGAAATGCTATGGATGGATCCTTCGCTCGCCCGAGGAGTACTCGATTTTCTCGCCGCCACCCAGGCGAAAGAAACGGATCCGGCAAATGAATCTGATCCCGGCAAAATCCTACACGAACTGCGGCACGGGGAAATGGCAAACCTCAAAGAGATCCCCTTTGCACGCTATTACGGCACCGTGGATGCAACCCCCTTGTTCATTATGTTGGCAGGCGCCTACTACGAGCGAACTGGTGACAAGAAACTAATCGAGCAATTGTGGCCGAACATTCAGGCCGCCATTCGCTGGATGGACGAATACGGCGACTTGGACGGCGATGGTTTTGTCGAATACGCTTCCCATGGAAACCGGGGGCTGGTTCAGCAGGGATGGAAAGATTCGAATGACTCGATCTTTCACTCCGATGGTTCGTTGGCCGAGCCACCGATTGCCCTGTGCGAGGTTCAGGGCTACGTCTATGCAGCCAAGTTGGCTGCATCCCGCTTAAGCTGTGTGCTCGGAGACCGCGATCAGTGCGCAGCGCTGGAGTCGCAGGCTGCTCAGCTCCGCGAGCGTTTCGAGGAAGCCTTCTGGTGCGAAGATCTTGGCACTTATGCCTTAGCGCTTGACGGCAAGAAACAGCGCTGCCGCGTACGCTCTTCCAACGCGGGCCACTGCCTGTACACCGGTATCGCACATCCACAGCGGGGAAAAACCGCCGCGCGGACTCTGTTTCAGGCCGATTTCTTCAGTGGATGGGGAATACGCACATTGGCCTCCGGCGAAGCTCGTTACAACCCGCTTTCTTACCACAATGGCTCGGTCTGGCCCCATGACAATGCCCTGATCGCGAGCGGGCTTACCCGATACGGCTTCAAGAACCTGGCGGGGAAAATTCTGCTTGCCCTCCTCGACGTGAGCAGCATGATGGAACTGAACCGGTTGCCGGAGCTCTTCTGCGGGCTGGAGCGTCGGCCTGGGGAAGGCCCGACCCTTTACCCAGTGGCCTGCTCTCCTCAAGCCTGGGCAGCAGCCGCGCCATTTTTGCTGATTCAGGCCTGTCTGGGGCTTACGGTTCGTGGAGATCAGAATCGGGTCGTATTAGAGCGTCCGTGCCTGCCAGAGGGAATTCCGCACTTGTCGATCCGCGGCCTTCGCGTGGGTGATGCGTCAGTGGATCTCCTCTTCGAGCGCCAAGCCGAGACAGTGCGCATGCAGGTGCTGGACAAACAGGGCGAAGTCGACGTAATTGCAAACCTCTAGGACATCCAGCAGAACTCCTAGTCTGCTTACCCTGATCCTCCTTCCCAGGTACGGCGATCACCGGATAGCTGGTCACAATCCAGCGGCTTACATTCGACAGAACCGAACTTCGGAGGCTTCGATGACCAGAGCAATGGTGTTTCTGGCTACCACCTTGGTCGCCGCCTCGCTTGGGGTAGTGGCACAAGAAAATTCAACTACAAAACAGAGCAATAGCGCGGCCTCGCAAAGTAGCACTGGCAACAGGGCACCGAGCGAACCAACGAGCAGTACGCAGACCGACGCCGCAAACCCGAGTTCCTCGCAGGCCGCAGCAACTAACGATTCTTCTCAGGTGCCTGCAACCAGTGGGACCGCGAAGGGCGTCGAATATCCGGCACCCAGCGAGGACCCGGCAGTTGCCAAAAATAATGCGCAACTCCCACAGACTTCGACCTTTCTCCCGCTTCTTGGCCTGATTGGATTGGGATCTCTGGTGGCCGGTCTTTTTGCGCGCCGATAATTTTTATGCAGGTCCCCACGGCCAGCGTTGTTCGCAATCCGCGCCGCCTTCTTCAAAGGCGTGCGCAACTGGTTCTGAAATCCGCGCCGTGGCGGATTTCGAACAGTCGTCGTCAGGTTAAGCAGCCCCGGCCGCGCATCTCTCGCCGGCGCCTGGTTCTTTCTTACATGCTCTTGTTGATCGGCGGCAGCCTCTGCACTTATGTCGCGGGAACCTATGCCTGGATCTATGCAGAGCAACTGAAGTTGCTGCACCGGTGGAAGACCCAGAGTACTTCCGCCCTCACGTACGATGGAACGCTGACCAAACTTTCCATCCCCCGAATCCGCCTTCGCGCCGTAGTTCTGGAAGGCACATCGCGGCACTCGCTTTTAATGGGACCGGGGCACATGGCGGGTTCCGCAGTCCCCGGAACAAGCGGCAATGCCGTGATCGCTGGTCACCGAGACACTTTCTTTGGCCACATTGACAGGCTCAGATACGGCGATGACATTTATGTCTTGAAAGGTGGAAAGCAGTTCCGCTATGTCGTGACTGGCAGGAGAGTGGTCGAATCCAACGACCTGTCAGTCTTGCGGGCGACCCAGGACGGTGAACTGACACTGATCACCTGTTATCCTATGCACGCCATAGGGCCAGCGCCACGAAGGCTCATTGTCGTAGCTAAACTCAAGGCTGTGACCTGAGTGGCGGATAACTTATTGTCTCCCTTCAAGTTTGCAGCCTGGAACTAAGGGTGGTTTGGCGTGCGTCTACAGCCTACACCGGATAGCAACAGGTCAAGTTCACGGCTACTATCTCAACCGACAATGCTGTGAGAGTGCCTTTTGTGGGCACAGGAGAGATCAACAAATGACACGCAGAACAGGGGCAATCACAAGTTTTCTTCTGACGCTCAGCGCCGTAGGGTTGCTTTTCCCCACTGTGGGCTGGGCTGCTGATGACAAGGACCAGTCAGACATTCAGAAAAGAATTCAAAATGCCGCCAACGTATTGGACGAAATCATGGCAGTAAAGGACAAAGCGATTCCCGACAAAATCATGGGGGACGCGGAATGCATCGCGGTAGTGCCTTCCATGGTAAAAATTGCCATTGGATTTGGCGGAAACCATGGCAAGGGCGTAGCCACCTGCAAGACAGCCAATGGCTGGAGCGCTCCAGCACCGTTCACTATAACGGGAGGTAGTTGGGGTCTGCAAATCGGTGGCCAGGCAATTGATCTGGTGATGCTGGTGATGAACCAGAAAGGCATGGACGCGCTGCTTTCGAGCAAATTCAAAGTGGGCGCAGACGCTTCGGCTGCAGCTGGGCCAGTTGGCAGACAGAGTGAAGCGAGCACTGACTGGAAGATGAAAGCCGAAGTACTCACGTATTCTCGCGCGCGCGGTGTGTTCGCGGGAATTGACCTGAGCGGCTCGCGAATTGCGCAAGACCAGGACGAAACCCGAGTCCTGTATGGGAAAATGGTTCCCTTTGCAACCATCCTGAACGGCAAAGTTGATCCGCCAAGCGGTAGCGAGTCGTTCCTGGCTGCGGTGAAGAAATATGCGTCGCAAGCACGGGAGCAAGGCAGCGTTGCCGCTCCGCCCGCCGCTCCGACCCAGAGCTCATCCCAGTAGCTCAAGTCTCCTCTTGAGAGCCAGGCCATTCGGCTTGGCTTTTTTTTGTGCCTGGAATTCACATTTCGCGGGAATCACGCAAACTGACTGAGAAGTGTTTTGGCCCCGACGAATTCCTCGAACTGAATCGCGCGCCTCTGGGCGCTGTGTTCAGCCAGCACGCGCTGTTGCGCTCGGCGGCCAATCTCTCGTGCTTGCTCTTCTCCCACATCGGTCAGATACGAGACTACGTCGTCCGCAGAACGCACCAGAAGGATTTCGTCCAGCGGGACGAAGAACTTCTCCAGCCCTGCCCACCAATCGGAAATGATGGCGGCGCCGCATCCGGCAGCTTCAAATAGACGGACAGACGGGGAGTATCCCGCCTCCACCATTTCCTTCCGAGTCAGGTTCAGCGTGAAACGCGAAGAGCAGTAGAAAGGCGGATGAAACTTGGGTTCGAGGTGAATGATACGTTTCACGTTTGCAGGCCACTCGACGGCCGGGGGATATTGCGGGCCGGCGACGACGAACTGTTTTTCCAGAAGCCGACGAGCCGGCTTACAAAACAACTCTTCTAACTTCCCCTGACGGTCGGGTGAGTAAGTCCCCATATAACTGAGGTCGCAC
>Ga0137380_10000549_pt1 | contig 27692 bp, 25 predicted proteins | sample SagtaG_17_FD_104809 | JGI IMG/M metagenome (GOLD analysis project Ga0137380, IMG submission 104809) | Vadose zone soil microbial communities from Sagehorn Ranch, Mendocino, California, USA - Sage2_L_100_16 metaG | ecosystem: Environmental > Terrestrial > Soil > Vadose zone | place: USA...
AAGCCAGGTCAAAGGCGCGAGAACTCAACACTGCCAAGAATGGTTGAGGAACGCGAAGCTCAGGACCTCGTCCCGTAGGGGTTCGTGGGTTCAAATCCCACCCCCCGCACCACACTATAAGTATTAATTATACACGGTCATCGACCACCGCAAATGCAAGATAATGCCGAGGACATCCACCTCTGGAGGTCTTTTGATGGTGGATTGTGGCTGGTACGAAAGCTCCCGACGAAACGATCCGACATGGAATCTCCGGATAATCAGGAAGACTCTAAACCACGTGGGATGTTGTGGGATGCCGAGATGAAAGGAGTCAGAAACGCTAATCTGCCTAAGCTAGACTTTTCGTTTTGGTTCGACGATCGGGGTACGAGGGACCCTATGCGCAGACCAGACAATGAATGTTGAGATAAAAAGGCCCCTTGTGAACTCGGGGCCGTAGGGGACCACTGGTTATGTCAATGATTCCAGGCTATGTACGAACATTCTTGAGGGGAAAAAACCTCGCATTCATGTCAACACTCAAAACCGATGGGTCTCCACAGATAACCCCCGTGTGGATTAATGCGACCGCGAATCATGTTCTCGTAAACACTGCTTTAGGCAGACTACTCGAAAGGAACACAAGACGAGACCCGCGGGTCGCGATCACTATAGTAGAGCAGGTGAACCCATACAATGTGGTTACGATCCAAGGTCGAGTCGTAGGGCAAATATCTGGGCTAAAGGCCGTTAAACACAGCGACCGCTTGGCCAAGAAATATCTGGGTCTCGATCGGTACCCGGGTCAGCTCCCAGGAGGGGGACGTGTAGTCTTGAAAATCAAATGTGAACAATTCTCAGGCCCGGACATTAACACCAAGATCTCGCATAACTCCAATGGTCACGCTGCCGAGTTCGTACGAGACTTGATACATCAAGCAGGTTTTGAAATAAGGGACGGGCAAACCCATTTCTTCAACAAAGACTATGATGCTTCGATATTATCAGCGAGAATAGCATCGATGTGCCTCGTTCGGGCTCTATTCCTGAATAAGGGGGACTTCTTTTTGAAGGACCGCCATCTGGCAGTCAAACTAAGGAGGTCTAAGGAATTCCAGAGAGTCAATGGTTCTTTTAGACTGGTTAATGGGATTCAAGACGCGGATAGGACAAAGGCGAAAAGAGTACTGTTTGAAGCGATTCGGCTACATGATATCGTCGAAACTGAAACCGGAAGCAATGCACAGTCATTAAATCAATGAGAAGTCTCAGATAGGTTCGGTTCTTATTTTTGATATGGACGATGAAAGTGGTTTTCAAATTGCAATTCCCGTCAGCACCCTAAAATCTAGCAGACTGTCCCATATCTAACAGAATTGGACGTGGAATTAAGGTCAACAAGTCATATTAGCGAAGTTATTCGAGACTCCACGTAAGAATAGTCAGTGACGGAACTCAAGAATTGAGAAATAAGGACGAAAGATGGTTCGAAAAAGGAGGCTTACAATGGCCTCTGAGAGTGCGGCTATTGAATTGCCGGGAATAACGGTTAGGAAGTTTGTTCGTGGTGAGGAAACCCGCTTCATAGATATTCTTGATGAGGCCTATGGGCACCTTCTGGATTCTCAGAGAGTGAGAGACGTTCTGGCATCCGACCGTTTTAGTCCCGAAGGCAGCTTCATCGCAGAAGAGGGTAACGCACGGGTCGGTTGCGTGGCAGTCACATCCCTGCCCAAGGCAAGATGGTTCGTTTTACGGTATCTGGCGGCAACCCACGGGAGTCGCCGGCTAGAGATTACCAAGCTGCTTCTTGACAAAGCCATTCGTTACATGAAGGCAAGAAATGCGGAGTCCTACAGGGCTACGGGTCCTGCAATTCAACCATATGTCGGTGTTTACAAAGACTTTGGTTTTGAGCCGATCCGAGTGGACTTGCGAGTTAGATGGGACTTGGATCTTCTTGAGGAAGAGCCCAGTTCCCTTTCTTTGGCGGAAGTAACTGTCGACAATGTCGATGAAGCCGGAGAAGTATTTGTTGAAGCAAACTCTCCCTATTGGGACTGGAGAACCGAAGAGGAGGGTGGAGCGACGAAGCTGGCAGGATGGTTCAAGAAGGGAGTAAAGCAGGGTCAAAGATGGATGTTTGCCTCCGTTGGTGGAAAGACAATCGGATTAGCGGGGCTGGTCCCAAACTATTACAGTGGTGGCGAAGCCTGGTTCCGAGGAGCATTCATTCTTCCTGAATTCAGAGGAAAAGGCTTCGGACTTACATTGATGAACGATATCATGAGAGTGGCGAGGCAGATGGGCCAACGACGGATGACCGTACAGACATTTTCACATCTAGACTCTCTCGCGCCGGGGGCTTTGTTGTACCTTAGGTCGGGTGGTACCATAGACGCGGAGTATCTCCAAATGCAAGGGCGTAGGCAATTTGAACAATCATGCTGACAGACTTGAATCCGGTTTGTGCTCCTTTGGACCGCGCAAGTTCAATCATCGGCAAAGTAAGATATCCCGTCATTTAATCCCCTAGTTGACGCCAATGCATCGAGGCCTGCCAGACCAAAAACCGTCTGAGCGCTTTAGTACGTAAGGTCGCTAAGCGGTTATCTACGACTCGGGGGCACCAGCGGTCGTCTTAAGAGGGTCGTCACTGTCAGGGCCGTTTTGACTGAAACGTCTGATGTGGACTTGATTATTCTAAAGAAGGGGGGCTCGCAAGAATAGAAGCTACTGAAATTGAAGGAGTCCCTTTCCATATACGTTGTTTTCCTCTCAAACACATTAAGCTAATGATGGCCGAACGAAACGCCAGAATGACTGAACTCTTGGTGAACTCTAAGCCCTTTCCGATAGATCGGCGGCCTACAGGAATGTAATGAAAGCTCTGGGAGAGTTCCCAAGTCCGGAATTTGTTTCTGACCTTGTGACTATTGGTGGATATTTTATCGACGACGCACAAGGACAAATTGCCCCAGCTGAGTATGACTCCGCGATCTTCCTTGCGAGGGCAGCCGCAGTCAGCCTTGCAAACGCCTTTGTTCTTCAAAAGGGGAAAATCGCCTTCAAGGAGCGGCATGTAGCTAAAGCGTTGAGAGATGGCAAAGAATTTACAGAAATGAACTCTTCTTTCGAAAGGATTGAAAGGCGCAACGACGCACCAGTGTAAGGAGTGATGACACATCGGCCTAGTGTTGAAGGACTGTGATTGGATCGTAACTCAAGACTCCCAACGACGTGTCCTGCGAAACGCTTCGGTCCGAATCCACGACGGAAGTATCGAGGAGGTTGGAGAGATCTCTCCCGTTGCAAAAGATGATGTTATCGACTGTAATAGGAAGGTTCTGATCCCGGGTCTGATTAATACCCACACCCATCTATCCATGACCCTCTTCCGGGGGTCCGCAGACGATCTAGCGCTTTCCGAATGGTTGGAGAAGAAGATCTGGCCGTTAGAGAGCGGTCTAGATGGGGCGATGTGCTACCATGGAGCCCTCTTGGGGGCCCTTGAGATGACCCGCACAGGGACGACATGTTTCGTCGACCAGTACTATTACATGGAGGATGTTGCCAAAGCAGTGGCTGAATCAGGACTTCGAGCCCTCTTATCAGTCGGATTGTTCGACAAGTCTGACAAACCCGCCACGGTGCGTGGACGTGAGCACACACTGAAATTCCTGAACTATGTACGTGAAATGAAGAACCCTCTCATTTCGTTCGCAGTCGGTCCTCATGCACCCTATACTTGTGACAGAGACACACTTCTCTGGGCAAGAGCAATAGCGGAGAAAGAGAAAGCCTTGGTCAATATCCACATCGCCGAGACTGGAGGCGAGCAAGGTAAATTCGAGAGTGAAGGAAAAGGTCGAGTCGTCGAGTATCTGGATAGGATCGGTTTCCTTTGCGATCGTGTGCTGGCTGCTCATTCGGTCTGGTTGACTGAGAGAGAAGTCAAGCTGTACGGGAAAAGGGGCGTAAGGGTCGCTCACTGCCCTGTATCAAATATGAAGCTTGCGAACGGGGGCACCGCCCCAGTCCCAGAGATGTGGGACGCGGGAGTCCCTGTCGGACTCGGGACCGACGGACCGAGCAGCAACAATGGGCTCGATATGTTTGATACCATGAAGATGACTGCACTTATTCACAAGAATGTCCGGAGAGATCCCACGATCATGAATTCGCAACGAGTCTTTGACATGGCAACATTGGACGGTGCCAGATGCATCGGTCATGAGAAAGATCTTGGAAGCGTTGAAATTGGCAAAAGGGCAGATCTAGTTCTGCTTGACCTACGGGATCCGAACCTGATTCCAGTTCATGCAAAAGAAACCCTAGTCTCCGATCTAGTGTACTCCGCTAGCGGATTCAACGTTGACACAACAATTGTGGAAGGCAAACCCCTGATGGTCAACAGAAGGTTCGTGAATCTCAATCAGGAAGAGATCTCTGAGGGGGTGATGTCTTCAATCGCTCGGCTTTTCCCTCAATGATGCCCCGTTCTACCACCTTTCCCACTCTCGCTTCACACCACTGCTCCGCTCCTGCGAATATCCACAGTCACCGGTGAAGTGAGGCGAGTCTGGAACAGAACTCTCGGACTCTCCTCATCCGCTAAATGCAAGCTTTGCGTCTTCGATGGTCTCTCGGGCCGCCACTTGTCCGCTGAGGGATGACTCAGTTCGTCAACTTGTCCAGCAACTTGTCAAGAAACTCTTCCCTGACCGCTCATGCAGAAACTAGTTTGCCCTTCCTTTTTGTCTAGCCTCGTCAATTCTCGCATCACTTGGTAGACTACTCCTATGATCAGATTTCGATCGTGATAATGACGAACGCCCGAACTCGAGTGGCCTATTACAAGAATTCGCTGCTAGGGATCCAATTCACATCCTTGTGGTTCTGCTCATTTGATTTTGTCGCAAGCGAGCCGATGGTGATCTCAGTCAGAAGATTGATAGCACCTCTCAGTGCGTGGTCCATGAGGCCTTGAAATGTCCGAAGGGATTCATCGTTGTTAGCTTTTGAACAAGGCCTTAGACATGCAGCATCAGGAGCTAAGAACTGAAATCGGTAGCTTCTATGAGGCTTTCTGGTTGAGGAAGTTAGTGAAGGAATGCATGATTTAGTGAGTTTTGGTTACATCTCTGCGGCGAGAGTTATACGACTATTTAGGTGGCCTTCTTCTAGTTCAGTCTCCGTAATATCTCAGATCAACACTTCACTGGCCGCAGATGCGCCGATCGTCTCGTTGGTCTCCAAACGGCTCGGTATGAGAAGCAGACTGATAGCAAACGATGTGGGAAACGATGCTGAGGGCGATTACGTAATCCAACTAATTCGTCGCCATGATATCGAAACTCAGATTAAGATTCGAAAAGGTGTGGTCACGCCATATCTGCTCGACATATCTGATTGTTCTGGAACCAGAAAAATATTGACCTTTATGCCCGGAATCGCCGGGAAGCTCCTGAACGCGGATTTGAAATTCATGGATGGATCAAGTCTCGCCTACATTGACTTATATTCAGAGATCCAAAAGGCCAGCTTGAGGGCCATCAACTACGCGACTAGAGAAGGAATACCTCTCTTTGTGAATCTATCCCATGACAGCCTACTCGGAAAGACAGCCCTGCTAAGTGGGCGAGAACAGGTTACAATTCTCCAGGCAAGTTTGGATTCCTCGAATCCTTCGAATCCACGCCGTCTCGCAAGTATCCTGCTTCGAAAGACCCGTGCTAAGGTAGTCTTGGTAACATTAGGGTCCAAGGGAGCATTATGCGCCACTGCATCGAAAGTCATTCAAATACCGGCATACAAGGTTAAGCAGATTAGAACGACATTCGGAGCCGGTGCAGCATTCTCTGGAGGCTTCGCCTTTGGCTACCTCAACGATTGGAAGCTCGAGGAATGCCTAAGATTCGCATCCGGCTTGGGAGCTTTGACCTGCACTCTGCCAAATGGCCTGAGCGAATTCTCCTCGGAAGACGTGCTTCGTTTCATCGAAAGCTGAGAAACCCTCTTTCCATCCAGGGTTATCCCTTTCGATGGAGGACCGGATTGGCCTAGATAAGTCGTGAAGAGCCGACTCTCACATCATAAAACAGAAGGCCAGCAAGGAAATGACCATTTTCTCGAAACTCGCATTGGCCATAGTGAGTCGGTTGATAAAGAGTCGACTTTGATCAAATGGGACGATTCGAGTTGAGGGGCTGCATCAATTCTAGCGGATAATTGACCAACATATCTGGGGCAACGGCTTGGAGCTCACCAGGGAATGAATATCCCCAAGTCGCGCCCGCAGTCAGCATCCCCGCCGACCTTCCTAAAGTGATGTCAGCGCCTCTGTCCCCCACAAACAGACAGTCGCTTACTTCAACCCCAAGGCACAGGGCTACTCTTCGCAAGACAGTTGAAGATTTCGCACCGAAATTGTCGCGGCCGGCAATTACTCGAAAATAAGACCCAAGGCCGAAATGCTCAAGAATCTCACGAACTTCCAAACTACTTTTCAATGAGGCTATCCCAAGTAGAAAGTTGCGAGAACTCAGTCGCTTGAGTAATTCCGGCACACCCGTCTCAAGATGGAGGTCGTCGCGAAAAGTCGATCGAAAAAGCGACACGTATCTTGATACGTGTGACTCTACATTGGGCACACAAAGAATCTCGCGAAAAATCATATCGATAGGGATCACTCCCACATGCATACGCACATCCTCGATTGTAACCTCGGAATGCCCTATCTCCTCCAAAACCACGTTCAAGCATCGGACAACCGTGCGTAACGATTCAACGAGTGTTCCATCGAAGTCAAAGACCACAGCCCTTAATTCGCGCAATTTATGGTCTCCAATTCCCTTGAGCTCCGGCGCAACGAGTTTCGGGTGCGCGTGTGCCGACGTTCGGCTTCTTTGCAGTTAACCTCAGGATACGATCTAGTGTTTCTACTCGAGACCACGATTGCATAACCAAAAGGCGTTGTTCTTCAACACATGGAACCCGCGTTTCTCTCGAAAATAGGTAGAGTTTTACTTAGTAATGTATTCGAAATGAGAGTTTCAGAAATGGTGACTGCAGCGCATCTCTAGAAGATTTAGGATTAGTCTATCTGTCCCATTGAAGAGTACTTCCATGCTTGTACTCAACTACTCTGGTCTCAAAAATATTTCTCTCCTTGCGCAGATCGATCATTTCGCTCATCCAGTTGAATGGATTCCTAGAACGGTAGACCTTGTTCAGGCCAATCTGGCCCAGCCGACGATCCGCAATGTATTGTAAGTACTCCCTGACCTTTTCAGCGCTTAGACCAAGAAGTCCTTTAGGCAGGCAATCTTTGGCATACTCGTATTCTAACTCGACCGCACGCTCGATATTTTCCGTTACTTTTTTCTTGAAGCCTTCGGTCCAAGCTATGGGATTTTCTGCGACGATGGTTCTTATGAGCTCGCTACCAAAACCGACATGGACCGACTCATCCCTTAGGATGAACTGAAACTGTCCGCCGATACCCACCATTTTGTTTTGTCTTAATAACGACAGCATCATTACGAATCCAGCGTAGAAAAATATTCCTTCCATAATTGAGTAATAGCCCACGAGATCGTAAATGAACTCCTGAATGTTTGCAGTACTCATAGTCGTGAATTGAGGATCGAGAATCGACTTTGTCAATCCGACAACGAAGTCGTCCTTCTCTTTGATGCTAGGAATACGCAAATACATGGTATAGATATGATCGGGGTCGAGTGAGAGCGTATCACAAATGTAGATGAATGTGTCTGTGTGAATGGCTTCTTCGAAGGCTTGCCTCAGCAAGTATTGACGGCACTCCGGATTCGTGATATGTTTGTAAATCGCCAAGATTACGTTGTTCGCAGTAAGACTTTCTCCAGTTGAAAAAAAACCCAAATTTCTGAGAATCATGTGCCTCTCATCTTTCGTTAAGGCAATGGGATTCTTCCACATTTCAACATCAGTTTGCATGCTAACCTCTTCGGGGGTCCAAGTGTTGGCGACCCCTATTTTGTAGTAGTCGCGTGCCCACCCGTATTTCATAGGAAGAATTCGGTTCGGATCAGTGACAGAGCAGTTGAGAATTCTCTTCTCCGAGGCCATGGTCGCCACCGGCTGACCACCATTCACTACCATTACCCCTGTGTGCACACGATTCTTGCTCAGAAATAAAAAACCTGCCAAGAAATAAAAGACTACCGGTAGTTTAATGCACAGTCAAAGGTGGTATGAGAGTAGTCAAATTTCTAAGAACGCAACTGATGTGATCAGGTCCATATGCGTCTAACCAAGGGAAGATGAATGTGAAAGTCACCGATGGTGTAGTCAGCACTTGCATACTTCGGGTCCAACATTCATGCCGTTGGACAGGCAGCTATCGCCGCGACAAGAGACTCGGTGACAGCATCATGTCGCCTTGGTTGCGAGGAAGGCTTTTTCCCAGCTGCAGCCCATCCACGCATTTGGTTTCCATTTCCAAGATGACCGTAGTGCTTATTGTGCTTACTATGAAAGCGCCAAACCTGAGATCGGTTATTGTTAACGCGTCTTAAATGGACACTAACGGTTATGGAAATAGCCCATGACTTTCAGCGTGGTAACTTGGAATGTGAGAAACCCGTCCATACAGCGAGCGTTACGACAGGGAATATGGCTCTGCAATCAGAGAGCAGATGTCTTTGTCCTCACAGAATGTAAGAGAAGCAAAGGATGTTCTTTCTTAGCGAGGTTTTTCTTGCCGCTATACGGGTACCAAGTTGTCTTCTCTGAGCCTGAAAGGAATGAGTTCGGAGTGATTGTCGCAAGCAAGAATGAGATATCTCCCACTGAGTTTTCCGAACATATCAATTATCTGAGTGCCCGAGTCATGTCCGTAAGACTTCCAAAAACATTGGGCGGGTTGGAGATTGTGGGTGTATACGCGCCATCTAGAGGCTTCGACGAGAAGGAGCGTCTTCTTAAGAAGAAACGCTTCATAGAAGAACTTCACAAGGCACTCAAAACGGGACGCACTTCGAAGAGAGTCTTTTGCGGTGATTTCAACGTGCTGGAACCGAATCACTTTCCTCATTACGAATATTTTCAGGAGTGGGAATACGATTTCTATCGTAACCTTTCTAGGTTTGAACTCACAGACGCCTTTCGATACCTTAAGCCGCGCGTTCGAGAACATAGCTGGGTGGGGCGATCGGGTAATGGCTATCGTTACGACCATTGCTTCGTCTCGAATGATCTGTTGCCGATGGTTCGAGAGTGCTATTATATTCATCAAGCAAGACATATGGGATTGAGCGATCATTCTGCTCTAGCCCTTGAATTGAGCCTACAATAGGACGAGAAGGCGGCCACAGGACCACTCGGCAATCCTAGTTTGATTCTTGCTAGCTCATCTTCTTGAATGTCTATTATGAGAAGAAGACGCCCGTACTCAGCAAACAATTAAAGCTTAATTAACCTGCCATGCGGGTTGGATATATTTTATTATGGCCGCCACTCAATCGGCTGTTCTCGTTTCTAGAGTCGAGTCGCCTAAGTTGAGGGTCAAGAAGAGGGACGGTAGCCTAGTCGATTTTGACCCGAAAGACTTCCAATCCAGTCTCAATTTGCTTATTACTCATCGGTTGCAACATGATGTAATACCCGAAATTATTGAAGAGTGTACATCAAGCCTTTACGATGGCATAGGCACACGGGACATTGGACAATTAGTGGTCATGTCACTCAGGTCTAGAGTCGAGCAAGATCCATCGTACTCTTATCTGGCCGCAGAAGCTATTTGTGATATCCTTTACAAAGACATTCTTGGTGTAGATAGGACCGCCCGGGACTTCGCGTCCCTCTATAGGTCGCAATTTGCAGGGCAGATCGAAAAAGGGATTGCGGCCGGCCTTCTTGACCCTCGCCTAAGATCATTCGATCTGGTGAGACTCGGAGAGGCAATCGAACCCGGTCGAGACCAGCTATTAAGATACCTAGCCTTGGAATCGATGTACGACCGATTTCTCCTCAGAGATTCGGAACAAAATTACCTTGAGACCCCGCAATACTTCTGGATGAGAATTGCAATGGGCCTTTCGCTACCCGAGAGAGAGACTGAGAGAGAAGAGAAAGTCATCGAATTTTATGAGATCATGTCCACGTTGCGATTTCTTCCTTCTACCTCTCCAACTCTTTATCATGCAGGAACCCCTCATCCTGAAGCCGGATGTTACGTTATTTCCGTTAGAGACAACGTAGACCAGATTTTCAATGCAATCTCTGCCGATGCCCAAATCGCGAATCTCTCCGCTGGCATTGGAAACGATTGGACAAATGTTCGTGCTGGGTACTCTGGGATTGAAAGCGTAAATGTAGCGACTCAAGGCGTCGTTCCCTTCTTAAAAGTTCTAGATTCAACAATAGCCGCGTTCAATCGTACCGGAAGAAGGCACAGCGGAGCAGCCGTCTACTTGGAAACCTGGCACTACGATGTCGAAGACTTCCTGAATTTGCGCAAGAATACCGGTGATGAACGTAGAAGACTATACGAAGTCAACACCGCAAATTGGATTCCTGATCTATTTATGAAACGGGTGAAGGGCGATGGGCAATGGACACTGTTCTCGCCCGATGAAGTCCCTAGATTACATAGTCTGTACGGAAGAGAATTTGAGAAAGAATACGAAGAATGTGAATCGAAGGCTGATCTAGGCGAAATTCGGCTTTGGAAACGTATTCGGGCACGCGATCTCTGGCGTCATATGGTCACGATGCTGTTTGAGACAGGTCATCCTTGGATGACATTCAAAGATCCATGTAACTTCGGTTCAACTCAAGATCACATTGGACCTGTTTGCAGCGCCAACCTATGCACTGAGATAATTCTAAATGCATCGCCTGAGGGCGTCGCAGTCACTACTCTTGGTTCACTCAGCCTGAACCGACATGTAAGCAATGGGCAGGTCGATTGGGAACAATTGATCCGGACAATTAGAACAGGCGTCCGGATGCTTGATAATGCGGTGGAAATAGGCCAGTGTCCGTCGAGGCAGACGCGAGAATACGCGCTTCGGCATAGACCAATTGGCTTGGGTTTCATGGGATTCCAAGAAACTCTATATGAGATCGGGCTGGATTTCGACAGCGATGAAGCTGTCTCGTTCTCAGATTACCTAACGGAATTCATATCCTACTACACCATACTATCATCATCGGAGCTGGCGAAGGAAAGAGGAGCTTATCGGACTTTCAAGGGCTCAAAGTGGAGTAAAGGGCTATTTCCCATCGACGCTCTGAACATTCTGGAACAGGAACGCGGTGTCCCGACCGGAGTGCCAATGGACTCGCGGATGAAGTGGGAAGTTTTGAGGGACCATGTGAGAAATTACGGAATGCGTAATTGCAATTGCCTATCAATCGCTCCAACCGCCTCACTTTCGAATCTAGCGGGCTGCTACCCGTCCATAGAACCTGTTTACAAGAACATTTACGTGAAATCCAATTCGAGTGGAGAGTTCACCGTGATTAATGAACCTATGGTGAAGGATTTGAAGAAGCGTGGTCTCTGGTCCATGGAAATGCTTAACAAGATCAAGGGACTTGACGGAAGCATTCAAAACATTCCGGAAATCCCTGAAGAACTAAAACGGAAGTATCGTGGAGCTTTTGAGATAGATCCTCATTGGGTAATCAGGCATGCAGCAAGACGCGGGAAATGGATCGATCAAGGTCAATCGATCAACATCTTTACCACCAGTGAATCCGGGAACTACATTTCGGATCTTTATTTTGCTGCCTGGCAGGCAGGGCTAAAGACTACTTATTACTTGAGAACGTTGGGGGCTTCTGCTATTGAAAAGAGTACCATCGAGATTAGCGATCAATAATCGGAGGCTTAAATGTTGTTGAAAAACGGAATCTGTCAGGTAACCGAGGAAGTTAGAACGGAACAACTAGTCCAGCGTATCCGTCAAACCCTTGCGGAAAAAATGGAGCACGGGGAGCTTCCTCCGCACCTCTACACTTACCCGACAAAAGGGGCATACGAAAGTTTCAGTGACGGACGCCTGGCGGCAAGTAGTTGGTCCTCTGTGAAGGGCCCCGTGAACCTCTACATTCACATTCCCTATTGTGACATGAAGTGTAGCTTTTGCACTCTTTTCTCTACGGCTGGCCACTCAGCAAATACGATAGAGAGATACTTGAAGGCCATTATTAGGGAACTGGATTTACTCGGGCCATACCTCCACACCGGCGATCTCGAGGTCAAATCAATCTGTTTCGGTGGAGGAACTCCGACAGTTCTATCCTCGGAACAGATCTCTCTCTTGATGGATCAGTTTCGCAGTCGTTTCAAGAATATAGATCCAAACGCGGAAGTTTGCATTGAAGCCGCGCCAAACTCGATGAATGATGCACAATGTCGAGAGCTCCGAGCCTCAGGCTTCAACCGAATTAGCATTGGTATCCAAAGCTTTGACGACGAAGAGCTAACTGGAATGGGAAGGCTCTATGACGGCGATCATGGACGTAGGATGGTACATGTAGCTCTTGAGGCGGGATTTCCCAACGTAAACATCGATCTCATATACGGACTTCCGAATCAGACGTATCAGAAATGGCTAAGAAATCTCCAGACAGCGATCGAGCTCGGCACGCCTTCAATAACATTATACCCTCTAGCGGTTCGATCTAAAACAACTTACAACAAATGGTACAAGGAATCGCCAGGAATATTTCGGAACAACCTTACCAAGTACAATTGGTATGATGTCGCCGTAGATCTACTCACTTCGAATGGATACGAGCAACAAACTCTCGTGAATTTTGCGAGGGAAGGAGGAGGCTCCCGTCACGAGACCAATGAATTCATGGGGATACCAACCATAGGACTGGGGTCTGGCGCGAGGAGCTACGCACCAACTTTGCACTATACCAACGATGACTACGTTAACAGAAAATACATAACCTCCATGATAAGTGATTATCTCAATTGCATAGAGTCGAGCGACGAAATCCCAGTCCGGTCGGCCGTCTCCCTAGATCGCGAAGAGATAATTCGGAAATATGTAATCTTGCGGCTCCTCAGAATTGGCGTTGATATTACTGACTTTGAACTGAGATTTGGAGAATCTCTTGAATCGAAATTTGGGCCGTTATTCGATGCCTTGAGGCTCGAAAATCTTGTTGAAAGATCTGGTCGTACTGAGAAACTGACAAAGAGGGGCTTGCGCTTCAGCTCTATTATCGCGACTATGTTCTTCAGTGATAGAGTGAAACGACTCGCCCCAGACTATTCCTAGCAGGTTTGTCGAGGCCAGCTTGTATCGACTTACTTCCCCATAGGATCCAACAGACTCGCCAATTCCTATCGATAGATTCTAAATGCCCTTTAGCAAAAGATACCCTCACTAATTTCGAAGTGGCCCCTGGCACGGGCCTATTCACGTTTACCGAATATGTTTCTTAATCTATTGTTGTTGCCGAGAATTTCGTCAAGGAGCGCGGTAGTTCTGATTCTCAGCCTGTCTAAGTCGTAACCGTCGGTGCGTACAATCTTCATATGATTGGCTTTTGCGAGTTCTCGATATTTTACCGCGGTCTTACGCAAAACTTGTTCATCGAAGAACCGCCCACGATCCTTCGGACGGTTTCGAATTCGACTTATCGCTAGTCTAGGAGAGACATCCAAAAGAAACATCACGTCCGGCTCCGGGAAATATTCTGCGATTTCGCAAAGGAGACTCCCTACGTCTTCACGGTCCCGCGCATAGGACTCCGCAATCCCAGTGTGGACGTACCGGTCGCACAGTATGATCCGTCCTTTTGTCAAACGAGGCATTACATGATTGTGAAGTTGTTGCAGGCGATCCGCCATGACCATGAGACTTAGCGCCATGAAGTCGATCCGTTCACGAGCCATTGGATCCGGGTTGTGGAGAAAATCTTGGAGGAGCGGATTCCTGCGGAAGCGTTCACTTGGCATCCTCATAACGTAGGGGTGAACTCCGTGATCCCTAGCGTAATCCGATGCGGCCCTAAGCATGGTAGACTTTCCACTTCCATCAATCCCCTCAAAGGCTACGAGTGCTCCGGTGTAGGAGAACTCGCGAAAATGTAGACGGGGGGGCCAGCTATGTCGCGTTCTTCGCATTCTGCATGATCAAATTCTCTTTGAGATTGGTTGGACCTTTGGCAACCAGTCGGGCCGGTGAGCTTTTGAACGAATTCTTTGCTCTCACAACGTGTTCTGAAATCTCGACCATCGTCATCCCATAATACCACTGGTGAAGAGCAAATCCAGTGTCTTTTACTCCATGAAATGGGCCAAACTGAAGGCCTGGAGCGACGAAAGTGTTGACGTATTCAGGTTTCCCACAAAGACTCTCGAGCTGACTTTCGGCCATCCCGATCTCTATTCGAGAAAACAGGGACGAATCCAAATGAGTATTACTCATTGGTAACGTTTCAACTACAAAGGGGAGACCCAATCCCCCCGGTTTGACAGCAATCATCTTTTCGTTGGGATGGTGATGCATTCCTATTCCGGGGTGGCTGTCCCATTTGAGATAGACATCATACCGCACCATGTTCCAGTCAGAATAGAATTCCTTCAGCTGACTAGGACCGAGTGAGTTTGTGAGTCGGGCAGACCGGAATTCATCCCCAAGCGGAAACTCCTCGCTATTGTACTTGTAGACGAAGATGTTGTACCCTCCGTCTACCGTTCTGTCCTTCACGGCCGTAAGAAGGTAACGAACCTCATCAACGGATAGATAATGGAGTAACCCATGCCCCATTATCAGCTCGTAGTCATCTTCGATATCCATGGTTGCAACATCTGCAACAATTCCGGTGACCTTCACGCCTGCAAGGCTCGCAAAGTGCTCAAGCTTTCGTATCCCCGCGGCCGATCGATCCACCGCAGTTACGTCGAATCCTCTTCCGGCGAGGTAAAGAGAATTTCTTCCCTCGCCACAACCAAGGTCGAGAACCCTGGCGCCTGGAGAGAGAACCGGGGCAAGTTCGATCACTTCAGTGCTTGGCCCCCCCATGGTCGATACGTTTAGGTTCCTGTATCCTAGTTCCCAGAATCCTCCATAAGCTTCCTTTTCATACCATCGTTGATCCCTAAGTCCTCTATCCTTTAGTTTCCCCATTTCCCGATCCTCTTGAGGCATATTTCTTAACGGTCTTCTCGAATTTAAATTTTGCAGAGGCTACCCGTTTTGAAGGAACGCTGAGCAGAGGAATGCACTCTGCGACCCAGTGACGCTACGGTTGTTGGCGGTCTCAAAGACATTGAGAACGGCATCAAGACGAACCCCGCTGATCTTCGAGCCAGCGTGCAGGCATTCACCATCGGCACTATTGCTCTCTCTCGCGATCACTTCGAATTATCTTCACTTCTTTGAGGACGGTTCTATCCTCCGGACTCTCTTCGACAATCACGCCACTCTGAGAGTGGTCAGAAATTCAAGCTACATTAAGTGAATGCGTCACAACACTCCTTTCATCTCATCGCTAATTCTCTGGAAGAATCCATCCATGAATGCGGCCCTTTCCGAAGCAAGTTTCTTCCCTGTCTCCGTATGCATTCTCCCAGCCACATGCTTTAGGCTGAGCTCGTATTCCAAGTTAGAGGAGTGCCTTGAGAAATCAATGATTGTTCCATCGGCTCGGATGTTCTTCCGCTTGTAGGACTCGATGTCTCCCTCGTCTCTGTAGAATTCCTGCCTTTGGTCAAATGATATGAAAGCGCTGCGAATTATCCCGATAGCTCCTATGCAATCGAGTTTATCGGCATCGAACAGACATTTTGCTTCAATGGTCTTGGGCTCAATGCTTGCTCTCTTTCTATGAGATTCAATGCAGTGACACACCGAGTCTATTGTTTTCTCTGCTACCCCAAGGCCTTGCAAAATCTTCCTTGCTTCTCTTGCTCCTTCAATCTCGTGTCTTAGGACCTCGCCTTTGGAATGGACCTCTTTGTACTCAAGAATATCGTGCAGGATTGCAGCCAGTTCAACGACCTCAAGGTCGCCGTTCTCCTTTCTTCCGATCTCTAACGCAGTTTTGAGTACGCGTCTGATATGGCTTAGCCCGTGAGCCCAGTCATGTTCTGGGTAGTATGATTTTACGATTTCCCAAAGCCTTGTGCGATTCGAATCGGTCAACATGTATTCTGGCTCAGGCGTCATTTGGACTCGAGTCTAACCCGCTGGTTTAATATTTGAATGGTTGACAAGATGTGTTGTCGCAAGTTTTGATCCAATTGATGAATTCTAGCTCCTTATGGAACGCTGAATATCGGCAAGAACATGTGATACCTAGTACTATTCGCAAATCACCTTCACGTACTTTATTGACCTTTTCTGAACTCCTGGGTATTCGTAACATGAGAACTGCGTTAGACGCTGGATGCGGGAATGGCAGAAACTCTCTTTACCTCGCGAGCTTAGGATTGAAAGTCGATGCCATAGATTTTTCGCACGCGGCCGTGATGGAAGCAAACAAGAGAATCAGACAGCATTCTTTGCGAGACAGGATCCATATTCGCGAGGCTAATCTCGAGAATGCGCTTCCTTTCAAAGCGGCGTCGTTCGACTTGTGCCTTGACCTATTCGTCTTCTGTCACCTGTTGGACGACCAGATCAAGCGTCACTATGTTTCGGAATTGTACCGTGTCGCAAAGCCTCAAGGCCGCGTGATTAGTGCTTTATTCGATACGCAAGATGAGTACTATTCACGATTTGCAAGAAGACATGCAGGTCGCACGGTCGCGATGGATCCCTCGAATGGCATAACGAAAGAACTCTATTCCCGGGATATCTTTTTGCAATGGTTTACTCCTCTGTTTAGACCTGAGTACTTCATTCATTTCGAGTACTATGACACGCTGGAGAGAAAATCATACAGAAGAAGAGTCTTGGCAATCAGCTGTCAAAAACGAGCCCGCAATCGCAGACTGTAAGCGCACCGGCCTCTCCGTCTTTGGGCCGGCCCTACCTGCGCCCTTCAGGTATAGCGCACAGCCCTCTTTACAGAGTCGATGCTCCTCCTAGTTGACGCTTGAGATGTTTCGTAGTGAAGGTATTGCGCAGACCTAGAGTGAGGGTCCCGGTCCCTCCTAGGGGAGGCGTTGAATGCTACGCGCCAGGCTAGCCGATTCGGATCAATGGGAAAGTTGTGGTCTGCGCTGCGGTCCACATCTTCGTCCACAGGCGGCCAGACTATGGAGCATAGGGAAGCCCACAAAAAGGGGTTTGAACTTGTGTTTGCTCCCACTTCCGAAGACTTGATCCGAAGCATCAAACCCCCGTGTCGCTTCACACAGAGGAATACACGAATTTGCAGGCGAAACTTGGATTTTTCATCGGGGGGATGCATCCAGAACCAGAGCGGTGGTCAGAAGTCAGTTGACAAGTCGCTGCCCTATTTAGCAAAAACTTGTGTGTCGCCTTGAGGTAAAGGTTCCTAAGGGAAACCTCGAACTTACAAAATCCTTGCTTGCCTCACATTTAGCGAGTGTTGTGGAGTTTAAGATGTCTGTCTTAGTTCTGGCCCTAGAACGTCGAAGCGAGCGCGCGTGTCCTAATAACTCTGATAGTCAAGCGCAACAAAAACCAGCCCAATGCGAGGTATAACAGGCTGGTAATCGCTAACAGGAAGACATCTCCGTAGTTCACAAAAGGTTCAGTGGACAGCAACGATGAACGTAAGAGGCGGAGTGCATAGGCGAATGGTATCGTGAGCCCTATGGCTTGAGCCCAACCAGGCAAGAGCTGTAGCGGGGTAACAATTCCAGAGAATACGAGGATTAGCGTCGTTAAAGTATTCGCCGTGTTGACTCGGTCTCTAAAGATTAATGTCACCGCATTTACAATGAGCCCAAGGCCGAAAAGGGAGACCATCATAAGACAGACAGCAACGAGAAAAATTGTGCCGTTAAAGTTAGTGGGGTGAAAGCCCAAAATGAATCCGAGGCCAAACAGAATGAGCAGGTTCATCGAGGCTGTTGAGAAAGCAGCCACCATGCTACCTGTCATATAAGCGAATGGGTTGATCGGTGTGAGCATTATTGCTTCAAGGGTCCCCGCGGCCCTGTCCCAGAACATAGTCCTTCCTAGGCTGAACATCGTCGCTGCTACGTAGACGAAAAAGGCACTTCCGACAACTACGAATGAGAAGTAGTCTGCCGAGTTTGCGGCAGACATAAAACTGGCCGTTGTATGTTGACGGTAGACGGTGTTGTAGAGGACCCACGCTACTCCTAGGTTCAAAAGTGCCGGGAGAAAACTCAGGCCTAGTCCAGTCGGGCTGAGAAAGCGCCAGTACAAAATGGTACCCGTCTTTGCAGAAGCAAAAATGGCTCTCAGAAATGAGTTCATCCTATCTATCCCTAGAAGAATCCGAGGGTACCATTGGCCTTTGCGCTCGATTCGGCATGTGAGATCAACCATTTTCCAACGACTGGCAATATCAATGTCATTCCTAATAATCCCAAGATCGGCGTGACTATTTCGCTCAGAGTTGCGCCGGCGAGAAGAGTCGACCTGACACAGATTAGACCCAAAGTCAAAGGAATAAAAAATGTCAGATTAGCAAGCCAGGAAGGGAAAGCAGTGGAAGGCACAACCAATCCACTTGCGAAGGCGATCGGCTCTTGCAACACTGTTCCAAGCATGATACCCTTTCTGCTGTGAATGAAAATTGCCTCTAGGCACAATCCCAAAGAAATTAGGGCCGTGTAGGTCAGAAGTATCGATAGCACCAACGCGCGAGCGTCAGTAAGAATGACAGGAAAATGAAAGAAAACCAAGAAGACCGTAACAGACCCTAATATCAACCAGAGATATTGCGCGGTGCCTGCCGAGAGAACTCCTAAGAGTATCGCGACCCTGCTTGCTGGTGTCATCAGCATTGATTCTAGGGTTCCTTGGCTTCTTTCATTGTCAAACTGGGCACCAACAAGGGACACACCTGTGAAGAATCCATAGAGCAACTGTCCAACCAAGGTGAAACCAACAATGTCAATCTCGAAACTGAACCCGAAGGCATTGAATGGGACAAGAGTGGTCGTGAATGGCAGATACATCGAATAAAATAGTAGCCCGTTAGCAAACGGAAGAATACCAAACCAGAATGCTGTGCGGAAGGTTACGAATTGTTGAACAAAATACTTGGTGAACTCCGCTCTGACAACGCGAAAGAACGGGATCTCAATGCACTTTTGTCTTGGCAATTTCTAGATATGCATCCTCAAGGCTTGGCTGTTTCAGAGCGGCGGAGATGACTCTCACTCCTCGTGTAAGAAAGTAGTCAAAAGCCACCCGGATAATATCCTCCGAATTAGCCTCAAAAAGCACGCGTTTCCTAGAACGTGAGGGATCTCCGTCAACTATGTCAACGGATTTTATCCTCGCGCCAGTGTGGGCTGCGAAGGCTTCAACGTCTTTGTCCGAAGCATCCGAGAGAACCAATTCAGCTGTGAGGGTTGGAACTACCAAGCGCGATAATTCAGCAGGAGTTCCGATTGAGACAAGTTTTCCCTTGAAAATGAAAGCAACACGGTCGCATAGTTCTTCAGCTTCTGCAATGTAATGGGTAGTAAGGAGCACCGTCTTTCCCTGTTCGTCAACCAACTGTCTGCGAATGAATGTCCTTAACTCCTTCGCGATATCAACGTCGAGACCCAGTGTGGGCTCATCCAAGAAGAGAACTTGAGGATCGTTGATAATCCCCCTTGCAATTTGGAGCCGCTGTTTCATTCCCTTGCTGTACTTTTCAACCTCGTCATCCGCACGATCGGTGAGCCCTACCAAGTCAAGAACATACCGAACACGTCCTTTGACGTTTGATCGAGGGACGTCATAAAGCTCTGCAAAGTAAGTCAAGTTCTCGCGTCCAGTCAGGCGATAATAGAGCATGCGCTCACCGCCTGCCACCATGTTTACAATCTTGCGGACTTTGTTTGCTTCCCTGACTACGTCGAGACCACGAACCCAGGCTCGCCCGTGAGTGGGAGTGAGAAGAGTGCACAGCATTTTGACAGTGGTTGTTTTGCCAGCACCGTTGGGACCGAGGAGGCCGAACAACTCTCCGGGCTCGATTTCCAGGTCTAAATCAAGCACCGCATAGACGCGAGAAGTCGTTGCAGTGCCAACTCCGAATCTTCGCTTCCTAGTCTCGTAAATACGGGATAGTTCCTTGGTGACGACATCATACAGTGGCGGCACCGGATTCATTCCCCTCCGGTGGTGAGAAGAATTGTTTCTCTGTGTAAGGAGAGAGAAATGTCAGCGAGCTTTGAGCATTGTTCAAGTTGATCCTTTTCGAATATTACCTTAAGGAGGCCTCCGTGTGCTCGTTTCTCTTGAAGCGGTGATCTCATCTGATCCACCCACCACCCTTGAATGATGTTCGAGTCAAAGTGAGCCGATATTTGACTCTGATCCCTTTCATTCATCCCAGAATCCCACAAGGCAAAAACGTGACAATCGAGAACACAGAATAGCATTACCCCTTGAGATTAGAAACCGCGATAAACGGGCTCCGTTCAGATATTGACTTAATCTCTTACCGAAGTTTCATCCCGTAAGCTCAAGGGTGGTGTTGGAAGGTCTCCAGCCGTATAGCCGAATGGGCAGTCTATGCAACTAGGCTAGCCCAAGATCTCGGGGCACAATACGCTGACGCCCGCGTTGATAGGTTCAAGCAAACAGCGATCCGGTTCGTCCACGACGAATTTCAAGAGGCTAACAGCGGAATAATTGAGGGGTTTGGGGTCAGAGTTCTGCATCAGGGTGCCTGGGGATTCGCATCGGACGTTTTAGTTACAAAGAGGTCATTGGCCGGCGCAGTATCTAGAGCGATTTCCTCTGCAAGAATACTTGCGAACACGCAACACGACAGCATCAAGATCGTAAGGACAGAGAGCAACAAGGAGATTGTGCATGCTACTCGGTGGGGAAGCTTGGAAGATATATCGATAGACGAAAAAATGAGTATCTGTAAAGAACTTGTCGAGACTGCGCGTTCACATGGCAACCGCATTCTGACCGCAAACGGATTATATCAGGACACGTATGGAGAACGGAGTATAGCAACATCTGAAGGATCAATCATACAACTTGAAGACACACGTATCTACTGCAGCATTCGTGCCATGGCAAGGAAGAACAACAAGACGGTTTCAGCGACTGAGAGCTTTGGCTCAACAGGCGGTGCTGACGCATTCACCAAAGCCGATGCAGAAAAGTTAGCTCAAACCGCTGCCACAAGGGCACTCAAGTCAAGTGGGGGTAAAGTCCTGCATACCAGAACTATTCCTGTAATAATGGACCCGAGAGTAACTGGCGTCTTCATCCATGAAGCTGTGGGACACTTGGTAGAGGGTGATGTGGTGGTTTCAAGAGAATCAATATTGCACAACAAAATAAACACACGAATAGCTTCTTCCCTCCTAACCGTTTATGATGATCCCACAATGATAGGCGGATGGGGCTCTTCGAAATATGATGATGAAGCAACCCGGACAACTGAACGCGTTCTCGTTAAAAATGGCCGCCTTAAAGAATTCATAGTCGACAAGTCCGCCGCCGCTACACTGAGGATTAGAGCAAACGGAGGTGCTCGTGTCGAATCATACTCCTTTGCACCATCGCCAAGAATGAGTAATACCTACATTGACAGTGGAGATATGAGCTTCGAGGAATTAGCAGAAGATATCCATGAAGGTGTCCTAGTGGTTGGAACGAGAGGTGGGCAAGTTGATTCCTCGACTGGAAGCTTCCAATTCAATGCTGAAGAAGCACAGCTAATTCTGAATGGACGGCTTACAACGGTTCTCTTTGGAGTCTCATTTTCAGGTAACACCCTGACGACTCTGAAGAACATCGACGGTATAGGAAAGGATTTGTCCCATTTTCCTAATTCTTGTATCAAGGGCGGACAAATGGTTGCAACGGGAACTGGCGGCCCGTATGTCAGAGTGAGCCATTTGACAATCGGCGGCGAAACCTAGTTTGAAAGCTCTACTCTTACAAGCAATTTCCCATGGCCTCAAACTTGGATCGTCGCAAGTCGAAGTTTTCGGTTCTCGAACGAGAGTGGCATCAGTATCTTTCGAAAACGGCCGATTGAATAATATCGAAGAGCGCGAAGACGCTGGCGTAGGCGTGAGAGTGCTTAGATCTGACTGCGGCAGAATCTCCGTGGGATCGTCGTTTACAACACGAACTTCTTCCGATGCGCTAAAAACTGCTGTAGCTCACGCACTGGCTTTGGCGAAAAATATATCGCCAATTGCCCGTAAGTTTTCCTTCGAAGGCAACACTACAAAACGACCCCAAATTCGGAGTCAAGAAGACCCGGCAATTGTCAACGGCAACGTATCCGAAGCAGTAGCTCTCGCAAAGTCTATGATGGAAGCGGCCAAACTAAACCCGCGTGTGAGAACCACAACAGGCAACATAACGCTCTCATACTTCCGAGGATTCTTTCGGAATTCTTTGGGAGTAGAAGGAAGCTACCCTTCAACATTGTTCCAAGCATCTATGTCGGCGGTGGCAGCCCGTGGCAATAACGACGCTTCCGCCTATGATTCATTGTGCGCAAGAGAGATTTCTCATGAAAATGCCATTCAGTTAGCCCAGAAAGTAGGGGACATAGCGGTAAGCCAACTGAAACCCAAGTCTACAAAGAAGGGAATCGTCAATGTAATTTTGGGGCCCGACGCCCTACAAGAACTCTGCACAAACATTCTCGCTATTGCACTTCGGGGGAATATGGTCGCCAAGAAACAATCATGTCTAAGAGGAAAATTCGGACGAAGCGTCGCGAGCGAAGTAGTCAACATCGAGGACAATGGAACTCTCCCTGCGCTTGTCGGCTCCAAGCCGTTTGATGACGAAGGCCACGAAGTCTGCCATAAGGACATAGTGAGAAAAGGAATCCTAGTAAGCTACTTGAACAATCTTTCAACTGTCAGCGAGGATCCAAATGGCCAGCCTGGGAATGGGATTCGGGTCTCTTATACAGACATGATGAAAAAATACATGACTACGCCTCAGATCTTGCCTCACAATCTAATAATTAAGCCAGGTAAGAACGATCTTCAGGGTCTAACCGAGGACCTTGAAGCTGGAATTTTTATTCGGTCGCTGATTGGAGCGCACACTGCGAATCGAGTGACCGGAAGATTTGCAGTAGCTCCACAAATGGCGTATAAAGTACGTCGAGGCGAAATCGAATACCCCATAAAAGAAACCGTTCTATCGGGCAGTATCTTCGAGCTTCTTAAGGGCATCAAATCCTTCGGGCAAGATGCTGTTCAGATGCTTTCGGGCTCCACAGACTCATCCTGTTACTTTCCTTCAGCACTTGTTGAAGGTCTTATCATTTCATAATGGTTCTATCCATACAATGCTGTGAAATGGAGCGTCAGGAGATTATGATTCCACAAACACAGGCTTTGATAGCTCCACCTGGATACAAGGAAAGACCGCTGTGATAATTCCAGCGGTCTTCGGCAAAAAATACTGGAGACGCAGACTAGTTCGGTTCGGACTTGGGGAATTTCTTGCTCTTCAGCGTCGATTCACCGAATTTTCTTCGTTGGAGTTTGCTTAATAAGACTTGTGCATCCTTCTAGGTGCTCATGACTGGCGCCCGGCGCTTCGAAACCTCAGCATCTGTGACTTTTGGAGTTGTTGTAGAAGTTCAATGGTTTTGCTCTTTGCTTGGCTACTTCCTCTTGGAATCCTCCGTGAAACGATCTCCGCAATCGAATCGATCGTTCTCCGACCATTAACCAGTCTCCAAGCGAGCATTTCTTCCTTTTCTAGGGTCACCGTATTTCCTGTGCGAAAGTTATGAATCAGAGTATGGTCTCCCTCTTCCGACCACATCACGTCACTGGATCGTATTGCGACTAGACGGTTGGGCATAATATTCAGCTTACTGACTGGCGCGGCCCGTTATCTTGTCATGCATCCTTATTGCATCATACAAGACCTGCTTAGCTTTGCCTCGTCCTGTTTTGTCGAACCCTTGAACTTTTTCAAAAAGTTTATTGATTTCCGAAAATTCCTTGCGCTCTCTAAGCGCCTTAGCCACATGTCTTTCTTTGAAGGCTATCTTTCCCTTTTGGAGAACGAATGCATTTGCAAGGCTGACTGAGGCTGCCCTCGCAAGGAAGATCGCGGAGTCATAGTCACCTTGGACAATTTGTCCTTGTGCATCGTTGATAAAATGGCCACCAATAGTCACAAGGTCCGAAATGAAATCCTCATTTGGGAACCTACCTAGATCTCTCATTACGCTCCGATATGCATTAGATTTGTCGATGAGCGGTCTCGAATTGACAAGAAATTCGATCATTCGGGGATTCCTCTCGGCTAGCATTAACCTAACGTAGCTAAGCGCGAAATACCGGATATGAAAAGGAACCCCTTCGATTTCCGTGACTTCTATTCTTCGCGGCCCTCCCCTCTTAAGAACTATCAGATCCACGTCAGATGTCGCTGTTACATGGCCGGAGACGATCGATCCCCTGAGTGCAACAGCCAGTGCTCCCCTCGTCTTTGAAAGATTCACCGCGACTCTGCGAACCAACCTTGCCAGAGTCTTCGGTTCTGGCAAGCTTTGATTCAAGATAATCCCTAGGAACCAGAGAATCTGCATGTATTTTACTTTGCTCCATTGATGATTTCGGGCAACTTCAAAGTGAGTCGTCGCGCGACTTATATCCGAAGCTGATGTTAGCGATGACTCTATGCCGCAGTACTTTAATTTGCACTGGATGCACGAATGTCAGTGCCGTAGTTCCAGTAAGCGAGTTCGCAGACGGACCTAGCGGCACAAAATTTGACAAATGTACTGAGCGGAAGAAAACTTCTTCCATCTTCTTTTCAACGGGAATTTAGACGCGTAAACTGTCGCCTTTGCAATTCGAGATACTCTGCGTTTATCGTGTCCTTAGACATGAGGTATAGTAAGATGCCGGGGCAAGGCAATCTAGATAGGAAAAATGTTTGGAGAGTCATACGCTGCTGGGACGCATCCCAGCTATAACTATGACAGCAACCACAACCCATTTGTCCATTACAGCGACATCAGAATATGGGACATCTAGCGCCCCTCAACAGCTCATCCTAGACCTCAACTCCACGAATCCTCCGAGTTTCATATGGCTTAGTTCGAACCTTGCGATGACGCACGATAGATGTTCCTGTTGAACGACACCGTATCACAGTCAAACCAGTATCTTAGCAGTCTAATCCCACTGATCCTTGGGAGCAAAACGTTTCTTCTCACGAACTCGCTGCTCTTCATCACACGGGACGAAGGCTCTGTCTGCGACCGTCTCAGACAAACCTATCCGACATGTCAGGACCGCGTAATGACAATCTGGGTTGGACCCGACCCGAAGAAGGGATTACAAGTCTAACATAGGCTACAGCCACTTTTCCTTCATCACAACACTAAAAGCACTCTCGTACCTCTCCCCTCAGCTACAAATTCCTGCCGGGGTAAACGCACCAAGCATGCTTGATTTCATATCCATTCCAACAGCTCCCTGCCCAAGGCGGAAGAGGAGGGCACGTGTACCCGATGTGACGTTCTACACAACCTCCCCGAACTGCTGAAGATGATCTATCTACACTGGGACTGTCGACCGAAATCTAGGCGTTTGCAGCGATGTTCTTTGCGAGCTGGTCGTAGATTCTCAATCTTTCCAGAGCGATGTCTGCACCGATAGCCTTGTGCTCGCTGAAGAATTTCTCGACTTCAGCCCGACAGCCGACGCCGACAATCGAGAAGTATTCTCGTAAGACGATGGAGAACTGGGCTGTCCCAGCATACATCTTCTCTAGTCTGTCCACGTTCTTCTTGAACCATTCCCAGATCGCAGCTTTTCCATCGGGGTTAGATGTAGCGTAGAAGATCACGTTCCGAACGTCCTGCCGTTTCACATTGCCGCTCAACGCGAAGTCAAGAGTCCTCTCTATGAGTTCAAGCTTATTGAAGCTCGCCAGTCCTTCCAAGAATATCAGTCGCTCTTCATCAGTGGTGCACTTCATGTATCTGGCGATTAAGCCATCACAATCGTTCGAAGATCTAGCGTATCCCATGACGACGGATCGTTTCATGTCAGGCTCGACATTTGCAAGTTCCTTGAACTTCGAACCGGCCTCCTTCGCATACACGTCGTCTACAAGGGTTAGCCGTGCGGCGATGATGCCCTTGAGAGTTGTGCTGTTGTCGTCCCTCTTAGCCTCGAAGATCTTGAGTTCGGCACTATGGAACTTGCGGGACATGTCGATTAGTTTCGAGGGTGCGATCTGGTAGAGGAAGGAGAGTTGGTCGGAGACTTCGACCGCGGGAAGATACTCCTCCTCGTTCTGATACTTCTCGATCAGGTTCAGGTATTCTTTGAAGCTCGTTCGTCCAGAGAGGAGGAAGGCCTTGGCGTCGCTGATCAATCCCCAACGGTCGAGCGAGGAGAGTCTGCTCTTCCACACAAGATTTTGCAGTTCTTTTCCATCGTACTGGACGACGTAGAATCCTGGCTGGTCCACGTTCACCTTTAGTGATCGTGGCGATGCTGGGAGGCTGACATCGATCTTTTTCTTGTCGAGCAGTAACGGTTGGGTCTTGCCATCAACGTTCATCGTAACCGGGATCGGCCAGGTTTGGTTCGACGTTCCGCCAGTCAAGAGGAATCTCTCCTGTTCAAGGGTTAGTCTGCTGCCAGTCAATGAGACTTTGACGACTGGAAAGCCTTCTTGGCTGATCCAGCCTTCCATTATCCGGTTCACATCCGTCCCAGATGCCTCATGGAGGCTTGACCAGAGGTCGTGACCGGAAGCGTTGCTATAGCGGAATTTCTGCAGATACTGACCGATGCCTCTCTTGAAATTCTCCGGGCCAATGTAGGCTTCGATCATTCGTAGTATGCTCGCGCCTTTCCCGTAACTTATCTCGTCGAATAATTCCTCTATCTCTTCAGGGTCCTTGACCTTCGCCATTATTGGATGGGTCTTGGTCAGAGCGTCGCGGCCCATTGCCGTGGATGTGTAGGTCCGGACGAAGTCTTGCCAGACCTTCCAATCTGGATAAGCCATGTTGGTGGATTTGAAGTCCATGAAGGTGGCGAAGCTCTCGTTCAGCCACAGATCGTCCCACCATTTCATCGTAACCAGATCTCCGAACCACATGTGAGCAATCTCATGAGCGATGACATGAGCCACCGATTTCCTCGCCCGGATGCTCGTATCCTTGTCTACATGTAGGAGAATTTCTCGGTAGGTTATGGCTCCCCAGTTCTCCATGGCACCATAAGCAAATTCTGGGACGGCTACGTTGTGGAGTTTGGGTAGCTGGAAGGGGATGCCGAAGTATGACTCGTAATAGTCTAAGACTTTCCGTGTGGCGTCGAATGAGAATTCTGTATTGATCTTACTAGTCGGCCGATCCGCGTAGGCTGCGTAAAGTTCTGTCCCGCCATGCCGGCCCTTCTCCTGGATGAACTTTCCAACTCCCAAGTAGAGGAGATAGGTGGACATTTTCGGCGTCTTCTTGAACGTGACAGTCTTCTTGTCCCCCTGCCTTGTCTCGGATTCGATCGGCATGTTCGAGATGACGGAGAGGTTAGCGTCGGTTCTTACTCTAACCTTGAACACTGCCTTGAACGCAGGATGGTCCACGCAAGGGAGGAC
>Ga0137380_10000560_pt1 | contig 27463 bp, 15 predicted proteins | sample SagtaG_17_FD_104809 | JGI IMG/M metagenome (GOLD analysis project Ga0137380, IMG submission 104809) | Vadose zone soil microbial communities from Sagehorn Ranch, Mendocino, California, USA - Sage2_L_100_16 metaG | ecosystem: Environmental > Terrestrial > Soil > Vadose zone | place: USA...
CCCTCAGTTACACCGCCCCAACAGGCCCACTCCCATTATCATGTCATCGGTCATTCGTCATTTCTCATTTACCGTTTTTGTCATTCCCTCCAATCAAAACGGGCAGTCGAGACATTTGCACCCAGCTTCACCACGGAGAACACGCAGGACGCAGAGATTCACAGAGGCAAAAGGGGTTCTCAGTGCGTTAGGTCTTATGTCAACTTTCTACGCCCGCTCTGGCGTCCCCCTCGCGTCGGCAACCGCCATTTTACGCCCATTGACGCCATCGGCGTGGAATTTGCGCATACCTTTCACATAGGGCACGCCTGGATTTGCCGCCTGCTCAGATGTCTGGCTCGTCTGGAGGAGGATTCGCCGGAGAAATCTATAACGTGCGGTACGCCCGGGCCATGCTGCAGGCCGGCCTTGACGCTCTAACTTTTTATCTTAGAATCTTCACTCGAGGACTTTAGATCCTTGGACCTTAGACCAAAATCCGACGGAGGTACCGACCGTGAAGCCTTTTGTCTTTCCGTGTCTCGCATTCCTGTTGGTTCATCTCAGCGCAGCAGCAGAGTTTCCCCAAGCCGAGATCTCAAACTCGCTCCTCCGCGCGAAGCTCTATCTGCCTGACGCCAGCCAAGGCTACTACCGTGGCACCCGGTTCGATTGGTCCGGCGTGGTCGCCAGCCTGGAATGGAACGGCCACAACTATTTCGGAAAGTGGTTTGAGCATCATGATCCGAAGCTTAACGATGCTGTCACAGGTCCGGTGGAGGAGTTTTCCACGAACAACGCCGGCTTGGGCTACGACGAAGCGAAGCCGGGCGAAAGTTTCGTCAAGATTGGCGTGGGCGCTCTCCGCAAACCCGACGAGCCGCGTTACAGCTCGTTCAACACCTACGAGATTGTGGACTCGGGCAAGTGGAGTGTAAAGAACGGATCGGATTGGATCGAGTTCGTTCACGAACTGCCCGATACGTCCGGTTACGCCTATACCTACCGGAAGCGAATGCACCTATCTAAGAACAAACCAGAGCTAGTGCTGGAACACACTCTGAAGAACACCGGCCGGAAAGCGATCGCGACCACCGTGTACGATCACAACTTCTTCATGCTGGACGATCAGCCCACGGGTCCGGACTTCGTGGTGAAATTCCCTTTCGACTTGCGCGCGACGGCTGACTTGAAGGGGCTGGCGGAGATCCGCGGCAAGGAACTGGTCTATCTCCGGGAATTGCAGAAAGGCCAGACGGTGTTTACAAACCTGGAAGGACACGGCGGCACGTCGAGCGACTATGACATCCGCGTCGAGAACCGCAAGACTGGCGCAGGCGTGCGGCTGACGGGAGACCGTCCGCTGTTGAAAGTCGTATTCTGGTCCATCCGCAGTAACATCTCCCCGGAACCCTACATCGACATGCGAGTTGAACCCGGCAAAGAATCGACCTGGCGCATCCTTTACGAGTTCTACACGTTGCCGAAGTAAGGGCTTAAGTCGACCAGGAGGTGACATTAAGTTGTCCGGTAAGGACCTTGGTGTACGCTGTGCGAGGCTTGCGCAAGACCCCCGGGTTTGCCGTGGCGGCTTTGGCCATACTCACACTTGGAATAGGCGCGAACACCGCAATTTTCGGCATTGTCGACGCAGTTTTCCTCAAGCCGCTTCCGTTCCCCAATCCGGATTCCAGCGCAATGCCGGCCTTAGCGGTTCGACGTACGCTGGCCCACCCCGGTCATCTTGTTGGAGGGCTGGAAGTACACTCAAACATATGTTGAAAGCCATTTTAGGGACACTCTGTTTGCCGCTCGCCGCGCTCGCAGGCGCTGCCACCCTGACGATTCCTTCGGCCGATGGCCCGCTCACGATCGATGGCATCATCAACGAAGAGATTTGGCAACGCGCAGCTGTGCTGCCCGTGAAGCCTCCCGAATTCGGAGCGCCGTTTCCCGGCGCCGGAGAAATCCGCGTCATACTGCGCGGCGATTATCTGTGCTTCAGCGCGCGCATTCCGGAGACCGGCCGCGTAGTGGCGAGATCCACCGGCCGCGATCCGGTGTGGTGGAGAGAAGACCTCGTCGCATTCACCGTGGCCTTCAAAGCGTTTTCCACTACGTTCACCGTGACGATGAACCCGCTGGGCGCGTATTCAGCCGGCTACGCGTACCGTCTGGCGCCGATGCAGGCGCCCGAGCAGAGCCGCCCCGTGCTGGCCCAGGCGATGTTGGGTCCGGATGGCTGGTGCGCAGAAGCGGCCATCCCCCTCGCCAACATCGGCGCGATCGGATTCATCTACGCCGAGAGAATTCGCGCTCCCAGGCCCGATGCTCCCGAGTTGCGCTGGAACTGGCCCGCCTTGAACGACCGCCTCGCATTCCGGTTCGCGCCGGGACGATCCGACGTGCCGGCGCCACAGGTCGTCTCCAGGGACCTCAGCGCTGCGACCAAGGCTTCCGTCCCTGTTCCCGAGCCGTATGATTCGCTTGCCGCCGAGCTTGCCTCCGTGCCCCGTCACGTGTGGACGGATGCCGAGCGCAAGGGCGTCGCGGCGGACCGGATGTGGGACAAGCACCTGCGTTCGCGCGTCCTGCAGGCTGCGGTTGCCGAGAGAAAGGATTGGCAGAAGGTCGCGACGGTTGCGGATTGGGAAAAATTCCGCGACCGCCGGCTTGCCGCCCTGCGGCGCTCGCTGGAGCCATTCCCGGAGCGAACGCCGCTGCGCGCTGCCGTCACCCGCCGGCTTGATTACGGTGACGGTTTTGTGATCGAAAACGTGCTTTTCGAGAGCCGGCCGGGCCTGGTCGTTACGGCGAATTTTTATCTGCCTGCCAAAATGTCCGGGCGCGTTCCGGCCATTGTAGTCGTCCACGCCCACCACTCGCCGAAAGCGTGGTGGGAACTACAAGACCTCGGGATGACGTGGGCACGAACCGGGACCGCCGTGCTCATCATGGACCAGCTCGGCGCCGGCGAGCGCATCCAGTCGCAGCCCTGGCTCAGGGAGAGCTACTACTCGCGTTACGCATTGGGCATGCAGCTCTATGTGGCCGGCGAGAGCCTGATGAAATGGATGGTCTGGGACCTGATGCGCGGCATCGACCTGCTCCTGGAACGACCCTATATCGATCCGCAGCGTATTGTCATGCTGGGCTCCGTCGCGGGTGGCGGCGACCCGGCGGCGGTGACCGCTGCGCTCGATGAACGCATCGCGGCCGTCGTGCCGTTCAATTTCGGCGAAGCCGGCCCGGAGGAACATTACCTTGAGGGCCCGCGGCCCTACGATTTCGATACCGCGTACCCGGGCTGGGGCGAGTGGGAATCGACGCGCGGCCTGCGCCGGAGCATCGCCGACCAGTTCTTCCCCTGGTTCATCTGCGCCTCGGTCGCGCCGCGCCATTTCCTGTATTCCTTCGAATTGGAATGGCCGGGCGGCGTGGAAAAGCAGCCGGCCTGGGCACGATATAAAAAGGTCTTCGAACTTTATGGCAAACGCGATCACCTGGATCAACTGGACGGCTACGGACCTTTTCCCGGGCCCGGCGAGGTGACGCACGTGGGCGTGCTCCATCGCCAGCAGATGTATCCGATTTTCAAGCGCTGGCTCGATATACAGGCGCCCGCAAGGGAATATCACAACGTGCGGCCCGAGTCGGACCTCATGTGCCTGACACCGCAAGCCGCGGCCGAACGCCGGCCGAAGACCGCGAGCGAGATTGCCGCCGGCCTTGCGCGGGAGCGGCTCGACGCCGTCCGCGCCCGCCGCGCCGCTCTTGCACCTGCCGAGCGGCTGGCCAGTCTGCGCGCGTCGTTGCGCGACAAGCTGGGGGACATCGAACCCGCGACGGCCGTCTCCGCACGCGTGCTCTGGACAAAACCATTTTCGAACTTCGCCGTGGAGGCGATCACCGTCGAAACCGAGCCCGGGCTGGGCAGCCCCGTGATGCTGATCAAGCCCGCTGGTTCTTCCGGCAAGCGTTTGCCGATCGTACTAGCCCTTGCGCAGGGCGGCACCGAGGCGTTCTTGTCCGGCCGCCGCGCGGAATTATCCGTGCTGCTCAAGCAGGGTGTGGCCGTTTGTCTGGCCGATGTGCGGGGGACCGGCGAGATCGGGCGCGACCGGGCGACGTCGGAAGCGGCCACCGAGTTGATGCTCGGCGGCACGGCGCTTGGCGCGCGGTTGAAGGATGTGCGCACCGTTCTGCGGTATCTCGCTACGCGCCCCGATGTGGACGCGAAGCGCGTGGTGCTCTGGGGCGACTCCTTCACCGATCCCAACCCGCGGGACCTGATGCTCGATCAGAGCCTGATGCAGCAGCCCGGCCCGCAGACCATCCGGCAGGCCGACCCGCTCGGGAGCGTATTGGCGCTGATGGTCGCGCTCTATGAAAACGATGTGCGGGCAGTCGCCGCCCGCGGAGGCCTGGTTTCGTACCTTTCGATGCTGCAGGACCGCTTCTGCTACGTGCCCCAGGACGTGGTCGTGCCCGGCATTCTCGAGACGGCCGATGTGGGCGATATCGTTTCCGCGCTGGCGCCCCGTGCGGTGCTTCTCGAAGGCTTGGTGGACGGCCGGAACCGACGGTCGACGGCGGCCGAGGCAGGCGCTCAGCTACAAGCCGCGTCGGGCGCGCGTCTGTTGGTGCGGGAGGAAGCCGCCGAGCCGCGCCTCGCCGCCTGGATAGCCGGGCAGTTGTCGCGCTAGTATGCGTCAGGAACACGCACCCGCCCACAGAACAATAGAACATCTCACGTTTGAGCGCGTCACCGCTCACCGGTTCGGTACCCCGTCAGTTCCCTTTCCGCGGCACCGACACTCGCCAGCTCTTGTTGAAATGCCGCTTCCCATTGACGGTGACTTGGACCTGAGTCAGGTAGCGGAACGAGGAGATGTCGCTGGCCACAACTTCATGCGCTTCCACCTTGATCGTTCCGTCCGGCCGGTTGAGCGTGTACTCGTGAGTGGCGTTAAGGGAGGCGTCGGCCGGGTTCTTGCGAGAAACGGTGTAGCTGGAACGCGCGGTGGTTTCCGTCTGGGTGTTTCCGTAAGCGCTCCTGCCGCCGGCTGTCCGGCCGAGGTGCACCGTGACGGTCTCGTTGACGAGATCGTGGACGATGCGGTGTTCGCGTTTGCCAAACTGCGACTCGTAGTCTTCCGGGTCGAGTTCGGGCCTCGGGGAGGGCCGCAGGTCGGGTGCGGGCAGTTTCACCTTCTGCGGAGGCGCAAACGGCAGGGCCACGCGCGACGGGTACCTGGTTCCCAGGTGCACCGCGTTCACCGCCGCCTTCGGCGTCGGCCACGCGTTCTGGAAGTCGGCGCTGGCGATGCTTACCCGGATCCGGTGCCCCTTCTGGAACACGTACGCCATGTACTTGAGCTCGATCGCCAGCTCGTACACGCGGCTCGGCTCCAGCGGCTCAGGCTGGGCGTGCGAGCTGCGGTGCGTCGCCAGCAGACCTCCGTCATTGACCAACTTCGACGTCCCGTCGGGCGCCACGTCGGTGATCTTCACGTGGAAGTACGCCGTGTCGGCCGTGGAGGAAATGTAGAGGATTGCCCGCGGGTCACCGGTTGCCTCCGTGTCCTGCTCCAGCGGCGGAGTGGTGTAGTTGAGCGAGTAGGCCTCGTCGTAGCGCTGGTCCAGGGGCATGGCGTAGGGCTGGATGCCGCCGCCCCAGTAGATGCCGGCGGTGATGCCGACCGCAGGGTCATAGGTGTAGGAATCGCGCACCTCCTGCGGGGAATCATACGCCTGCCGGCTGAGCTTGCCGCCGGGGTGCAGGTGCATCTCGGTGGACTCCGCCCGCGCCAACGGCCACTCGGCCTCGTGGCGCCAGAAACCGGCGTCCTCGATGTACATGCGCTCTTCCGGCTCCTTGTACTTGCGCACCCACAGCACCACCGGTGGCTCCTGCATCACGCCCGTATCTTTGCCCTTCAACCATTGGTCGAACCATTTCAACAGCTCGCGCCTGCCGTCGATGCGCGGGCCGGGAACCGCTTCCTCTGGCCAATAGTGGCCCCAGGGGCCGACGAGCACGCGCTTGGGCACCTTTATCTTGGAGAAGGCGCGGAGGATTGGCGTGGGGTAGCAGTCGGCCCAACCGCTCCATAGCATTACCGGCACCTTGATTCGGCTGTAGTCGGGCTGGAGTGACTGTGACGTCCAGTATGACCCGTGCTGCTGGTGCGTGATAAAGCCCAGGCCCCAGGGCACGTTCTTCTCCAGCCGCTCTCGCCAGATGTCGCTCCACTTCTCACCCACCAGTTCGATGTCGGGAGGGGCGAAGTTCATCGCGGTCATCAGCGGCGAGAAGGTATCAAACATGTAGGGGCGCAGGGCGCCGCCCGGGTAGGTCCAGTCGAGGTACACGTCGTCGTTGGAAGAGCCGACCACGAGCGTCTTCAGGTGCGGCGGATTCTGCACGCCCACCTGCCACTGCACCACGCCGCCGTAGGACATGCCCCACATGCCGACGTTGCCATCACACCAGGGCTGCGCCGCGATCCATTCCACCATGTCGTAGGCGTCCCGGCGTTCCTGGTCGGAATAGATGTCCTGGCTCGATCCGGCCGAATTGCCAGTGCCGCGAACATCGAAGTAGACGACCGCATAGCCCCGCTCGGCGAAATAGGTCGGCCCGTCCCAGCGGTGGTTGTACTTGAGGTCTGAGTGGGCGTCCTTGACGTTGGGCAGCCAGCGGTAGGGCGTGTAGCTCATGATGGCGGGGAACCGGCCATCGGCATCCGGCCGGACTACGACTGCGGCCAATTCGACACCATCGCGCAGGAGTACGCGCACGTGACGATCCACGCGCGCTTTGTATGTCGGTTGGGAGAGTCGGACCGCGTCATGCTGCTGTCCAAACACCGCTTTGCCTTGCGGCGTGGATCCTGCAACGTCACCTGCTTCCGCCATAGCAAAACTCCCATCCAACAAACACCGCTTTGCCTTGCGCCGCGGGTCCTGCAACCGTGAACACGGCGAAGTTCAGCGTGGCGGCGCAGAAGGATTGAACTCGTTGTTCTTTGTCAGCAGCGTAACGGCCGCCTTCCGGGCGGCCATTACGATACTCCAAGAAACCTCTTCCGTGAAGCGGGCGTTCCCGCAAGAAGCATAGCCGATGCGATAGCGGTGGTGGCCCTGCGTTAGCGAGTATCTCTTTCTCCCTGACCGGCGGTTTACGTAACCACGCTTCTCAAGCGTGTACAGCGGGCGGAACGCCGAGCTGTAGGTGAGGCCGGTGCGGCGGGCCACCTCGGTGATCGAAACCTCTTCCTCGCTGTTGCTGAAACTTTCCAGCACGCCTAACAGCTTGGCGGCTGCTTCCACGAAGTAGTGGGATTCCAATCGTTCCTTCATACGCAAACACACGGTTTCTTCATTTCCCGGGCCGGCGGTCCGAACATCCGGAAGACACTGCTCAATTTCACCGCGAGGCGAAGAAACTCCAGCGCAGGCCGGAGCTGAACAGCGAGCGGAGCTCGGCAATCATGTGCGGCCGGCCTGATTTCCAGCGGTTGGCCACGGCGCTCTCGAAACCAGGAAACCTAGCTTATCCTAATCCAAGATCTCCAAGAAACCAGCTGCCAGATCGAGATCGGGTAGGGAGCGTCTTGCGATTGCCAAGCCGGCGTACGGCCGGGGATGGAAGTTCATCGTTCGAACAAACAGCGACCGACCGCCAGTTCGCCGGAAGAGGCCCGGCTGCCTCTGTGTTACTGTAGACGTGCAAGGTTCCAGAGGACGGTGGAAATGGGAGGCTACAGGCTGGGTGTTGATATTGGCGGGACCTTTACCGACCTGGTGATGTTGGACGAGGCGACCGGCGAGCTACGGCAGGTCAAACTGCCGAGTACGCCGCGCGACCCTTCGATAGGCTTCACAGACGTACTGAACCGGGCGTTAAAGGAGTCGGGGTCTTCGGCGCGGGCGATCACCTGCCTGATTCACGGGACGACAGTGGCCACCAACACGATCATCGAAGGCAAAGGCGCTCATGCCGCGCTGATCACCACCGAGGGTTTTCGCGACGTGCTGGAGATTGCGCGACAGATCCGGCCGCGCCTCTACGACATTTTCTGCGAGAAACCGAAGCCGCTGATCCCGCGCTACCTTTGCTACGGCGTTCCCGAGCGAATCGACTACGCCGGCCAGGTGGTGCGGCCGCTCGACGAGGACGCGGTACGTGAGGTGGTGCGGGCCATTCGCAAGGAGAACGTGGAGGCCGTCGCCGTTTGCCTGCTGCACTCCTACGTCAACCCGGCGCACGAGAGGCGGGTGGGCGCAGTCATTGCGGAAGAGTTGCCTGCCGTATTCGTGTCGCTTTCCTCGGAACTGTGTCCGGAGATGCGCGAGTACTTCCGTGCGAGCACGACGGTCATCAACGCGGTGGAGATGCCAATCGTCAGCCGCTACCTTGACCTTCTGGAAAACCGCCTTTCGGGGATCGGGGTGGAGACCGGCCTCAACCTGATGGCCTCCGCGGGCGGGATCATCTCCTCGCAGGTGGCGCGGCGCGAGCCGGTGCACCTGGTGGAGTCGGGACCGGCGGCGGGCGTGATCGCGGCAACGCACCTCGGCATGCTGGTCGGCGTCCGGAACCTGATCGGCTTCGACATGGGAGGCACGACGGCGAAAGCCAGCCTCGTCGAGAACGGCGTTCCCAAGGTGGCAGGGCATTTCGAGGTTGGCAGCCACGCTGTCGCCGAAAGCCGGGGCGCGGGCTATCCGGTTCGGACGCCGGTGTTGGACCTGGTGGAGATCGGCGCGGGCGGGGGCAGCATCGCATGGGTCGATCCGGGCGGGGGGCTGCGAGTAGGGCCGCAGAGCGCCGGGGCGGACCCCGGGCCGGCCTGCTACGGACGCGGCGGCGACCAGCCGACGATCACCGACGCGAACCTGCTCCTGGGACGCCTCAACCCGGGATACGTCCCGGGCGGCGAATTTCCGCTCGAGCCTGAGTTGGCGGAGAAGGCCGTAGGGCAGTTGGCCGAGCGGCTCGGGCTGAGCCCGCAAGAGGCAGCCAACGGAATCATCGAAATCGCCAACAGCAACATGGTAGGCGCCCTCCGGCTGGTCTCGGTGCAACGGGGGTTCGACCCGCGCGAGTTCATGCTGGTGGCATTCGGCGGCGCAGGGCCGGTCCACGCCAACGCGCTGGCACGCGACCTTTCGATTTCCAAGGTGCTCATCCCCATGGGCCCCGGTGTCACCACGGCGCTCGGCCTGCTGGTTTCCGACATCAAGCACGACTATGTCCGCGGGTACATCCGCCCGACCGCGACACTGGACTTCGCGCACGTGAACCGGCTCTTCGAAGAGATGGAAGGGCAGGGCGGGAAGGTGCTTGCCGCAGAGGGGATCAACGGGAACGCGATGCGGTTCACTCGCTACGTGGACATGCGGTACGTCGGGCAGTCATACGAGCTGATGATCGAGTCGCGCAACTGCGAACTCGAACCGGCAGACATCGGCAGGCTCAACCAGGCGTTCTTCCGGCAGCACGAGCGCGCCTACGGCTACGCTGTCACCACCGAGCCGACCGAGGTGGTCAACCTGCGTGTGACGGCGACCGGCTTAATTACACGGCCGCAATTGCGGCGCGTGCCGGCCGGCGATGCGGACTCCTCAGCGGCGATCAAGGGTAAGCGGGAAGTGTACTTCAGCGAAGCAGGCCGCCGTGCATCCTGCAAGGTCTACGACCGCTACAAGTTGAGGGCCGGAAACTGGATCGACGGGCCGGCCATCATCGAGGAGGCCGATTCTACCGTCGTGATCCACCCCGGCTTCGGCGCTGGAGTGGACGCCTACGGGAACATCCTGATCCAGGAGTAAAAGCGTATGTCGAAAGGGGCGAAACCCAGGCCAGTCGCGCGGGAACCACAGCCGACCGGGCTGAGAATGGATCCGATCCGGTTCGAGGTGATGCGCAGCGCCTTCACGGCGGCGGCGGACGAAATGGCGGCCGCGCTGCGCAAAGCAGCTTACTCGACCAACATCAAAACGCGCGCCGACTTTTCGTGCGCCCTGTTCGATTCCCAATTGCGCCTGATCGCCCAGTCGTTCACACAACCGGTGCACCTTGGCTCAATGCCGCGCGTGGTGCCCTCGGCGGTGGGCAAGTACGGCGTGGAAAAGCTGGGGCCGGGCGATGCGCTGGTAATAAACAACCCTTACTGCAACGCTGTGCACCTGAACGACGTCACGGTCATCGCGCCGTTCTTCAGCGGGAACCAGCTTCAGGGGTATGCGGCGACGATCGCGCACCACGTGGACATCGGCGGCTATGCGCCGGGCGGGTTTTGCATCTCCACCGAAGTGTACCAGGAAGGCGTGATCATACCGGTGGTCAGGCTGGTGGCGGAAGGCAAAATTGTGGAAGACGTCTTCAGCCTGATCCTGGCCAACATTCGCTCGCCGCGCCAGTCGGCGGGTGACTTCCGTGCGCAGATTGCCGCAGCCCTTCTGGGCCAGAAGCGGATGGCGGAAATCATCGCAAAGTTCGGCGACGAGACGGTCAAAGTATTTGTGGAGGAGCTGATCGAGCACACGGAGCGGTGGTCCCGCCAGCAAATCGGGGCGCTGGCGCAGGGCGAGTACTACGCGGAGGCTTACCGCGATGACGACGGCGTGACGGACAGACCCATCCGCCTGGTGCTGCGTGGCGCGGTTCGGGACGGCGAAGTTTTCTTCGACCTCACAGGAAGTGACGAGCAACGGGAATCGCCCATGAACTGCACGCTCACGCAAACTTACTCGGCATGCGCCTATGTGGTGAAGTGCCTCATCGACCCGGATATTCCCACCAACGACGGTTTTTACCGCCTGGTACACGTGGAGGCGCCGGAGGGGACGGTGGTCCACGCCCGCCACCCGGCCGGCGTGGTGGGCGGCTGGGAGATCGCGATGCGCCTTTGCGACCTCGGCTTCAAGGTCTTCTCCGACGCCATGCCGGGCAAGGTGATGGCCTGCACGAAGAGCATCAATTGCCACATGGCTTGCGGAGGCAGAGACCCGCGCGACGGAGAGTACTACACCTTTCTGGAAACGCTGGGAGGCGGGTACGGGGCGCGGCCGAACAAGGACGGCATGGACGGCGTACAAGCGCATTTCCAGAACACAGAGAACTCGGCAATCGAGGAGACGGAGAACAACTACCCCTTCATGATCACGCGGTACGAGTTGATTCCCGATTCGGAGGGCGCCGGTCGCTACCGCGGTGGGCTGGGCATCCGGCGCGACTGGATGTTCCGCGACCATGAAAGCACGCTGACGATCTTTTCCGACAGCCGCAAGTTCCCGCCTTGGGGGTTGTTCGGCGGCGGCAGCGGCGCTCCTTCGAGCTACATCCTGAATCCGGATGCCGAAGCGACGGAACTGCCGTCGAAGGTCACCGCGCGGCTTAAGCCGAACTCCGTAATCAGCTATCGGACACCGGGAGGCGGCGGCTACGGCCCGGCTCTGGAACGCGACCCGCAACGGGTCTTGGCCGACGTCATTGACGGGAAGGTGAGTGTGGACCGAGCCCGTGAGGCGTACGGAGTGGTCGTGGACCCGTTGACCCGCAGTGTGGACCCGGAAGCCACGCGGCAACTGCGCGAGCAGATGACCGCGCGGAAAGGAGTCGGGCAATAACAGAGACCGCGGACGCCGTCGTCATCGGCGGCGGGGAATCCTTGGCACGAGCACAGCGTACCACCTCACACGGTTGGTGTTCGGCAAGGCCGTGCCGTTGTTTAGGGAGCGCGAAGGGAGGCGTTTGGATGCAAACGGCGGATGTGGTTGTCATCGGGGCGGGTATCAACGGAGCGGCCATCGCATACAATCTCGCGAAGCGCGGCCTGAAGAACGTGGTGCTCGTTGAGAAACACCTGCTGGCTTCCGGCGGAACGGGCAGGTCGGCCGCCTTTCTGCGCCAGCACTATTCGAACGAAGAGTTGGTGCGGATGGCGAAGCGGTCGGTGGAGATTTTCCGCAATTTCGACGACATGATCGGAGGCGATTGCGGGTACGTGCAGTGCGGTTGGGTTTTCCTGGTTCCCGAGGGCGTGGCGGAGGGTTTCATGGGCAACGTGGCCATGCAGCAACGGCTGGGCGTGGACACGCGAGAGATCAGCAAGGAGGAACTGAAGGAGCTCGAACCGCGCGTCAACCTGGCGGACGTGGACAGAATCTGTTACGAGAAAACGACGGGGTACGCGAACCCCCACGACTCTACCTACTGCTACGTCCAACGCTTCCGGGAGCTCGGCGGCACGCTGATGCATATGACGCCGGTGCAGGGCTTGATGATCGAGAACGGCGCGGTGAAAGGCGTGCGGACCAGCCGGGGCGACATCGCCACTGGCGTGGTGATCAACGCGGCCGGGCCATGGGCCCACATTGTCGGGCAGTGGGCAGGGTTGGACGTTCCCATCCAGGTGACGCGGGAGACGGAAATCATCCTGGAGACCGCCGATGTGGACGGGCCGCCGAGGCTGGCGTTCTCCGATATGGCGAAGGCCATCTACTACCGGCCGGACGGCGGCACCCGCACGCTGCTGGGCCGCGGTTTCCCCAAGCCGTATGAGTTTGTGGATCCAGACCACTTCAAAGACCAGGCGGACATCGATTTCCTCGACGACATGTCGCGCCGCTTCGTCGAGCGCTTCCCCGGCTTCGAAAAGGCGTTGTTCATCAACTCTTACGTCGGCCTCTACGACGTCACTCCAGACTGGTATCCGATCCTCGGGAAGGTGGAGGGCCTCAGGGGCTTTCACATGTGCGCGGGATTCAGCGGGCACGGCTTCAAGCTGGGTCCGTGCATCGGCGAGCTGATCGCCGAGGAGATAATCGACGGCAAGGCGGAGAGTGTGGACATTTCACGGTTCAGCCTGTCGCGGTTCTCGCGCGGCGAACTGTTCAGGGCCGCGTACGGGGGCAACCGCGCATAGGCGTGCGGGCGCCACTGGGACAAGCGTTATCAAAATACGAAAAATGCGGTGGTGGGTCTGCGGACTGCTGTTCCTCGCAACTGCCATCACCTACATCGACCGGCAGACCCTTCGATTGTGGCGCCCGCCATCAGCCAGGAATTCTCCCTGAGCAACGAGGACCTCGCGCGGATCTTGTCCGACTTGCGATAAGTGAGGCCCTTCAGGCCTGGACCATGAGGATAGGAAATTTGAGTTTCGTGCCAGAAACCAGTTAAGGGCTCGCGCAGAAATAACTTCACATTTTGCTGCAGGCCCCCAGGGGCGCGGCGGCGGGCGGGCATCTGCTTCGTTGCCGCTCCTCGACGATGTCCGACATCGCCTTCGTCCCGGCGTCTCGCATCTGCCTGCCCGGCGCTCGCGCCAAAATGTGAATTTATTTCTGCGCGAGCCCTAAACTAGGCCATATCTTCATCTCTGCCGATTCTGTCGACTTGGCCAAGCGCTACGCGACATAAACAGCTCTTACCACGGGGGAGAGAACTGTGGAAACGGGTAATAGATCTTGTCCCAGGCAACCGGATCGGCGTAATGTCGTCCGTGGTGGAAATTCCAAATATTTTTCATCGTCTGTTCCACCAGCTCCATCCCGCTCACCAGGAAAAGGTTGGCCCGGTACAGCACCCCTAAATCCGACGGGTGATCCACCACCTCGGCAAATTTCTCCGTAGTCTTCCTTCCTAATTGCCTCGCCTCCGTAAACAGGGCGATGCTGTCGTCCATTCGCCGTAAGAAGTCCTGTTGATCTGACCTGCTGCGTAGCCGGAAGGCCTCTCCAAAGGCAATGTAGGCACGCCGTGCCGTGATCAAGGTCTGCAGGAGTAGGATGTAAGACTCGGTCTTGTTGCGCAGGTAATTCAACTCTTCGCGCCCGCGCGGTGCCACATTCTGTGAAGCCTTCTCCAGCGACCGCAAAGCTCCCTTCAACATGTCCACACTTTGTGTGAAGTAGCGAATGCTGTCGTGGCTCTGGCTAATGAATTTTTCCCAGCCCACAGGCCCCTCGAAAGGATTGGGCTGCCTGTAGAGCTGATAGGCTGTGGCAATCTCGGGGAGCACACTGCAGCAATTGAAGTTGGATCGGCCTACCCAACCCAGAAACTCCTCGTTCTCTTCCAGAGTTTCGAAGGCTGCCATCATGTCCTGTTGCGCCTGCTCACCGAATATTCTTCGGGAGTATTTCGCGTAGAACTCCTTAGGCTTCAGCTTCGGATTCCAGGCGCCTTCGGCCCAATAGCGGTAGTTAGTTTCGGTGCCCCGGGCCCGGTTCAACTGGCCGACCAAGCCCGTCACCCCGTTCTCCGCTGACCCTTCCAGCGCCCGATCTTTGTCATAGAGGTTTACGTTGAACTGCATTCCGAACATGGCACTGTCGTCATCCAAGCGGTGCACTAAACTCCGCTCCCGTTCGCCCATCCCGCCGAAGTACTGCATAGGCACTCCTTGGGGCGTCGAGATGGCCCGTGACTCCATGCTGAAGAACGGCACAGTCTTGAGGAACATCTTGTCTAAGATGGGCATGAGATATCCGCGAAAAATTGTGCCAATACTCAGCCTCACGTTCGGTGCGATGCGGTCCCGTGCCTCGAGCATCTTTCGGATGATGTGTATCGAACCGATATTGGAATCAAGGACGATGTCGGGATCCCGCTCGTAAGCCGTGTAAGGCGCCCATAACTTAAGAAGCGCGTCGTACCTGGGCCGCTCGCTCAGAAAAAGAGACTGGCTGCGCTCGTCTGAACAGTCCGGATAAAGTTCTGGGATCCACAGCAGAAATCCTTCGGCATCCGGATAGGTGGTGGCCAGAGCTTTTAGACGGCTTTCGTTGATCTCGTGCAGAATGGGGTCGGCCGGGCACATCTGGGTCCCCAGAATTGGGTGGAACGGCAACTGTGAATTGGCGGCTCGAGTGGCATAACGCGCCAGGTTGCCGGGCAAGGTGGTGGGATCAAAACTTAGTGTCATTTTGATCTTGCGAGTCTTGGCATACCGGATCATTTCGTTGAGGAAGTCTCTGGCCACCTGGAAAGCCTGCTCGGGAGTTTCCACATCTTGAAATTCCCGCGGAGCCATCCGTGTCCGGCCGTCAAAGAGATGTTGACCTACAGGAAGGTCCTTAATCAGATAGGAGCCGTAGTGATAGCGCCACAGCATGTAGCCGCTCTCTTTTCCTGTGGCGTCGCCCAAGAGCTTGTGCTCGCCCCGATACTCGAAATCGATCCAGGGTTCGTGCTCAAACCAGCCAAAGTTAAGGTAATTCATCTTCAGTTTAGCCATCTGGTCCAGAAAGGCCTTGACCTGCGACAGATGCCAGATACTGCGGTTCGGGTAAATGCTCGATATTGCCAGACCTCGACGCGGGAAGGGGGTTTCAACGCGAGCACTAAGAGCAGGCAGTCGCAGATCCTTGGTTTTCTCTGGCAAGATGTCTTTGTTGAACATGAAGGTCACGCCGAGTTGCTCCAGCAGTTCGTAAGCCGCGTACATAGTTGAGGCTTCGTCATTACCTCCCACGACCAAGATCTTCCGCCCGGGTAGCCTGGCGGTCTGCAAGACAAAGCCGTCCGATTTCAGACCGGAAAAGCTCACTAATCCTTTTCCCGCAGCCTGCTGAACCAAGCTGTTGACGGTAGGTCCTCCGAGCAGAATCCACAGTCCGACCGACTTAGCCGTAGGCTGTCCGACCGAGCTGATTTCCAATGCGGCACCGGTGATGGCTGTGATGTAGCGCTGGAGCTCTTCGGCCACAAAGCGGTGGAATGGGGTGACATTGTTGCCGATCACAATGACTGCCTGGGGCTCCCCGTCACGAACTAGATAGTCGGCTGGCGCTGAGCTGGCTGTCTGTCCATGAGAAGACCTTAAAGGGATGACAGTCAGGGCGCAAATCACAAATTTATTTATTATCCGTGCCTTGGGAAAGTTCATACAATCGTCCTTAGATTGGAGTCTCAGCCTTTACACAACGAGCTTTAACCCAGCATTATTTATTCGCTGCTGGGCACAGCGACACTACCGTCAGCGGTACTCTAGCTTAGCTACCAGCTAAGAGTCGGCGGCCGAGGAACGAATCATGCCAGCGGACACAAAAAAAGCTATGCTCCACTTTACCAAATAAACTTAAGGCCAAACTGAATGGCACGCGCCAGTCCTGCGCTGCTGATTATGCCGAAGCTGCTGGACTCTAAGGTGGTGTCCGGGCGGCCGAGGTTAACAAAATTGAAGGCGTTAAAGAACTCGGCACGAAATTGGAGGCTCTTTGACTCGCTGATCGGAAAATTTTTGTTCAGTGAAAGATCCACGTTTTTGTATCCAGGCCCATCTAAATACTGAACCCCGGCGTTGCCATAAGTCCTGAAGGCCGGGAGCGCAAAGCACCCGGTATCAAACCATCGTTCGCGCGTGCGCTGGTCAGGTGGCAGATTGCCGTTACAGATCCGGTTAGGGAAGTGGTTGAAAATAGCTCCGGTATCGGAGGGGTCCGCTATCGTATCGACGTGGAATGCGGTGCCGGATTGGAGGTTGAAAATACTATTGACCTGCCAACCGTGGAACACCTGCCTGGCCACACCGCTTTTCAGGTTTTGTCCGAGCGGCAGTTCGTAGCTCATGCTGTAAACAAAAAGGTGGCGGATGTCGAAAACACTGCGGCCGCGATCCAGATCGCCAAGACGATAGTTTCGCGTCGCTTTCGCATCAAAGGAGTCGTTATCTAAAGCCTTCGACCAGGTATAAGAGGTCTGAAAGGTCAACCCGTGGCTGTAGACCTTGCGTAGCGTTAACTGCAGACCGTTGTAGCTGGAATTGCTAAAGCCCCGGTCGTCCAAAATAAAGGAAAAACGAGGATAAGGCCGGCGCTCTTCTAATGGCCTAGTGTCATTAAGGGCAGGGAGCGGCGCAACGTTCGAGTCAACGCGCTTGGACAGCTTCGTACCCTTTGAACCAATGTAGGCGCCTTCTAGAAACAGGTCACCGGGCAATGTGCGCTGCATGCTTAAGGTCCACTGCTGGACGTAGGGACTCCTTCGGTCGCTCAGCACAAACAGCGCAATGCCTTCGTAGGAGTTAGGGTCAAGGACATTTACATCGGGAAACAACTTCGAAATATCAATCGTGGGCACATTTTGGTCGCTGACTAACGTCTGACCTACAATGAAGGGAGGGAAATTCCTCTGGAAGGCCCATTCGTTCCCAGGGAGCCGGTCATAGAAAATACCGTAGCTGCTGCGAATGGCCCATTTTTGACTCCCCCCTGGCGCCCAGGCAAAGCCGAACCGGGGGGCAAAATCATTACGGTCAGGTGTTAGCAATCCGCGGGAAACTCCGTCCCTTCCCGCCAGCAGAATCTTGCCAGTGCTAAAGTCAAAAGTCCCGATGTGGTCGTACTTTTCAATCAGCGGCTGGGTGTACTGATAGCGCAAGCCAAAGTTCAGGGTCAGGTTTTTGGTGAGTTTAAAGTTGTCGTTGACATAAGCATCCCACCAGGTTCCTCTTCGGTAAGCAGCGGGAGCGTTATTCTGTCCCCCGGCAACGAACGGCGCACCCAACAAGTAATCCGCCACCGAGTGACCGCTGAATTGCCCGGTAAATGTAAGACTCCCGCTCTGCTGGAACGCACCAATATCACGGAACTGCACACGGATGACCTGGCCGCCTAGAGTGATGTTGTGCCGACCGCGGGTGTAAGCCAGATTGTCAATGAAGTGATAGTTGTTGTTTAAGGTGATAACACAATTTTGAAAGGTAAACCCAAAGGTACCAAATCCCGCCAGATCGACTGCTGTGACGCCGTTGCATAGGGGGTTCTGGTTAAGATTTTTGAGACCCAACGCGACTGGCCAATTGGGGCTGCTGACCGCCCCCTCGGGAGTACTCGTAAATAAGACTGCCCGATCCAAACCCGAGCGAACATCGTTGACAAGGTTCGGACTGAAAACATGAGTCCACGCCAGGACGGCGTTGCGCGTGTTGAATGGACTGCTAGAGCCGTTGAAAGGTAAAATACTTGTCCCAAATTGGTCCGAGTTTGAAAGAGAAAGCCGGCCGAAAACCTTGTTACGGTCAGAAGAGTTCCAGTCCCCTCGGATATCATATTTATAATCATTCTGCACGAACCGGGTATTCCCGATTCGATTGAAGGGGCCGTCAGTTAAGGGCGTCGGTGGCGGGATAAATTGGTTATACGTTTTGGCAAACGGGCTAATACGATCTGCGGGAATGATGTTTCCCTGGAAAGGCCGCCGGGTGCCTGTATTCGGAACATAGGTAAGGGGGTCGTAAATGATCGTTGCTGGCAGCAACGCGGAAAAGTCTCCGTTCAGCATGGCCGGGGTGGGCACAATGGCCCGCTCACCCGTGAAAGTTCGGCGGATTCGCTGTCCCTCATAAGCGCCAAAAACAAACACTTTGTCTTTTACGATCGGTCCTCCGGCCGCCACCCCAAACTGGTTCTGGCGGTTGGGGCCTTTGCCCTGCGCGAAAGCGTTGCGGGCGTCCAACTTGTCGTTCCTCAAAAACTCCCAGGCCGCCCCGTGGAATACGTTGGTCCCTGATTTCGTCACCACATTCACTACAGCGGGAAGCCCGTACTCGGGGCTGAAGTATCCCTGCTGCACCTTGAACTCGCTGATGCCCTCTAGTACCGGCTGGGTCCCCACCGCAGCATAGAAGTTGTGTTTGCTGGGGATGCCGTCGAACAAAATGTCGTTCGATCCCTCCCGCATCCCGGACACGGCGACAGCAACCCCGGGCCGGCCGCCGGACAAACCCGTTGCATTACTCTCGACGTTTCCGACAGCCGGATTGACTGCGCCGGCCGACAAATAGGCCAAACTCAGAAAGGAGCGTCCGTTGAGCGGCAGTTCCACGATTCTCCTCTCCTCGATGACGTTTCCCAAAGAGGCGGTTTCAGCGTTGACCGCAACCGGGTTAGCCTCCACATTGACGGTCTGAGTCACTTCGCCAACCTGCAGGACAATGTCTTGCCGGCGTTGCTCGTCTACGCGTAGGACCAAATCATTTATTGTTGATGTACGAAATGAGACCAGTTCTGCCTTCAGAGTGTAAACTCCAGGCTGTACAAAGACGAATCGGTAATTCCCATTGTTGTCACTGTTGATCCTGCGGACTTCGTTGGTTTGAGTGTTGGTTAAAGTCACAGCAACGCCAGATACTACTGCCCCAGACGGGTCGGTAATCGTTCCCAACACCTCACCGCTGCTTTTTTGAGCCGCAGCTTTGCCAGCTGCGCACAAAAACAGGATAAGCCCTATCCAGATAGATCGGCTTTTCATAAGGAGCCTCCCCAACGGCTAATTTTCCGAAAGAAACCTATTTCATTGTCGCTGGTCAAACTGCTCTGGACCTGGCCGTGATCTCTTCGGCGTCTCTCCGAAGCTAGGGATCACGCATTGAGGAAAGTGGCCTCGTCATGTGACGTCGGAGATTTTCTCCAGGGTCTTGCGTCCCTGCTCAACATGATTGCGGAGGAGCTGCTCCGCCAGCTCGCCGTCCTTTCGCTCGAAGGCCTCGATAATTTGTCGATGCTCCCCGGTAGAATGGTGCATGCGGCCGGGCATGTTGAGCGAGAATATGCGAAATCGGTAGATCTGCTCCTTGTAGCTGGACACCAGGCTCGAGAGCCTCTGGTTGGTGCATCTGTCCAGGAAAGTCTGATGGAATTCGGTGTTCAGGTTCATGAAGGTGGAAGCGTCGCCCGCCTTGGCAGCCTTCACCATTTGGCGGTCCAGTTTCCTAAGCTTGCGAATATCGGCTGGCTCCATATTGGCGGCAGCGATCCGAGCGGCGAGCCCTTCCAGGGCAGCAACAATCGGATAGATTTCACCGAGATCCACCTTGGAGATCTCAGATACTACGGCCCCTTTTCCTGGGTCCAGGGTGACCAGTCCCTCGTGCTCCAGTCGCATCAACGCCTCCCGGATCGGAGTCCGGCTGATGCCGAGATGGTTCCCAAGATCGACTTCGTTCAGTTTCTGACCCGGCTTGAGTCCTCCCCTGGTGATAGACTCCTTGAGGAACTCATACACCTCAATCCGCAGAGGCTTCCTCTTAAACCGCTCCTTTTCGAGTTTTAGCTCTTGGAGGTTGCTTTCGGCCATCATCGTTCCTTTCTCTGGATCCCTTGATCTACGGGGAAAGGCGATCAATCGGGCCGAGTGGTCGTAAACGTCGCCTGTGAATGATTCGACTAGCTACTGGACGAGAGAGACAGATTGTTCACACTCGGCTCTGGATTCCCTCATGTCGCCGGCATCGCCCAGACTATCAGCGTGGGGATTGCTTTCGACGCAAACGGTCCATGCTACGTGTCGGTGAGCCGGAGACATGGCATCGTGGTTCAAGGCAGAGACCTGGCGACATCGCCGCGATAGATGTCGATAATCTCATGATTATAGGCTAACCCGAAACCGGGTTTCTCGGAAGCCTCCATGTAACCGTCCCTTATCGGTGGCCTATTCTCTGGGAGCTCGTGCCACATGGGATCCCGCTCCGGATCGGGAAACACCTCGACATAAGTCGAGTTGGGAACTGACGCTAAGAGGTGAAGAGCTACCTGAGGCTCCTCATGATGCCCCATCTTGACGTTCATCATCTGCGCAAAGGTGGCGGCTCTCCTCCATTCCGTGACCCCTCCGGCTATGGTTGCATCTACATTGAGGATGTCGACACATCTGTTGAGAATCAAATCGCGGCATCCCAGGCTGGAGATTTCTCCTTGCCCGGCCACGATCGGAATGTCCGTTTCTTCCCGCAAGCGCCTCAGCCCGACCAGCTGATCGTTCCACCGGATCGGCTCTTCCAGCCATTCCAGCTCGTAATCCTTGGCGCCACGCGCAAACTGGAGCGCCTCATCGAACGTCCAGGCCTGGTTGGCGTCGCAGCACAGCAGGAGACGCTTGCCGAAGTGTTTCCGCAGCGTCTCGACTCGCTTCAGATCCTGGGTGATTTGCAGGCTTCCGACCTTAAGCTTGATGCCGGACAGCCCGAAGGCCAAGAACGACTCGACTTCGCTCACCAGACCTTCGAGATCCCCGGCGCTCCGGTGGTACCCTCCGATCCCGATCACAGGCACCTTGTTTCGAAAGCCCCCGAGCAGACGCCACACAGGCTTGTTAAGAGCCTTTCCCAGGGTGTCCCAGAGTCCCAGGTCGATGATCGCTATTGCTTGCATGAGAACGGCGTGATTGATCAGGTCAAGGGTATGAATGCCCCGGTTGTGAAAGGGGAGCGGAGCAGTACTGATCATCGCCTGCCACAGCTCTTCGATGGGCAGAAGCTCCATTCCAATGATCCGAGGCGCTAGAAACTCGTTGGCGACCGCCACGACCTTCGCTTGGTAGATATCTTCGTCTCCCCCGAAAGCCTCCCCGAGGATCCCCTCCTCAGTTTCCACCCTGACGAAAAGGGTATTGCGGGAGACAATTTGGTAGGTGCTTCCTTGAAACGCCCTGTTGAGCCTGCGAACCAATGGAATGACCTGTATGTTCTTGATCTTTTGAGTCATTGGCTGGAAGTGAGCTAAAATATCTCCGAGATACATTTATATTGTATACAAGATCCGCTGAAAGAACATAGTGGAAATTGGAAATTGATTCGCTTGGCCAACCGGGGTTTCCCGGCCCCCTGATTGTGTCCCGGCAGTACGGCGGCGACCCTCCGGCTCCGGGAGACGGGGAGTCAGGGAGTTTTGGAGCCGCCCTCTCGATGCCACGAGCCTCGGGAGGTCTGAAGGCCTCCACAAGATTCCGCGGTTTCTACAAGTTGCCAGAGAAACTTTGTAGACATTCGGATGGCAATTTCCTATACTATGCGGTTGTATGCAATATACATTATTTGGGCTGGGCGGAAGGACGAGTGCGACTCTACGAGTATGAGGCCAAAGAGATCTTGAAGGCTCGCGGCATCAATGTTCCGATTGGCCTGTTGATTCCCGGTCACGAGCAGTCGACGCCCATTGATTCCTTGGTTCCGGCGGTTGCCAAGGTTCAGACCCAACGGGGAAGGCGTCAGAAGCTGGGAGGTGTCGTCGCCGTTGATTCCGTGACATCGGCGCTGGAAATCGTCCAAAAGATGCTGGGACGCGAGATTGGTGGCGAGCAGGTGCATCACGTATTGCTGGAGCAGCGCATTCCCTTTGAGGAGGAGTACTTCTTGGGGGTCACCTACGATAGCCTCGCCCGTCGTCCTGTCGCGGTTTTCAGTGACCGCGGGGGAGTCGACATCGAAGAGGCCGCCGCGTTTCAGCCTGACCGGGTCCACCGTTTGGTCATTAATCCCTGTAAGAAGTTCCGGAACTATCATGCGTGCGACTGGCTCTGCGGGCTAGGGTTTTCAGGGAAGCGTCTACGCTCATTGACCGATATCGTCAACAGAGTAGTTTCGATGTTCTTCGAGTACGATGCGTTTCTCCTCGAGATTAATCCGCTGGCGAGAATGGCGGACGACAATTTCGTAGCGCTCGATTGTCATATCGATATTGACGAAGACGCCCTGTCACGCGCGCCGCTGAAGCACGTTGAGAACTTGTCCAACCGAGCGGAGGGCACCCGGCGCCTAACTGAGTTCGAGCGGAGGGCACGCGAGATCGATGAACTCGATTATCGGGGCGTTGCCGGCCGCGTGGTGGAATGTCCAGGGAACCTGGGGCTCCTGATCGGTGGAGGTGGTGCCAGTTTGACCATCTTCGATGCCGTGCGAGACTGCGGGGGACGACCGGCCAACTATTGTGAGATTGGAGGAAACCCAACGGTAAGGAAAGTCAAAGAGCTGACGAAGCTCTTGGTCAGCCAGCCCAACGTGGAAAAACTGGCCGTGATCATGAACGTCGTAAGCAACACGCGGGCAGATCTGGTGGCACGAGGAGTCATCATGGGGATCCGAGAAGCGGGGAAAGACCCGTGCGAGACGATCGTCGTATTCCGCCTTCCCGGTTCGGGTGAGGATGAGTGTCGGAAGCTGCTGAACTACTATGGCATTCCCTTCAGTGGGCGAGAACTCCCGATCGACGATGCGGCGGCCCTTGCGGTTGCAAGATGCAACAAGCCGGTGGGGAACGCGGAGGTGTCTCATGGGCATTTTGACTGACCAAAATACAACCATAGTCGTCCAAGGCATAACTGGTCGGGAAGCCAGCATCCTGGTCAAAGATTCTCTCGACTACGGCGCCCGGATCCTCGCGGGGGTGACGCCCGGCAAAGGCGGGCAGCACGTGTCCGGAGTTATGGTCTACGACTCCGTCAGGAGGGCCGTCCAGGAGCACGGGGTCAATGCGAGTGTCATTTCGGTGCCGCCCCTGGCGGTAAGAGACGCTGCCTTCGAGGCGCTGGAAAGCGGCATCAAACTTATCGTTATCCTCACAGAGCGCGTTCCAAGACAGGATATCGTGCAGATTCTCACTTCTGCGGAGGAGGAGGGAGCCAGGGTCATAGGACCCAACAGTCTTGGACTTCTCACCCCGGGCGTTACCAAGGTTGGCGGGCTTGGCGGGAGCGTGAACAATACGCGTAGGAGTTTCACGAGTGGGACAGTCGGGGTGATTTCCCGAAGCGGCGGCATGACCTGCGAAGTCGCGAATTTGCTCACCCAAAACGGGATTGGCCAATCGACGTGTGTTAGCATTGGCGGTGACCCGATCGTCGGGTTGAACTTCACGGAGCTTTTCCGCTTCTTTCAAGATGATCCTGAGACTGAAGCGGTGACCATTTTCTGCGAGCCCGGGGGGAGCATGGAAGAGCATTTTGCTGCGTACTATGCCACCCAGGAGCATCCGAAACCGGTCGTCGCGTTCGTGGCAGGCAAGTTCGTCGATCAAATGCCGGGGACCCGATTCGGCCATGCAGCCGTCATCGTCGAGGGTGTGCGGGGAAGCGCTCAACGGAAAGTCGAAGTCATGCGGAAGGCGGGAATCCACGTGGCGGACAAACTTTCGGAGATTCCACGCCTTGTGAAAACGGTCCTGAATCATGGGAATGTTCATTGAGATTTCGGTCCGGGATAAAGAGTTCCTCCGGACTGCGGCAGCACGCGCACTCGTGGACGCATGCCCGGTGGAGATCTTTGAGCCGGTCGATCGTCGTGTCCGTGTAAACAAAGACCAGGAGGATGAGTGCACCTTGTGCGGTCGGTGCCTGGAGATCGCCGGTGACCGGATAGAAATTATCAAGCACTACGATTGAGGGGCAGGGAGATGCTGGGAAGTTTCGCTTCCGAGCGAGCCCAGAACCCCCGGAGCGACGATGAGACAGATCACATACTCGCAGGCCATTAACGAGGCCATCCGCGAAGAAATGCGGCGCGATCCGAACATTGTCCTCCTGGGTCAGGACATCGGCTCCTACGGCGGGACGTTCGGGGTTTATCGTGATCTATTCGAGGAGTTTGGGGAAGAACGCGTCCGAGATGGGCCCCTTTCGGAGGCGGCAACGGCTGGTTTTGGCATCGGCTTGGCGATCGCTGGAATGCGCGCCATCGTCGAGATCGAATTCATGGATTTCTCGACGCTGGTTCTCGACGCCATCGTCAACCAGGCTGCCAAGATGCGATACTTCTACGGGGGCAAGTTGAAAGTGCCCGTGGTGGTTCGAACGCCCGCCGCCACCAAGCTTGGGCTGGGCGCACAACATTCACAGAGCCTCGAAGCATGGTTCATGCACAGCCCGGGCTTGAGGATTGCCATGCCGTCGACACCCCACGACGCAAAGGGCCTACTGAAGACGGCCATACGGCAGGATGATCCGGTCGTTTTCATTGAGCATGTTCGCCTGTACGCCAGCAAGGGCGAAGTGCCCGAAGACGAATACCTCGAGCCGTTCGGGAAGGCCCGAATCGTACGCGAAGGGTCGGATGTGACCGTCGTCGCGGTTGCGATGATGGTGCAGGAGGCGATGCAGGCAGCAGAGGAACTGCAAAAGGAGGGGATCAGCGCGGAGCTTATCGATCCTCGGACACTGGCACCTCTGGACCGGGAGACGATCGTGAGGTCGGTGGAAAAGACTGGCAGGCTGATTGTCACGCACGAGGCCTATCAGACCGCGGGGATCGGTGCCGAGATCGGCCAGATCGCCCAGGAAGGGGCTTTCGACTACCTCGTCGCTCCGGTAAAGCGTGTGGCGGGTAAGGACCAACCGATACCTTGTGGTACCCTCCAGGAAAAGGTCTTTCCCAACCGCGACCGGATCATCGAGGCCGTTCGCGATCTCATGGCAGGTTAGGACTATGACGCAGTCTTTGAAGACCACGGTACTGGCCCAGGCACAGATGCTCGACTTTTACCGCCAGATGACGCTGATCCGTCACTTTGAGGAGAGGGTCGTTGAGCTGTTCGGCAAGGGCCTCATCAGCGGATCGACCCACCCCTGCATTGCCCAGGAGGCCATCGCAGTTGGCGCTATCGCGGCGGTGAGCCGGCAGGATCAGGTCTTGGCCACCTACCGTGGGCATGGGCAGATGCTGGCAAAGGGAGGGGACCCGAAGAAGATCATGGCTGAGATCCTTTGCCGGGGGACCGGGTACTGCAAGGGGAAAGGGGGTTCCATGCATCTGTGCGATCCAGAGATAGGGTTTCTGGGAACGAATGCCATCGTCGCGGCCCACATTCCCATTGCAGCAGGTGTGGCTCTGGCCAACAAGATCCGGGGCAACGGCCTTGTTACTCTCTGCTTTTTTGGCGATGGGGCTTCGAATGAAGGCGTGTTCTACGAAACGGCCAATATGGCCGCCCTGTGGCGAGTGCCACTCGTGATGATCTGTGAGAATAACGGCTTCGCCATTTCGGTTCCGGTTGAAAAAGCGGTAAGTGTCAAGGATATCGCCGTGAGAGCGCAGGCGTTCGGATTTCCGGGCGAGGCGGTGGATGGTAATGACGTGCTCCAGGTTTACGAGATCACGCGAAAGGCGGTCGAACGCGCCCGCCGTGGGGACGGGCCTACGTTGATCGAGTGCAAGACCGTGCGCTGGGAGCGTCACAGCGCCATTTCCGCGGGAAAGTACGCGTCCCGGGAAGAAATGAAGCGCTGGCAAAAGACGGACCCCATCCCACGCTTCCGCGCTCACCTGGCCGACACAGTCCGAGTCTCAGGCGCGCAGTTGGAGTCGATCGAGAGGGAGGCCAGGGAAGTGGGCGACCAGGCGGTAGAGTTTGCCCTTCAAAGCCCTCCGGCTGCAGAGTCGGAGCTGGCGGAAGATATCTTTGCCTGAAGCTTCCGAGAGCGCCATCCAGTGAAAAGCAGAGCCAGGATCGGGCTCGTAGCCCTCTACTTCGATATGTTCGACGATATCATGCCCCCCTCCTTTCGGCAGGAAAAGGAAGCCGTCGGCAGAGAAATCGCCACGATGCTGGGTCAGCTCTGCGAAGTCGATTACCCCGGCATTATTGCGAACGAGGCAACGGCGGTTGAGGCGGCGGACCGGTGGGGCCGGGCGGGCCTGGACGCCATCATCTTTTTTCCCACGATGGCATCACCTCCTTCGTTCAGCTGGGCAGTGGCTCGCGCCTCTAAGCTCCCTTTGCTGATTTGGAACGGCCACTTGATCCAAGAGATTCACGACTCATTCACGTATCACGACGCCAATCGATACAGCAGCAACGTTGGTACCATCATGATCACCAACGTCTTTCTGCGGGAGGGCCGTACTTTTCACCTCATCAGCGGCTACTACCGCGATCAGAATGTCCTCGAACAGATACGACGATACCTCGATGCGGTGGTTGCGGCGAATCGGCTGCGTAATGCTCGGGTCGGCCGCATCGGTCGCGAGATCCAGGGGTATGCCGACGTGAGTATCGAGGAAGAACCGCTCCGGTCCAATCTGGGAACTCAGATTGTTCCAATCGAGAAGGAGGAATTGGAGCGCGCTTACCGTGACGTCAATCCTTCCCGGATTCGCGATCATCGGAATCAACTGGGGGAAGAGTACCAGTTGGAAGTGCCTGAGGAGATCCTGGAGAGTTCCATTCGGATCGCGCTTGCGCTCGAAGACTTGTTCGTCAAGCATCAGCTGGACGCGGCCGCGATCAATTGCCACTCCGATCTCTTTCGCCGAAACCCTGAAATCGGGCTGGTTGCATGCTATGGGGCCTCCCGGCTAACGGGAATGGGGTTTCCCGTCTCATGCACGGGAGATATACCGACCTCGATCGCCATGCTGGTCCTGAAGGCTCTTGGCGGGCAAGCGCACTACTGCGAGTGCGTCATGACGGACCATGTGCAGAACTACATCCTCTTCACCAACACCGGAGAGGGAGACCCCACTCTGGCGCGCACCAATCGTAAGAAATGCCTGATCTGCAATGAGCACTATCCCGGTCTCCGCGGTGGAGGTGCGAGCCCGGTCTTTTCGTGCCGAGGCGGCGCCGCAACCATGGTTGGATTTTCGCCCAAGATGGGGGCTGCGAAGGGGCATGTCCTCGTTGCCGCTCAAGGAGAGGTGCTCGGGACCTTCCATGAGGACACCCGGGTGGCCAATGCGGCCTTCCGCTTCAAAAACCA
>Ga0137380_10000561_pt1 | contig 27462 bp, 17 predicted proteins | sample SagtaG_17_FD_104809 | JGI IMG/M metagenome (GOLD analysis project Ga0137380, IMG submission 104809) | Vadose zone soil microbial communities from Sagehorn Ranch, Mendocino, California, USA - Sage2_L_100_16 metaG | ecosystem: Environmental > Terrestrial > Soil > Vadose zone | place: USA...
ACTTGGCCGCATCGCCGTCAACGCGCTGCTCACCCGCACCGGGCTTGATCCCGCCCTGATCGACGAGGTGATTTTCGGCTGCGTCGCCCAACCCGCCGAAGCGGCCAATGTCGCCCGCGTGATTGCTTTGCGCGCCGGCATCCCCGAAGCGGTGCCGGCCTTCACCGTCCATCGCAACTGCGCCTCGGGCCTGGAAGCGTTCACGCAGGCCTTCGAAAAGATGGCCGCCGGGCGCGGCTCCATTTTCCTGGTGGGCGGGACCGAGAGCATGTCCCTGGTGCCGCTGCTCTTCAAGCCGTCGGCCGCCGCGAAGTTCGGGCACGTGGCGCGCGCCAAATCCGCTTTCCAGAAGCTTCGCTCGATCGCGGCGTTCCGGCCGTCGGACTTTCAGCCGCGGATCGGGCTGCAGCTCGGCCTGACCGACCCCGTTTGCGGGATGAACATGGGCGAAACCGCCGAACTCCTCGCGCGCGAGCACAGCATCACCCGCGAGCTGCAGGACGCCTTCGCCCTCGAATCCCATACCCGCGCACTCGCCGCGCGTGAAAAATTGGCGGAGGAAATTTGCCCGGTCTATCTCCCGTCCAAATCCCCGGTCACCAGCGACAACGGCCCGCGCCAGAACCAGTCGCTCGAATTGCTCGGCAGACTCAAACCCGTCTTCGACAAAAAGACCGGCACCGTCACGGCGGGCAACGCTTCCCAGATTACCGATGGCGCCGTTGCCTTGCTGGTCATGACCGAAGCCAAGGCCCAGGAACTCGGTTTCACCCCACTGGGCGCCCTCACCGGTTACGCTTATGCCGGCTGCGATCCGGCCCGCATGGGTCTTGGCCCGGTTTTCGCGATGGCCAAAGCGGAGGAGAAAACCGGCCTGAACCTCGAGCAGGCGGACCTGGTGGAGATCAACGAAGCCTTCGCCGCCCAGGTGCTGGCGGTGTTGAAATGTTTAAAATCGGAAGAGTTCGCCCGAAAATTTCTGCGCCGCGATCGGCACCTCGGCAAAATCCCGAAGGACCGTCTCAATGTGAATGGAGGCGCGATCGCGCTCGGCCACCCGGTGGGCGCGACCGGCGCGCGGTTGGTTTTGAGCAGCCTCAAAGAGCTGGAACGGCGGCAGGCGAAACGCGCCCTGGTTTCGCTCTGTGTGGGCGGGGGACAGGGGGCGGCGATCTGGCTGGAACGGCTCTAAGACCATGACTACCCTCGAATCTCCCGAACTGAAAACCGACGCTCGCACCGCGCCGGCCGGGCAGGTATCTTCCGACCGGAAAGCAATGGGCGAACTGATTCATGGCCACGTCACCGAGGACCATGTTTGCGTGCTGACCTTCGATCGGCCGGATTCCTCGGCGAATATTTTCGATCGCGCCACGCTGGCGCAGTTGGACGAGCATCTGAAGTTCATCGAGAGCAATGCGCAACTGAAGGGCCTGGTGATCACCAGCGCCAAGAAATCGATCTTCATCGCGGGGGCGGACCTGCACGCGTTTTCGCGCTCCGCGCAGGAGGAAGAAGTGCGGGTGCTGGTGGAAATGGGTCAATCGATTTTCAACCGCATCGCCAAGCTGCCCATCCCGGCCGTGGCGGCGATTCACGGCGCGTGCGTCGGCGGCGGCTTCGAGATTTGCCTGGCCTGCCATTACCGGCTGGCCACGCCGGACAAAGCGACGAAGATCGGCTTGCCCGAGACTCAACTGGGCCTGCTGCCGGCCTGGGGTGGTTCGACGCGGCTGCCCCGCCTCATCGGCCTGCCAAAGGCGCTGGACGTCATTCTCGCCGGCAAAACGCTGGCGGCCAAACCGGCGCTTAAATACGGCCTGGTGGATGATCTGGTTCCCCGAGAGTACCTCGTCGATGTCGCCTGCCAGCGCATCAAGACCGCCGGCCCGAATCTGCGCCACCGGCCCCTCAAATTGATCTCCGTGGCCACCAACCGCTCGCTGGTGGCGAAAATCCTCAACCAACGGTTGCAGGCAGATCTGCTGAAAAAGACTCGCGGCCATTATCCCGCGGTTTTGAAAGCCCTTGAAGTCGTCACGCGCGGCGCGACCACTTCGATTTCCGATTCGCTCGCGCGGGAAAGCGAAGCGCTGGTGCAACTCGTCCAGACCGAGACTTGCAAGAATCTGATTCGCGTGTTCTTCCTCCAGGAGCGCGCGCGTAAACTATCGGGCGTAACGGCTGCCACCGCCGCCCCTCTGGTTGGTTCCGGCCAGGCGGACCAGGGAGCGACGGGCCAGCCCGAAGTCGTGGCTCCTGTCAAACAGCTCGCCGTGATCGGCGCGGGGGTGATGGGCGCCGGCATCGCCCAATGGGCCAGCGCGCGCGAATTAAAGGTCATCCTGCGCGACCTCAACCCGGAGCTGGTTGGCAAAGGCATGGCCAGCATCGCCAAACTTTACGAGCAGGGCGTCCAACGTCACACCTTTTCCAAACTCGAAGCTCGCTCGGGTCTGGATCGGATTTTCCCCGCGGCCGCCGAGGTGCCGCTGCGAAACGCCGATCTCATAATCGAAGCGGCCGTGGAAAAGCTGGAAGTCAAGCAGCAGCTCTTCCGGCGGCTCGATGAACTGGCGGGTCCGCGGACGATCCTCGCCACCAACACCTCGGCGCTTTCGATTTCCGAGATCGCCGCGGGCACGCGGCACCCGGAACGAGTGGTCGGCATCCATTTCTTCAACCCGGTCCACCGAATGCAATTGGTCGAAGTCATCTTCGGCCCGAGCACCGATCCGGAAGTATTGCGGCGCGCCGTGAAATTCGTGCAGCAGATTGGCAAATTGCCGGTGGTTGTTAAAGACAGCCCCGGTTTCCTCGTCAACCGCATCCTCATGCCGTACCTCATTGAAGCGGGACACCTCTTCGAGTCCGGCGCGCGCGTCGAGGACGTCGATGAAGCCATGCTCGAGTTCGGCATGCCGATGGGGCCGCTGCGGCTGATCGATGAAGTGGGCGTGGACGTTTCGCAACACGTCGCCGAGAGCCTAGCCGCCAAGTTTTCCACGCGCCTGAGCGCCCCGGCCGTTTTGGGCAAAATGCTCCAGGCCGGCCTGCTCGGGCGCAAAAACGGCCGCGGCTTTTACCGGCACGTTCGCAACCAGAAAGAGCCGGACGTGGACCCCCAGATCGACCAGTTTCACATCGACGCCCGGGCGGCCAATCTCAGCCGCGAACAATTGCGCACGCGCATGGTCATGTTGATGGTCAACGAAGCCGCGCGCTGCCTCGAAGAAGGCCTTGTCGCCGAGGCCGCCGATGTCGATTTCGCCATGATCATGGGCACCGGCTTCGCGCCGTTCCGGGGTGGCCCGCTGCGCTTCGCCGATGACCTGGGCGCCGCGCAAGTGGTGGCCGAGATGAACGGGCTGGCCAGCACGGGCGCGACTCGGTTCGCGGCTTGCCCCTTGTTGGAAGCCATGGCCGCCGCCGGCAAGAAATTCTATGAAGAGAAAGGAGAACCCACGTGAGCACTTTGAAAACCACCCCGCAAGAGCCGGGGCCCAAGCCCGACGAGCCAGCGCAACTGATTGACACTTCCAAAATGTCGGCGGGCCAGCGCGCCGCGCTCGAACTGACGGAAGCCGCCCGCGATGCCGCGTCCGCACAGGGCAGTTTCGCCAGCGGCCTGTTCATGGGCAGACTGGGCCTGGCGAGATTATTCCCCTATCCCGAACAGAACGTTGAAGACCGCGACCAAGGCGACGCGTTCCTGCTGCGATTGGAAAAATTCCTGCGAGAGAAGGTCAACCCCGACGAGATCGACCGGACGGGAGAAATTCCGCAGCCCGTCATCGAAGAACTGGGCCGCATGGGGGCCTTCGGGATCAAGATTTCGCCGGCCTACGGCGGCCTCGGCCTCTCGCAAACCAACTACTCGCGCGCGGCGATGCTGCTCGCCAGCTATGACGGAAATCTCACCGCGTTGCTTTCGGCCCACCAGTCCATCGGCGTGCCGCAGCCGCTGATCATGTTCGGCAGCGAGGAGCAAAAACGAAAATATTTGCCGCGGGTCGCGCGCGGTGAAATTTCCGCCTTCGCGCTGACCGAGGCGGGCGTCGGGTCCGATCCCGCGACGATGGAAACGCACGCGGAGCCGGCCGAAGATGGCAAACATTTTATCCTCAACGGCGAGAAGCTTTGGTGCACCAACGGCGTCAAGGCCGGCGTGATCGTGGTGATGGCAAAGACGCCGCCGAAAATCGTCAACGGCAAGGAAAAGAAACAAGTCACCGCCTTCATCGTGGACATGGACACGCCGGGAGTAGAAGTGGTGCACCGGTGTCATTTCATGGGATTGCGGGCGCTGTACAATGGCGTCGTCAAGCTTACGAACGTGAAGGTGCCGCGGGAGAACATCCTGCTGGCGGAGGGCAAGGGGCTGCGCGTCGCGTTGAGCACGCTCAACACCGGGCGCCTGACGCTGCCGGCCGCCTGTGTCGGCTTGTCCAAGAAATGCCTGCAGATCGTGAAAAAGTAGGCGAACAACCGCGTGCAATGGGGCGCGCCGATCGGCAAGCACGCCGCCATCGCCGACAAGATCGCCCGCATGGCCGCGAACATTTTTGCGATGGAATCGATGACGCTCTACGCCGCCAGCCTGGTGGATCGGGACAAACAGGCCGACATCCGGCTCGAAGCCGCCCTGTGCAAGCTGTGGGGCACCGAAACCACCTGGCAGATCGTGGACGACGCCATGCAGATTCGCGGCGGCCGCGGCTACGAAACGGCGGATTCGCTCCGGGCGCGCGGCGACGAGCCGGTGCCGATCGAGCGCTTCATGCGCGATTGCCGAATCAACACGATCTTCGAAGGCTCCAGCGAAATCATGCGCCTGTTCATCGCGCGCGAGGCGCTGGACCCGCATCTGAAAGTCAGCGGCGCGGCGTTGAATTCGCAACTCCCGCTCGCGCAACGGATCCGGGCCGCGCTCAAGGCGGCGAGGTTTTACGCGGGGTGGTACCCCAAGCAATGGCTCCCGCTGGGCGCGCCGGTGCCGCCCGGCACTCATCGCCGGCTGGCGCTTCATCTTCGTTACGCGGCGCGCGCGACCCGCCGGCTGGCGCGCAGCCTGTTCCACGCCATGGCGCGCTTCGGTCCGAAACTGGAGAAGCAGCAAGTGCTGCTCGGCCGGTTCGTCGATATCGGCGCGGAATTGTTCGCGCTGGCCGCCAGTTGTTCCCGCGCGCAAAGCCTGCTGGCGCGGGGCACGCCCGAAGAACACCAGGAGCTGCTCAATCTGGTCGATTATTTCTGCGCCTCGGCGCGCCTGCGGATCGAACGGAACTTCGCGGGCGTTGGCCGCAACACCGACTCCCAAGGCTACCGTCTCGCGCAGCAGGTCTTGAAGAAAGACGCCAAGGTCCTGGAAGACGGGATTGTGCGCTGAAACTGCCCGCGTGGTCCGCCGATAGCCTCGCGAACGAGGCCGGCCTTGCCGTGGCTCACGGCACCTTCAGGACCCGGAAGAACTGCCTCCCCGACCCGTTCGTGTGGCGCGTAGCCACGGCCAGCGCAGCCGCGGGGACAATGGGATTGATCGCTCGCCTCCACGTCAAAAGATTGGTCGAACCATACACCTCGTACAGCTCGTAGGGCTTGGCCTGGAATTGCAGCGCATTCAGATCGAACGAGGTAATGCGAAGATTGGAATCAGCCAGCGTGGGATCGGACCCGAGGATGAATTCCTGTACGTTGGTAAATCCGTCGCCGTCGTAATCGTCGTCCGCGCCGTGGTTGATACCCACCGCCGGATCGGCGTCGCCGAAGTACGTCAGCATCCAATCATCCGGGATTCCGTCACTGCCGGTGTCCGGGTACGAATCGTCCAGGAAAGAAATCACCCGGACCGAAACAAACGGCGAGGCGTTGGGGCCATCCGAGTAGCGGGCGAACATACGGTCGTAAGCGGCAGTCCCGGCCGGATCTACCCGTAGCGCGCTGAGGTAGATGGGCGTTGAATATTTTACCAACCTGCCAAAGACTGAGAACGTACCGTGGTTGGCAGTCACGTTGGTGACCGCGAGCGTAAGAGTGGAGGATTGGAGATCGTAACCGCGCAGTTGAACTTCGTTGATGCCAGGAATATCCGGCGAGCCGAGGGGATGAGTGACAATGTCCATCACTCGGCTATAGCAGTAAGGCGGTGTGTTTGTTTGCGGGTATGCCTGCTCGATCACCGGCGGGTCGTAACTGCCGAGCGTCGCGCCGCGCCCATCGGCGTGGGCCTGGTAGTACATGATCGCTTCCCGGAGAACGGTGTTCATTTCGTTCGGATCCATGCTCGAATGGGCCATGCTTAACACGTGCCCCACCTCGTGGCACAGCACTTCAGCGAACGTTGAGACGATCTGCATGGCGACGTTGGTGTGTTGGAGCACGACGAAGCCGCTGATCGACTGATTAAATTCGTTCCCGTTCACATTGCCGCCCATGGACCAGTTCGCGGAAGCCAGGATGTTGGTGAACGCATCTCTGCCCCCGACGCCGAGCGTGTTCGGCCCGAAGAGGTTCAGCGGGGACAGATAATGGTAGGTATCGTGGAGTTGAATCCGAATCTTGCCGTCCAGGTTGGTCATCCGTGCGGAACTCATCAGGAAACTTTGAACCCCCTCGAAAGTAAATTTCAGGCTCGTGACCGCTGCCCACGCAGCGAGCGCTTGCCGCACCGCGCCGAGGGCCTGGTCCAAGGTCATGCCGGCGGGCAGCGCGTCCGCGTCCACGAGGTAGGGGATCGGCTCGCCGCGGTCCGGCAAGAGAAAGCGCGAAGCAAGCCCGTTCAAATCCACCAGCAAATTGGTGGCGATCGAGAGCGGCCCGGAAGCAATCGGTCCCGCGCTCGCCTGCGCCGACGGCGCCGAAGTGGCCGCCTGGTCGGTAACATCGCTGCCTGGCATCCTGCCTTGTTTGGATTTGGCGCGAAGTTCTCGGAGCAGGGATTCGCTATCAGGATCGTAGCCCGCCCGCTCGCGCCGCAATTTCAGCGCACTTGCTCCGCCCTGCGTGGCGAACAACCGGCCGTCGGCGCGCCGCGATAAGAACAGCAACCGTTCTTCTCCGACCTTGAATTGCGGATTGAAGCCGTCAATTTGGCTGATTCCATCCAGTTCGCCTCCGTGATGCACCAGCGTGACCACCGGCGGGAATTTTCCCTTGAACGTTTCGTCCACTTGCAGCGTGGCACGGCTGTAAATCAACCCGTCGGCTGGGTCCCGGTACGATTCAACGCCGGTCACCGTGCCGCGGCAAACCGCGACCGAGAGGCGCAACTGATCGTCCGTGGCAAGCGGCAGGACCATCGAAGCCAGGGCGGGCCACCCAAAACAAATTGGCAACAAGAGCGCCGAACGTCTGAACCCGGCCATAAGTTAGTTGCTGTGATTCCGGAGCAAAAGCTCGGATCGTGCCCAAACGGCACGATTTCATCGAGTGCTGGAACAGGTTCAGCATCCTGTTTTTGGGGGTAAAAAGCAAGCCTTTCCTGCGGCGCCGTTCGGTCCGCCGGCCGAGCAGGCCCCGCGCGCGAACGAACTGAACTGCCGCCGCCTGGGCGGGGTCGCTCCCTTACCGCCGCCCATCAATACTTTGGCACGCTGTGATCAATTTCGTCGGCCCAGGCGCTGATGCCCCCCTTCACGCTCTTCACATATTTGAAGCCCTGGTCCTGGAGAAATTTCACCGCCTTCATCGAGCGGATCCCGCTTTTGCAGTGGATGTAAATCGTCTGGTTGGGATCAAGTTCGGTGAAGCGTTGCGGCAAGGAGCCGAGCGGGATTTGCGGCACGCCGTTGACATGGGCGATCTGGTATTCGTCCGGCTCGCGCACGTCGAGGACGCGGATGCCGAGCTTCGGATCGTCGAGCGCGCGCTTCATTTCCCGCACCGTGACTTCGTCCGGATGGACGCCGGTGGCCGCCGGCTCGGCGGGAATGCCGCAGAATTGTTCGTAGTCGATGAGCTTGGTGATGGTCGGAGTGTCGCCGCACAAGGGGCATTGCGGATCGCGGCGCAGTTTCACCTCGCGGAACTTCATGTCGAGCGCGTTGAACAGGAGCAGCCGGCCGATGAGCGAGCTGCCTTTGCCCAGCGCGATTTTCAAAATCTCCGTCGCCTGAATGCAGCCGACGATGCCCGGCAGCACACCCAGGACTCCGCCCTCCGCGCAGCTCGGCACCATGCCCGGCGGCGGCGGCTCGGGATACAAACAGCGATAGCAAGGGCCGCCGAGGTGGGGCGCGAAAACACTGGCTTGCCCTTCGAAACGGAAGATCGAGCCGTACGCATTTGGCTTCTTGAGCAGCACGCACGCGTCGTTGGTCAGGTAACGGGTCGGGAAATTGTCGGTGCCGTCCACGACCACGTCGTAAGGAGCGAGAATCTCGAGCGCGTTCTCGCTGGTCAGCCGCGTGTTGTGGAGCACGACTTCCACGCCCGGATTGATGCGCTGGATCGTGCGCTTGGCGGATTCGGATTTGAGCCGCCCCACGTCTTCGGTCCCGTGGATGATCTGGCGTTGCAGGTTGGAAAAGTCCACCGCGTCGAAATCCACGATCCCGATCTTGCCAATGCCGGCGGCGGCCAGGTACATCGCGATCGGCGAGCCTAATCCGCCCGCCCCGATGCAGAGCACGCTGGTGGAGCAGATTTTCTTTTGGCCGGCCAGGCCGACTTCCGGCAGGATCAAGTGCCGGGAATAACGGCGGATTTCGTCGTTGGTCAATTGCATAGAATCATCAGCACTCAAAGCGTAGAACGCCGGAGGCGGAAATCAAGTCCGGTGGCAACCAGGGCGAGCCGGCCGCTCGTGGCGCGGAGGGAGCCGCCGGCGCAGCCGTTCAACGAAACGGGTGGATTTTAGCGGAAATTTGTGGTATAGGGTTCAATCAAAGTTACGGTCAACTCTCGGCGATTCAAACTATGAACTCCAAACAATCTCTTCCACTCATGCTTCTATTGGCCCTGGCGAGCGGTAGTTTGCAGGCCAACCCGCTTGGCACGGTTTTTACCTATCAGGGCAGATTGATCGATGGCGGCAGCCCCGCCAACGGCCAATATGATCTTCAGCTTGCCCTGTTCAATGTGCTTGCCGGGCCGGGGCAGGTTGGCCGGACCCTCACCAATGCGAACGTGGCCGTCTCCAATGGCTTGTTCACCACGGCATTGGATTTTGGAGCCGGGACTTTCAACGGAACGGCCTACTGGTTGGAGATCGGCGTGCGCACCAATGGCAGCGTGGCCGCCTTCACCACCCTTTCACCGCGGCAACCGCTGACTCCGGCCCCGTACGCTCTCTTCGCGGTGAACACCAGTGCTTCGGCGAACAATTCAATCAGCGGCAGTTATGCCGCGGCGAGCGGCGGCTATGCCAATGTGTCGAGCGGATTTGCCTCAACCATCGGCGGAGGACATAACAACACCGCTACCAACGAGGGCGCGACGGTCGGCGGAGGGATACTCAATAAAGCAATCGGATATGCCGCCACGGTCGCCGGCGGCAACTTGAACGTCAGCAGCAATGATTACGCCACGGTCGGAGGCGGCTTCGAAAACATCAGCACTGCGAATAGCGCGACCGTCGCCGGTGGCTATGGAAATAGCAGCACTGGGGTGCGGGCTTTCGTCGGCGGCGGCAGCGGCAACACCAGCGGCGGACAAAACTCAGTCGTCTCCGGGGGAGCGGGGAATTCAGCCACCAATGATTTAACGACCGTGGGCGGTGGCGCCGGGAACGTGGCTTGCGGTCTCTATGCCACGATCAGCGGCGGCGCCTTCAATACGAGCTGCGGCTACGCGGCCAGCGTTCCGGGCGGCTATCAGAACGCCGCTCTGGGCGATTACAGCTTCGCCGCGGGGCGGCAAGCTAAGGCGACGAATCAGGGCGCGTTCGTTTGGGCGGATTCGACAGCCGCTGACTTTAGATCGACCGGTATTAACCAGTTCCTCATTCGCGCCTCCGGCGGCGTGGGCATCGGCACCAACTCGCCCGTCAGCGCGTTAAGCGTGAACGGCACCGCGGATTTTACCGGCGCCGTGGGCATCGGGATTCTTCCTGCTTATGGGCTGGACGTGAACAAGCAGTTGGTCGTGTACGATAATGATCTTTCCTTCCGCCGGTCGGGCGCGCACCGCTGGCGGCTGACCACGCCGTCCGCCGGGTTCGAAATCTACCAAGGATATAACGACAGCGGAACGTTCGTGAACCAGGTGCGCCTCATGGTCGCGGACAGCGGCAACGTCGGGATCGGCGTCAACAATCCGGGATTGCTCCTCGATGTCGGAGGCAGGATGCGAGTGCGCGATGGCGCAGGATCCGCGGGCCTCTGGCTTAACACGGCGCACTTCGCTGGAGCTGGCGGCGTTGCCGACATCGCCTTTATCGGAGTTTTGGACGCCACGAGAATCGGCTTTTATGGGAATGATCCGCGGGGCGGCTCCGGCTGGGGTCTGACTTTTGATACGTCCGACGGAAACGTCGGCATCGGCACGGGCACGAGTTATCCTGGTTCCAAACTGCAAGTCGTCAACGCCACCTGCGACGGCAACAATTGGAACAACAGCTCGGACCGAAACCTCAAGGAAAATTTCAAGGCGGTGGACCTTCGCGAAATGCTGGCCAGGGTTGCCGCGTTGCCCATCTCGCGATGGAACTACAAGACCGATCCGAATACCCCGCACTTGGGCCCCGTGGCGCAGGATTTTCATGCCGCCTTCGACCTTGGCGCTGACGACAAACACATTGCCACGGTGGATGCCGATGGCGTCGCCCTGGCGGCCATTCAGGGCTTGAACGAAGTCGTGGCCGAGAAGGACCTCAAGATTACGCAGTTGGAGAAGCGATTGTGCACGCTAGAGAATGTGACCATGAAAGAGCAGGAGAGTCAGATCGATCAGCTAAGGCATCGGCTCAGCGCTTTGGAGAAGCTACTGGCTCAATCCTCCAACAAATAGAATGAAAGGAGAAGCTTATGGACGAAGATTATGAAGACCCGGAACGGAGCACGGGAGATTTCATTCATTATGGAATTCTTTTTTTCGGTTTCTGTTTTGGCGTGGCGGGTGTGGTCAGCGCCTCTCCGGCGGTGGCCATCATGGGATTGGTCCTGACCGCATGGGGGCTGGCCTGGTTTTACGTGCAATCAGACTGAGCGGGAGCAAGTTGGAGTTCACGGCCAGCAAGATTGAAGTCGCCAAGTAAGCGCGACGTTCAAACAGACTAAGTTGAATATCACAGTGGACCGGGATAAAATCCGGTCCTTTTTTGTTTTGGATCAAAACAACCAGGCCGAGAGCGTCCTGCTTGCGGGCGGGCAACTGGCGTGGCGCATCGGACGCGCCTTGACCGAGGGATCAGCGCCGGCAGCCTACTTCTTTTTGAAATCGTCGAGTTTCGCGATAAACGCCGCCGGTCCGCCCGCCAAATAGCCTACCTGGCGGCCGACTTCCTTGCCGCGACTGTCCAGCGCGACGAAAGTAGGAAAACCGTCGATCTTGTATTTGTCCTGGAGCGCGTCGTTGGCTTTCTTCAACTTGGCGCCGAGTTGCTTTTTGCGGGGAAAGTCCACTTCGACCAGAACGAGGTTCTTGGCGGCGTAATCGGCGAACGCGGATTGCGAGAGCACCTCTTGGTTGAATTTTATGCACCAGCCGCACCAATCCGATCCGGTAAAGTCGAGCAAAACCATTTTCTGTTCCGCCTTGGCTTTGGCCAACGCCGCGGGCAAATCCGTGAGCCATTCGGCTTCCGCGGCGCAGAGTTTTGAGAACGCACCAGCCACGAGGAGACTGATCAGCAGTTTTTTCATAATTTTTCTTCGGTTCAGTTAAGTTGGACGGGTACCGCTCCGTTCTGTTCAATCGAGATTCGCGCGGCGCGTTAAAAGCGGAATGAAAGGCCGGAGACGATGTGATGCGTCAGGGGCGTGATGCCAATCGAGCCGCCGGGGATGTTCAGATGGTCCAGGTTGGCGTACGAAAATTTGTACTCGGCAAAAAGCGACCAGTGCCGAGTCAGGTCGAAGTTCGTTCCCACAAACGCCTGGACGCCCGGGCCGTGCCACTGGTATTTCTCGTAGCCCACGCCGCCAATGATCGACTCCACATGGGGGATTACCGCGCCGACCCCGACACCGACATACGGCTGGAGGCGGCCAAGAAAGTCTTTGCCGCGTTCTCCGAGAAACGCCCGATACATCACGTCGGCAGTGAGAAAATTCAGGCCGTGAGAGAGGTTGAAAGAGTTGATGGTGTCGCCGACGCGCTCGAAAGCATCGACGGGTTTGCCGGCAAGGGTGCCGCTAACCCGAACCGTCGCTTCGGTGTTGAGATAAAGCTTGGCGTGGAAAAACTCCGCGCCGAAGCCCCAGTGCGATTGCTCGGAACTAAAGCACGCCAAACGCGCGCCATAGTAAGGCGGTGACTGAAAATCTTTCCCCTTGTAGGAAACGTTGTGGAAGGTGAGGTCCGTGCCTCCGTTCTGTTGGAGGCGCAAATCGTTGTTTTCCGTCAGCGCGACGCCTCCGAACGCCGAGACCACGATTTCAGGGCGCGCCGCCGAGCCAGTGGCGCAGCACGCGATGAGGCCAAAAAACACGGCTCCCGCGCCGCTCGCGGCGAAAACCGAAGTCGTATTCATCGTCCGAGCATCGTCATGGCCAAGCCTCGATTATCCGGCAAAGCACCAGCCGGGGGCAAGCTGAGTGTCAACGGCGCGCGGCTAGTCGTGGGGAGGCCGGAGCGGTTGAACTCGCAGCGGATTGGAGCTTTGGTCCGCTCGCTCCCTGCGGCCGATGCTGATCGGCTACTTGGCAGACCCCCTGCTTCGCACCGGTCAGACGGTAACTGTCTGGCGTGCGCACCTTCCTGGAATTATTTGCCTGGATCGCTATTTCCCTCTGGCTCTCCGGGTGCGCGCGCTTTCAACCGCGCTCTCCCCTGCCGCCACCCGCGCCCGGCGCCGTGACCGGCAATGCCTCGAAGGAGCGGCCCGAAACCAACGAAAATCAACCTGACCGGCCTCGCTTAATCTCGCTGCAAATGCCAGCGGAGGCAAGGCAAGACCTGCCTCGCGGCGATCCGGCTTATACTGAACCGCTGCTTTCGGCGGAATACGGCAAGCTTCTGCTGCAAGACACGCGTGAGGTCCTCACCGCTCCACTGCGCTGGGATACAAAGGACTGGTTGACCGTTTCATTGGCCGGCGCCTCGGTCGCGGGCCTGATGTTCGTCGATAAACCGATTCAGGATTTTCTCCGATCGCACCGCAATGGCACGACGGACAGCATTTCCGAGCACATCGCGCCGTTCGGGGCGGAGTACTCGGCGGCGATCCTGGCGGGCTTTTATTGCGGCGGGGCGCTGTTTGACGATCCGAAGGCCAGGGCCGTGGCGCAAGATGGCCTGGCGGCCAGCTTGATCGCGTCAGGGATGATTGCGCCGGCACTCAAAGTGGCCGTTGGGCGTGCCCGACCGGCGGATGACCAAGGCCCAAGAGAATGCGATCCCTTCCTCGTGCACAATTCATCATTCCCATCCGGGCATTCGACCCAGGCCTTCGCCGTGGCGTCGGTGATTGCCGCCCATTACGACGCGTTGTGGATCAAGATCACCGCTTACAGCGGCGCGTCCGCCGTGGCGTTCGCGCGGGTTGAGGGCAATCACCATTTCACGTCGGATGTCCTGGCGGGCGCCCTGATCGGAACATTTGTCGGCAACACCGTCGTCCATTACAACCAGCGAAAACGCGCGGAGCGCGCGGCCCGCAAGGTAACTTTCGCGCCGTTACTGGCTCCCGGCAGCGTCGGCCTCCAGATGTCGTACACGTTTTGAGGCGCGAAATTCGCGGCGACTGGCGGCCGGAACGGGAACGATGCAGGGCCAAAATCCAGGATACTAACTTGCCGCTTGAGAATCGACGCCACTGCGTCTATGCTTAACTGTCCGTTTGGGGCACCGGGCTTCGATGGATGGACAATAGCCCGGAGGCGACACGGAAGAGCTTTGTATGAACACGCGCTTAACGTTCTGTGGAATATTTTCAGGGATGGTGGCTGCAGCAGCCTTCACGTCGGGCGCTTACGGTGCCGATGCGGCAGCCAGTGCCGGTTCGAATGCCGGCAATGAAGCGGACACCGCGCAAACCAGCGTCTCGGCGTCGAACAGCGGAAGTCTGATTGAACGGCTGAAGGCCGCGAGCATCTCCGCGCCGCTCAGGGCAATTGTGCAGATGTTCGATTCGGGCATCAATCCGGCGGTGATCCAAGCTTACGTGGAAAGCTCCAGCATCACTTACCAGCCGAACGGGGACGAAATCATTTACCTCCACGAACACGGAATCCCCAGCTCGATCATCAGTGCCATGATCCAGCGCGGCGCCACCCTGCGGGAACAGACCGCTGCCGCCCAGGCAATTGCGGTCTCTCAATCCGACGCGCAAGCTCCGGCAAGTGCGGGCACTTCTTCCCCGCCTTCCCCGGCTCCCAATCCTGCCGAGGTAATCAGCCCCGCGTACGACTATTCCGGTTCTCCCACTTACGTTTACACCTCGCCCGGCTATTCGTACGGCGCTTACCCAAGCTACGGCTATGTGTATTCAACGCCGTATTTTTATTCGCGGCCATGCATTGCGTTCGGCGGCCAGCACCATTTTTCCCGCCCACTCTGCTACGGGCGCGGCTTCCGCCATTGTCGTTGAGCGAATGGCGGCCTGATTGAGCTTGATGCGCTAGCGAAATTCCACTCCGTGTGCGGGCGCCTTGGCGCAACTGGTCCGGTCCTCAATTCCCGGTCTTCGACCCCTCCACCCAGGTTTCCTCTCACTCTACTTCGAGTTCTTCGGCCAGTCGATGCAGCCCGCCATCGCCTGGTGATAAGCCTGCGCTCGTTTTCGCCACGAGGCGGGCGTCGTTCAGGCGGTGCGCCTGTCTAAGGAAATTGACATAACGCGCGACCGCTTCCGGACTTTTGGGCCCGAGCGCAATCGCCTGGCGAAAGGCGAAGTCGGCGGCGCGAACCATCCGTTGCTTTTCCTTGGGCGTTGTCGCGTGGTCGGCGTGCCAGGCATAGACACTGGCCTGTGAGACGCGCAGTTTCGCATAAATGTTCTGCGGGTTGTAGCTGGCGTCCGCGTTGACATACTTCACGTCCCCTTTGAAACCTTCAAAGTCGCGCTGCCCGTAAATGAGATCGGCAAACTCGCCGATCGCTTTCACGCTGGTCTCTTCCCGGAGCCAATCGCCGATCAAGGCGGCGGTCTGTTTCTGCCAGTACTTGCGGTCTTTTTCCACGATGGCGTCGGTCATTTCCTTCAGCGGCTGGCGATTGATTTTCATGATCAGACCGTGCGGCGAGAGGTAGGGGTACATCCAGTCCAGCGGAAAACTCTCCTCGATGTAAAACTCGCGGCCGGGGTTTTTGTCGAAAATGGTCTTGGCGATCAGCGCGTTAATGCTCATGACGGCCACTTGTCCGCTGACCTGGACTTTGTTGTCCTCCTCCGCAACCAGGTCGTCCTCCTCCCAAGCCAGGGAAACGTTTTCACCAGGCTTGAGCTGGCCTGCCTTCAACCGCTTCTTTGCGTCAGCCAGATATTTGTCGAAAGCCGCTTTGGAATCCGCGTCGGTGGGCATGTACAGCTTCGTTCCATACATCGCGCGCAGGTAGCCGAGGTAAGTGCCGTCCGCCAGGGCGTTCTGCGTGAGGACGAAAAACGGGTCGGCGTCGGCGTGCGATTTGCAAAAGGCGGTGATGATCCACCGGCCCGGATCGGTGCCGCCGAAATAAATGCCGCCGCGCGGGATCGAATCGACGATGTCGCGGGCGAAGGCGCCCACGAACTTCACGTCCATCTTGGCGAAAGCTTCATAAGCGCCGTAGGTTTCGTTAACTGGTTGCCACACGGGAGTGCGCACCAACGGGTCCACGAACGTGCCGTTATATTGGCCGGACCTCCGGCGGAAATCGTGATAAAGCTCCAGGACGGTGGACCAATTGCCTTTGATGCCGGCGGCGAAGTAATCCCAGGTTTGCGGATCGACGGCGAGCTTGAGCTGGTCCACCAACCGGCGGGCGTGCTGTTCCTTGGCGGCAAAGTATTTCTGCAAGCGCGGATCGAGTTTGGGTTGATCTTCTGCCGGCTCCACTGGCGCGGCGAAAACGCTCCGTCCGACCGGCGCCACCGTCAAGGTAAGGAGCAGCACCCATTGAAGCGATCGACGTGACAAGTTCATGGCGTTGGAATGAGGTTCACGCTTTGCTTCACAATGGATAGACACCGCGCGATCTGGATTTGTATATTCGCGCGCCTTTCTTGCAGAACCGCGAACGCGCCTCGTCGCTGTCGGCGATGGCGGCCGAAGCCGCTTGGTGAACGCGCCCTCCACATCCAGACCTAGCTCGAATGGGGCCGAGAAAGGACTTGCCAGACTTTTCTACGCCGCCCGATACTGGTTCTGGCGATCCGCACCGAGTTGAATCAGTCTCCGACGCGCGCATGAACAAAGTTCGTTTGGGCATCATTGGCATGGGCAACATGGGCAAGTTCCATGCGGATTACCTGTTGAACCACAAGGTTCAGCGCGGCGAGTTGATCGCCGTCTGCAGCCCTTCGCCCGCGAAGCTCGAGCCGTACCGCCCGCTGCAAATCTTCGACAGCGGCGAAAAGCTGATCGAATCCGGCGCCGTCGATGCCGTCATCATCGCCACGCCGCATTACCAGCATACTGCGCTGGGACTGGCCGCGCTGCGGCACGGGCTGCACGTGATGATCGAAAAGCCGATTTCCGCCCACAAAGCCGACGCCGAGCGCCTCATTGCCGAGCACCGCCAGCGGCCATCGCTCGTATTCGCCGCGATGTTCCAACTCCGCACCGAGTCGCGCTACCTCAAACTGCGAAAGCTGATCCAGGAGGGCGAACTGGGCGAAATCGCGCGCTTGAGCTGGATCATCACCGATTGGTATCGCACCGAGGCCTATTATTCGAGCGGTGGCTGGCGCGCGACTTGGAAAGGTGAAGGCGGCGGGGTGTTGCTCAATCAGTGCCTCCATAATCTCGACATGCTCCAATGGCTCTGCGGCCCGCCGGCACGCGTGCGCGGGTTCTGCCAGCTCGGCCGCTACCACAACGTCGAGGTTGAAGACAACGTGACTGCGTATCTCGAATACGCCAACGGCGCGACCGGCGTTTTCGTCACCTCGACCGGCGAGGCGCCCGGGACAAATCGTTTCGAAATCGCCGGCGCGCGCGGCAAGGCGGTCATCGAAAACAACCAGCTCCGATTTACGCGCAACGAGGCGTCGATGATTGAGTTCAGCCAAACGGCGAAGGTTGCCTTCGCGAAGCCGGAGGTCTGGAACGTTGAGATCCCGTTTGAAAACGCCCCCGCGCCGCACGCGACCGTGCTGCAGAATTTCGTGGATGCGATCCTGGACGGCGCGCCGCTGATCGCGCCCGGGGCCGAGGGACTCCATTCCGTCGAATTGGCCAACGCGATCCTTTATTCTTCACTGATCGATCAGACGGTGGCGTTGCCGCTCGACGGTGCGGCCTACGAAAAGAAATTGCAGCAACTCATCGCCGAGTCGAAATTCCAGAAAAAAGTGGTCGAAGTCATCGGCGAGGATTTCACCAAGTCGTTTCATCGCTGAGCTGTCGCGCCGCGAAATTCCCAACTGTTATGTATCTCTCAGGCATTGCCGACGAAGCGGGCGCGAACATCGACGATCAAATCCGGGCCACGAAGGAACTGGGCTGGAAACACCTCGAAGCGCGCACGGTCGAAGTCACCGGCTTTCCCAAGGCCAACCTCCACGACATCCCCGAGGCCGCGTTCGACATCGTGGCCGGCAAACTGCGCGAGGCCGGCCTCCAGATCAATTGCTTCGGCTCGACGATCGGCAATTGGGCCAAAAAGATTGAAGACCCGTTCGACCTCACCCTCGCGGAGGCGCGCCGAGCCATTGCGCGGATGCAGCGGCTCGGCGTCAAATTCATCCGCGTGATGAGTTACAAGGTGCGGGACGAGGAGGACCAGCTCGAGCCCGAACGCTTCCGCCGGATGCGCGAGCTGACCCGGATGTTTCTGGACGCCGGCCTCCAGCCGGTCCACGAAAACTGCATGAACTACGGCGGCATGAGCTGGCGGCACGCGCTCAAACTGCTCGACAATGTGCCCGGCCTGAAATGGGTTTTCGACACGGCCAATCCGGTGTTCAACGATGACCGCAGCCAACCCAAGCCGTGGTCAAAACAGGATCCGTGGGAATTCTATCAGCACGTTAAGCCCTTCATCCTCCACGTTCACATCAAGGACGCCAGGTGGAACCCGGCCAAAAATGACGCCGACTACACCTGGCCCGGCGAGGGCGATGGCGCCGTCCGCCCGATCATCAAAGACCTGCTCGCGAGCGGCTACGACGGCGGCTTTTCGATCGAACCGCACATGGTCGTAGTCTTCCATGATGCAAATTCGGACGCGAACGCAGACGTTATGCGGGCCAACTATGTCGAATACGGCCGGCGGCTGCAGCGATTGATAGGACAGATCAAGCAAGAGTTGAACTCCGACCGAGCGGCAAGTCATCCCGCTACCGCCGATCGCAATTAGAGCACAAGCGAACGCCTGCTTCAGGAAGCAGGCGGAGGCGCTCCGACCGGCCTCTGGCGCGCGTGCGTGTGATTGGAAGTGGGTGCGAAGCTGCCGGCTAAAGCCAGCGTTCCGGCCGCAATGGAACGCTGGCTTTAGCCGGCAGCCTCGCTCTGCGCGCCCACATTTAATCACACCGGGCGCGCGCGGAACGCGGACATTGTTTTTGCGGTCCGCCGTCCGAAAGGTATAACTGTTCCCACGGGCATGAACCTGAAGATTAAAATCTGCGGCATCACCAATCTCGGCGACGCCCAGGCGGCGGTCGAGGCGGGAGCGAACGCGCTGGGGTTTATATTCTACGAGGCAAGCCCGCGCCACGTGTCACGAGAAGTGGCAGCGCAAATCATTCGCGGGCTGCCGCCGTTCGTGGCGAAAGTGGGTGTTTTTGTAAACGCCCCGGAGCCATTCATCCGGCAAGCCATCGGCGAGTGCGGAATTGATACCCTCCAATTTCACGGGGAGGAACCGCCTGAGTTCTGCCGCCAATTCGCGCCGCTCAAACGCTACAAAGCGTTTCGGGTGCGCGATGGGGCGTCCCTCAAAGCGTTGCGGCAGTTCGATACCGACGCGTGGTTGCTTGACAGCCATGTGCCAGGGAAGCTCGGCGGCACTGGCGCGCAGTTCAATTGGGACCTGGCCGTCGAGGCGAAGCAACTCGGCCGGCCCATCATTCTGGCAGGCGGGCTGACGCCGGAAAATGTCGCCGCAGCCGTGCGCCGCGTTCAGCCGTACGCCGTGGATGTCTCTAGCGGCGTCGAGTCCGCGCCGGGAAAGAAAGATGCGCGAAAACTGCGCGACTTCATCGCCGCAGCCAGCGCGGCGGCACAATAGGGCAGGGTACTGCGTGCACCGCAGCGGCGCAGAAGGTCGTTCGTCGCACCCGCTTTGTTCACTCGACGCCAGTTCAAGAGCCAGTTATTCTTTAGAGCATGAGTGCAACAGCTGCATCAACCCTGCCCGACGCCCGCGGCCATTTCGGCCCTTACGGTGGGCGGTTTGTGCCGGAGACGCTGATGTACCCGCTGCAGCAGCTCGAAGCGGAATACTTCGCGGCGCAGGTTGACCCGGAGTTTCAGCGGGAACTGCAATATTATTTGCGGGAATTCGCCGGCCGCCCCACGCCGCTCTACCTCGCCGAGCGGCTCACGCGCGAGCTGGGTGGACCGAAAATTTATCTGAAACGCGAGGATTTGCTCCACACCGGCGCCCACAAGATCAACAACGCGCTGGGTCAAATCCTGCTCGCCAGGCGCATGCGGAAGACGCGCATCATCGCCGAAACCGGCGCGGGCCAGCACGGTGTGGCCACGGCGACGGTGGCCGCGATGTTCGGGCTTGAGTGCGTCATTTACATGGGCGAGGTCGATTGCGCCCGGCAAGCCTTGAACGTGTTCCGCATGAAAATGCTCGGCGCGGAGGTGGTGCCGGTCACGGCCGGCCAGAAAACTCTGAAAGAGGCGATCAACGAAGCGATGCGGGATTGGGTGACCAACGTGCGGAACACCCACTACATTCTCGGCACTGCTTACGGGGCGCATCCGTACCCGATGATGGTGCGGAACTTTCAGCGCGTCATCGGCGACGAGACGCGCCGCCAGATCCTGGAGAAGGAGGAACGGTTGCCGGATCTGCTCATCGCCTGCGTCGGCGGCGGATCGAATGCGATTGGTTTGTTCTATCCATTTCTCGAGGATGCCGCGGTCAAAATGCTCGGCGTCGAGGCCGGCGGCGAGGGCCTCCAGCCCGAAAAGCACGCGGCCCGTTTCCAAGGCGGCTCGCTGGGCGTCCTGCAAGGAACGCGATCCTATGTGTTGCAGGACGAACACGGGCAGATCCAACTCACGCACAGCGTGTCGGCCGGACTGGATTACGCCGCGGTTGGACCGGAGCACGCCTGGTTGCGCGATCAGCAGCGCGTCGAATACAGCTACGCCACCGATGCGCAGGCCCTCGCCGCCTTCATGAAACTAGCGCGCCTGGAGGGCATCATCCCGGCCCTGGAATCGGCCCACGCCCTGGCCGCCGTCATTGAGCGCGCCCCGAAGATGTCCAGCGGCCAATTAGTGATCGTCAACCTTTCTGGGCGCGGCGACAAGGATGTGGCGCAAGTAGCAAACCTGGTGAGCTTGTGATTCGTCCCGGCCCGCGGCCGGTACAACAAGCCGGTTAAGCGCCGTTCATCCGCGCTCCACTTTTCCGTCGCCACTGGACGGCAAATCCCCTAAACCTTGCCGCAGCTATGACCGACCGCTCTGTCCCGAAGTTATCGAAATGGCCGTTTTATGCCGGCGATCTGCTCCTGCTCGCGCTGGCCGTCTGGATCATTCGCCGCAGCCCAAACCCCTTTGCTCCTTGGCCGCTCTTTTTTCTGGTGGCGAGCGGCGCCATCGGCGCATGGTTCTGCGTCCAGCCATTTCTGGTGGAGTACCGCGCGGAGCTGGCCTTTGCCGAAGCCGACGTCCTCACCACCGCCGTCGATCAAATCAAGAACCTCCAGACCTTGAGCAACCAGATCAGTTTCGCGACGGCGCAATGGCAATTGGTCCAGGAACAATCCGCCAAGACCCTTATCTCCGCCAAGGAAATGGCCGAACAAATGACGGTCGAGGCAAAGTCCTTTGGCGAGTTCATGAAAAGGGCCAACGATCTCGAAAAGACCCACTTGCGCCTCGAGGCGGACAAGCTGCGCCGCGGCGAGGGCGAGTGGCTGCAGATTGTCATCCGCTTGCTCGATCATGTCTATGCGCTCTACCAAGCCGGCGTGCGTTCCGGCCAGCCGGCCCTGCGCGAACAACTGCTGAACTTCCAAAATGCCTGCCGCGAAATCGTCCGCCGCCTGGGCATCGTGGCGTTCGAGGCGGAGGCCGACGCGCCGTTCAACGAGAAAGCCCACCAGCTCATGGACTCCGAGGCCCGGCCACCGGCGGGGGCGCGCGTCGCCGAAATGCTGGCCGTCGGTTACACCTTCCAGGGCCAACTCCTCCGCGGCGCGGTCGTGACCGTGAAACTCCCGGCCGAATTAGCGCCGGAGCCGGACACGCCGGTCTCCTTGAACGATCCGAACTGAGCGGGGGGCGGACACCATCCTCCGCTCAATCGCGAGCGGCGACTGGTCCCTGAAACCGGTGAGAGTGGTCGAGAAACGTTTCCGCTCGCACCGGTCTGGAATTTTCTTTTTCGCGAAAAAGCGCCACTTTCCATGCCGGTTCCTATGCGGCGCGCCTCCTCGGCAGGGCCTGAAAAAAAGTGATATTTTGTGCTTGCATTGGCTCCCGCTTTTGTGTAGGCGGTAGGTTGCATCCGAAGGAGTAGGCTCGGTTTCCCGTATGCGCTTTGTGGAATCATTGAGGTGTTGCTGGCAGATTACGTTGGTTGCGGCTTTGCTCAAGACGCAAACCGAGCCGGCGTTTGCCCAGCCTCAGGCCAGCCCGCCGGCCTCCTCGAACATTCTCATCCTCGAAATCGAACAGACGGTGGAGGTCCAGCGGGCCGGCGCCGCCGTCTGGGACCCCGCCACGAAGAACCAAAGTCTGAATGTGGGGGACCGCGTGCGCACCCGCGAATGGAGCCGGGCAACCCTCCGATTGTCCGACCTGAGCCAAGTGCGGATGGCCGAACTGAGCGAGATCCAAATTCAGCCGCCGCCGGGACCTAAAGCCCACCCCAGCTTCAACTTCTTCAACGGCGTCCTCTACTTTTTCCACCGCGACAAGCCGGCTGACGTTCGCGTCAATACCCCAACCGCCTCGGCCGCCATTCGTGGGACGGAGTTCAACCTGGAGGTCGATCCGAATGGCCGGACGATCCTGACCATGATCGAGGGCGTGGTGGAATTGAGCAATGCGCAAGGGCAAATCACCCTCAACAGCGGCGAACAGGGCATTGTCGAACCGGGCCAGCGGCCCACCAAAACGGCGGTCATTGACACGATCAATGTCATCCAATGGTGCCTCTATTACCCTGCCGTTTTGGATCCCGATGAACTCGGATTGAGCGCGGACGAAAAACGGATCTTGAACGATTCGCTCTCGGCCTATCGCACCGGCGATTTGCTCGACGCCCTGGCCAAATACCCGCCGGGCCGCCAACCTGCTTCGGAGGGAGAGACTGTTTATCTCGCCGCGCTGCTCCTTACGGTGGGCCAGGTGGCAAAGACTGAATCGCTGCTTGCCTCTCTTCCGCCCGCTGCCGGAAGGCGCGAGACCTTCGCCTCGATCTCGGCGGGCGCGCTCCGCCAACTGATCGCCGCCGTCAAAGTCCAGCCATGGCCCCGCGTCCGGCTGCCGGAGTTGGCCACGGAATGGCTGGCCGAATCGTATTACCAGCAGTCCGGCGCCGCTCTGGACGAAGCGCTGGCGGCGGCGCGGAGGGCGGCGGACAAGTCGCCCAAGTTCGGCTTCGCCTGGGAGCGGGTCGCGGAGCTGGAATTCAGCTTTGGCCGCATACCGGAAGCGCTCGCAGCGTTGGAGAAAAGCCTGGCGCTTTCCCCGCGCAATGCCCAGGCGCTCGCCTTGAAAGGATTCTTGCTCGGCGCCCAAAACAGAATCTCGCAGGCCATCGCTTATTTTGACCGCGCCATCGCCATCGACGGCGCGCTCGGCAACGCCTGGCTCGGCCGCGGCCTGTGCCAGATTCGCCGGGGCCACTCCCAGGCCGGACGCGAGGATTTGCAAATGGCCGCCGTGCAGGAACCGAACCGGGCACTGCTCCGGAGTTATCTGGGCAAAGCCTACGCCAACGCCGGCGACCGCGAACGGGCCGCCAAGGAGCTGCAACTGGCCAAGACCTTCGATCCCAAGGACCCGACGGCCTGGTTGTACTCGGCATTGTTGAACCAACAAGACAACCGCATCAACGAAGCCGTGCGCGACCTGGAGGAGTCGGAGGAATTGAACGAGAACCGCCGCGTCTATCGCTCTCGCCTCCTGCTCGACCAGGACCGCGCCGTCCGCGGAGCCAACTTGGCCAACATTTACCAGGACGCCGGTATGGCCGACGTGAGCGTGCGCGAGGCTGCGCGAGCCGTGAACGAAGATTATGGGAGTTATTCGGCCCACCTCTTTTTGGCGAGTAGCTACAACCAACTCCGCGATCCAAACCAAATCAATCTGCGCTATGAAACACCCACACTGACTGAATACTTGCTGGCAAACCTGCTGGCACCGGTTGGGGCAGGCACGCTCTCCCCGGCCATTTCTCAACAGGAATATTCGAAGCTCTTCGAGCGCGATCGGTTCGGCGTTGTCTCCAGCACCGAGTATTTGAGCCGCGGCGCCTGGATCCAATCCGGCGCGCAATATGGGATCTTTGGTAATAGCAGCTATTCTTTGGACGCAATCTACCGCACCGATCCAGGGCAGCGCCCGAACAATGACTTTGAGCAACGGCAACTCTCGCTTGAGGTCAAACAACAACTCACCCCGCAAGATAGCGTTTACTTCCAAGCCCTGCACTACGAGGCTGAGGCTGGGGACTTGGTCCAATATTTTGATCGGGCCAATGCGGACACCGGTCTCCGCACCAAGGAACAGCAGGAGCCGCTACTGGCCTTAGGTTATCACCACGAGTGGAGCCCCGGGATCCACACTTTATTCCTAGCCGGTCGCTTGGTCGATACTTACTCAGTCAAGGACTCGGACGAACCAGTCGTGATCGCGTTTGCATTCGGCGGCGCGACCGGCAGCGAGATAAACGCCGTCAGGCTGACCAGCGGCATCCAGGACGCGAGCGTAGCGCAGGAGATTTACTCGACCGAACTGCAACAAATCTGGCAGCAACCAAACCACGATACCATTGTTGGCGGCCGCTTCCAATGGGGCGATTTTCACAACCGAAACCTGCAAACGCACCTAGCCTTCTACGCTGGTCTCTTTGAAGACCTCAACACCGCTGCTTCGCAAGATACTAGGACCGATTTCCAGCGCATTAGCTTTTACGGCTATCATCGGTGGCAGATTGCCGAGTCACTGCAATTCATCGGTGGAGTGAGCTACGACCGGCTCGCGTTCCCGGAGAATTTTCGCGCCGCTCCCTTCTCGGACAAACAGGAATCCATCGACCAGGTTTCCCCCAAGGCCGGGCTGATTTGGAGACTGGAGCCGGATACAGCACTCCGTTTTGCGTACACCCGCTCGCTGGCCGGAGCGAGTCTCGATCAGAGCTCTCGATTAGAACCGACCGAGGTAGCCGGTTTCAACCAGGCCTATCGGAGCATCATCCCAGAGTCGGTTACCGGCGCCAATGCGGGAGCCAGATTCGAGACATATGAGATCTCGCTCGAACAAAAGTTCAACAACGGAACTTATCTCGGTCTGGCTGGAGAGCTGTTAAACTCTCAGGTAGACCGCACTCTCGGCAGCTTTCGAGACGACGCCTCCATGGATTTCGCTTTTATAGCAGGGTTGCGGGAGCGCCTGGATTTTCGTGAGCGCTCCCTCGTTTTTACTGCCGACCAATTGCTCGCAAAAGAGTGGTCGCTTGGCGCGCGCTACCGTTTAACTCAGGCCAGGCTGGCGGACAACTTCGTGGATGTCCCGGACCTGCCCACGGCGAACGTCGATCCGCCGTTCCGAGCCAGGCAACATTTGGAGAGCGTCCTGCATCAACTAAACCTGCATGCCATCTACAATCATCCTTGCGGCATGTTCGGGGTCGTTCAGGCCGCTTGGTATTTGCAAAGCAACAGCGGTTACGAACCTGATCGTCATGGCGAAGCTTTCTGGCAGGTCAATGTTTTTGCCGGATATCGCTTCCCAAGGCGCAAAGCTGAACTCGCGGTCGGGTTGCTTAACGTCACGGACCAGGATTATCGGCTGAATCCGCTGACGCTCTACAACGACCTTCCCCGCAAGCGAACTTTGGTGACGCGCCTTCAGTTCAACTTTTAGCGCTTGGCAACCCACTCAAGCGAGCCTGCGTCCCCTGCGGAGTTGGGGCGAGAAACTCTCGCGGCAGGCCGGACTGAGAGATGCTCATTACCAGTGATAGCCTAAGGTCAGTATCGTGCCATTGGGCGGACAGGTGGGGCACGAAACATAGGTCGTGAACTCGAACTGCTGTCCAGCGGAGGCAGGAAAAGTTACGGTGCCAGTTCCACACCACCGGAACCCGTCTGTCCTTCGAACGGCTTCGACCCAAGCAGTACAGCCGGTGCCGAGTTGACTCGCGTCCGTGATCGTCCCAGACATCGTACTAGTCGGGGCAGTGAACCAAATACTGCCGGAGCTAGTTTTGATTCTCGCTGAGCCGCAGTACGCGCCAGGACAGCTGTTTGTCGCACCACCAATTCCTTGCACAAAAGATCCCGATGCAGACGTCATTATACTCGTAGCATTCAGGAACGGGCTCGGTCCAGTCGGGGCAACTTGTATGGTCGAGGTAACGCAGCCGATGAACCCGGCCACCAGTGCTGTTACTGCTGCACAACCGATTATTATTTTGATTCGTTTCGTCATGCTTTTCTCTTCTGTGTTGTTTGTCGTTTTTTTGTTGTTGCTCCCTTGGCCGGCAGACAACCGAAAAACGACCGGTGCGCACGCGGTCACGAGGGCTTAATTGGTTGGCGTTTAGCATCTCAAAGTTTGCTTGTAAAGAGAAAAAGTAAAACTAAAATAGGCTACGAAAAATGCCTGGTGAACGCTTTATCCAGGAGTTCGAGTCGGTTGGTTTGAGGAAACGGTGAAATTCAAGGCCAGATTGACGGACCAATGGCGCAGCCGGCTGGCCGGGGCGCTGCTGGTGGTGTTGTGCGGTCTGTGGCTGCGCTATTTCACGGTCGGCCAGGGGCTGGAGCACCGAAGTTATGACCTGGCCCTGGTCCTGGCGCCCACCGTTCCGGTGGATGAAGTCGAGATCGTCTCGATGGATGAAAGCTCGCAGTTGGCTTTGGGTCAGCGCTGGCCACTTTGGGACCGCTCGTTGCACGCGCAACTGCTGGACAAACTGCGGCAAGACCAATGCCCGCTGGTCGTGTTCGATATTTTGATGGCCGACACGAGTCAGTCGCCGGCGGCGGATGCGGAACTGGCAAGGGCGATCAAAGCCCATGGCAAGGTGGTGCTGGCGGCGGTGCTCGAACTTACGCCGACTCCCGGTGGCATCCCGGACTCCATGATCCGAGCACCGCTGCCTGAATTTCGCCACGCGGGCGCCCAGTGGGGGCTTACGGATGTGAATCCGGACACGGACACGTTCGTCCGCAAGCATTATCGCGGCGCGGAATCGGACCCCAGCATCGCCTGGAAGGCGGCGGAGCTGGTCAACGCGCCAGTGACCGCCAAGCCACGAAACCGGCTCGCCGAGCGATGGCTGCGTTATTACGGACCCCGAGGAACGATTCCAAGTTTGGGCTATCACCTGGCCCTGGATAAGACGAACAATTATTTTAAGGACAAAATCGTTTTCGTCGGCGGCAAGCCGCGCACGCTGGCGCTGGGAGAACCCAGCGATTTGTACCCCACTCCCTTCACGCGCCGGGACGGCCAAAAGACTCCCGGCGTCGAAATCAACGCCACGACGTTTCTGAATCTGGTGCGCGGGGACTGGCTGAGCCGCTTGTCGCCGTGGAAGGAATTCTGGCTGTTGTTGGGTTGCGGAGTGGCTTTTGGATTCGGACTGAATCTGGTTCGCCCCCTGCTGGGCGCCTTGATTGGGCTGACGAGCGGTTTGGTGATCGCCACGCTGGCGGCGTGGCTGGTGTGGCAGTGGCATGTTTGGTTCTCGTGGCTGGTGCTGGCGGGCGCGCAAATTCCGTGCGCCTGGGCCTGGTCGGTGGTGGCGTATGCCAAGGGATTGTCACGCGACAAGGAGGAGCTGAAAGAA
>Ga0137380_10000573_pt1 | contig 27143 bp, 24 predicted proteins | sample SagtaG_17_FD_104809 | JGI IMG/M metagenome (GOLD analysis project Ga0137380, IMG submission 104809) | Vadose zone soil microbial communities from Sagehorn Ranch, Mendocino, California, USA - Sage2_L_100_16 metaG | ecosystem: Environmental > Terrestrial > Soil > Vadose zone | place: USA...
ACGACCAGCCCTGGTACGGCGAAAAGACCGAGCCGGCCTTCGAGGACATGCTCGTCAAGCTCCGCCGCACCCTCATCGCGGCCCGATTTTCCGCTGCCGTCCCAGGCCAGCCCGCCGACCACGAAATCCGCGCCGTCACCGCAGCCTGGGCCGCAGCAGCGGCCTAATCCCCAAGACCTGCGAAAGTCGAGATTCCTCATCGGTGCCGAAGAACTGGGCGACGTGGCTGGTCATGACCGCGACGTCGAACGCGGCGTCCGGCAGCACCGACGAGGTGCCCTCGATCCAGGTCACCTCGTCGGCGCCGGGCTTGGCGCGGGCCGCGTCCAGCGACGCGCGGGCCGGGTCGACCCCGGTGACCGCGTGGCCGGCGGCGGCCATGGCCAGCGCCAGCCGCCCGGTTCCGCAGCCGAGGTCGAGCACCCGCGCGGCGGGCGTCTCACCGGCCACGCAGAGGAAAAAGTCGTCGTCGCGGACCATCCGAACGCCGCGTCGTAGACCATCACGAGGGCTGGGTGGTTGAACTCCGCGTGCCGCATGAGACCCGGACGCTAGCAACTGGCCATGCCGGGGGCGAGTCAATTTGCCGCGTCGGCGTCGGGGCCGGCCTGGGCGTCGGGGTCGGGGCCGACGCCGGCCTCGGCCTCGGCCAGCCTCCTCGCGAGATACCGGCGCTCGGCGTCGTTGACCGCGAGGTCTAGTGCCTGCCGGTAGCTCTGCGCCGCCTCGGCGGGTCGGCCGAGCCTTCTGAGTAGGTCCGCCCGGGTGGCGGGAAGCAGGTAGTAGCCTTCTAGGCCGCCGGCGGCGGCCAGCGCGTCCACCAGTGCCAGCCCGGCCGCCGGGCCGTCGGCCATCCCGACCGCGACGGCCCGGTTCAGTTCGACAACCGCCGACGGCACCAGCTGCCCGAGCAGCCCGTACAGGCTGGCGATGAGCGTCCAGTCCGTGTCGGCGGCGGCCGGTGCCGTGGCGTGGCACTGCGCGATCGCCGCCTGCAGCAGGTAAGGCCCGCGCCGCTCGCGCTGCTCGCGCCCGGCAGCCGCGTCGAGCAGGGTCGCGGCCTCGGCGATCTCCTGCCGATCCCAGAGCGAGCGATCCTGGTCTTCGAGCGTGACCACGTCGCCTGCCGCGTTCACCCGGCTGGCGCGCCTGGCGTGGTGGAACAGCATCAGCGCGAGCAGCGCCTTGGCCTCGGGCTCGTCCGGCATCAGCCTAGCCAGCGCGCGGGCCAGCCGGATGGCCTCGGCGCACAGGTCGTGCCTGACCAGCCTGCTGCCCGCGGTCGCCGTGTAGCCCTCGTTGAACAGCAGGTACAGGACCGCCAGCACGCCGTTGGTCCGCTCGGGGAGCAGGTGCGCGGGCGGGACGCGGTACGGTATGCCCGCGTTGCGGATCTTCTGCTTGGCCCTGACCAGCCGCTTGGCCATGGTCGGCTCGGCGGTCAGGAAGGCGCGCGCGATCTCGGCGGTGCTCAGCCCGGCGAGGGTTCGCAGCGTCAGCGCGACCCTGGCCTCAAGCGGCAGCGCCGGGTGACAGCAGGTGAAGATCAGCCGGAGCCGGTCATCGGGGATGTCCTCGGCGTCCACGTCGCCTCCCGGAGGGTTCTCGGCCGGCGACAGCACAGCCGCCTGCTGGAGCTTGACTGCCTCCGACGCGTGGCGGCGCAACCGGTCAAGTGCCCGGTTGCGTGCCACCGTGGTCAGCCAGGCGCCAGGGCGCCGCGGGATGCCGTCGCGCGGCCAGACCCTGAGAGCCTGCGCGAAGGCGTCCTGCGCGCACTCCTCGGCGAGGTCCCAGTCGCCGGTCATGCCGATCAGCGTCGCGACGATCCTGCCCCACTCAGCGCGGAACGCCTCGTCGACGGCCTCGCGCACGCCGGCCATTTCGTCCTCGGTCACCTGGGCCTTCCCGGCTACATGAAGGGCCGGACCTGGAGCGCGCCGAACCTGGCCACCGGGTGCTTGGACGCCACCTCGATCGCCTGGTCGAGGTCGGCGCACTCGATCAGGTCGAAGCCCGCGATCTGCTCCTTCGTCTCGGCAAACGGCCCGTCCCCGAGCAGCACCTCGGCATCGCGCACGCGGACCGTCGTAGCGTCGCTGAGCGGGGCAAGCTGGCTCCCGAGCAGCCGGATGCCCTTGCTGTCCATCTCCGAGACCCAGGCCTCGGTGGCCGCGGGCATTTCGGCCCGCTCGGCTGGGCTCAGCTCGACCGACTCGTCCACGCAGACCAGCATCAGGTACTTCATGGTCTCCTCCGTACTCTCATCGTCTCGCGCCAGCCAGCCCGGCGGCCGGGAGAGCGCGTTGTCTTCTCGTAACGACGACGATCGGGACCGCGCGCGATGGACACCCGGCAGTCAGCAGGACCCGGCCGCAGCGCGGTCACGAGGCGGGGGCCGGCGTGGCGGGCTCGGCATGGGCCGGCGCAGTTCCCGCCCGCGGCGATGAACAGGTTGGTGCTGCCGACCCGGCCGAGCATGGCGGGCGGCGTCGGCGCTGCCGCAGCGAACTGCTCACGATGGTCCACAGCGTGCCGTGCACACCGAACGCGAACAGCGCGAAGCCGACCAGGTATGCGCTGCGCGAGGTGGCCAGGGTCAGGTGCAGCCCGGCCTCGACGAGCAGGCCGACCCGCACCGTCCAGGTGGTCGATACCCAGGCGATCAGCCGGTCGCCGATCACCGACCCGAGTATCCCGCCGGCCGCCAGGCAGCTGAACAGCAGTCCGTAGCCGACCGAGCCGAGCCCCAGCCGCTGCCTGGCGACCAGGACGAGCACCGCCATGGCACCGGTGAGAGTGACGTTCAGCAGCCCGATCAGGACCGCCATCGTGCGCAGCAGCCGCTGCCTGACCAGCCAGCCGAAGCCTTCCGCGAGGTCGGACCAGATCGAGCCTGGGCGAGCAGGGCCAGACCGCCCGGCCGGGCCTGAGGCGACCGGCGCGCCTGAGGCGACCGGTACGCCGGCGCCCGGCGCGCCGGCGGCGACATGTCGATGACGAACTTCGAGTCGGCCCTGCTCTCCGGGGCACGCACCGACCCGCAGCCCAAGCAGTACGCCTTCCACGCGCCGCCCGCCGCGCTCACGGCCTTCAAGTACGCGCACGTGACCCTGGTCACCGAGGCCAACAACTACGGCGAGGACTGCGGCCGTCCCGGGCTCGCCCAGACCCTGGCTATCGCCAAGGCGGCGCACTATCCGGTCATCGGGATCGGCGCCAACGCCGCGCAGGCGTTCACGCCGTACCGGAAGACGATCAACGGTCAGCGCATTGCCATTCGCGGCCACCGAGGTCATCGACTCGAACCTGATGACCTCGTGGACGGCGACCGCCACCCAGGCCGGGCTGGCCTCGGCGTACCAGGAAGGTGAGCTCGCCGCGGCGGTGCAGGCCGCCAGGAAGGACAGCGACACCGTCATCGTGTGTTCCTGCACTGGGGCTCGGAGACCAAGCAGTGCCCTAACCCGTTCCAGGTACCGCTGGCCGAGGCGCTGGTCAAGGCCGGAGCCGACGTCGTCGTCGGCAGCCACGCGCACGTGCAGCTCGGGGCGGGATACCTGGGGTCGGCGCTGGTCGACTACGGCCTGGGCAACCTGGCGTTCTACGACACGGCGCCGCCGGAGACCTGCAGCGGCGCCATCCGCGTCACGGTCACCGGCCGTCATATCGACAGCTTCAGCTGGCGGCCGGCCGAGATCTCGAACGGCCTGCCGGTCCTGCTGACCGGATCCTCGGCCACCGCCGCGGTGCAGCGGTGGAGCGGGCTGCGCGGCTGCACGCACCTGTCGGCAGCGGCCGCGGCCAGCACCGCGACCACGCGGAGCGAGACCCAGCCGTTCGCCGGGCCCACCATTTCGCCGCTCGCGGGCTAGGGCTGCGCCCCCATAGAGGCCCGCCACGACAGCCAGCCCGGCGGCTGTCGTTCACTGCCCGCGACGTCCTGACGCGGCGGCTGGCGCCGACCCGTCCGGGCATGCAACAGTAACGATCGTCACCAGTGCTTCGAGCCCGGCGTAATCGCCTGGATTGGTGGTGAAGAGCGGCAGGTCCTCGGCGAGGGCGGTAGCTGCGATCATCAAGTCAGCGATCCTGCGCCTGGGCTTGCGCCCGATGGCCACTACTGCCGCGGTCATGCGCCCATAGGCTCGCGCGGCCCCGACGTCGAAGGGAATCGGGTCAAACTCGTTCTCCGCGCGCTGAAGTACGTCGAGTCGCCGGGCTCGCTCCGCGTGTTCGTCATAGTCGGTTTGCTGATCGTTGCGCCTGACCTGGTGCGGTCCGGCTGACAACTCGGCGAGCGTGACGGCGCTCATGGCCATCTCTTCCGGAAGTTCGTCGGGGTTGATCAACCTCCGCAGGATCATGATGTTGGTGTCGAGCAGCCCTCGCCGATGGTCACTACCGGCCATGTCGGCTGTCGATGTCCTGGTCGAGCGCAGCTTCCTGGTCCGCGCGGAACGGATCGATGTGGAGCCCGGGACTGGTCCGTGACATGGCAGCGAACTCCTGCCTCGGGACGAACCTGCGAGATGTAGCACCGCGTGCTCCTGAGTGCCACTACCCAGGGAGATCCTCGCAGCGCTGGTTCACCGCTGGTGTGATCCGCTGGCCCCGGGCGCTCAATAGACTCGCTCCTCATGAGCACCGTGCAGCCGCAGCCCCCCGAAGCCACAGAAGCCCCAGAAGCCCCAGAAGCCAAGCGGATCCCGATCGAGCGCACGCACCACGGCGACACGTTCATCGACGAGTACGCCTGGCTGGCCGACAAGCAGAGCCAGGACACCATCGCCTTCCTCCAGGCCCAGAACGCCTACACCGAGGCGATGACGGCCGGGCAGGCTGGCCTGCGCGATGCCATCTTCGCCGAGATCAAGGCCCGGACCAAGGAGACCGACCTGTCGGTGCCGAGCCGCAAGCGCGGCTGGTGGTACTACTCGCGCACCGTAGAAGGCCAGCAGTACACCGTGCACTGCCGGCGCGCCGTGCGCGGCGACGACGAACGGCCGCCGATGACGGAGGACGGCTCGCCGCTGGACGGCGAGGAGATCCTGCTCGACGGCAACGAGCTCGCGGGCGACAAGCCGTACTTCTCGCTCGGCGCGGTCAGCGTCAGCCCGGACGGCACCAAGCTGGCGTACTCGACCGACTACGCGGGCGACGAGCGGTACACGATGCGGTTCAAGGACCTGGTCACCGGGGAGATCGCCGCCGACGAGATCCCCGACACCTACTACGGGGCGGCCTGGTCGAAAGACGGGTCCGCCCTGTTCTACGTCACGGTCGACGACGCCTGGCGGCCGTACCGGATCTGGCGGCACCTGATCGGAACCCCGGTCGCCGGGGATCAGCTGGTCTTCGAGGAGGCCGACGAGCGGTTCTTCGCCTGGGTCTGGCTCACCCGCAGCGAGCGTTACCTGGTGATCTCCACCTCGTCCAAGCTGACCAGCGAAGACTGGCTGCTGGACGCCGACGATCCGACGGGGGAGTTCCGGGTCGTCGTGCCGCGCAGGCAGGGCGTCGAGTACAGCGTCGACCACCAGGTCACCGCCGACGGCACGGACCGGCTGCTGATCCTGCACAACGACGGCGCCGAGAACTTCGAGATCGCCACGGCGCCGCTCGCCGACCCGGCGGCCTGGACGCCGCTCGTGCCGCATCGCGCCGACACCCGGCTGCTCGACGTCGGAGCCTTCCGCGACCACCTGCTCGTGCACCTCCGCAGGGACGGCCTGACCGGCCTGCGGATCCTGCGCGCCGACGGCAGCGAGCACGAGGTCGCATTCGGCGAGGAGGTCTACACGGTGACCCCGGGCGCCAACCCCGAGTACGACGCGCGGCAGTTCCGGCTCGGCTTCGTCTCGCTGGTGACGCCGGACTCCGTCTACGACTGCGACACGGTCAGCGGCGAGCTGACCCTGCTCAGGCAGCGGCCGGTGCTCGAACTGCCTGGCAAGGGTGAATACCGCGCCGCGGACTACGAACAGCACAGAGAATGGGCGACCGCGCCGGACGGGACCCGTATCCCGATCTCGATCGTCTGCAGGAAGGGAACACCCAAAGACGGCTCGTCCCCATTCCTGCTGTACGGGTACGGAAGCTACGAGATCTCGACAGACCCTTCTTTCTCCATTCCCCGGCTTTCTTTGCTCGACCGCGGCTTCGGCTTCGCGATCGCGCATATCCGCGGTGGCGGCGAGATGGGCCGCCACTGGTACGACGAAGGGAAAATTCTCAATAAGATTAACAGTTTCACGGATTTCGTCGCGTGCGGCAGGCACCTCTCGGCGGCCGGCTGGACCAGCCCGGCCCGGCTCGTGGCCCGTGGCGGCTCGGCCGGCGGCCTGCTCGTCGGCGCCGCGGTGAACCTGGCTCCCGACGCCTTCGGCGGGGTGGCGGCTCAGGTGCCGTTCGTCGACGCGCTTACCTCCATACTCGACCCGTCACTGCCGCTCACCGTGACCGAGTGGGAGGAGTGGGGCGACCCGCTGCACGACCCGGGCGTCTACGCCTACATGAAGTCCTACAGCCCGTACGAGAACGTGGCGGCCGGCCGTCGGTATCCGCCGATCCTGGCGATCACGAGCCTCAACGACACCCGGGTGCTGTACACCGAGCCGGCGAAGTGGATCGCCAGGCTGCAGGCGACCGCGTCGGGCGGCCCGTTCCTGCTGAAGACGGAGATGGTCGCCGGTCACGGCGGCCGCAGCGGGCGGTACGACGCGTGGCACGAGGAGGCGATGGCGCTCGCCTGGATCATCACGACGGCGACGGCTAACGCGGCGGCGACGGCTAACGCGGCGGCGACGGCGGCCGCGGCCTCGCCGGCCGGTGCCGGCTCGGCCGACTGAGCCAGCCGCCCGGTATTCCCGGTCTGCGGCACCGGGCCTGTGGCACCTGCGACAACTGTGACGGCGGCGCGCGGCCTGGCCCGCTGTCACAGCGATGTCACAGGGGCAGGTCAACACTGCGTCGTGCCAGGGCCCCGATGGCGTGCCTGCCCGCTCGTCCGCGAACCCGGCAGGAAGGCAGGTGCCGATGCGCTCGACCGGCGACTGCCCTGTGGCCCGCTCAACACGGCCCAAGGGCCGCGTAGCGCCCTATTTGTGCGGATCAGGTGGATCAGTCCAGTCACGCCCGTCAAGCCCGTCAAGTCCGTCAAGCCCAATTATTGGTGGAATCGCCCTGGGCGGTTTACGCCGTGCCGGGCATTCTCGGCACGTCATCGGCGCGTCGGAGGCCGCAAAGACCGCTGAGGCAGGGCGTATTGCCGCAGAATGGTGCCCGACACGAGCAATGGTGCGCCGCGATTTTTTGCCGGGTGGTGGGCGCAGGAGAGCGGGCGGAGGTGTGATGGCTACGGGCAACCGGGTGGTGCCCGAAGCCCCGGTGACGGCGGAGCACACAGGTGCCGGGCGGCCGGCAGCAGCCGAGCAGGCGAACTTGGTCGCTCAGGGATACGCCGGGTCGGCCATGGCTGCGCCCGCGCCGTCGGCTGGGTATTCGCCCGTGCCGGGAGGATCGCCCACCGGCCGGGTGCAGCCCAGGCCGTGGCGCGGTGCGGGCGGCCGGTGGCTGGTCTGGGTCTTCCGTGCCGTGCTCTGGGCAGTTCTGCTGCTGATCGGCTACCGGGGCGTCGCCGCGATCGTAACCGGCTACCCGGGCGCTGGCGGGGTCGCGTCCGCGACGAGCGGCCGCGGGCAGGCGTTCCCCGCCGCGCTCGCGAAGGCGTACGCACTCGAGTTCGGGCAGGCTTACCTCAACTTCAGCCCGGCCGGGGCGGAGCAGCGGGCCACCAGCCTGGCCGCCTTCCTGCCGCCAGGAACCGACCCCGAGCTCGGCTGGAACGGCGTGGGAACGCAGACGCTGCAGTCCGAGCAGGTGGCTGGCGTCCGCGTGCTGAGCCCGCACCGGGCGATTGTCACGCTGCTCGCCCGGGTCAGCGGGCACCTGGTCGAGATCGGCGTCCCGATCTTCGCGGCCGGGGGCGGCCTGGTCGTGTCGGGGCATCCCGCGCTGCTCCCGCCGCCGTCTCAGGTAGTTCCCCAGGCGTCGGCCAGCCCGCCGGAGGATCTGGCGGCCAAGCAGGCGCTGCTCGTGATGCTTCCGGGGTTCTTCCGCGCCTACGCCAGCGGCGACGCCCTGCAGCTCGGCAGGTTCACGGTCGCGGGCGATCCGCTCACCGGCCTGGGCGACGTGGTGACGTTCGGCGGGATCAGCCACCTCAGCGTGCCGACTGCGGCTGGCCGGGCCAGGCAGGTCACCGTCGCGGTCGTATGGCGGATCGGCAGCACGTCGGCGGCGGCGGCGGCGAAGGCCCCTGCGGTCCACGCCGCGATCCCCATGACCTATGCCCTCACGGTCGTCAGGCACGGCGGAACCTGGCGCGTCCGGTCGATCGGGCCGGCGGCCGTGCAGCCCTGGCCGTCGTCATGAGAGCGCCGATCCCGGCGCCGAGCCCTCGCAAGCCGCGCTCATCACACCCGGAGTAATGATGTCACCGCACACCCTCGCTACGGCAGCCCCGGTCGCGCTCAGCAGCACGGGGCTCGTGACATACCTGCAGACCCTTTTCGGGCCACTGTTCCTGGGGATCGTCGGGATTGTCGCGATCTTCTTTCTCTTCACTCGCGAGATCATCCGGTTCGTGCAATTCTTTGTGCTCGCGGTCGCTATCGCGGTCATCTTCTATGTACCGGGAATCGTGCGGTCGCTGGCCATGGGAATCGCGCACGCTCTCGGCGTCCACTAGCGCAACGGTCATTCGGGGAACCTTCAGCGCTTGTCGCGGGTGAAAGGAGAGCATCTGGTGGATCTGCCCACATACACCAGTATCTGGCGAATTGAGAAGCGGCTCTACAAGCTGTATGACTTTCGGCTGCCCATGCCGCTGCCCATTGGCCAGGTCACGGTGTTCGTGGCCATCGCCGTTCCTTACGTGGTGCTCCTCACGATGCTCGGGCTCCCGTCCAACCACACCCTGATCTGGCTCTACATACTCCCGCCCGGGTTGGCGACCTGGCTCGTCACCCGGCCAGTCCTGGAGAGCAAGCGGCTGCCCGAGCTGATCAAGTCGCAGTTGCGCTACCTGGCCGAGCCGCGGGTCCTGTGCCGGATGGCGCTGCTGACCGAGCGCGACGTGGTGGTAGTGACCGGCCGCGTCTGGCGGCCCAGGGCCGGCCGTCCGACGGTCGCGGCCGCCGCCGCGGCTCAGGCCGAGTTCGGGCCGGCGCAGCCGCCGGGCGAGGCGGCCGAAGCGCCGGCCTGGACGCGGGCGACGGACGACGTGCCTGCCAGGCCGGGCAGGCGCCGCCTCGGCCCCGGTCGGTCGCGCGCCGCGAGCGCCCCTGCCGCCACGCCAGCCCCTGCCGCCACGCCAGCGCCTATCGCCACGCCAGCCCCCGCCGCCACTCCAGCCCCCGCGGCCATGCGCGCCGCAGCGAGAGCGATGGGCCATCGCCACCGGTACAGCGACGGTGACGGCCCATCGCCCGCCGTCCTGGCGGCCGCCGCCCGGGCCGGAGCTCCCGCCCCGCCAGCAGCCTGCCCTGCCGCTCCGATTACCGCCGCCCCGCCGGCCCCGGCGGCCCCGGCCGTCACCGCCGCCCCGGCGGCCCTGCCCGTCGCCACCACCCCGGCCGGCCCGCCGGTCGCCGCCGCCCCGGCCGCCGCTGCCGCTTTGAACGTCACCGCTGACCTGGCGGTCCCGGCCGACCCGCCCGTCACCGCCGCCGTCCCCGCCGGGCCACCTCCGCAGCGGCCGGTCGTCACGGTCGTCACCGCCGGGCCGGCCGGCTCCGCGCCGCCTTCGGTGGAACGCGCGCTTGCCGGGCCGGCGGCGCGCCGCGGCGACGTGAGGGCGGGGCGGGTGACCGTCGTTCCCGGCGGAGACCGGCCTGGCAAGCCTGACCAGCTCCACCGCGACCGGACGCGGGCGCAGCTTCCGGTCGGCCGCCCGGCGAGGGTCGTCGTGCTCGGCTGCACGGTGGGCGCGGGCCAGACCACGACGGCGTTGCTCACCGGCGAGGTCCTGGCCAGCCTGCGCTCCGGCCAGGTGGCCGTGCTCGACCTCAACCCCTCTCTCGTGTCGCTGGCCACGCGGGCCGAGGTCCGCCCCGCGCTCAGCCAGGCCGCCATGCTCGCGCCGTCGCGGCTGGTCGTCGTCCCGCCGCGCCAGGGCGTCGCCGCCGGCCAGGGCGTCGCCGCCGGCCAGGGCGTTGCCGCCGGCCAGGGCGGTGCTGGGGAGCAGGCGGCCGGCCGGCCTGACCCGGCCGCCGCCGCCGAGGCGTTCGACGCCGCGGCCGACCGGTACGAGCTCGTCCTGGCCGACCCGGCCACCGCGGTGGTGCCGCGACTGCTCGCCTTCGCCGACCAGCTAGTCCTGGTCGCCCCGGCCAGCGCCGCCGCGCCAGGCGCGGTCGCGATGACCTTCGAGTGGCTGGAGGCGCACGGGCGGGGCGGTCTGACCGCCGGCGCGGTCATGGTGCTGAACGGAGTCAGCCGCCGCAGCATGGCCGCCGTCGAGCAGGCTGAACGCGTCTGCGCCGGCCGGTGCCGGGCGATCGTGCGGGTTCCCTGGGACGATCAGCTGCAGAACCAGATGGCGAAACGGACTCGTCCGCCGGCTCCTGGTTCGCCGGCCCGTCAGCACTGGGCGGGACTGCTGACCGCCCCCACCGCGGCCGCGTATACGGCCCTGGCCGGCGTGGTCGTGGCTGGCCTGGCCGATCGTGCCGCCGGGGCGGGCCAGCCGGGCCAGCCAGCTCCGCTCGGGCAGGCACGGCGATGAGCGGGCGGGGCGCCAGGCGGAGCAGGCTCTCGGTCCGCTACTTCGACGACCGGATCCTGCTCACCGAGACCCACGCCTGGGCCTACTTCCGGGTGCCGACCATCTCGTATGAGTTCATGACCGGCCAGCAGCGCGAGGCGCTGGCGACGAACCTGACCGTCGCCATGGCCGGGATCCGGATGGCCGACGCCGAGGTGCACCTGCGGATCGCGCACCGGAGCTACCCGGCGGCGGAATGGGCGACTGGCCTGCACCAGACGTCGGACGGCGGTCCTGGCTGGATCCCTTATCTGGACGAGATGTACCGGCAGGTGTGGGCGAAGGACTTCTGGACGAAAGAGGTCTACCTGGGTGTCAGGCTCGGCCAGCGCGGCGTGCGCGCCCAGCTGACCGGAGGCGTGTTCGCCCAGTTCGGGCACGCCTACCGGGCGAGCGAGCAGCTGCTCGGGCTCGAGGACGACGCGGTCCCCCGCGGCGAGATCGCCAAGTGGACCGAGCACGCCGACCGGGTCGGCCGCGCGCTCGCCGCCAGCTCGCTGGCCGCCAGGCATGCCACCGCGGACGAGGTCGGTTGGCTGTTCCGGCACGCGATCACCGGCTGCCTTGGCGACCCGCCGCCGTCGGCCGCGCGCAGGCGCCGGTGGGGCATCGGGGAGATCGAGCAACTCGTGGAGGGCGAGATCCACAACGGGCGGACTGTTCTGCGGATGGTTCATCCTGACGGCGAGTCGTACACAGCGTTCCTGTCATTCTCCAGGTTCCCCGACGTCATGTACTTCCCCGACGGTGAGCCGTGGCTGCACTACGCCGACTCGCTGCCGTTCCCGGTCGAGGCGAGCCTGCGGATGAAGCTGATCCCGCCGGCCAAGGCCAGCAAGGACGTCAGCCGCAGGCTCGCGCACGCCAGGGACATGGACGCCCACATCCGCGAGGCGGGTGCCGACATGCCGCTGGCTCTGGCCGAGCAGATCGAGGCCGCCAGGCTGCTCGAGCACGGGATCACCAAGGAGCGGCTGCCGTTCGTGTACGGCTGGCACCGGCTCGCCGTGACCGCGCCGAGCCGTGACCTGTGCGTGCGCCGCGCCGAGGCGGTGACCGAGCACTACAGGGACATCGGCATCGACGTGGTGAACTCCACTGGCGACCAGTTCTCGCTGCTGAGCGAGTCGCTGCCGGGCGACAAGGTGCGGCTGGCCTCGTACCTGCAGCGCCAGCCGCTGTACACGATCGTCGGCGGGATGCCGACCGCGACCGTGGATCTCGGCGACCGCATCACCGACGACGCCGGCTGGATCGGCCCGTATATCGGCGAGACCATCGGCCGGGCGCGGTCGGTCGTGCACTTCGACCCGCTGGTCGCCGCGGCACGCAACCGGCCGACCGCGGTCGCGATCACTGGTGAGCCTGGCGGCGGCAAGACCACGCTGGCGCTGCTGCTGATCATGCAGCTGGCGCTGCGCGGCGTCACGGTCGCGGTGATCGATCCGAAGGGCGACGCCGAGTCGCTGGTCAGGCTGCTCGCCCATCGTGGCCGCCGGGCTCGGGTGCTGCCGCTCGGCAGCGCCGCGGCCGGGCTGCTCGACCCGTTCTCGTTCGGCGACGATCTCGCCGAGCGGCGGACGATGGCCGCGGAGACGCTGCGGCTGCTGCTGCCCGGCATGAGCGAGGAGCGCGAGAGCGCGATGATCCAGGCCGTCGGCGCGGTCGCTGCGGGCGAGAGGCCCAGCCTCGGCCAGGTGGTCGAGCATCTCGAGGCGGCCGGCGACCCGGCATCGAAGAACCTCGGCGCGGTGCTGCGGTCGATGTCGGAGATGCGGCTCGCCCGCCTGTGCTTCGCGCCGTCGGGCGGCGACCGGATCGACGCCGAGGGCTGGACGACCGTGTTCACGCTGGCCGGGCTGACGCTGCCGGAGTCCGGGCTCAAGCGCGACGACTACTCCTACGAGCAGCGGCTGTCCGTGGCGCTGCTCTACCTGGTCTCCCAGTTCGCCAGGCGCCTGCTGAATGGCATGGACCGGCGGATCCCCAAGGCGATCGTGCTCGACGAGGCGTGGGCGGTGACCTCCACGCCGCAGGGAGCCAAGCTGATTCCCGAGGTCTCCAGGATGGGCCGGTCGCGGAACACCGCCCTGGTCCTGGTCTCGCAGAACGCCGGCGACCTGCTGAACGAGCAGGTGACGAACTGCCTCTCGGCGGTGTTCGCGTTCCGCTCCACCGAGCGTGCCGAGGTCGCCAGCGTGATGTCACTGCTCGGCGTCGAGCAGTCCGACGAGCACCAGGCCGTGCTGCGCAGTCTGGGCAACGGCGAGTGCGTCTTCCGCGACCTGGACGGCAGGGCAGGGCGGATCGTGATCGACCTGATCTCCGACGAGTTGCGCAACTGGCTGGACACGAATCCGACCAGGGCGCGGTCGGGACAGGTCCCGGTGTCCGGGCAGTTCCCCGGCCAGGAACCGGGGGGAGAACCTGACGAAGCCGCGGGGGGTCATCAGACGGCCGCGAACGGCCAGCACGGCCAACACGCCGTATGGGGCCGCCCGCCGAGTCATGTTCAGGCGCCAGCACCCTAACTGGCGTGCCCGACACCCCCCTGGAGCCCCCCAAGATGCTCAGACTCCGCCACGTGCCCCGCAAGACCGGCATCGCGCTGGTCCTGCTCGCCGTGCTGTTCAGCCTGCTGCGCGGCGCTGCCCAGCCGGGCCACCTGGCCGGGCAGGGCGGCCCGGCCAGGCCGGGCGGCGTGGTCGCCGCGCGGACGCTGTCGGCGACCAGGCCGGCCGGCGGACCCTGCACGGTTCCAGGGATCGGCGACATCGGCGGACTGCTCGGCTTCTGCTCGCTCGGCCAGTCCGGGCTGATCGGCGGCATCAACAATCTCTGCCAGCCAGGCGTCCCGCAGCCCGAGTCGGCCACGTCGGGCACGGACGCCCTGATCAAGCCGCCGGCGGCGCCCGGCCGGCCGGTGGCCACGCCGTACAACCAGTACGGCATGTCGGGGCTGTTCTGGGCGCCCACCGATCTGCAGTGCTCGGACATGACCGCGCTGATCGGCAATGACGTGGCCGGCATGCTCTTCGACTTCGCCAAGGCGCTGGACCGGGTCACGATCACCGTGTACCAGTCCGCCGCCGGCGAGGGCATACTCGGCTGGCTGCAGGGCGTCACCGACCACCTGATCAGCGGCCTCGGCAACGCCATCTACTTCCCCTACGTCGCGCTGGTGGTGATCCTCGGGGCGATCTGGCTCGCCTGGCAGGGGCTGATCCGCAAGCGCGGGACGAAGACGATTGAGGGCACGATCTGGATGGTGGTCGCCTGCGCGGCCGCGATCTGGCTGATCGGCCGACCGGCCGACTTCACCGGCCTGGGCAAGGGCGTCTCCGACGGGATCGGCACCACGCTGAACACCGCGTTCGCCCACCTGCCCAGCCCTGGCCAGTCCACCTGCCTGCCCGTGCACGGTCACGACCCGCAGATCAGCCGGTCCAGCTTCAGCTACACCTCGAGCCGGACCGTCGTCGACCAGAACGCGAACGAACTGTGGGCGGTGCTGGTCTGCAAACCGTGGCTGGACGGCGAGTTCGGGACGACGGCGTTCTCCGCAGCGGGCAAGGCAACGCCCGTCGCGACCTACTCGCGGCAGCTGCTCTGGGCCCAGGCGATCGCGGTCAACGAGCGGCCGACCACTTCGCTGATCAGCGCCAAGCAGGCCGCCTACGCGGGGATCGCGCAGACGATCAAGACGAAGGAGCCCGCCGTCTACCCGCTCTTCCAGGGCAAGCAGTGGACGACCAGGCTGGAGATCGGTTTCGCGGCGCTGCTCGCCGCGCTTGTCGCCGGTGTGCTTGTGCTGCTCATCTCCGTCACGCTGATCCTGCTCAAGCTGGGCTTCCTGCTGCTGCTCATCGTCGGCCCGTTCTTCCTGCTGATCGGAACCCATCCGGGATTCGGCCGGGTGGTCGCCGTCCGCTGGTTCGAGATGCTGGTCGGAGTCCTGCTCAAGCAGGCCGCCGTCGCGCTCGCGCTGAGCGTCCTGCTCTACTGCTATGCGCTGATCATGGGAACCGCGGACGCGGTGCTGCCCTGGGCGCTGAAGATCCTGATGATCACGCTGGTGACGGTGGCCGTGTTCATCTACAGGAAGCCGTTCCAGCACCTGTTCGCCGCGGTCGGCTACGGGGCGATCGGCTCGGCCGAGCGCGCCGACGCCGACCTGGGCCGCGCGGCCGCGGCGGCCAGGGCCAACACCCGCGCCGCGGCGACGCTGGCCGTGCCCGGCTTCGCCGCGTACCGGGCCGCCCGGTGGGCGCGGCGCAACCCGGCTCAGGCCGCGGGCCTCGCGCTGAGCGCCGTGACGGCCGGGAGCACGGCCAGGCTGGCCGCCAGCGCCGTGGCGGGCATCGATGCCTCGGGCAACGGCAACGGCAGCGGCGAGGCGGCCGGGGCCGGCCAGGTGCCGACTGGCGTGGCCGCGGGCGGCGGCTCGCCGGACCCGGCAGGCAACGGCGCGCAGGGCGGCACCGCGGGTCGGGCGAGGGCGTGGGGTGCGTCGGCGGGCACGGCGTCGACCAGCGAGGCGCCGCCGCTGCGGCTTCCTGCCAGCCAGGACAGCGCGGCGAAGTGGCCGAACGCCGGGCCGTCCGGTGGCTCGGCGCCGGGCACCAGGGGCAGGGCGGCCGAGGGGCCGGCCGGCGGCGGAGCGCACGGTGCCGCGGGCAGCGGTGCGGGCGGAGCGGCGGCCCCGCCGATGCCGTCGGCGGTCAGGGCGTCGGGTGCCGCGCCTGTGTCCGGCCAGGCCGGACGGGGGACCTCGTGGTCGGGGACGGCTGGCAGGCACTCCGGCCAGGGCGGGCCGTCCAGGCAGGCGGGCCAGGCCGCACCGTCTGGGCCGGCCGGATCGGCAGGCCGGTCCAGGTCACGCGGATCGGGCGGGCCTGGCGGGTCGGGCGGGCCGGCCAGCGCGTCCCGGGCGGCCGGGCCGAGCGTGCCGCCCTCGTGGAGTTCGCGCGGTGCGGCGACGGGGAGGTCGGCCCCGCTGCCCCCGCTGCCCCCGCCGCCCGCGGCGCCCCCGCCGCAGGGATCCGGCTGGGGCGGGCCGCCGGCCGGCGGTGGCGGGCAGCGGCGCAGGGCGGCACCGGCACCGCGGCAGGCCGCCGCGGACCGGGCGGCGGCCGAGCCGCCGTCGCGTCCTGGGTCGGCCGGGTCGCAGCGCCCGCTGCGGCCGTGGCACCGGGCCGGCCGGAGCGGGCCTGAGGGTCAGGACAGCCAGCGACGCGGCGGCCGGGCGGCCGGGCGATCCGCCGGCGGCCCGGCCGACCAGGGCGGTCAGCCGGGCTCGCCCGACTTCACCATCGCGCCCTACGGCCTGGGGTCCGGCGGATCGGATGAGCCAGCGGGCCCGTTCTGGAGCCGGCCGATCTGGCGGCGGAAGTAGCTGATCGGCATGGAGCTGTCGCCGTTCCAGCGGCTCGCGGCCTTCGCCGTCGTGGTGCTTGTCCTGGCCGGCCTGGGTGCATACCTGTTCCTGCCGCAGTCCCCGGCGACCGGAAGCGGCCGCTCGCCGTCGCACCCCGGCTCGTCCAGTCCGGCGCCCGCCCCAAGCCCGGGCGGTCCGGCGCCCTCCGGGCAGGCGACGCCCTCCGGGCAGGCGGCGCCGGACATCTACCAGTGGCTGCCGTTCACCCAGGCGGGCCTGGCCAGCGCCGCGAACGCCACGACGTCGTTCGCCGCGCGCTACGGGACGTTCTCCTACACCGAGGGCACGCAGGCGTACCTGGCTCCGATGCGGCCGCTGATCACCAGTCAGCTCGCGGTCGCGCTCGGCCGGGCGTTCGCCGCGCCAGGGGTCGCCGGGACCAGGGTGAGCAGCAGGCAGGTGGCGACCGCGACGGCGGCCATCGTCGCGCTGCGCGCCTTCGGCCCGTCCAGCCTGACCTTCGTGGTGGCGATCACGCAGCGGATCGCCAGCAGCAAGGGAACCAGCAAGCGGACCACCTACTATGCCGTGACCCTGACCGGCACCGGGTCTAGCTGGCAGGTGAACGACATCGAGCTCGCGTCGGCGGGCAACCAGTGATCCGGCTGAGCGGCGGGCTGGCCAAGCCCGCCATCTTCGGGCTGGCCGCCGTCCTCACCCTATTGCTCGTCGGCGTCCTGGTGGCGCCCGTGCTGCTGTTCGCCGGCGGCGGGCTGCTGTACTCGACGGGGAGTACCTGCTCCTCCGGCTCGACCACGACGTCGCAGCCGCCGGTCAGCACCGCGGCCACCGACTCGATCCCGGCCGACTACCTGGCGCTGTTCAAGTCGATCGGCGCCCGCAACAAGGTGCCGTGGGTCGTGCTGGCCGGGATCGGCAAGGTGGAGAGCGACGACGGCCGGACCACGCTGCCCGGCGTGCACAGCCGGTCGAACGCGTTCGGGGCGGCGGGACCGATGCAGATCGGGATCGGCGGGGCGTCGACCAACACCTGGGGCGGCGCTGCGGTGCACCCGGCCAGCGAGCACGTCAGCGGCGTGGCGACCGACGGCAACGGGGACGGCGTCGCGAGCGTCTACCAGCCGGCCGACGCCATCGCGGGTGCGGCGAAGTACCTGCTCGAGCACGGCGTCCTCACCAACGTCGCGGGCGCCGTGTTCGCCTACAACCACCTGGACGCCTACGTGCAGACGGTGCTGGGCTGGGCGAACCGGTACGCCGGGGGCGGATTCGTCGTCAGCTCGCCGGTCGGGAACAACGCGCCGGAATGCGTGCCCCCCATCGGCCTGACGTCGAGCAACTACGCCGCCGGCGCCGGCGCCTTCGCCAGGCAGGAACTCGGCAAGCCCTACCTGTGGGGCGGCACCGGCCCCGACGCCTTCGACTGCTCTGGCCTGACGATGATGGCCTACCGCTCGGCCGGCCTCGACATCCCCCGGACCGCTGACCAGCAGTGGCTCTGGGGCCCGCGGGTCGACCCGAGCCAGGTCGAACCCGGTGACCTGGTCTTCTTCGCCGGCGCCGACGGAACGGCCACCGCGCCCGGCCACGTCGGCATCGTGATCGGCCACGGCCTGATGATCGACGCGCCGTCTGCCGGCCTCCAGGTCAGGATCCAGCCCTATACCAGCAGCGGCGCGGTCGGCTTCACCCGCCCGTGGGCGCACGCCGGCGTCAATGTAGGTTCTCACTGAGTGTGTCCTCTTCTCAGAAAACATGTCCTTGACTTGTCCTTTTGGACATTTCAGTGAGAAGCCGCCGTCAGCACGCAGTGGCGTTCGGGAAGACGGCCGTAGCAGCAGTGACAGAGCGTCACCGTCGACCTGGGAGCGGGTGGCGATATCCGCCGTTACGGCCGGCAAGCCGACCTCCGCCGGGCTTCCTCCATAGCGACCGAACGGGGTGATCTGCGCGGACCGTATCGTTGGCCGACGTCCGACTCTGCCGAATTGAGTGCGTCGTCTGTGCGCATATTCATGCACCAATCGGCATGCTCACTCGTAGTCCAGCGAGCCAGGACGTAGTTCTGCACGGATCTCGGCACAGCGTTGTCGTGCATCCTGGGCATGCCTGCCGAGTATGGCGCTGTCAACTTTGCGCAGAGCGGGATAGGTAGACGCATGCAGATCATCGGTTCTGTGCTGTGTTGCCGGCTGGGAGGTCCGCCTGTGGGGCAGGGCTGATGTGCGGCATTCCGCGCTCGGCGCTGGGCGGCGCTGTGGTTGTCAGGATGGGCCCGCTAGGGGCTGGCCCTCTCTTACTGCGCACGCCCGCGCTGGTACGGTGCGGCCGCTGACTACCGGGTGAGGTGGCCGGTGAGGAGCGGGAGAACGGCGGCGCCTGCGATGCCGATCCCCAGCGAGGCCGTGCCTGCGGTGTAGGCGGCTGCGGCGGCCCACTGGCCGGCGGGCTCGAGGGTGTCCGGGGCGGTGCCGGTTTCGGGTGGCCGTTGCAGGAACGCGGGTGCCAGCCAGCGCAGGTAGTAGAAGAGGCTGGCGACGGTGTTGACCACGGCCAGGGCGGCGAGCCAGGCGTAGACGCCGTCGATAGTGGCGGTGAATACCTGCAGCTTGCCGAAGAACACCCCGGTGGGAGGGGTGCCGACCAGGCCGAGCAGGCTGACTACCAAGACGGCGGCCAGGGCTGGGTGGCGGGCGGCGAGCCCGCGGTAGGCGCCGATGGTGCGGGCGTTTGGCAGTTCGGCGACGACGGCGAACGCGGCCAGGTTGGTGGCGGCGTAGGCGGCCAGGTAGAACAGCAGCGACCGCAGCGCCAGACCGCTTCTGGTGGCGACGGCTACGGCCATGAGCAGGTAGCCGGCCTGGCTGATGGTGGAGTAGGCGAGCAGCCGTTGTACTGAGGTCTGGAAGAACGCGGCGAGGTTGCCCAGCGTCATGGTGGCGGCGGCGAGGACCGCGATGAGCGCCGGCCAGTTGACCGCTGTGGTGGGGATCGCGACAGCGAGCAGGCGGAACAGGGCGATCAGGCCGCCGATTTTCGGCATGGTGGTGATGAACGCGGCGACAGGCGGCGAGCTGCCGTCGGTGACGTCCGGCACCCAGAACTGGGCGGGCACGGCGCCGGTCTTGAACATCAGCCCGGCGATCACGGCGATGGTTCCGGCGGCGACGAGGCCGTGCGGCGCGGCGGCGAGCGCGGCGTGTAGGGCGGGGTAGCTGGTGGTGCGGCCGGCGCCGTAGATCAGCGCGATCCCGGTGAGCATGGCGACGCCGAATAGCGCGCCCATCAGGTAGTACTTCAGTGCAGCCTCGGTGCCGGGTGCGTCCTTGCGGAACCCGGCGAGTACGTAGGCCGGAACGGAGGCGAGCAGGTAGCCGGCGAACAGCAGCAGCAGGTCGTTCGCGCCGGTAAGGATGATGGTGCCGAGCGCCGCGAGCTGCAGCAGCACGTAGTACTCGGTCTCTCGCGGGTGCGCCCGCATCGCGTCGCCGGACAGGCCGATGACCAGCAGGGTGGCGGCGGCCACTATGACGCGGGCGGCGTTGGTGGCGGCGTCGATGCTGTAGCTGGTGCCGAAGTCGACGGTCACGGCCCCGGCGCTGGTGAAGGCGGTGATGGCGATCGTGGCCAGGCACGCCGCGGCGGCCATCAGCCGGACTGCCCACTGCCGGCCGCGGGGGAGCCAGGATCCGGCGAGCAGCCCGGCCACGGCGCTGGCGGCGAGGATGATCTCCGGGGTCAGGGGGACAAGCCGCTCGTTCACCGTGCCACCAGGGTGATGACCGTGCGGGCGGCGGGTTCGATGACATCGAGCAGGAACCGGGGCGCGATCCCGATGACCACCGACGCGGCGAGCAGCGGGATGATGCTGACTGCCTCGGCGGCCCGCAGGTCGGGGAAGGCGGTGGGGGTGCCGGGGGCGTCCGGGAGCCGGGACGGGCCGAGGAAGATGCGCTGCAGCGCCCACAAGAACAGCGCCGCGGTGATCAGGATGCCGGTCACCGCGATCGCGGTCGCGACGGCGGCGGAGGAAAGGCTGCCGGTGAAGATCTGGAACTCGGCGATGAACCCGGACAGGCCCGGGATGCCGAGGGAGCCGAACGCGGCGACCGCGGTGACCGCGGCGAAAACCGGGGTGCGGCTGGCCAGCCCGGAGTAGGCGGCCATGTCGTAGGTGCGGCCCCGGTCGTACAGGACCCCGGACAGCAAGAACAGCGCGCCGGTGAGCAGGCCGTGGCTGACCATCTGGGTGACCGCCCCGGTGACCGCGAGGGTGCGGGCCTGCGCGGTGGTCGCGGCCAGGATCCCGGCGGCGCCGACGGCGAGCAGGATGTAGCCCATGTGGTTAACGGAGGTGTAGGCGATCATCCGCTTGAAGCTGTCCTGGCCGAGCGCGACCAGCGCCCCGTACACCACCGACACCACGCCTATGACGACGAAGACGAGCGCGTAGTGCCGCCAGGTGCCGGGCAGCATCGGCATCGCGATCCGCACGAACCCGTAGGTGCCCATCTTCAGCAGCACCCCGGCCAGGATGGCCGACCCGGCCGCGGGTGCTTCGGTGTGCGCGGGCGGCAGCCAGGTGTGGAACGGCACGACGGGGGTCTTGACGGCCAGCCCGATCGCGACCGCCAGCAGCACCAGCCCGCCATACAAGCCGCGCCCGGCCAGCGGATCGGCGCGGATCAAGGCGGCCATGTCGAAGGTGTGCGGGCGGGCGGCCAGGTACAGGCCGATGAACCCGAGCAGCAGGGCCAGTGATCCGGTGAAGGTGTAGAGGAAGAATTTCAGCGCCGCGGCGCGGGCGCGCTCGCCGTGCCCCCAGCCGGCGATCACGAAGTACATGCCGACGATGGACAGGTCGAAGAACACGAAGAACACGATCAGGTCCAGTGCGGCGAATAGCCCCAGGGACACGGTTTGCAGGAACAGGAACAGGCACACGTAGCTCTTGACCCGCCGGGCTTCGCGCAGTGAGTAGACCGCCACCGCGAGGAACAGCACGGCGGTCATCGCGATGAGCGGCAGGGACAGCCCGTCGACGCCGATGTGGTAGCGGATGCCAGCGGTGGGGATCCATGTGGTGTTCTCGGTCCAGCCGAACCTGCCGCGCGGCTGGTACCCGGCCCAGGCGGCGGCGACCAGGGCCACGTCGGCGGCGCTGACACCGATCCACGCCCAGGTGAATGTGGCGCGCGGCGCCCGGCCCGGCACGGCCAGCAGCACAAGCGCCGCGGCGGCTGGCAGAAAAATGATCAGCGACAGCATCGGCTACCTCACCAGCACGAAGATCAGCGCCAGCACCGCCAGCAACACGGCGGCCTGCGCGTAGTAGGTATGCAGCCTGCCGGTCTCCGGGCGGCGGGCCAGCCGCCCGGCCGACCGCGCCGCTGCGGCGGCACCGGCGACGACCCGGTCGACACCGTGGTCGTCGGCGTCCGCCGCCGCCCTGGCCAGCCCGACGGTACCGCTAGCGATCCCGGTCACGGCACGGTCGAGCACCCGGTCGTCGAACGCTGCCAGCGCGCGGGCCAGCCACACGGCGGGGTCTGCGACCAGGACGCGGGCGGCGCGCTCCAGGTGCAGCCACCCGGCGAGCCAGCCGCGGGCCAGCCCGGGCACCGGTACCGGGCGGGCGCCCCACCAGGTCACGGCGCTTGCCAGCAACGCGGCCATCGCGGTGACGGCCAGCTGCCACCACGCGGGCGACGGCTCGCCGGCGGCGCCGAGCGCCCGCCCCAGCGGACCGGCTACGGCGGGCAGCGCGAGCACGCCCAGGCTGGCGGCCAGGAATGCGAGCACACATAGCGGCGGCCCCGCCAGCCGGGTGAGGCGACGGGTGCCGCGCTGCTCAGTGTCGTACCCGGCGGCGGCGTCGGGGGGAACCGGCTGCCACACGTACCAGGCGGCTTTCGCGCTGTAGACCGGAGTGACCACCGCGGCGGCCAGCCCCATGGCGTACAAGGCCGGGCTGGCGTGCAGCGCGGCGGCGAGCACCTCGTCCTTGGCCACCCACAGCGACCCGGGCGGCAGCCCGGCCAGCACCGCGGCGCCGATGGTGAACGTCACCCCGGCCAGCCGGTAGCGGCGGGCGGCGCCGCGCAGCGCCGGGAGCTGCTTGGTGCCCAGCGCGGTCAGCCACGCCCCGGCGGCCAGGAACAGCAGGCTCTTGGTCGCGGCGTGCGCTACCAGCTGCAGCACCCCGCCGCGGACGCCGCCAGTGCCGGCGGCCAGCACCATGAACCCGACCTGGGAGCAGGTCGAGGCGGCGAGCAGCTGCTTGAGGTCGGCCTGGGCGACCGCGACCAATCCGAGCACCAGCGCGGTTGCCGCGCCAGCCCAGGCGGTCACCGGCTGCCCCCAGCCTGAGACCGTCAGCAGCGGGTTCAGGCGCAGCAGCAGGTACGCCCCGGCGGCGGCCATGGTAGCCGAGTGCAGCAGCGCCGAGACCGGGCTCGGTCCCTGCATCGCCCGCGACAGCCAGAAACTGAACGGAAGCTGCGCCGACTTGCCCAGCGCCGCCAGCACCACCCCCACGGTGATCACCGTCAGCCACGGCTGTGCCGCGTACGGCAGCCCGGCCAGGGCAAGGGTCCCGGCCCCGCCCGCCACCGCCGCGCCCGCGGCCACGTACAGGCCCAGGTCGGCAGCGCGGGTCGTCAGGAACGCGACGTTCGCAGCGGTGACCCGCCACGGCTGTCGCCACCAGTAGCCGATCAGCGCGTAACTGACCGCGCCCATCGCCTCCCAGCCCATCAGCAGTAGCGGCAGCGTCGCCGCGGTGACGGTGACCAGCATCGCCCCAGCGAACAGCAGCATCAGCCCGAAGAACCGGCCCCGGTTCTCCGCGGGCCCGAACTCGCGGGCCGCGAACACCAGCACGGCCAGCGTGACCACAGCGACCGTGACGACCATGACAGCGGACAGGCCATCCACCCTGACCGCGGCGGCGATACCGGTGAACAGCGGTGCGGACGCCGACGGCCGCAGCGCCGCCGCCGCGCACGCCAGGCCTAGCGTGACCGCGGCCGCCAGCGCAGCAGCAACTGGCGCCGTCCGGTTCACCCGCATCCCGGCGACGGCCAGGCCCGCGCCCGCGGCCAGCGGCACCGCGGGAAGCAGCCAGGCCAGCCAGGCCGCGTTCACCGTTTGAGCTCCGAGGCCGCGTCCGCCATATCCACGCCGCGCGCGCGGTAGATCGCGGTGAGCACCGCGAACCCGATCGCCATCTCCACCGCCATCGCTACCAGCACGACCACCACGATGACCTGGCCGGCCGCGCTGGCCGGGGCCAGGTAGTGCCAGAACGCGCCCGCCGCGACGGTGACCCCGTTCAGCATCAGCTCCAGCCCCATCATGATCATCACGATCGGCTGCTGGGACAGCGCACCGTACAGGCCGGTCGCGAACAAGCCCGCCGCGAGCAGGAGGAACAGCTGCAGCATCACCGGCTCACCGTCCCACCCCGCCCCGCGCCGGGTCAGACGGCGCCCGGCGCTTCAGGTCGTCGCCGAACCGGTCGTACCGTCCCCGGTGCGTCGCCAGCACCACCGCTCCGACCATGGTGGCCAGCAGCGTGAACCCCAGCGTGACCATGGTCAGCATCTGCGGCCCCATCAGCGCCGCTCCGAGACGGAACGTGGGATCGCGCGGCGGCGCGCCCGCCCGGTGCGGCCACCGGGTGGCGAAGATCCCGGCCGCCAGCAGCGCGAAGGTGGCGGCGCTGATCGCCAGCGAGCCCCGCCGGTTGTGGACCATGGACATCGCGACCAGCCCGGCCGGGTTCATCATGTAGGCCATCATGAACACCGCCATGATGACCATCTCCATCACCATCATCAAGATCACCACGGTGCCCAGGTAGGCCAGGCCCAGCCCGATGAGCAGCCCGCCGGAGGCCAGGAACGACACCAGCAAGGAGATGGTGACCCTGGCCATCGAGGCGAACCTGAACACCATCACGCCGCTCGCGGCGGCGAGCGGCGCGAGCACCCAGAACACCGCGGTCACGGTGTACCTCCCGTCGTCAGTACGACCAGCGCCACGGCCAGCGCCTGCAGGATGGCCAGCGGCATCAGCACCACCCACGCCACCTCGGCGTACCGGTCGGCACGGATCACCGGCAGCCGACGCCGCGCCCACACCAGCGCGAGCAGCACCGCGAGGGTCTTCACGGCCGACCACGCCCAGGCCGGCAGCCCCGGCCCGGCCCCGCCGCCGAGGAACAACGGCACCGCCATCCCCGCCCCCGCGGTCAGCAGCAGCCACCGGCCCGCCTGGAACACCAGCCGGTCCGGCCCGGACAGCTCAGCCAGCACGCCTCCGGCCAGGTCCCGCCCGGCCGGGTAGCCGAACGGGCCGAAGAAGCTGAACGCGTACACGCTGGCCAGGTACACGGCGAACGCGGCCGGCATCCACGCAGCGAACCACAGATGCCCGCGCTGCGCGGCGGCGATGCCCGCGACGCTCAGCGACTGCGCGCCGGCGGCCGCGGAGATCAGCGCGAACATCAGCGGCAGCTCATAGGCCAGGCCTTGCGCCACGAACCGGTACCCGCCAACAAGGCTTAGCACGGCGTTCGGCCCCCAGCCCGCCAGCCACAGCCCCGCCCAGGTGAGCACCTCCATCGCGTTGAACCAGACCACCCCGACGGTCATCGGGCTCACCGTCACGTCGCCGAACGGATCACCACGGCCGACAGCACCCCGGCCACCGGCACCACTGCCAGCCCTAGCCGCCACAGCAGCCCGTCCGCCGCCGGCGTGGTACGCGGCTGGGCGGCCAGCAGTCGCAGCACCTCCACCAGCGGCGCCGTCAGTGCGGCCCCGGTCACCCGGCGGCCCGCGGCCCACGCGCCGAGCAGCGCATCCGCCGCCACCGCCACAACCGTGAACACCGTCAGCAGCGCCGCAACCACCAGCACCGCCCATAGCGGCGCGCTAGCGATCATGACCCGCCGCCACGGTGGCCGACAGCCCGTCGAGGTCGGGGTCCAGGCTCGCCACGATCAGCCGGGCTGCCGCGAACTCGGCACCCTCCAGCAGCCGCGGCAGCAGCGCCGCGGGCGGCGCCTGGCCACCGGCCAGCGCGCCGCGTGGCGGGTCAAGCACGCTCGCGTCCAGCGGCGAGCCGTCACCGAACGCGGCGGCGAGGCCCGCGAGTTCGCCGCACCAGCGGCGGTAGCGGGCGATCACATCCCCGGTTATGCGCGCCGGCTCGCTTACCCCGGCGATGGCGCGGTCATCGGCGCGCAGCGTCCCCATCCCGCGGGTCGACCAGGCCAGCACACGAGACCGGGCCACCCGGGCCGCCATCCGGCGCAGAGCCGTTCGCAGCGAGGAAGCCGGCTCACCGGCCAGCGTGCTGTCGCGCAGGCAGCGGGCCGCTGTGGCGGCGTCGTCCCAGCCCGCGACCGCGAGAAACCGGCCCAGGCTGTCCAGGTGCGCCGCGGCCCGCCGCCGCGCCGCGACACCGGTGGTCACTGGCTCCCCGGCGGCCGCGCGCCGCCACGGCTCGGCCCAGAACGACCCGGCGCCCGCGGCAAGTCCCACGGCACCGGCCTCGGCGTGCTGAACCACATCACCCTGCAGGGTGAGATGGACCACCAGCCCGGCGGGCCAGTCGGGGAGGATAGGGCCCAGCGGCACGTGCAGCCGGTCCAGTTTCAGCCCGTCCCGGTCCTCGCCCCGCCGCGCCATCGGCAGGCCAGCTGGCCTTCCCATGTCCATATCGGACATATCCATGTGACCCATGTCCATGGGATCCATGTCCACGCCGCCCATGTCGTGGCTATCAGCGCCGCCCATGCCTTCGTGGCCGGCTGGCACGTCCTGCCCACCATGACCGGTGGCGTGGCGGCCGCCGGCTGGCATCCCCATGTCCATGGCGCCCATGTCGTCAGCACGGCCGCTGCCCATGGCCTCGTGGGCATCGCGGCCGCTACCGAGGGCGGGGAAGCGCAGCGCCACTCCTGAGACCAGCTCGGCCTGGGCGGCGTCCAGTGCCGCGGCGACACCGGCCGCGCGGCTGGCCTGCGCACGGGCCCGCGGCGCGGGGATCGCTGCCCAGGCCTCCTCCACAGCGGCCGCGATGTCGGGAGCGGGAGCGCCGGCGACCAGCAGGACGTCGGCGTCCGCGGGGGTCAGCGCGGCGGGCCAGCCGCGGCGGCGCAACTGCTCCTCGACGGCGAGCCGCACGACCGTACCGCCCGGCATCGCGGCCACCAGCACGTGCGGCCGGGTAGCCCCGGCCCGCATCAGCAGGCCTGTCAGGCCCACCGCAGGGCGCCTTCCCGCCACGCGTACGCCACCCCTGCCAGCAGCACCGCCAGGAAAGTGAACATCTCGATCACGCTGCTGGCACCCACCGCGGTGATGACGCGAGTCCACGGGTACATGAAGATCATCTCCATGTCGAAGGCGAGGAACAGCATGGTTATCGTGTACCAGCGCACGTGGAACCGGCTGAAGGCATGCTCGGCCGGCGGCAGCCCGCCGGTGAACGGCACCGCCCACAACGGTGACCGGGCCACCGCCACCAGCCACGACACGCCGTAAACCGCGCCGTATGCCAGCAGCACCAAGCCGAGCAGCGCCAGAGCCGCGGTAAATCCCGCCATCACGGACACCTCCGTCTCCCTGCGGCAAGACGCCAGGACCCGGCACAGCCCGGCCGCACTGATGCCGAACCATCATGCCCAGCGGGGTTCCCCTAGAACCGTGGAGACTTTTGTAATGCGGATCTTGTTTTGGCCCGCGGTCTCCTTAGCCCTATGAGAGCGCCGGAGCGGAGGGCTTGTCCAGGTGGAGCCCCCGCAAGGGCCGTCAGGCCCGCGGAGGAACGACCTGGATGAGCCCGAGCACTGGCGCATCCTGGTGGGCGGAGAAGCGGGCATGTTAGGCCGCCAGGGTTTTCTCA
>Ga0137380_10000575_pt1 | contig 27117 bp, 25 predicted proteins | sample SagtaG_17_FD_104809 | JGI IMG/M metagenome (GOLD analysis project Ga0137380, IMG submission 104809) | Vadose zone soil microbial communities from Sagehorn Ranch, Mendocino, California, USA - Sage2_L_100_16 metaG | ecosystem: Environmental > Terrestrial > Soil > Vadose zone | place: USA...
ATCGCTCGCGTCTTCCTGGATGGCAGCTTCGTTACCGAGGTCGATACGTATTCGAAGACCAAAGAAGTCCAGGTACCGCTGTTCACCGCGGTGGGGCTCGCCAATACCAGCCATACGTTGACGATCGAAGTGACCGGCCAGAAGAACGTGGCCAGCAATCTTCCCTTTGTGCTCGTGGATGCGTTCGACGTTCCCGCCGCGACAATCTCGCGCCTGCAGGATACGGATCCATCCGTCACCTTCACGGGTAGCGGCTGGGTCCAGGGTGTTACGGGCGCTGAATATAGCGGCGGGACCGCCGCGGGCTCGCTGACCGCGGGTGATCAAGCCACCCTCACCTTCACCGGTACGGGGGTCCGCTGGCTCGGCGAGCTGGGTCCCGACAACGGCGGGATCGCCCGCGTATTTCTGGATGGAGCTTTCATGAAGGAGGTGGACACCTATGCTCCCTCGCCTGACCCGGCCCACCACAGCACATTCCAGGCGGAGCACTTCAAGGCAACGGGCCTTGCCGACACGAGCCATACCTTGACGATCGAAGTGACCGGCCAGCAGGACCCGGCCGCTTTGAGGGCCACTGTCGTCGTCGATGCGTTCGACGTGGCCACGTCGGGAACGCGCCGCCAGGAGACCGATCCGGCCGTCAGCTATACCGCAGGCTGGCTGCAGGGCAACCGGGACCATCCGTACAGCGAGGGGACCGCCGCGCTGTCGACGGTACCGGGTGATCAAGCCACTTTCACCTTCACCGGGACCTCGGTCAGCTGGATCGGCTACCGCGGACCCCAGGCCGGGATCGCACGCGTGATCCTGGATGGAACGGTGGTTGCGGATTCTCTGGACCTGTTCATTCCGGCGCCCGCGGAAGGACCCCAGGAGACGGTCTTCACCTCGCCGGTCCTGGCCGCCGGGAGCCATACGCTGACGATCCAGGTGACGGGGTCGAAGAACCCGGCCTCGCTGGGCGCTTTAATCATGGTGGATGCCTTTGACGTCACCCCGTGAGTAGTCATGCGTGCGCCGCTCTGTGACGGCCACCGACAACGGACAGCCGGGCAGTAACGACACGTTCCAACTTGAACTCGACAACGGAGCTTTGCTGTTGCGTGGCAATGTAGAACTCCTTATTGGGAACCTGAGCAGCACAGCGCCGCCAGGCTTCAAGTGTAGAGCGCCATGAGCAGGAGACGTGCTTGCGCCAGAGCGCTCTTCGTGCTTGTCAGCTGGGCCTGGCTGTCGCCGCTCCAGCCTTGTTGGGCCCAAACTCCCTCGCTGGGCAGCAGCGCGCCCGTCTTGATGTGGCAGTACGGTGGGTGCATTCCGGGGCCGTACTGTAACACCGGCTGGTACTCCTCACCCGTCGTCGTAGACCTCGACGGTGACGGCCAACAGGACGTCATCTGGGGCTCGTACGATGTCGTGGCCCTGAACGGCGCCAACGGAAGCCTTAAGTGGCGCGCCCCGAGCGGCAACCGCGTCTGGCCCGGCATCGCCGTCGCCGACCTGACAGGAAACGGCACGCTGGAGGTGATCGTCGGCCGCAGCTCCGACCAGCTCACCGTCTACGACCGCTTCGGCAACGTGGTCTGGACGCAAAATCCGTTCGGGACCGGCGAGCTCCGCACTCTGGCCGTGGCCGACCTCGAATCCGACGGCCGACTCGAAATCCTCGTCGGCCGTACAGGGAGCAATCAGACTCCGCAGCTCACTGTTTTCGAGCCGAACGGCACCGTGCGGCCGGGCTGGCCGGTGCGCCACAGCGGGGAGCCGGGCTTCGGCTGGGGTCTGTACAACGAGAACGTGGCGGTGGCCGACATGAACGGCGACGGTTTCAAGCAGGTCTTCAGCCCCACCACTGGACACGCCGACTTCTTTAGGAGCGGTCTGGCTCCCGGCACTCATACCTTGTCGATCCAGGTGATAGGCAAGAACCTGCTTTCGAGCGATTTCTGGATCCTGATCGACGCTTTCGATGTCATTCCGTGAACCAAACTGCCACGTTCACCTTTACCGGGACGTCGGTCAGTTGGATTGGCTTCCGCGGACCCCAAACCGGGATCGCCCGCGTCATCCTGGATGGAAACGTCGTTGCGGACTCACTCGACACGTATTTGCAGCGGGAGAGCTCCCAGGGGACGGTCTTCACGTTATCGGGTCTGGCTGCCGTGAGCCATACCCTGACGATCGAAGTGACGGGGCAGAAGAATCCGGCCTCGGCCGACGTCGCCATCGTGGTGGATGCCTTCGACGTCACCCCGTGAGGATCGCGCGCGCAAACGGGTGTAGAAAAATTGCCGCGATCGCCGGCCTTCATGACCGGTAGCACGCTGAAGTCCCTAGTTCCCCTAGTTCGATCGACGTATGCCTAGCTGCGCTACCCGGCTTACTTGAGATCCTAGCTCTTGTAACAAGGCGCGACCAATCTGTTGCACAGGTCCTCTTCGCAAACGAATCATTGCGTGGATAGGGTGACCGGATTTTATCCTCACATGAGGAAGAAGCATGAATCTTTCTAGGCAAACCGAAACTGAAAACAAGGAGGTTACTATGCGTCACAGAAATTCGTCCCGTTTGAGTTCGACCGCGGCCGTCACCGCACTCCTGGGTGGGCTGTGGGTATGGCCTGCAATCAGCAGCGCGCAGCTTCCACCTCTCCCCGTTCCGCCCGTGGGCACGCTCCTCGGGACGACCGCGGTGCTGGACAGCACCGGAACGCTCGTAGCGGGGACCAGCGACGTTCTCCAGGCATCGGATACGACGGGAGGCATCGCTTCCCTGCTCACGGGGGAGGCCCTGCACGCAGTGACGATCGGGTATCCGGATCAAATTGACTCCGAAGCCTCGCTCGCCGCCCTCGCCCTGAACGTCGCCGGAACCAGCATCGGGGCCGACTTCGTGATGTCGCGGGCCACTGCAACAGCGAGCAGCGCCGCCGGCGTCTCGAATATCGACGGCCTCTCGGTCAACGGCGCGCCAATCCCGGTGACCGGGGACCCGAACCAGACGATCGGTATCCCGGGAGGCCTGCTGGTGCTCAACGAGCAGCAGTCCTTGCCGGACGGCACCCTCGTGGTGAATGCGCTTCACGCGATCGTCTCCGGCGTCGCAGACGTGGCGGTCGCATCCGCGATGGCCGGTCTCAGCGGCGGGAGCGCGAAAGCGGTCCAGGCGAGCTACTGAGGGCGGAAGTCATTTCTGGGCAATGACCGAATCATCTCAATATACGAATGGAGAAATAACAATGCGTAGAATTTGGACACGTTATGCGTTTGGAGTCGCGGCGCTCGCGCTGGCGCTCGCCAGCGGCTCCGCGAATGCTTGGGTGTGCGACTTCCTGACCGGTGGCGGCTTCATCATCCGCGATACCGGCGCGAAGGCGAACTTCGGCGTCGGAGGCGGCTGCAAGGACGGCTCGCCGACCTGGGGGCATCTGGAGTACATCGACCACGGCATCGGGCTGAACGTCCATTGGACCAGCATCACGGCCTACATGGAGGTGGACTCGAGTACCGGCCCCAACGGCCAACCGACCGGTGCCCGTTTCATTTGCGGCACGGCGAGGACGAACTTTTTCGGGGACGTCGATTGGGTCGTGTTCGCCAGAGACCGAGGCGAACCGGGCGTCGACGATGAGTTCATCATCCGGCTGAGGCAATCCGGCGTCATCGTCTATACGACCGAAGGCGATTCGGATCACACCTTGGGCGGCTCGGGCCCCGGGGGCGGAAACATCCAGCTCCACAAGCCCAACCCCTCGACTACGGGATCCTTCGGAGGTTCTTGCCCCGCCTTGTTTGGAGGGGCTTAGTCGGTTTGCACGGGGGTCCCGATAGGCGGGCCTCGAGTGTTTGGGCCACAACTGCTCTCCGGGCGTTCGTCGAGCGCCCGGGGAGCAGCCCCCCATCGGGCATAGTTCAATCGGCCTGTTGCCGAGATCACGGGCCTCAATATTCGGCGATCACAATACTCGCTTGATTTGCTGGGACCTGAAGGAGGTAATCCATGACCATGATGATAAAGATTGCGAAGCGTTCCTATGCGGCAGCTCTGATATCGACATTCGGCCTGGCGTGGATTTCGCCTCAGGCTCTGGCGCGCGTTGAGGAAACCGATCCCTCCGTCAGCTACACCGTCGGGTGGACGCAGGGCGACACCAGCGGAACCTGGAGCGGCGGGACCGCAGCGGTCTCGACCGCGCCGGGCGCGCAGGCCGCGTTCGCTTTTACCGGGCCCTCGGTCAGCTGGATCGGCGGCCGCACGCCCCAGACCGGTATCGCTCGCGTGTTCCTGGACGGAGTGTTCGTGACCGAGGTCGATACGTATTCGAAGACCAGGGAAATCCGGGTACCGATGTTCGCGGCTACCGGCCTGGCTGACGCGAGCCACACGTTCACGATCGAAGTAACCGGCCGGCAAAACGCGGCCGCGGGCGGGGCCCTCGTCATCGTGGATGCGTTCGACGTTCCCGCCGCGTCGATCTCGCGCCTGCAGGAAACGGATCCGTCCGTCACCTACAGCGCCGGTTGGGTTCAGGACAATCAGATTGTCACCCTGATCCCGAGTATTACCCAGGGTTTCACTCAGGGCATTTCACTCAGGTCGTGGAGCGCCGGGGCCGCTCGGTTGTCGACGACGCCAGGCGCGCAAGCGACTTTCACCTTTACGGGCACGGCGATCGACTGGATCGGCGCTCGCGGAAACCAGAGCGGGATCGCTCGCGTGTTCCTGGACGGTGCCTTCGTCACCGAGGTCGATCTGTATTCGCCCACGGAACAAATCCAGGCGGCCGTCTTCACGGCAGCGGGCCTCGCCGACACGAGCCATACGTTGATGATCGAAGGGACCGGCCGGCAAAACGCGGCCTCGCAGAATGCCTTGATCGTGGTGGATGCGTTCGACGTGACGACGTCGGGAACGCGCCACCAGGATACCGATCCGGCCATCGCCTACGGCCCGGGTTGGATTCAGGGCAATCGGGACAAAGCCTACAGCGAAGGGGCTTCCGCGGAATCCAATGCGTTGGGCGCGCAAGCGACCATCACCTTCACCGGGACGGGGATCAGCTGGATCGGCGCTCGCGGACCTCAGTGCGGGATCGCCCGCATCTTCCTGGATGGAGCCTTCGTCGAGGACTTCGATACGTATTTCCAGACGGAAGGGCCTCAGCACACCGACTTCACAGTAGGAGGCTTGGCCGCGGGAACCCATACGTTGACGATCCAAGTGGTAGGCAAAAATCCGATTTCGACCGATTTCTGGATCCTGATCGATGCGTTCGACGTCACTCCATGAGCCAAGACAGTCGCAGGAGCAGGCAGGCCGCTGCGGCCTGCCCGGCCTGCTGAGGCTGCGGTGGCTTCGCCGCGTTGGGGACCTGCCGAGTTCGCTCTTTTCATGGTCGACAACGGTGTAGTGTCGAGGCCCTAGCCGCACTCCATGAATCGTACTTCGTTCGCCCTGCCGCGGCCCCGTCTCCTCCTCGTCGGCCCGCTGCAGCCGCCGCCGCTCGGAGGCGTACAACACATCATGGACATGCAACTTCGCTCAGGCCTTGCGCGCGAGTTCGAACTGCACGTGGTGGACACCTCGAAGGGCCGCCTGCGCTTGGCGGTCGAAAACTCCACCTGGCAGACGCCGTTCTACTTCGCGCGTGATTTCTCTCGCCTAATTCGGACGCTCGTTCGAGTGCGGCCGGACGCGGCATTGATCCATGCCTCGCCGAGTCTGTCGTTTCTGCGCGACTGGGTGTTCATGGTGATCGCCCGCCTCGCGGGCGCCAAAGTCGTCTGCCATTACCACGGCACCCTGCACACACGCTTCCCTTCGTGCGAGACGCGGGTCGGCCGTGCCATCGGCCGATTCTTGATATCAGCGGCGCAACGCGTGATCGTACTCGGCCCGACCTATCAGCGGGAGATGGACAAAGCGTGGAAGCGCGACGATCTCGTCTGGGCACCCAACATGGCCGACATCGCGCTCTTTCGGAACATGTCCGCCGACACGCCCGCACCGTGGCTTGAGCGCGGGGACCGGGCCGTTTTGTTCGTCGGGCGGCTGTCCGCGCCCAAGGGCGTCTACGATTTGTTTGACGCCATCCCTCGCGTGATCGAGCGCCACCCCGAGGTACGCTTCGTACTCGTGGGCGTCGCCGAAAACGACGCGATGGAGCCTGTGATTCGCGCAGAAGCCGAGCGTCGCGGCATCGCACCGCGCATCACGTTCCTAGGTCCCCTCGAAGGCCGCAAGAAGGCCGCCGCGTTCGTGACCTCGCAGATGATCGTGGTGCCATCGTGGACCGAAGCGTTTCCGCTCGTGATCCCGGAGGCGATGGCCGCAGGGCTTCCCGTTATTGCCACTGCCGTAGGCGCCATCCCGGATTTCGTGAAGGACGGGGAGGATGGCTTCCTGGTCGCACCGAAGGCTTCGCCGGAGCTGGCCGATCGCATCTGCCGGCTGTTGGACGACGAGGGCTTGCGCCGTCGGATCAGTGAGCGAGTGCGAGCTCGCGCGCCGCGGGAGTTTGCAATCGAGGTCGGATGCGGAAAGGTAACCGAGGTGATAAAGGACGTGCTGGGGAGTACAGCAACCGCAATTCCCAACCCTGATCTTCGTGGCCGACGCTGACACACGCGAGGTACTCGGACGGACCGCAGCGATACTGCAGATCGTGGCGGATGGCTCGGGAACCGGCATGAGCGGCCGCGTTGAAATGATGGGTTGCCTCATCGACAACCTCTCGATGGAAGAAACGCTCCAGAGGATCGAAGGCTTCATCGAGTCCGGCCGTCCCCACCAGCACGTGGTGGTGAACGTGGACAAGCTCGTCAAAGCCAGCAAGGACCCGGAACTGCGCCGGATCATCAACGAATGCGCATTGATCAATGTGGACGGGATGCCCGTGGTGTGGGCCTCGAGGCTGCTCGGGAAACCGCTGAAGGAGCGGGTCGCAGGAGTTGACCTGTTCGAATCCCTGGTAAAGCGCGCGGCCGAAAAGGAATGGCGCGTGTTCTTTCTCGGAGCCCAGGAGGAGATCGTATCGGGCGTCAAGAATCTCTATGAAAAGACCTTACCGGGCTTGCGCGTCGCCGGATATCGTAACGGTTACTGGAGATCCGAAGAGGAGGCTACTGTCGTCAAGCTAATTGCCGACAGCCGTCCCGACCTGCTGTTTGTCGCCATAAGCTCGCCGAAAAAAGAGGAGTTTCTCAGCAGGTACCAGGCCGAAATGAAGGTCCCGTTCGCCATGGGTGTGGGCGGAACCTTTGACGTGGTGGTCGGCAACGTGAAGCGCGCACCCATCTGGATGCGGCAGTGGAGTCTGGAATGGTTCTTTCGGTTCCTGCAGGAGCCGGGAAGGATGTTCAAGCGCTACTTTATCGACGACATGTTTTTTTTCTGGCTCCTTTCCAAGGAGCTGTTCAGGAAGCTGGCGCGCCTGGCTTGAAGCAACAGGAATGCGCAATTATCGACGTGACCCGAAGAGCGCGCCCATCACCTAATGGAAGGGGTTGCGGCGGAAATCATTGCTGGCCATCTTTGTTCACTTCATTTTTGAGCAGAGGACGTAATTCCGTCCCCTCCATGGGAATTCAGATACCGAAAACCGGACCAACTCACGAGTTACGTTTTCAGAACAGTTTGTTCCGGCTCAAGGGTGAAATCAAATCACCGGTTGATCCGACCGGACTATGCCCTCCCCTGAAGACACATTACGAGTGTCAATTAACTCATGCATGCTTTCATAGGGCGATTTGGGATTTGCGGCAAGTCTAAGACCGGGCTATCGCGTTGATTATTGATCATATCTGTGGAAAACGAATTCAAAGTCAACAACTTCGACCTGCTGCGAATTTTTGCCGCGTCCCAGGTATTGGTGGGCCACACCGTTTCGCATTTGGATATTGCCACGCCGCCGTGGCTGATTAAGCTGATATACGCGTTTCCGGGCGTGCCTATCTTTTTTGTTATTAGTGGTTTTCTGATTTCAGCGTCGTACGAACGAAGTCCCAGTCTGAAAAGTTACAGCCGCAATCGCGTGCTACGCATTTACCCCGGGCTTTGGTGCTGTGTCCTCGCCACCATTGTAGTCGCTATCCTCTGTGGGTTCAGTTTTTCGAACAGCCAAGCCCCCCTTTGGATAATTAGCCAACTTGTAGGCGCCATTTACACCCCCGGGTTCCTAAAGAATTTCGGTTTGGGATCCTACAACGGCAGCCTTTGGACAATTCCAGTTGAACTGCAATTCTACTTTCTTCTGCCGGCGCTCTATGGGTTAGCCCGTAAGGGTACGAAGGATCAGACCTTGTGCTTTTGGCTGACGTGGTTTGCCTTCGTCGCCATAGGGTTCGCGTCTAGTTTGATGTTTCCTCCGTTGGAGAATCCAGAAGGAGAGCCGATACTACAAAAGCTGATCCGCTATTCGTTTTTCCCTCATTTTTTCCTATTTATGAGCGGGGTACTTCTACAGCGGCTAAAGGCCTATGAGTCGAAATGGATAGCCGGCAAGGGGATGTACTGGGTCGCCGCCTATCTTGCCTTTTATTACGTTGTGCCAAAAGCACCCGTGACCTATGTGCCCACTACGCTGCTACTTGGGATTGTCACGGTATCGATGGCCTATACAATGCCGAGCATTTCGCAAAAGATACTGAGGGGTAATGACATTTCCTACGGTGTCTACATCTACCATGGATTGGTGATCAATATATTGGTTGAGATGGGGCTAACTGGTCGTGCGGAATACTTCGTATTGTTAGCTGGTTGTACTTACCTCGCGGGATACGTGTCTTGGATCGCCATAGAGGCGCCGTTCCTACGGAAGAAAAAGCAGACCATTTCTCCTACCCTGGTCACAGGCAAGCGGGAAAAACAAGGGGTCGGGGTATTACATTACTTTACAAGAACAACATATTAGGGCGAGCGCCGCAGAAACCAAGATTATCCCGCTCACGAATTTCCAGCAATGTTCGGACTTCATCTAAGTGTGCGCCCTGACCTCGATACGGCGATGGCGACATGAAGCTGCTACCTCTTGACACGCCCGAAATTCTTGAGCTGGTCGCGGGTTGGCTCGCGCGGAAAGAGAACTACCAGTGGCTCGATTTTGGGAACGGAAAGCAAATCCTTACGGCTCCCCTGCTCAAGATCATGACGCAGCGCGAAGCTCATTTCCTGAGGGCGTATACCTCCGATCGGGACGACGCCCCCATCGGGATCGTCGGGTTGAACAGCATCGATAGAACCTTCAAAACCGCAACGTTTTGGGGGGTGTCCGGGGAGAAATCCTTCCGCAACCGGGGGTATTCAACTATCGCCAGCTCAAAGCTAATGACCCTCGCGTTCCGCGATCTCGGGCTTCATTCGGTTAATACCTGGTCCGTGGAACATAACCCGTCGCTCCGGACCATAGAACGCCTCGGTTTCCGGTTCCTCGGCAGGCAGCGGCAATGTCATTACATCGACGGCCAGCCGTACGATCGGCTGTTATTCGATCTCCTCGCGAGCGAGCACAGGGAGCTCGATGAAGAGCGGTGGCATCGTAAAGAAAGATCGCATCGTGAAGCGGTTTGCGAAGAACCCTGGGTTCAACCGAGGTGACTGCGATGGATGCGAAAGTCAGGCAGAAAACGCTCCGGATGCTGTCGAATGGCGTCTACGTTCTGACCTCGCGCAGTGAAGACCGCTACGGCGCCGCGACCGTCACTTGGGTGTCACAAGCTTCCTTCAAACCGCCGCTTATCATGGCGGCGGTCCGCCGGGAAAGCAACGTGTTCGAATGCCTAGCCGAGAGCCGCAGCGCCGTCCTGCACATCGTGGGCGACCGGCAACAGGATATCGCCCGGAGATTTTTCTTTCCGACCCACGCGGCGTGCGGAACGATAAACGGCGAAGCGTTCATGGAGGGAAAGACCACCGCACCCGTGTTACCCAACTTGCCCGCGCACGTTGAATGTCAGGTCGAGCAGATCGTGGATACGCACGGGGATCACGCGGTGGTGATCCTGCGGGCGGTGGAAGCCGAGTGCGAGGAACGGGTCCGGCCGTTGACCATGGCGGCGACGCCGTGGAATTACGGCGGGTGATCGTGGCGCACAAGTCGATGGCCGTCGCGATACGCCCCGCCGCAGTGAAATTCCGAAGCGATATCGCGCCCCCTTACGTGAGCAGGCTCGCGCGCATCCCGTTCTTTGGGAAATTCGAAAACCTGCACGCAGACGTGAGACGTTGGGGCTGGAAGCGGAGTTTGCTCATCCGGGTCATATCAATGCTCCGACTCTACAGTGGACTTCACATCTACCGGATAAATGTGAGACCTTTGGCCGGGCAGCTCCCCGAGGCGTACCTGCCAAGTGGCATCGCCGTGCGGATCGTGCCGCCTGACGAACTCTTGAAGGCGGCGGGCGACCCGAACCTCGATTTGAGCATAGATTTCGTTCGAGAAGCCCTGGCTCGAGGCGACCTGGCGTTCGGTGCGTTCGCGGGCGATCGCTTGGTTGGCTACACATGGCGCACATTCACTGCCGCCCCCGATCGCGATGGTCTGTGGGCGAGAGTCAGTCATCCCTATCAGTATTCATACAAGGCCTTTACCCGGCCGTCCTATCGCCGTAAGCGGATCCACGTTGCGATCACTTCTCGTGCCGACGCCTATCTGTTGGGGCGCGGTTATAGGTTCGAGGTGGGGTACACGGAAATAGACAATTTTGCCGCCATCGGCGTGGCCGACTTTCTGGGTAGACGAAGGGTTGGCTACGCGGGATACGTCAAGTGGTTCGGACACAGTATTCCGTTCAGAACACCCGCCGTAAAGAAGATCGGAGCCGAGTTGTTCGAGCTTCCGGAGTGAGGCGCGACCGGCGCTTTCAAGCGTTCGGGGCGAGCATGGCACGATTCGTCGTATTGGATAGCTGGCGCGGTATCGCCGCATGCCTAGTGGCCCTGTTCCACCTCGACGCCTACAGCCACCTGTACGGGGTGCCGTTCCTGCGCAACTCCTGGCTTTTCGTCGATTTTTTTTTCGTGCTGAGCGGCTTCGTCATCGCCGCGAACTACCAACAACGATTGCTCGAAGGCTTCGGCATAGGGCGGTTTCTTTTGCTGCGGCTGGGCAGGCTGTACCCGCTCCATTTCACGATGTTGGCGCTTTTCATCGGTTGTGAACTACTGAGGGTCCTACGGAGGATCCTAGTCCCGGCGCTCGCGTTGACGAACCCGGCAGCGCTGTTCAGCACCCCCCAGGAAGCGCCGGATACGATTCTCGCCAATCTGCTGCTCATCCAAAGCCTCCATCTGTACGAATTCCTGACCTGGAACCTGCCGAGCTGGAGCATCAGTACGGAGTTCTACACCTACGTCATCTTCGCCTTGTGCTTGGTCGGACTTCGCAAGCATGCATGGATCGCCTTGCCTGTCGCATTGATCGGAGGTCCGGTACTGATCGCGACCCTGAGCGAGCGCAACATGGACACCCATTACGACTGGGGAATCATCCGGTGCGTCTACGGATTCGCCGCGGGCGCGATTTCGTGGAACATCTACAGGAAATGGAATGGCGAGCTTAGAAAATGGGTCTCCGGAAGCGTCGTCGAATGGGGCGCGCTCGGACTCGTGGTCATATTCGTAAGTGCGGCTGGCACAACCCTACTGTCGATCGCCGCTCCCTACGTATTCGCGCTCGTCGTGCTCGTCTTCGCCTTCGAGGCAGGGACTGCGAGCGCGATCCTCAGGCTGCGACCTCTGGTTTTTTTGGGAACGGTCTCGTACTCCATCTACATGACGCACGTTTTCGTCGAAAGAAGAATGTTCGATGCCGGCTATCAGCTTGAAAAACTATTTCATATCGACCTCTTTACGCACCGCGAGATCGACGGTCGGGACATGGTCTTTTTGGGAACTCGGCTGTGGCACGGCGATATCGCTTACCCGGTCTACTTGGCGCTGATCATCGCCATGTCGTTCTTCACTTACCGCTGGATCGAAAAGCCGGCGCGGGAATGGGTCAGAAATCGGGTTCATACACGGCAACAAACAGAGACGTCGCGCAGCATCGCTCGCGCTTGAGCAATACTCGGTTTCTGCAGCAGCTCGGTCAGCTGTTCCTCTGGAGCGTGGACGTGCCGCGGAAGCGGTCCCAAGCCTTGCGAGCGATGCGACCCCAGGCGGTGCGTTTCGTGAGGAGCTCCCATCCGAGCACTCTCGCGCGCCGCAGTCCGGTGTAGATCCTGTGCGCGACCGCCGGGGTGGGGGCGACCCGGACGAGCCACCACAGGGCGGCCGTCGGCGACGGGCCTTGGCCGCGCTTCGCCTCTCCGAGGTAGCGAAGGGCTTCGGCGCGATGTCCCTGCCCGAGGGCGGCCCGGGCTACCACGAGCTGCCGCGCCCGGCGAAGAACGACGATTTCGGAATCCTCGCCGCGCTCTCCTCCGAACAATTCCTCGAACTGGTGCAGCAGATCCCGCTCGAATTCGAACCGCGTCGGGCCGGTCGAGAGGTGTCCCTCGTTCAGCTGTGTGCCGTCGCGGGCGTACTCGTGCTTGATCGCCATGGGTAGCGGCAAGAAGTTCGCGGTGAACCGACGACAGAGATTGGCGAGGTAACTGTAGTCGGCGCCGATCCGGTAGCGCTGATCGAACAGGCCCACCGCTTCCCGGGCACGCCGCGTGATGACCGTGGGCTGCAGGGCAAAGAGGAAGCCGAAGCGCATGTGCTCGAAAACACGCCCCCGGTAAAGGCGCGCGTCGCGATAGGGGGTGCGGGCCACGATGTCCCGTCCCCATTTCCCGATCGGCTCTACGCTTGCGAACACCCTGCGGTAGGGATCGCTCTCTCCGGGGGGCAGCCTCAGCAACGAAGAGCCCGCCTGCTCCGCGAGCGGCAGGTACCAATCGGTCAGTGCGCTGCGCAGGAAGTGAACGAGGCCCCCGGAGCCTCCTTCCTCACTGAATTCCCCGGAAAGGAAGTCTTCCCCCGGAAAGGCCCGGAAAAAGGCAACGCTCAACTCCAGGTGGTGAGGGAGCCATTCGTCGTCGGAGTCCAGGAATGCGATGTACTGGCCGCGCGCGCGAAGCATGGCGGCGTTCCGCGCCGCGTTCACGCCCTGGTTCTTTTGCCGGATCAGCACGAGACGGGGGTCCGAGCCCTCGATCAGGGCGGCCGTGTCGTCGGTGGAACCGTCGTCCACCACGATCAGCTCCCAATCCGCGAAAGTCTGCCGCTGCACGCTTGCAATGGCAGCTTGGATCGTCTCTCGGCGGTTGAAGGTGGGGACGATCACTGAGACGAGGCTCATCGCGGGCTCCTGGGCGAATCATCGTGCGCCTACATGATATGAAACTCGCACTACGAACAAGCTCGATCATAGGACGACTGACAGTAGTCCGATAGACCCATCGGACTGTGTTGTAAAGCAACGTAACTCGGGCCGTTCGCCCTCAACGAAATGCCAGAGCCTCAATCGAATTGCGGTGCGCTACGCTGATTGACCCGCGGTCACAATCACAAAACCGGCGGCAGCAGCAGCACCACGGGCGGCACGGTCTACCCGGCTGCGGCCGGCCGGGCGGAATTTCGACGGCGCCAGGCTTGGTGAAGGGGAAGCCAGATGCGGCCTCTGAGAGTTACCGGCACCGTGCAGTCGTAGGTACGTACTTGCTGCCCGCCGAAGTCTTTTTTGAACTGGTTGATTCCGGCGTTTTCCGGCACCGATTCGTCCTCGAAGAGACCGCCCCAGTCGTAGCGTTTTATTCCCATATCCTTGAACCGCAGCATTTCTTTCCAGTGAAGCCAGCGATTGGCGCGCCCGACCAGGGCGCGGTAATCGTTTTGCCTATTTCTGAAGCAAGAACCCGTGTACTGGAGCCAGGCGGCTTTCCCGCTCATGAGGTAGGCGTGCCAGACCAATGCCTCACCATTCTGAGAGGCCGCCGTGAGTACGAGCTGACGGGCATTGCAGGCGGCAACCAACCATTGATGATAGGAGGGCGCGACCGACTTTTGCCTCGCGAATGCGTCGTAAAACGCGCGGAATTCGTCCAACCGGCTTTCCGGGTCGGTGATGAACTCCATGCGAAGCCCATCCTTCGTTTCAGCGCGTCTGATCTTGTAACGGCAATCCTTGCCGAATCTCTCCGTAATCGCGTCTTCCGCGACGGAAAGATCGGTCACCATTGTGAGAAACGGGGCGGTTCGCGCATCGGCGATCGGAGTCTCTCTCTGACGGTACACGACGATATCTACTCCGGAATCGCCGCTCGGCTCCTCGTCGTACCAGACTTCCCCGTAGACAGCAGCCCGGCCCTGGATGCGGATCATTCAAGCCCCGGCCATTTCTTGATTGTCAGCCCGATCAGAAAGCCTGTCCCCAGGGCTGCGCGATGCTGCTTTGCCGGGCGATTCCCCGAGCCAGGCGTGGAACTTCTTCAGCGTCATGCCGCGGCACCAAGTCGAAAGCTCCTCGAACAGAATCTCCAGATGCTCGTACAAGCGCTCGATATCCGATGCGCTCCGGAAAGTCGGACTGCCGCCCGGCATGAGCTCCGAGGAATGCAGTGTGAACTCCGCATGCGCTGCACCGTCGGCCCGCGCTGCGCGTGCGGCTCGCAACATTCCGCGGAGATTGCTCTCCGCCGGGCACAAATGGTTGAGCGCCGGCGACACCAGTCTGTTGCTGACCTGGCGCAGCAAGGGGACGCGATAGACCCAAGGCGCCCTTCGGTAAAGGCCGCTCGAGCGGATTGTCATCGGTACCTCGAGCAGCCCGCCGGTCGTCGGTGCCGAAATGTCCGAGGGGTCGAGGAAATAGGGTCGGTCAGGAAAAGCCCTATAGTCCGAGCCGCCTTTCCCGTTTGGATCGCCCGGAGTTCCGCGCCAATCGAGTCCCGGGCTTACGGAGCAGTCCACACGATATCCCTCGTCAAGCAGCATCGCGGCATAACGACCGTCGAAGCCCAAACGCCCGGCGCGATGACTGATCATCGCTTGATCAAACCGGTCTTCGAGCAAGCGGGTGACGACCTTGATCTTCTCCGTCATCAACGGGTCGGGATATTCGATCAGATAGGGTTGAAAATGGAAATCGTCGCTGGTGAGCGGCACCAGCGGCGGCGAGTTCCATGCATGCAGGTGCATCCCGACTTCGCCGGCACTGCGCGCCACTACGTCGCGCGCAAACTCGACAAATACATCGGACATCGCCATCTCGTAGTTCGTAAGGTAGACGGGCTTGAAACCGAATCGCTCGCAAAGCGATTGGAAACGAGGCAGGTACTCCGCGTTGCGGGTGGTGATCTCCCGCGGTCGTGCCCAGAGATTATCACCCTCGGTGTCGATCGTGATGATGAAAGGCGTCTCAGACATGGCGTGGTCGGCTCGACAACATCATTTTGGCGTCAGCGGGGTCTCGACGCAGCAGACCTTCATCGCCTAGTGAGACTAGCGCCCCCACATTAAAGGCGGGCCGAGGCGATTTGCATGCCCGTAGTCCGTTCGGAGCATCTTGCGTGCTATGCTGCCGCGCTTCTGAATGCGCGCGACATGTCATCCTTCGTTCGACGAGATCGACGCATTCCAGAGCGGGAGAAAGGCTGACGTCGGTGGAAATGAACGGGAAATCCGTGCTGGTGACGGGCGCTGGCGGGTTCATCGGCAGCCATCTGACCGAGGCGCTGGTGCACGCGGGAGCCCGGGTGCGCGCACTCGTCCACTACAACTCGCGCAGCGACTGGGGGCATCTCGAGTCCCTCGATCCCCGGGCGCGCGAAGCACTCGAGGTGATGGCCGGGGACCTCCGAGATCCGTTCTATATGGCCGAGGCGGCGAAGGGCGTTGAGGTGATCTTCCACCTGGCGGCTCTGATTCCGATCCCGTACTCGTACCGGGCCCCCCAAGAGTACGTCGACACCAACGTCCGGGGCACGCTCAACGTGCTCGAGGCTGCGCGCCGGCACGGCACCTCCCGCGTGCTCCACACCTCGACGAGCGAGACCTACGGCACCGCTCTTTACACGCCGATCGACGAAAAACACCCGCTTCAAGCGCAGTCGCCCTATTCGGCCAGCAAAATCGGTGCGGACAAGCTGGCCGAGAGCTACTGGTGCTCATTCGGGACGCCGGTGGTAACGGTGCGTCCGTTCAATACCTATGGCCCGCGCCAGTCGGCTCGTGCCTTCCTGCCGGCGGTGCTGGCGCAGGCGCTTACGCTGGACGTGGTCCGGGTGGGCTCGCTGGAGCCGGTGCGCGACATGAACTACGTCCAGGACACAGTCGACGGCTTTCTGCGCGCAGCGGCCGCGCCCGGGGTCGAGGGGCAGGTACTCAATTTGGGGAGCGGCCGCGGAGTCCGCATGGGCGAACTGCTCGATCTGGCTATCCAGGCCGCCGGTCGGCGGGTGCGGGTGGAGCACGACGCCGACCGGGTGCGTCCGGAGAAGAGCGAGGTGATGCAGTTGATCTGCGACGCCTCACGAGCACGCGCGGCGCTCGGCTGGCAGCCCCGTGTCACGCTCGAAGAGGGGGTTGCGCGCACCGCATCCTGGATCGCCGATCACCTCCCGGACTACAAACCACACCTCTACAACGTGTAAGAGGTGCGCATGGGCAGGAGATTCAAATGCGGGCGGTGATCCTGGCGGGCGGACAGGGGACGCGGCTACGCCCCTATACCACCGTGCTTCCCAAGCCGCTGATGCCGATCGGCGACATGGCGATCCTGGAGATCGTGCTCAGGCAGCTGAAGCACGCCGGATTCAGTCAAGTGACCCTCGCGGTTTCGTACCTCGGCGAACTGATCCAAGCCTACTGCGGAGACGGTTCGCGCTTCGGACTACGCATCGATTACTCGCGGGAGTTGCAGTCGCTCTCGACCGCGGGGCCTCTGCAGCTGATTCCCGGCCTCGACGACACGTTCCTGGTGATGAACGGCGACGTGCTCACCACTCTCGACTACCGGAAGTTGTTCGACCATCACCGCGCGAGCGGTGCAGCCGCCACTATCGCGATGCATCGGCGCAGCGTCAAGATCGACTTCGGCGTCGTGGAGACAGGCGCCGGCGGCGACCTCGAGCGCTACATCGAAAAGCCCGAGTATCACTATTCGGTAAGTATGGGGATCAACATCCTCGAGCCGGTTGTGCTCGGCCTGATCGGGCCCGGTGAGTCGCTCGGCATGCCCGACCTGATGCTACGCCTTAAAGAGGCGGGGCATCGCGTCGCGACCTATGAGGCCCCATGCCGTTGGCTGGACATCGGACGCGTGGACGACTACGCGAAGGCACAGGAGGAATTTGCCGAGAACGCGGGAATTTTTCTCGGCGCACGGACATGACAGGAGTGCTCTGGGTTACTGGCGTGTCGGGGTTCACCGGACGACACCTGGTGCGGTTCCTGCGCCGGGCCGGCGCATCGGTGCGGATCGTAGGTGTCGACATCGACGTCGGTGCGACTGCGGATCTCGACGCTGCGCATGCGATCGACCTGACCAATGCCGAGGCAGTGGCCGCGCTCGCCAGACAAGAGCCGCCCGACTGGGTCATTCATCTCGCGGGGCTGATGCCGCCGGCGGCGGAATCGGAAATGTGGCGGGTCAACGTGGGCGGTACAATCGGTCTGCTTCTCGGCCTGCGCGAGGGGAGCCGCCGCGTGCGCATCGTGAGCATCGGCTCGGCGGCGGAGTACGCCCCCTGCGCACCCAGTCCGCTCACCGAAACTGCCCCGTGTGGCGGCGCGTCCTCGTACGGCAACACCAAATTGGTACAATCGCTGACGTGCCTGTGGTTGGCGGCCGAATGCCGCGTCGACGTGCTCATCGCGCGCACTTTCAACCTCGTCGGTCCCGGATTGTCGCCGCGCCTGATCGCCGGGTCCCTCGTGCATCAGTTTCTCGCCGCCGCGGAGGAGATCCATGTCGGAAACGTCAATACGGCACGCGACTTCATCGACGTTCGGGACGCGGTTCGCGCGTACTGGCTGCTCGTCCAGCAGGGCAAGAGCGGTGGGATCTACAACGTGAGTTCGGATAATCCGGTCAGCGTGCGAGAGATGCTGGACATACTGTCGCGCGTTTCCGGACATTCCCCACGCATTCGGATCGACCCGTCGCGCGTTCGCGTCAACGATCCGGCCAGCGTCTACGGCAATTCGACCCGGCTGCGCGAGGCCACCCGGTGGGTCCCGACGATCTCCCTGGAGCAGTCGCTCCGCGACATGCTGGCGCAGGCATGACTCCGCTTCGCGTCTGCTTGGTCGGCCCGCAGTGCTATGACCTCCTTACGCGCGCGCCGCATCCACGCCATATCGGGGGGGCCGAGCGCCAACACGTGCTTCTAGCGCGCGGGCTCGCGGCGAACGGCCACAAAGTCGCGTTCGTCACGCTCGACTACGGTCAGGACGATGGCGTCTGGCACGACGGCATCCAGATCTTCAAGGCGTATGTCGGGCACCAGGGATTGCGGGGTGTGCGATTCGTGCATCCACGATGGACTGGGGTAGTCGGCGCGATGCGACGCGCCGGGGCGGACATCTACCACCAGATGGCAGGTGACCTCCTGACCGGTCAGGTGGCGGCATGGTGCCGCTTGCGAGGGCGACGATTCGTGTTCTCGCTCGCGTCAGACGGCGATTGCGATCCGGCGCTTCCGCTTCTGCCTACCGCGAGACAACGACTTTTCTATCGGTTCGGACTGCGGTACGCCGACGCCGCCATCGCGCAGACGGAGAGCCAGCGGAAGCAGTTGTGCGCGGCATTCGGCACTGAGTCGACCGTGATCCGGAGTTGCACCTCCGATGTGGCGTTCGATCCCGCAGTCATTCAGGCGCGAGCACGCGAAGCGCGGCCGCGCATTCTCTGGGTCGGCCGACTCGCGCCGGTGAAGCGGCTCGAGATCCTGCTCGATCTCGCCGCCGCCAGACCCGCTTGGGAGTTCAACGTGATCGGCAGCGGCGACCCGAATCAGGAGTACGTGCAGCGACTGCAATCGCGCGCGAAGTCGCTGTCGAACGTCTCGCTGCATCGCGGCGCCACGGACGAGCAACTGCACGAGGAATATCTACGTGCGCATGTGCTTGTCTGTACGTCGAGCGTGGAAGGCCTTCCAACAACGTTCCTGGAGGCTTGGGCACGAGCCCTGCCGGTGGTTTCGACCGTGGACCCCGATGGAGTGATCGCAGCGCACCGTCTGGGCGCAGCCACCACTCCCGAGCATCTCGCGGAAGCCATTGCTGGCGTCTTGCTCCAGGTCCGGGATGGGCTGCCGGAGCGCGTCAGAGCGCACTATGTGGCGACACACACTGTCGAACCGTTTGTTGCCGCTCACGAGCGCCTCTTCCGCGATGTCCTGGAACGTGGGCGCGCGTCGTCGGGACGCGGTGTTTCGAAACAGGCGTCACCGGACTGATCGCGTCCACTCCCTGCCTCAGCTCCCAGCCGGCTGTATGTTCAGCCATCTTTGCGCACGGCAGAGCGCGCGGAATGCCTGCAATTTCATCGCATCGCGCAAGGCGCCTTTACCGTAGGGCACTGGGTCCAGCCCGATCTTGCGCATCCGGCCATTTACATTGTAGACCCAGCCGCGTCGCAACGAGGCGCGCGTCTTGAAGCCGTTGCTGAACGAGATCGATACGCGGTCGCCGTTCTTTATCCAGTGCGGGTCGGTCGTTGGAATGTGGATGCCGTACCCTGCCTTGAGCTCGAAGACCGTCGCGCGTTCCTGATATCGCTCGTGGAAGACCATGTTGCGGTGAATCGCCGGCCCGGAAAAATGCTTCTCCAGCTCCTGCTCCGAGAGTACTTCCCGATCCGACGCGCTGAATACGCTGATTGTCTTGCTACCGCGGATCTGCAGCAGAAAATTGATCTCCTTATCCATGTGGTAGGGCGTGACCGACCCGGGAGATGTGACGAAGATCGCGGCCTCGCGCTCGCACATGCCCGGTTCGATCGGCTCCGACAGCGGCTCGATCTCGTCCAGACACTGGTTGAGGACTGCCAGACACTCGGGGTCCGCCTCGGCGCGCTTGAGCACCATCCACGAGCTGCACTCCTCGATTCGTCTGACGGTTTCCTCGGCGGACAGACCCGTGTAGGGAGTGTTCTCCTGGTCGGGAAGGCTCACCGGGATTTTTCCGGCGTTGTACTCGACTATGCTGGGGGGCAGCGTTCTGGCGAGCTCCGCCAGCCGGGGAAGCCGGAACAGCGGATGACCCGATAGATGGTGCCTGAAGAGAAACGGCTTGCGGTTGAAATGGGTGCGAAATGTTTCCGGGTCGATCTCAAGAAAACGGCCCGCAACGGCCGCTTCGCCGGCGCCAAGGTCGCCCAAGTATGGTGCTGCGGCGCGATTTACAGTTTGCATGTCTTCGCCTCCTTCATTCCGTGAAATTCTGAGCCCCCCAGGGTTCCGGGGTCTTGGCAGGGGAATCGCCCGGTTTGTCTGCGGAAAACATCTTCAGAATCTGGCGAGTCGTCCATCGCAAGAGCGGCAGGCCCGAAACCAGGAGTTCGCCCAGCGCGCCCACGCCGATGGCAAGGCTCTGGATCGTTTTCCGATCGTTCGTGAGCCGATTGACCAGGAAGTTGTCAGTGGTCGCACAGGAATCCATCCATTGCACTCCGGGCAGCGTTTGAAGCTGCCGTATGCTGTCCATCTCGAGCATCGTCCCGGGCGAGAAATCCGCGAATTCCTCGTCATACGCCGTTTTGAATGCGAACGATCCTTCACCGGCGACGAATGCGCATCGGCGCGCGATGGGACGATCATCGAAATTGAGGCCGAGCATGAGCAGGCGGCTGCGGCGAAAGGCGGAAGTCACAATCTGCGTGAAATAGCGGCGATCGCTCTCCGAAGAAGCCAACGCGCTGCCGCGCTGACCCTTCCAGCCGCTCGCCTCGATCTGGAGGAACTCGTCGATCCAGCGCCCGACGTCGTCCTCCGAGCGTACTGCGAGGTGCTCCACCCGGCCACGCTCGCGCAAACGCTTCTCCTTGCGGCGCAGCCTCCGGCGCAGGTCGCCCGATACCGCCGACTCGGGAGCTGTGTTCTTGTCGTATCCTGCATGCCACAGACCGCGCGTAAAAATGTCGGTTACACAGTTCCGCAACCCGAGTTCGTTGGACAGGTCGATTAGCATTTTGTGGAACGGGCCGTCTCCGGATATGCACCTCAGTTCCATCAGGGAAGCGCTTGCCCCGCCCGATTGAAACCACCGAAAAAACTCGACCATGGACGCCTTGGCGGAATCCGCGCGCACCAGGGGCGTACACACGTAGCAGTGGAGGTGCTGCCAGAGGCTCACGGCGGACACTTTCAGCTTTCTGAAGCGCTGGATCGGTTCCAGTGGAAACAGCGCGCCCAATTTTGTCGGAGCATCCGGGTTGTGGCGGTCGTGGATCAGCACCAGAACGACGGCGATGTCCTTGCCGGCGCCGAATGCTTCCAGAGCCGGCAGCAGCATCCAGTGCTCGTAGAACACATTGGGTTCAATCGCCGCCGCTGCCAGGTCCTCCCAAGCTGGGACGAAACCCGACAGAGTCTGCAGGTCGCGCACCACGACGACGGAAGCCCGGTACCTGGTGCTCGTAGGGCCCGGCTCACCCGAACGGTCTGCCGGTGTTGTCCCGGGACCATGCGTCGTGTGTCTTGGATCCATAGTGGAATGCTTGATTGCCGGTTTGCCAGGGCCCGTCAAGTCAACTTCTGTGGTCTGCGGGCGACCCACGCTGTGCCGCGTCCGGGGAGATCGTAGTAACACCCGATGAAGCGAAATATCGTCCGGACTTGATCCATTTGCCTCACCCACCCTGAAAGCGCAGCCACCATTCGCCCTCGAGACGACTGAGAAAGGCGTTCCCTTGATTGATGGCGACGGTGACGTCCGCGTGACGCGAGTGGACCAGGGTCCATGTACCTTCGCGCCGGAACCAGCATTGCCGATCCGAAAACTCCTGAACGTGGCGCGGATCGAGGCGTCCCCGCACTGCCGCCGCACCCTGTCGCCAGGCATCGGCGAGGAGTCGCTGCAACACGCGGCCGAACGAGCCGTTGCAGGCTGCAATCTGGACCACTTCACTCACCCCACCCGCACGCAGGTAATAGAGGTACCACCCGATCAGCCGGCGTCCGCTTTCGAGCACAGCACGCGCACGCAGCTTTCCGTGGCGCACCTTGCAGGCCGTCTGCTCGAGCAGCCAGGCGAGGGAGCGCGGATCGTACTCCGGCTGCAGCGCTCTGCCGTCCGCGACAGCGGGCAGGTGGGCCAGCATCGTAGCCGCATCCAGTGCGTCTTCCGTGAGTTCGGCGTCTTCTTGGTCGAGCCGGTTCGGATGCAACCGGGTTGCCAGCGCGTCGGCCAAGGCGCCCAGTGGGCGCGCCGGCAGGGTCAAGGCAGGATGGAGCGCGCGGCGCTCTTCCAGAAGCGACAGCGCAAACCGCACCGGGCGGAGCGGGCGAGTCCAGTGAAGGTTGTAGAGCAACGGGGCCGTCCCGCCGAGCCCTGTCCACATCTGCCGGGACAGCTCGTTCGCTCCGTCGGCGATGAACAGATCCTGAGGTCCGGAAAGCGCCGCTCTGGCCAATTGCAGCGCTGTGAGACCGTTGCGCCGGTTCGGGTCTACCATGAATTGACATCCCACCGCGACGCGGATCGGGCGTCCGCGGAAGAGCATCCGACGCGGCATCACTCCTGCGAAGCCGGCCATGCGACCGTCCTCCTCGGCCACCCAGGAGGGCAGGTCGAGGTCGCGCCATGGGTTGTCGAAGAGTATCTCCCGGAAGTAGGCCTCACACGCAGCCTGTGAAGCCCAACGCTGCTTCGGATACACGCGCCCGAAGAGCGCTGCAGCAGCGGGAATGTCATCCTCGGCAAGGGTGCGAAGCGTGGCCATGGCAGCTCGATCCCAGGTCAGCAAAGACGGCGCCGGAAAGCCGGTCTCACTATCTCACGCTGCGCGAGGGGAGCTGCAGTTCTCCTGTCCAGGGTTCGGTGTCTCCGGACCGGATTCCCGGCTGGTTCCCGCCCTGATTTCCCGCACCGTGACGGACCTCGAGGGACAGCAACTGCGCGGTCTGGGTGCCGGCGCCCGCCGTGCGTGCGGCGACCAACCGGGCGATCCTCTCGAGCGAGCGCAAATCGTCGAGATCGATGTCGTCGATCTTGATTTTGAAACCGAAACGCTGCTCGAGCTGCACCAGCAACTCCACCAGCTGAAGCGAATCGAGAATGCCGGTCTCGAAAAGATCGGTGTCCGGGGACGGCGCCTCGATGTGGAGACTCTCCAAAAAGAGAGCGCCGAGGCGCCCGATGATCGCGTTCATGTCCGTCATTCGGTGCTCCTCTAACTTTGCCCCGATGCCGCGCCGAGCATGCGGTCCGCCCTGCCGGCTTCATCGGGCGACGGCGCCTCCACCTGCGCCTGGCGGGACTCGGCGGAGAAGAACGCATTCTTCAACCGGGGACGGTCGATCTTGCCGTTGGCGTTCTTGGGCAGAGCCTCGTACCGCGCCCAGCGAGTCGGAAGCATGTAAGCAGGCAACGACCTCGCCAGATCCCTTCGCAGGTGTTCGACGGAGACCACGCTGTCCGGCGTGAGGGCATACGCGCAGCAGATGAGCCATCCTTCGAAGCCATCGGATTGAATCGCGACGACGGCACTCTCGCGCAAGGCCGGGAGCGAGTGGAGTGCCGCCTCGATCTCGCCCAACTCGATCCGGTAGCCTCGGCTCTTGATCTGCGTGTCGGCACGGCCCAGGAAATAGAACAGACCGTCGGCGCCGCGGTGCGCCAGATCGCCGGTCTTGTAAATGCGGTCGCGTGGACCCGCCCCACCGGGACACGGAAGAAACACGCTATCGGTCTTCTCCTGGTCGCGCCAGTAGCCCGGGCTCAAGCCGGTGCCTCGGATGTAGAGGTCGCCGATCTCGCCGGGGGCCACGGGCTGCAGTCGCCCGTCGAGGATCAACAGCTCCTCGCCGTCGCATGCGTCGCCGATGGGGATCGGCTCGCGCTCGTTGCGCGGGCAACGCGGGACCGCATAGTAGCTGCTCGCGATGGTCGCCTCCGTGGGACCGTAGAGATTGGTGAAGCGCGCGTGCGGCAAACGCCGCATCCAATGGACCAGGGTAGGCGTCGGGATCACCTCCCCGCACCACATCACCCGGCGCAAGCTTGGGAAGTCGTTTTGGGCGATGACGTCGAACTTCGCCATGAGATTGAGGACGGAGGGTGCCGAGAACCACTGCGTGAGCCGGGCTTCGCGAATGAACTGTGCCAGCTTGTGCGGCAGGAGATTCAGCTCCTGGGGCACCAAGTGCAGCTCCGCTCCTGCCCAAAGCGTGCCGAATATATCGAACGTCGAAAGATCGAAATGCAAGGGCGGGTGCTGAGAGATGCGATCGGACGGGGCGGTGCCGAAGTATCTGTTCGCCCACCCGAGGAAATGCGCCACGCTCGCGTGGGTGATCATTACGCCCTTGGGGGTTCCGGTGGAGCCCGAAGTAAACAGAATGTGTGCGACGTCCTCGTCGGTGTTGGCACAGGCAGGCGGCGTCGCCGGGTGGGCGGGGAGGTCGTATAGGGTGAAGGCCGGCGCCGGATCGGCTTCGGACGGTGCGCCTTCGTCCAGCCATCCGATCATGGGCGGCTGCGCGAGCGTCGTAGCGGCGAGGGCGCCGCGCAGATTCTGGCTGACAGGGCCGGCAGCCAGTATGCAGCGGCAGTCGCTGACCTCAAGCACGCGCGCTTGCCGCGCTGCCGGGCTGGCGGGATCGAGCGGCACGTAGATCGCATCGGCTTTCAACGCACCGAGCATTGCCACGATCGCCGTGGGCATCTTGGGCATCAGCAGACCGACCCGATCTCCCCGCTGGCACCCGGCTTCTCTTAACAGGTGGGCGAGCCGGTTGCTCGCCTCCTCGAGGTCCCCGTAACTGAGGCGCGCATTCTTGAATACCAGAGCCGTAGCCTCGGGGCGCGCCTGCGCTTGCGCCGTCACCCCCTGCTGTAAAAGCATGGTCATGCCGTGACGCAACGCGCGATGGCGCGCTCGAACACGACGCCGGTATGACGCATCTCTTCCACGCTCGCGGGTACGTCGAGAATGAAAGTGCGGTAGCCGACGTCGACATAGCGCGCCACTTCCTCCGCCACCCGATCGTAGCTTCCGACGAGGAAAGGACAGACCGCCTTGTAGTTCTGGAACGGCACCAGCCAGTACGGGTTCTCCGTTCCCGACTCGGTCTTTCCGAGCTCGGAGAGCTGCCGGTGCCAGGACGAGTCCGAGACCTTCATAGCGAGCTGGTGGGTGAGCTGGCCCTTGCGGTCTTCCGGGTACCGCGCGCGAGCGACCGACCAGGCCTCGGTATCTTTGGAGCGCGCGATGACGCCGATGCGGATGCCCCTCGCCGCGATGCTCGCCGGAAGCGCGTCCGTGTACTCGGCCGGCGGCTTGGGATACTCGACGGCCGTGGCCTTCAGTTGCCGCGCCGCATCCATGCCCGCTTCCGAGGACCCCGAGACGAGCACGCCCGGCATCAACTCGGCCGGCAGCGGCGGCGTTAGCTTGAGGTTGGTCACCTTGTAGTATCGCCCTTCGAAGGTGACCGGATCCGTCGTCTGCAGGAGGCTCTGGATGACGGTGGTGTACTCGAGGAGCCGGGCATAACGCTCGTCGTGGGGCGTGAGATCGTTCAACGCCAGCAAATCGTTCTTGAATCCCCCCGCTACCATGTTGAGATACAGGCGGCGGCCGTACAGATGCGCGAACGACGCGATCATCTTGGCCACGCTGTAGGGATGCATGTACGCCGGCTGAATCGCCACCAGGGGGCACAGACGCTCAGTGGACTCGACGATGATCTGCGAGACGAGCCAGGGATCCAGCTGGCTGTTGTCGGTAAACACGAGGGCACCTTCGTGCCCGGCACCTTCGCTGGCGCGCGCGAACTCCTGCAACTCCCGAATGCATCTCTCGGACTGCGCTTGCGCGGAAACAGGACAGCTGGAGAAGATCTTCAAGCCGTGATCGGAGGCTGGCATATCGACGAACGCCCGGGCGGTCATGTCCATGAAACGCTCAATCTACGCGTCGGAAATTGCAGACCATGATCGCTGGGACGCTCCGACGCTTGATCCATTTGGCTCATGGCGGGCGAGCATCGGGCTTTTGGATTGCGCTGGCAGCATGTGTCGCAGAAAACTGGAGAAAGCAATCGGACATCTGGAGGCCGAAACGCAGTAGAGCGTTCGGCGGATAAACTGTAGTGATACGGCTACGCAATGCCGTTGTGTCGCTACAGAATTATCAAGCAACCTCGATAGAGGGTCGATACCTGACGCACTATCATGGTTTTGCATCTTGATATCGTGGTCATCTTCTGCCCAGGACCGTGAGAGTCCTCGTCGCAGACGTGCCAGCCGGAGTAAGGGCGCGACTCACGCCAAGGCACCAAGAAAGGATCGCGAGAGTAAGCAACGCCGATCCCGAATGTACATAATCTGGTGCACTGCGGCGCGGTATTGGAGAAACAGGCTTGTTGAGAGGTCGAAAATGACAAATCTGCAATTTATCCCGGACGTATTGGACCGCAAAGGCCTTTTGAGCGCCTTGCGAGCGTTCAAAAGGGGCGATTTTTCGGTTCGCCTGCCCATGGATCTGATAGGGATCGACGGGGAAATCGCACAGGCGTTCAACGACGTGGTGGAGGTGAACGAGAAGGTGACCGACGAGTTCGCGCGTATCCGGGACGAGGTCGGAAGGGAAGGGCAGATCAATCAACGCGTCAAGCTGCCCGCAGCGACGGGGTCGTGGGCCGACTGCGTGGACTCGGTGAACACGCTGATCGGAGATCTCGTCCGGCCGACCGCGGAGATGGCGCGAGTCATCGAATCGGTCGCGAGAGGCGATCTCTCCCAGCGGATGCTGTCGGAGATCGCCGGCAGGCCGTTGCGGGGTGAATTCCTGCGGATAGGAAAGGTTGTCAACACGATGGTCGATCAGCTCGGCGGGTTTGCTTCGGAGGTGTCGCGGGTGGCGCGCGAGGTGGGCAGCGACGGCAAGCTCGGGGGCCAGGCGCAGGTGCCCGGAGTGGCCGGGACCTGGAAGGACCTCACCGACAACGTCAACTCGATGGC
>Ga0137380_10000580_pt1 | contig 27043 bp, 22 predicted proteins | sample SagtaG_17_FD_104809 | JGI IMG/M metagenome (GOLD analysis project Ga0137380, IMG submission 104809) | Vadose zone soil microbial communities from Sagehorn Ranch, Mendocino, California, USA - Sage2_L_100_16 metaG | ecosystem: Environmental > Terrestrial > Soil > Vadose zone | place: USA...
GCGTTGGTTGACGACGGTCCCGCCCGAGTCCGGCGTCAGCGTGTAGCTGTGCTTCAGGCGCCGGACCGGCAACGTACACTCGAACAGCTCGAATGCCAGGCCTTCATGTGGCCTCCACTCGGCAACCCTCTCCTTGAACCAACCGCCGGGCGTGAGGTCGCACTGGCGTGCGGCGCCGAGCCCTTCCTTCTGCGACGAGACGATCTTTGACTTCCTGATTCCTGGATCGTACTGGTCCAGGAGTGCACGCGGCCGACGCGGTTCTCGCGCGGGACCGCGACGGGGACAACGACGAACGCGAACAGCGCGAGCGCTGGAGAGCTCGCGCCCGCGCGATCAAGCGCCGGGATGTGCGGCCGCAGCGTCGCCTCGATGATGCGGGACGCCTCGGGTTTGAGCGCCTCGGCGCTCGGGCTGAATAGCCGCTCATCGTTGGGACGAAACAGGCGGTCGAGGCTGAGCGCGACGACGCCGACGAGTCCCGCTCTCCGCAGCTGGGACGCGGCGTCTACGAAGAGCCGCCGTACGTGCCCGGGGCCGCCGGCGCGCTTGGCGGCGAGGCCGAGCCGGACGCCGCCCACGGTGATGACGCAGTCGGGCTCCCGGAACTTCACCGCCAGCCCGCCGCGCTTGCACAGGGCCGCGACGTACAGCTCGAACTGGGTGCTCCGGGGAAGCGGGTTCGCATCCTCGCTCGGGAGGGGCGCCCCACCGAGAACGAGCTTGAGCTTGGAGAGAACCGCGGGATCAGCGGGCGGCGCGGGCGGTAGGAGATGCTCAACGATGACAGCTACCTCGTGAAAGTCCCGGTTGCCCTCGAGTAGCTCCGCGAGGTCCCGGGGCCGGCCAGCGAGGGCGGGGCTCAGCGTCTTGGCGGCGAAGTCCTCGGACAGCCGCTCGAATCGGGCTAGGCGCCCGGGCGGCAGCCGCACGCCGTGGGCCGCGAGCCGCGTCTTCACGAGAGCCAGGCGCGCCCGTGTCTCCCTAGGATCCTCGACGTGAACGGAGAGATACCTGTCCTGAGCCATGCTGAAAGCAGTGCCTGTAGTGGTACGGGAACAGTAGAACGCTTGTCCGCCGGCCAGTAGTGGTGCATCTTGGTGAGGAATGGTGCGACCTGGCAGTAGGTCGAGCCTTCGGCGCTTCACCGTGTCTTTGGACACGGAAGAATACTCTCGCCTTACACAACTGATTGAGCAGCACAAGCCCCCGCTAACACTTCAATATGCGGTGCGCTACGCTGTCCGCTTGCTCCTGAGGAGAGCGGACGATCCCCAGTTCGCCTTGCGCTTCGGTGACCCACTCCGGAACAGGGAAAACGAATGACGAAGCGTGAGCTTCCAGTGATCTCACTGTTCTCGGGGGCGCTCGGTCTTGATTTGGGGCTTGAGCGTGCGGGGTTCAGGATTCGTGTTGCGGTCGATTGTAACCGCTTCGCTGCTGAGACCATCCGCCGGAACCGCCCGGAAATCCCCGTCATCAATCGACCGATCGAGAAAGTCTCAACCGCGGAGATTCTGGAGGCCGCGGGGCTCCGTGCCGGTGAACCGGCCGTCATCACCGGCGGGCCCTCCTGCCAGGCCTTCAGCACGGCTGGACAGCGAGGATCATTATCGGACCCTCGCGGAGTGATGTTCCGAGAGTTCCTGCGGGTCGTCCGGGAAGCACGCCCCAGGTTCTTCGTGATGGAGAACGTCCGTGGCGTACTCTCAGCCGCTGTGCAACACCGCCCCTTGGGACAACGTGGACCCGGCTATCCCCCCCTGATGCCCGAGGAGGAGCTAGGCTCGGCCTTTAGGCGGATTCTCAAGGAACTCAAGCGCCTCAACTACTACGTCGTCTTCGATCTCCTGAACGCTGCGGACTTCGGAGTGCCTCAGGTGCGCGAGCGTGTGATCTTCATCGGTTCCCGGAACGGCGAACTCGTTGCCTGTCCGGCTCCGACCCACGCTCGACACTCGCCGAACGGGAAGCCCGGGTGGGTCACCCTTCACCAGGCGCTTAAGGGGCTTCGTGACGCGCATCCTGAGTTCGTTGGGCTGCTGGAAAAGCAGAAGAAGTACCTCAAGATGATCCCCGAAGGAGGCAACTGGCGTGACCTACCGGCTCGACTCCGAGCGCCTGCCCTGGGTAAAGCCTACAAGTCCTGGGGTGGGCGTGTGGGATTCCTTCGTCGTCTAGCTTGGGACCGTCCAGCTCCGGCTCTCACCACGCGCCCGAATAGCAGGGCGACCATGCTGTGCCACCCGGACGAGCTCCGCCCACTGACCGTGCGCGAGTACGCGAGACTACAGCAATTCCCGAGCGACTGGGAATTCGACGGAGGCACGCCACAGCAGTATATCCAGATCGGGAACGCTGTGCCCGTGGGTCTGGGGCAAGCCATCGGGGAAGCAGTACGCCACGCGATGGCCGGTCCTAAGCATCGTGCCGATAGAGGGGCTATAGTCTGCTCAAACGAAGGACTGCTGACGCGTTTGGCCAAACGACCGACCACCGTCCTGAATCCGATTAGGATGAGGAAGGTGAAGACACCTGGAGCTGCTGCGAAGTGGCTGAGCACCGGAAAACGGAACCGCGCCGACCTCCTGAGACTGATAAACTCGGCACACGTGAATGGCCGCACGTCGCGATCGGCTGAAACCCGGCGGTCGAAAGCGCCAAGCAAGGGCTGAGCCTGACAAGCCCGGCGGTGCGGCTTTGCGGCTACGTCGCAAGGCCCGACGCGTCGCTGCCCTTCTCCATTCCGCGTATGGTTCGCCCCACCACGACAACAAAGACGAACCTCTCGACGAACTCATCTTTATCGTCCTGTCACAGATGACGACGCAGCCGAGTTTTGGCCGGGTCTTCCAGCGACTCAGAAGCCGGGTCGGCCGATGGGATCGGCTCGTCGACATGCCGCTGCCGAGGATACGGCGACTCATTCGAGACGCCGGACTCAGCAACCAGAAGGCCCCTAGGCTGAGGGAGATTGCCCGGCGCTTGCTGGCCGATTTTGGCCGCGTCAGTCTCGTCAGCTTGAGACACGCTAGCAATCGGTTCGTCGAGCGGTACCTCACGTCTCTTCCAGGAGTGGGCATTAAGACCGCTAAGTGTGTCATGATGTACTCCCTGGGGCGTCGGGTTCTGCCGGTGGACACCCACACCTTCCGCGTCTCGCGGCGCCTAGGACTGATCGGGCGCGACCTTCCGTTGTCGAGAGCGCACGCTGAGATCGAGGCTACGGTTCCGCCCGCGGATCGATACCGTTACCACGTTAATTGCGTTGCCCACGGCCGCCTGACCTGCCTGCCGCGGAATCCTCGATGCGATCGCTGCGTCCTCGTCACCATCTGCGAACACGGCATGGAACGAGTCTCCGCAACTCGTGGGCATGTGCGCAGGCGCGCGTAAGGCGCTGGCGCTACCCGCGTCGAAGCGCCCGTAGCCTCTGCTTCCTCACGCCACATACGCAATCCACGGCTGGTCGCCTTCAGAATCCGAAGCACGCAGCGCGCACCTCCTGCCCCCAACAGGCACCCCGCTCCGTGGCGTAACGGCTGCAGTACCCTAGACCCCATACCCACTGGAGCCGGCCGCAAGGCGGTTCGGCGGCGCCTGTGCCCACACACGTGCCGACGGGTGCGCGGATGGGTTCGGCGTCGACGGGCTTGATGTGCTGCGGAAAGGGCGAGCCGGCTTAGCGAGAAGCCCAACGGCTGTAACGGGGTGCTCACGAAGGGCGAGGGGAGGCCAGTTCATGGTCCATGACGGCGCGGATGGCGGCGCTGAGGGTGAGTTCGCTCTTGAGCGGGCGAAAGCAGCCGCCGCTGCGGGTGAACCGCTGGAGATGTTGAAGTGGCTGTTCAGGAGCTTCTTCCTCGACGGCCTGACGCGCAGCCTCGAGGCCAAATGGCCAGGCCTCGATGCGGGCGATGTGCAGATTGCTGTTTCGCAAGCAGTTGACGATGCGTACGAGACGCTGCGGAGCGGCAAGAAAGTTTTTAACCTGAAGGCATGGCTCTACAAGGTCGCGGACCGCAAGGCATACGCACGGAATGAAAACCTGCGTGAATCGGTGGGCAAGAAGGGTGACGTCGCCCAGCTGGCCGCCGCCTCCGCGGGTCAAGAGATCGACGAAGACGATGAGACCAAGCGTGACGAGCGGCGCGTCCAGCTGCGTACCCGAGCCATCGCCGTCGCCCGGTCGCTGCTTCCCCGGCTGGGCCAAGACAAGGTGAAGGCAGTCATGGCCTACATCCTCGATGCGGTCGAGGCCGGGAAGCCCGACGTTACGGCGCCCGAGATCGCGCACGCCCTCGGGCTTCGGGCCGCCACGGTGCGCGTGCAGATCCTCCGCGGATTCAGGCGTCTCGCACGCCTGGCTCGCGACGAGGGACTAGGGGACATCGAAGGCGTGTTTCCTGCAGAATCCCGCGACGACCAAGACGACGAAGACGAGGACGAACAGTGAAGGGGGATAGGAGTCCAATCATGGAAACCAACGAAGAGATTCGCCGCGCGTTCCAGGCCGTCGTCGACGAGGCCTACCGTGTGTCTGCAGAAACCGGGCGGGAAGTTGAGGACTCACTGCGTCTGGGGCTCGAGCATCCGCTTACCGCGGAGGAGGCTCGACAGCTGCTCGATCACGTGGTTTCCACACTGCGGGACGGGGCGCGTCGTAGGGGCGATTCGGCGGCAACCGAGAAGCTCGCCGGAGATGTCTCGGCGATCGTGGATCGCATCCTTGCTACGCGTGAGCAGCCTGGAAACGCTATGCGACCGTCGTCCGCGCCAGTACAGCTACAGCTGGTCGAGCGCAATGGCATCAAGCCTGTTCCAGTCCGGCCTAAGCCGGTATTCCACGGTCGCGAAGTGCCGATGACGAGCGGTTTCGTGCCTACGTCCGATATGAGGCTGTGGGATCGCAACGAGCGGCTTGACATCCACCTTGCGCAGTTCAGGGCTGTGCAAGGTAGGGAGCCTACGTCGGAAGAACTGCTCGACATCATGCTCAGTAAGATGTCGCTGCCCGGCATTCCCAAGGACGAGAAGGAGGATCAGTTCGCGATCGTGGAGCTCGCCAGGAGCATCTCTATCAACGGTGTTCAGAAGCCACCGATTCTCGATGTGGACGGAACGCTGCTGGATGGAAACCGGCGTGTGGCGGCATGTAACTACATCTTGCATAGCGACGAATTCGATACCGACCAGAAACAGCGAGTCGAGTACGTGTTCGTATGGCAGCTTACCGAACACACGACTGACGACGAGCGGCGCGCTGTAGTTGTGGCGCTGAACTTTGAGTCTGACTGCAAGCAGCCGTGGCCGGAGTATGTGAAGGCAAAGAAGGTGGCGGAAGAATGGCAGGGCATGCTGGCACTCGAGCAGCGGAATCCAGGTCCTCAGAGGCAAGCTGAGATGAAGCGTGCGCTCTCGATGCGGTTCGCTCTTGGACCGGAAACCTCTGTGGTAAACCGCTACATCAAGATGGTCGACTGGGCCGACGAGTTTGAGGACTTCCTCGTGCACGAACGCCAACGCGACGCTCACGAGGTGAAGCATCGTGCCAACCGCTACTTCCAGTACTTCGACGAGCTGGCGAAGGGGACCCGCCCGGGCGGGGTTGCGTGGTCCCTGAACCAGGACGACGCGTTCAAGAAACTCGTCTTTGACTTGTTGTACGACGGCAAGTTCAGCAATTGGCGTCAGATCCGCGAGCTGCGGCACATCTATAACAACCAAGAGGCGCGTGAGATTCTGTCCAAGGCACGCCAAGAGCCCGATCCGGCTGAAGCGGACGAGCACATGGAGAACGCGATCGCCATTGGTCGCAGCAGTCAGGCGGAGCAACGTGAGGTCGGTGCAAATACGCGCATCGAGACTTTCGTGAAGTGGCTCGAGGAGCTTCCAGTTCGTGCCTTCCGCGATGCCATCAAGCCGGAGAACCTGAAGCGGCTGCTCAAGGCACTCCACCTGGTAGAGAAATACGCAGCTTCCGCGAAGAGCTAAGAAGTGCCTGCTGCTAAGGAGCTGTTCGCCTCAATGAATGCCGGAATTGCTGTTGCAGATCTCAAAGTGGCCGACGCTCTCGACCGACTCTACGTGATGCCTAGAGCGGGAACCGATCCGCACCGACTCCGGCAGCGGCTCGAAGCGGACTGTCCGGGACTGGGGATCAAGCGTTCCCATGGCGCGCTATGGGTGGCGGCGGCTGAGGCGCACCGCCTGCTTGAAGTGACCGAGATTGCGCTCCGATGGACCGGTGAGTCTCGGAGGTTCGCTGAGAACAGGCGACGCGCGCGGTTAGTTCACCCGACGCTACGCGCTGAGGTCGCGCGCGTGCTTGCGGCAGGCGCCGTGGACGCCCGAAGGTCGCTGGGCGCTCCTGAGGTGTCCGCCGCGCTTGACGACCACCAGGCTGTCAATGTCGCGGCCATGGCGATCCCGACATCCTACGGGCTGTGTCTCTTCGACGAGCAGGGCCTGGGCAAGACTGTGACCGTGATCTTCGCGTATGACCTTCTGGTAGCTCGGGATCAGATCGACTTCTGTCTAGTTGTCGCACCGAAGAGCATGGTGCCAGAGTGGCCCCACGACTTTGGCCGCTTTAAGCCAGGCTTGTACTCTGTCAAGGTGGCCGCTGGCTCCCGTCGCGAGAAGCGACAGACGCTTGCGTCCCGTGCCGATGTGGTCGTGACAAACTTTGAGACGGCCGTCTCCATGGAGAGCGAGCTGCGAGCGCTGCTTCGCGCGTCAGGAGATCGCGCGATGATGGTTATCGACGAGTCCTTCTTCGCGAAGAGCCTAGACGCAAAGCGGACGAGAGCCATCCGACGCCTGCGGGAGTGGTGTGGGCGAGCCTTCGTGCTTTGCGGCACGCCAGCCCCAAACGCGCCCGAGGATCTGGTTCAGCAATTCAACCTTGTCGACTTCGGTCTTACCTTCGACGGCATCGTTGTTCCGGAAGACAGGCAGTCCCAGCATCGCGTGGTCAAGCAAGCGATGGAGGAGCGTGGCGCATACATCCGGCACCTCAAGAGTGAAGCATTGCCTGATTTACCAAGCAGGCGATGCAGCCGGCTCCTGGTCCCGCTTGCACCGGAGCAATACCGCTTGTATAGCGCGGCGCTGGAGCGGCTCGTCGCGGATCTGCGCATCGTCGACGACGAGGCGTTCCGTCGCCGTATCGCGTCGTTCATGGGGCAGAGATCGACTCTGCTGCAGATTTGTTCCAACCCTGCTTCCGTTGCCCCAGGGTACGTCGAGACCCCAGCGAAGCTCGGCGTGCTGGACCAAGTTCTAGAGGAACTGAGCCGAAGGCGGGAGAAGGCCGTAATCTGGTCTTTCTACGTCGCGTCTATTGAGGCTCTGGTCAACAGATACGGCCGATACAAGCCCGTCCGGTATGATGGGACGGTGACCGATACGCGCGCGCGAAGGGAGGCCGTCCGCCGCTTCCAGGAGGATGGTGACTGCATGCTCTTCATCGCAAACCCGGCCGCTGCAGGAGCCGGGCTTACGCTTCATCGCGCACGCATAGCGATCTACGAGTCAATGTCCAACCAGGCCGCTCATTACCTCCAGAGTCTCGATCGTATTCATCGACGTGGCCAGACAAGAGAGGTGGAGTACTTGATCATCCTTTGCGATAAGACGATTGAAGTGTCCGAGTATGACCGGCTGATCGCGAAAGACCGTTCTGCCAAGAGTCTCTTGGGTGACCCAGAAGAAACCGCTGTGACGCGTGAGGCAATGCTGGCCGAGGCGTTGTCTTTGGCGGGTGTCATGGGCGAGATACCGTGAACAGAAATATTACCTGCACTAGCGAAGCCGGGGCTGGACACGCTCGAAGGGTCGTGTTCCTCGAGGCCTTGGCAGGGCTGCTGGGTTGCTGCACAGACGTGAGCGGTGGGCTTCCTGATGGAAGGAAGCCGGACGTACTCAGGTTCAGTTTCTTCCGAAAGAGACTGTTTATTGGGGATGCCAAGGAAACAGAGGCGCCTGGCTCCGCAGCCACTCGGTCCCGTTTATTCGGATACATCCGCTGGTTCGCAGGCTATGTCGCCACACCGGAGCGAGGAGGCATTCTCGTAATCTGCTTTGGTCGTCGACTGGACGGCCGCCGCTGGCACGACACGATCAAGGCACTCGCGAATGAAGCTCACGTCACGGTCGTGAGGAGTGGTTTGCAGGAGTTTGATTCCGACTGCTCGTTGGTCTGGCTCGTCGCGGGGCAGGGCTTGGCGTGTCGCTTGTTATCGAACGCGGAAGGCTCTTGACCCTTTTCCTCGCACTGTAATGCTGATCGATCCCGCGCACCCCTGCCTTTGCCAAAGCGGTCGGACTGCGGGTGAGTGCTGCTTCCCCGCTGAGCCGCCTATTCTTCATTCAGAGCCGCGGATCACAAGCGCCAACATTCAGGCTCAGCTCTCAGCTCCAGGAATCGGGCCGCTTCCATGGCCACGGCGCTGGAAGCCCTTTGTCTCTTTGAATCAACCCAGCCAAGTCGATGACGAGATCGAGGACATCGCGATGGCGCTGCTTCGTGCCGGTGCTCCTCCAGGGATTGATGATTCTCGCGAACTAATGGAAGCTCTGCGTCCGCTTAGCGTGGCAGTGAGCCGCCTCTCCGAGGCCATCTACGCCGCCCGGTACCACCAATTACAGCTTCTCTTCCGTCTGCGGAGGGTCGTGGTGCAGCAAACCTTCGCCTTCTCTCCTCCTCGGGGGAACGCAGTCGTCAGAATCAATGATCGGCCATTGCAGGCCGAGCTTGAGGCATTTCTGATTCGACTCTCGTCGGCCCTCGACGCTATGGCCAAGGTCCTCTGCATCTTGGGGAAATGGAGCGACAACCACGGGTCATTCAACAAGCTATTGAAGTACCTGCCGAACGTGTCGAGAGAACGGCACGGCACAGAGGCTCGACTACTTAAACTCTTACGTCAGCACGAATCCTGGGCTCAGGAGGTCAAGCAGTTACGGAACGCAGCTGCACACGAGGGGACCACAGGCCAGTTCGTTCCTGTGTCTCACGAGGGGCTTCTGGTCCACGACGCCAAGGTGGCGGGTGTGCGGGCGGGCGAGTTTGCCGTGCGGACTTGGAAAAATGTGAAAGAGCTGGCCCGACAGCTACCCGCCGCGTTCGAGCCAGAAACCAAGAGGTCATGACTCCGCAATGGTAGGCCAGCACGGAGTTCGACCCCATCGTCGTCGAGCCGTAGCTGACGGGGCAAACGATCGACGAGCTGCTAATTCTCCGCACGGCGCACGAGCGGCACGATTCATATATTGCGCGTCATGGTACCGCGGAGACCTGAGGTGATAGAGCAGCTTCTCCGATCCGCCAAGCCCAGCCACGACGGCTTCGTAGCGGTCAAGGTCGAGCCGGCCGAGCTCACGGACATCGCCCCCACCGTGCTCACGAAGGGCATCCACGTACAAGTCATGACGCCGCGCGCTCTGCATGCACGTGATGTAGCGATGGAAGCGGTCGACATATCTCGGTCGGGTGACGAACTGGTGATCGACATTACACGCTATCGGGAACGCGACGAATGGGAGTTGTCCATCACTCCCGAAACGTACGAGCGTCTGTTCGAGCATGTCGTAACGATCTGGGAGGACAGCGTAGGCCGCGACACGCCATTGATTGGAGAGCGGGTGCGGTATTACAAGCCTGCGCTCTCACCAACCGATGTGCAGATGACTGTTGGCGTCCTCTTGGATTCCGCTCGCGTGCCCGATCTTGCAGCTGCCTATTTGATCGGTCTAAGGGTCGCGGCTCAAATCCACGCCGCGACGCTCAGGTTGGCCTTGACGGACGAAGGCGCGCGCGTGGTTCATGAAGCCCGCCCCGATCCCGCCGTTCCCGTTGCCGATTACCTCCGCCTCACGTCGCACGAGCTGGCCCGGCGGAAAGGAATGTTTGACGTTGCCATCGCCCAGACGCCGCGCCGGCTCAGCGGCGTCTTCGACGCGGGACTAGTGACCGTCGAGCTCACTCGCGTCACAGAGGATCGGTATCAGGTCCAGGTCATCTCCGTGCTGGCCCGCTCCGGGAAAATCACGACTATTAGACCGGTGCTGGTGAGCGAGGTCGCTGCGTGGTGCAAGCAAAACGGAGCACCTGTCGATGCGTTCGAGTGGAACACATGCTGACCCGCCCTGCCGGGCTTTGTCATCCCCCCCGTTTCCTCGAATGAGGGGGGGGCGGTCTATGGAGCGAGTGCCTGAGGGCAGTGTCTGCGCGTGGGTGGGCGCCTGAGCTCCCCACGGCCTACTAGGAAGCGGCGATGAAGGAGCGAGATCATCTGCTTGACTACGATGCTGCCAAGCGCGTCATCGAGCTTAGGTTCACTTCCCTAGTCAAGGCACTCCGCGAAGCTTCAGCGCTTGGCCAGCGTCTGTTGCTTGAGCGGGGCAAGGACGGAGTGCTGGTCCCGCCAGGAAATGGCGACGCGTTCTACACCGAACTCTACTTTGTTGGGACTCTCCGCCACACGATTCTCCTGCTTGAGGGCGTCATTGCTCTCTTGGAATGCGGCCTAACCCATCCAGCGCGGATCGTTACTCGAAGCCTGTTCGACCTGCTGGTCTCGGCGACATACATGGACAAGGAATCCGCAACTCCTCTCGCACGTCAATTGCTCTACAGCAGCCTGCGCGACCAAGAAGTGTCGTGGACGGAGGCTGTTCGCACCTTAAGGGATGGCGGAGCGGGTGGTGAGGCCGTAGCGGCTATGGAAGGGCAGCTCAACCGTATCAAGGAAGATGTCGCCAAGGTGTCCTCACCTACTCTTGAGGAACGACCAGCCATGAGATGGTCGGGGCGATCATTCCGGGAGATGGCTAAGCAGGTCGGCCTCGAAATGGAGTACCTCGCCCACTACAAGGACCTCTCCTGGGATGCTCACGGGACGCTGGCCGTCTTTCATATCACCCGGCGGTCAAAAGACGGCGATCTCGTCATGAGAGACATGTTCGACCTGCAGGACACTCGGATGATCGCGACTCTGGCCGGCAGCTGGGCGCTCGGTATCTGTGAAGTGGTGGCCAAGCGGTGGGGGTCCGACATGCGAGCCGTCGAACGTTTGGGCGAGAGCCTTTCCACTGAAGTTGGTTCGGTTGTTTGGCCGGGGAGCCCGCTAACTGAGCCGCGACTGCCGTCGACCGGCGCGCTCGTGCTTGGTCTCGATGTCGGGTTCTCAACGTCAAGAAAAACGTGTTGTGCTTACCTGTTGAGCGTCAATCCGCAGACCAACACGATTGAGCTGGCCGCGCCTGCCGAGCGTTTTAGTCTCCCGAATGCCGCTTCCTCCCTCACAAGCCTGTTCGCGCATGGCGGGCGCCCCATGGTCGTCAGCATTGACGCTCCGCTCACTCCACGTCGTTTGCAGAAATGCCCACCATCCGGTCGTTCGGTCGACAAATGGTTTGCTAAGGGCCGATTCAGCGCGGCGAAGAGGGGTCCGAACGCCACGTCGATTGCGGTTCCAAAGCAAGGGTGGCCCTTGTACTGCGCAGGTATGGACTTGGTGACCGTGCTGGGCGCCATTGACCCCGCTCTCAAGTACGTACCGTTCGATGAACTCGGGGGTGTGCGTGTGCGTGGGATAGTCGAGTGCATACCCAAGCTGTTTCACGCCCTCTTGGTCGAGCCGGCCGTGCTACAACAGCGCAAAGGGCAGATCGACGACTTCCTGTTCCCCAAACTATTCGCTGGGGAGCTGCGTTCCTCTCTCGACGAACTCCTTGGTAGCGTCAAACTCGACGCAGAACTGGAAAGCGAAATACGGCGCGTTGCCGCTAGTCCCTCGCGCTTTCACGAGGAGATCGGCGGACTGGTAGCCGCCATTCAAGGAGCCCTGTTTGTGCTGGGGAGGTGCTCGGCTATTGGCTCTAGTGGCGATCATGAAGGCTATTTCCTACTCCCACCGATAGCGTTCTGGCATGAGGAATGGGCCGAGGCGGCGCGCAGGCTGAGCGAGCCACATGCAACGGTTCGCTTACTCACTTCTCTGTGGCATGTTCCGACGGAGGCCACGTCGAAGTAGCGGAAGACGAGAAGATAGCGAGTTGAAGGCGAGGCTTTACACTTGTCGTTCTTCGATTGAACATTAAGAAATGGCCTGAGAAACGCCTAAAGCCGCCTAAGCGATGCCGCGCGGAAACTTCTGGGAAGCTACGTTCGACCCTGATTGGAATGGGCCGGTCGAGGAAGCCTCTTTGACGGGGCTTGCCGGTAGCAGCGGACTCGTGCAGCGCCGGATCGTTGCGGCCGACGGAAAGCCTGTTTCTGTGAAGTGGAGGAAACGCGATAACACTCCACGGCACTTCCAAAAGTGCGATTTCCGCTTGGAAGTACGAGACTCCTACGTCTCGGATTGCACGTTTTCGGGGTGTCGCTTCAGAGACAGCACCTGGCAGGGAGTCAAGTTCAGCAACTGCACCTTCCAGAACTGCGACTTCTCCGGGATGACGCTGATCCGGTGTCACTTCCTTAGCGACTGCCAGTTTGTCGCCAACTCAGCTTCGGCCGAGTTGTTCCGGATTCAGGACACCGCCGTCAGCGCGTTGGAATTCATTTCAGGACTCCGCACAAACCTCGAGCACCTCCCCAGCTGGACAACGGCCGAATACCAACGGAGCCGCTTCATCGGAACGAAGCAGAAGATCGCGAAGGCGCTCTACAGCGCTACGCGCGACGAAGCAGACCTAGAGTACTTCTATCAGGCTTATGAAGAACTGGTTCGCTGCACGCTCGACCAGGGAGTCGAGCTGCATCGTTTCAAGGGAGAAACACGAGAGCGGAACTCGCAGTGGGAGTTTGCGAAGCGCTCGTTTCCAGCGCGCGTTGAGAGGTCGATCGTTCTACTATCCGCTTGGCTCACCAATTGGGGTCGGAGCGTCTTCAGGGCCTGTCTATTCTTGGTTGCCGTAGTGGTTGTATTCGCCGGCCTTTATGCGACAATCGACCCTCGCTGCGGTTCTGCGGGAGCACTTCACGTCATCGGCAGGGCGCTTCTCGAGGCGGTGAACATCACTCTGGTTGCCGGCTATACGGCCTATTTTCGTGACGGGGCGCCTCTCCTGGATAGGGTGCTTTGGGTTGTGAACCTCGCGCTTGGTCTTTTTTGGTATTCTCTCATCATTCCAGTTCTTTCAAGGCGGATCCTTCGCTAAGTGCTGCAATCACGGTCCGGACTAGTGCAATCTCAGATTGCCGAGGAGGCTCTCGGCGCGGTGTCCGATGCTGCGACCGCTGTAATGGTGTTTGGTAGTTTCGCCCGCGGCGATGCGTCGCAGGACTCGGATATCGACGTCCTTGCACTCGCGCATCGTCGCTCACGGCCCGCCAGAACCGGGCGTGTGAATGTGTCCGTGTATGATGAGAACACGTTGGTCGCAATGGCCGAACATGGCGCATTGTTTGTGCTACACCTGCGAAATGAGGGTCAAATCCTACGAGATCATGAAGGCAAACTGAGGCACTGTCTCGATTCCTATCGTGCACCGAGCAGCTATGAGACCTTGCGTGCGACGTTGCGAGGGGTGGCTAACCTCCTTGATGCGTCAGAGAGCGAGTACAGTCAGCGATGGGGGGCATACAACGAGCTGGCGGTATTCTTGCTTCGGAGTCTTCTTTACGCGCATTTCGCGGAAGAGGGTCATCCTGTGTTCTCCCTTCGGGTCATCAAGAAGAGAATGCCGCGACAAAATCTCGACGTTGCGTTGAGTTTGAAAGCGGGGCGGACACCCAGGTTCGCTGAATTTGGAGTTGCTCGCGGGCTTGTCGAAGAGTTGCTCGGCTCGCCGGTTCGAAACCCTTTTGGGACGGCTGAAGCCCTCATTACCAATTTGGCCGCAGAGAATCCATCTGTCCTAGCGTTTGGACTCCGGCTCCTGGGACGGCAGGAATCGGGGTTTGGTTACGACCTCTGGACCATGACTGACTAAGTGCTATGAATTTCTTTGTTGTTGGGGACATTCACGGTTGTTCGGCACAGCTCCGCGTCTTGCTTGAGCATCGCGAACTTTACCGAGACAGGCAAGTTGTGTTTCTCGGCGATTTCGTCGATGTCGGGCAGGACTCTCCCGGAGTGATAGATCTGCTTCTGGCCTTTCGCGCCAAGCGACCCGAGACAGTCTTCTTGCAAGGCAACCATGATGTTGGGCTGCTCACCTACCTGCGCTCAGGCGATTTCGCCGCGTATGCAGAGGCCGGCGGAATCGCGACAATTCGAGCGTACTGCGGAGAGGTTCATGGGGACGTTCGCGCTGCGCTCGAACGGGAGTTGCCCCAAACGCATTGTGGGTTCCTGCGAGATCTGACACCGTACTTCGAGACGAAGGACTATCTGTTCTCACACTGTGGCTATTCTCCAGAGTCGCCCTTGGACCGATCTGTGGAAACGATGGTCCTCCAGAGTCATCAGCGGCTGTTTGAGAACAGCGTGCCTCTCGGAAAGCTTGCGGTCTGTGGCCACTATTTTCAGCGGACCCGCAGACCGTTCATAAGCGAACGAGTGATTTGTCTCGACACGGGCTGTGGGATCCTTGGCGGGCCACTGTCTGCTGTACTGTTGCCTGACTTCCGCATAGTTCAGGTTTCGACGGATTTGAGTCTTTCGGAAGGGCCGGCGTCTAGACCGAAGTCGGTGCTGGGCTGACGCTTCCACATTCGTGCTGGTGCGTCGACGGCCCAGCTGCCAGCGAGTCAAGCCCTGCAACAGATCAACCTGCAGTTCAAGAGGTGATTGACTAGGTGGGGATTTCGACCCCTTCCCATTGCACCGGTTCGATCGCGAAAGACTTGACCATCTGATACCTGCGGAGCATCCGGAGGCGGGGTGCCAGGACCGCGTCCGTGATGATCGGCAGCCGCCAGCGGGGATCGGCCATTGCGGCCAAGTGCTCGTTGTGGGTTAGGTAGAAGTGGCCTTGGCTCCCTGCCGTGCCTTTCACTTCGACGTGCAGCTCTCCGAGCCGCGTGTGACTCGCAAGAAGATCGTAGCCGCAGGCCTTGGATTCACGGCTCTGGACCTTATATCCCCTTGCCTCTAGCCACTTCTGTGCAGCGCGCACTGCTGCCCGCTCGACCTTCTTTGACGGCTTGCGCCAAGGCCCGCTGACGCGGACGCCAGCTCGACTAGTGTTGGACGCAGCTATGGCACGGCCGAAGGCCACGTAGAAATTCTTGGCCTCACTTGCCAGCGCGTGCCGGGACCTTCGTGTGAGAGGAATGGGGTAGGGTGAGTAGATCCCGAATCGATTCGGGCTGTCGTGCGGCTGGTCTACACGCTGCGGGCGATCTGGCCGTGATTCGCCGCCTCACCTCACCCAAGAACCCGCGGCGCAACCCTCTCTCCGCGGGGCGGCAGTTCGATGATCGCCGAGCTGCGAGCGCTTGAGCAGGTGCTTGCTGATTGGCGGGGGGACGCGCAGATCCTGCGTCGCCAGGGCTACGATCACGAGGCGGAGCAGATCGAGCGCTTCGCCGTGGATGTCGCTCGGGCCGCTGAGGACTACCTCCGCTGGCTCTCCGAAGACGAAGCGCTGCTCCGCTCAGGACGCTCGCGTGGCTGGCTTCGCTCGCGCTTCCCGGAATGGGAGCGGGCGGGACACGCTCGCCGGGACAGGGAGCGGCGCTTATATAGGATGCTTGTGATTCCGCAGCGCGCCAATACGCTCGCTGCCCGCGAAGCGGGTCGACGGGCGGCCTTGGATGGGAGGGTCGCTTGACGCTAGGTCGCAAGACGATCGCCCTGTTTGGCCCAACGAGGGGTCGCGTGCGCGTGTTCGTCGAGCGGGGGGGCGACCTGATCCGGGTGCAGTGGTATGAGCAGGGCCGCCTCCGCAAACAGTCCTGGCCGAACACGCCCGATGGGCGCGCCGAGGCCAAGGCATGGGCGAAGGGATTCGCGGAGGCTCGTGTCCTTGGCCCGGTGCTGCCGCGCGAACGCCTCACGCTCCGCGCGCTTTGGGAGAAGTACGCCGAGGCCGAGTTCCCTCACCTCCGCCTCAAGACTCAAACCCTGTACAGGGGCTACTGGCGGAAGTGGGAGCTGTTTCTCGGGCGGGAGTTCATCGCCGAGGACGCTCGACTTGAGCACCTAGACCAACTACGGAATGCGCTCCGGCGCCAGGGCATCGCGGTAGGCCACGTCCAGCGGACGATCCGGCTTGTGAAGACGGTGTACGGCTGGGCCGAGCGACGCGAGCTTCTGGGCCGGAACCGCCTCGCAGGGTATCGCTTCAAGCGGGCGAAAGACGAGCGCGATGTGCCGCCGCCCGAGTACTCTGTCCAGGAGCGGGAGCGTCTGAGCACCGCGCTGTCGCCGCATCGGGCGGACCAGTGGCGGCCGTGGATGGCCGTCACGGTCGCCGCGCACCAAGGTGCACGGATGAACGCGATCCTGCACCTGCAGTGGGCGGATGTCGACTTGGAGTCGCGCACGATTGTTTGGCGGGCACGCTGGGACAAGACGGGGCGGGAGTGGCGACAGCCCTTGACCGAGGCTGCGGCCGGGGCCCTAGGGATCGCGTGGGTCTGGCGGGAGCGTGATGCCTACGCGGGGCCCTGGGTGTTCTACTCAAGCCACGCGCGCAAGCGCGCCCTGGGCGACGACCCGAGGGCGGTTTACCATCCGACGGCGCTCTTACGGGCGCTACGGCTCGCAGAGGCTCGTGTCGGCGTTACCCATCGCCCCTACCGGGGCATGCATGGCTTCCGGCGTGCGGTGGCGGGCGACGTGGCGAGGTCGACGGGCAATCTGAAGCTCGCGATGGAGTACATCGGCGATACCGACATCCGGCGAGCGCGGGAGTACATCCAGGTGCGTCCCGACCACCTCTAAGGAAGCTGCGTCAGTGATGGATCGGGACCGTCCCAACCGTACCCAGACCGTACCGGAGCCGGGGGCCGCTGCCGAGCCCGGATTGGAACTCGTTGGGGCAGGTGGACCTACGGAGCTCCCGAGGCAGGACTCGAACCTGCGACCCGCCGGTTAACAGCCGGCTGCTCTACCAGCTGAGCTACTCGGGAATGTCGCGGGACAAATATCGCGAACCAGAGGAGCGACTTCAACCAGGCCGGGAACCTCGTCCGTCATCCGTTGTCCGTTATCCGTCATCCGTGATCCGTGGCGCGCCGGGCACCAACGGATCACGGACGACGGACAACGGTTGACGGACAGGCAGCTCCACGAGCGCCATACCTCCCAGGATCAGCGCCCCGCCCGCCCACTGGGCGAGCGAAAGTCGCTCTCCCACGACGAGCCACGAGGCCGCGGCCGCAAACAGCGGCTCGAAGCAGAAGATCAGCGCCGCGCGCGCCGCCGACATGTGACGCTGCGCCGCCGCCTGCAGCACGAAGGACAGGGTGCTCGCGAACACAACCGTCCAAGCGAGCGCCGCGACGAAGGCCGGCGTCCAGTCGATCCGCGGGTGCTCGAACAGGGCGGCAGCGACCGCCGCGACGAGAGCCGTGCTCGCGATCTGTATCCACACGAGCCGGCGCGCCTCGCTGTGACGGGACAGCTCGCTGACGGCCACGATCTGTCCGCCGAAGCAGAGGGCGCAGACCAGGGTGAGGAGGTCGCCGCGGTTCAGGCCGCCGGCGTCCGGGGCGGTGAGGAAGTACATGCCCACGCCGGCCACGGCGAGCGCGGCGGCGGCGAGCCAGCCGGGGCGCTGGCCCAGCACCACGAAGCCGATCACGGGGGCGAGCACCGATGAAATGGCCACGATGAACGCCGAGCGGGACGGGGTCGTGACGAGGAGCCCGAAGGTCACGGACACGAAACCGACCGCGACCAGCGCGCCCAGCAGCAGGCCGCCCCATAGCTCCCGGCCGCGAGGCAGGGGGGTGAAGCGCGTCCCCGGCGCGAGCAGCAGCGCCGCGATCCCGAAGCGGACGGTGAGGAATGCGAGCGGTGTCGCGTAGGCGAGCCCGGTCTTCACCGCCACGAAGCTTGTCCCCCACATGGCGGTGGCGACGAGCAGCGTCAGATCCGCTTGGCGGCGGGTCACGCGCTCAGTGGGGGAGGGGCGCGTCCAGCACGTCGCGCACCTTGCGCGCCAGCCCTTCGGGCGTGAACGGCTTCTGGATGAACGCGGTGCCGGGATCGAGCGCGCCGTGCCGCGCCACGGCTTCATCTGCGTAGCCGGACATGTACAGCACCCGCGTGGCGGGGCGGATCTCCGCGAGCCGTTGCATCAGCTCGCGACCGTTCATTTCGGGCATGACGACGTCGGTCAGGAGCAGATGAATCGGCCCGTCGTGTCGCGCGGCGATCTCCAAGGCTTCCCGGCCCCCCGCGGCCACCAGCACGTCGTAGCCGGCCAGCTGGAGCACCTTGCGCGCCAGGATCCGCACCAGCGGCTCATCCTCGGCGACCAGGACCGTCTCCGTCCCCGCCGCTGGTCGGGCGACCGGCTGCGGGCGGTCGGCTGGCTGGACCGGCTCGGACACACGGGGGAGATAAACCTGGAATACCGCGCCCTGGCCGGGCGCGCTGTCTACCGCGACGGAGCCGCCGCTTTGCCGCACAATGCCGTACACCGTGGCGAGACCGAGACCGGTGCCCTGGCCGCGCGGCTTGGTGCTGAAGAACGGCTCGAACAGATGGGCCACGGTCTCGGCGTCCATCCCCACACCGGTGTCCGACACCTCCAGCCGCACGTGGCGCCCGGGCGGCAGCTCGGGCGCGGGCGCGGCCTCGGCGCTCTCCACGTCGACGTTCGCGGTGGCGATCATCAACCGCCCGCCTTGCGGCATCGCGTCCCGCGCGTTCGCGGCGAGGTTGACGATGACCTGCTCGAGCTGCCCCGCATCCGCCCGCACGGCCCCGAGGTCTGGGGCGAGCGCGGTGGACAGGTCGATGTCCTCGCCGATCAGGCGGCGCAGCAGCTTGCTGAGGTCGGTCACCAGCCCGTTCAGGTCGAGCACGGTGGGGTACAGCACCTGGCGCGCGCTGAACGCGAGCAACCGGCGGATCAAGTCTTTGGCGCGCGTCGCCCCGTCGCGGATGATCTCGATTTCCTCACGGTGCGCGGCCCCGACCGGCGTGTCGAGCAGCAGCAGCTCGGCGGCGGCGAGAACCGCCGTGAGGACGTTGTTGAAGTCGTGGGCGAGGCCGCCCGCCAGCCGGCCGACTGCCTCCATCTTCCGGGCTTGCAACAGCTGTTGTTCGAGCCGCCGGCGTTCGCGGCGCCCGGCCGCGTCCTCAACCGCCCGGGCCACCGCCGATGCGAGGCGCTGCAACCGGTCCTTCATGACGTAGTCGGTCGCGCCGGCCTTCATCGCCGTCACGGCGGTGTCCTCTCCAACGCTCCCCGATACCACGATGAATGGCACGTCGGAGCCGTTCGCCCGCAGCAGGGTGAGGGCGGCCGGGGCGTCGAACCCGGGCAGGTAGTAGTCGCTCAACACGACATCCCACGCTTGCGCATCCAGCGCGGCCTTGAGCTGCGCCGCGGTCTCGACGCGCACGTGGGTCGGCTCGAAGCCGCCCTGACGCAACGCGCGGAGCTCCAGCGTCGCGTCGGACTCGGAGTCCTCAACGATCAACACGCGCAAGGGGATGGGACGCTCCGACGCCTGGGGGGTCATGCCAGTTGCGCAAGGTAACGACCCGTCGGCGACGCCGCGATGCGGGCGATGTCTTCCGGCGTTCCCTGCGCCACCACGCGCCCGCCCGCATCGCCCGCCCCCGGCCCCAGCTCGATGACCCAGTCGGCCCGCTTGATGACGTCCAGGTGATGCTCGATGACCAGCACGGTGTGCCCTGCGTCGACCAGCCGATCCAGCACGCGGCACAGCGTGCGCACGTCGTCCACGTGAAGGCCGGTGGTCGGCTCGTCGAGGATGTACAGCTTGCGGCCGGCGCGCGACTTGCTCCCTCCACCCAGCGCCAGCTCGCGGGCGATCTTCAAGCGCTGGGCCTCGCCGCCCGAGAGGGTAGTGGCCGGCTGGCCCAGGCGGAGGTAGCCGAGCCCCACCTGCTGCAAGTGCCACAGGGCGCGCGCCAGACGTGGCTGGTGGTGGAACCGCCGCAGCGCGTGGTCGACCGTCCACTCGAGGACATCGTGTATCGAGCTGCCGTCCAGCTTCACCTCGAGCACTTCCTTCTTGAAGCGCTTGCCCTCGCACACCTCGCAGGGCACGAACACGTTCGCCAGGAACACCATGTCGACCAGGACGTGGCCGGCGCCCTCGCACGCGTCGCACCGCCCCCCGGCCACGTTGAACGAGAACGTACTCGGTGTGTAGCCGCGCGCGCGGGCGAGCGGCTCGGCGGCGAACAGCGCGCGCAGCTCGTCGAACGCCTTGATATATGTCACGGGATTGGACCGCGGCGTGCGACCGATCGGCGCCTGATCGACGAGCACCACGTCGCTGATCGCCCCCCCCTCCCACCCCTCCAGCGCGTGCACCTCGCCGACCGGCTCGCCCAGGTGCTGTTTCGCGCTGGTGCCACCCGTGAGCCGGGCCTCGAGCTGGCGGTACAGGACATCGTGCACCAGGGTCGATTTCCCCGACCCCGACACGCCGGTGACGGCCGTGAGCGTGGCCAGGGGGATACGCGTGTCCACACCCTGCAGGTTGTGCAGCCGGGCGCCCTTCACCGTGAGCCACCGCTTCGTCGGGCGGCGGGCCGAGGGCACGCCGATCCGCTTCTCGCCCGAGAGGTATTGCCCGGTCAGCGTCCCGGCCTCGCGCACGCCGGCCGCCGGGCCCTGGTAGACGAGCTGCCCGCCGGCTTCGCCGCTCGACGGCCCGAGCTCCACCATCCAGTCGGCGGCCCGCATGGCGGCCGGATCGTGCTCCACCACGACGACGGTGTTTCCCGCATTCGCGAGGCGCCGCACCAGACCGAGCAGGCGCTCCGTGTCGGCGGGGTGCAGCCCGATCGTGGGCTCGTCGAGCACGTACAGGGTGTCCACGAGGTGCGCCCCGAGCGCGTTCGAGAGCGCGATCCGCTGGGCTTCCCCACCCGAGAGGGTGCGGGTGAGCCGGTCGAGCGTGAGGTAACCCAGCCCGACGTCATTCACGAAGGAGACTCGCGCGCCGAGCTCGCCCAGGATGTGGACGGCCACAGCGCGCTGGAAGCCCGTGAGCTCGAGCCCCGTGATCCAGTCGTGCAGCGCGCCCGCCGTGAGGCGGGCGACTTCAGCGATCGTCCGGCTACCCACCTTCACCGCCAGTGCCTCGGGCTTGAGGCGCGCGCCGCCGCAGGCGGGACACGTTTTCGCGAGCTGGTACTGCCGCAGGAAGACCCGGATGTACTGTTTGTAGCGCTTCGCCTCGAGCCGCTCCAGGAACGGGAACATGCCGAGGAAGCGCCCGCTGGAGCCGTGCAGCAAAAAGTGCCGGTCGCGCTCCGAGAGATCGCGCCAGGGCGTGTCGAGCCCGATGCCGCGGGCGCGCGCCACTTCGCGCAGGATCCGGCGTCGTCCCTCGTAGCGCGGCTTGGTCCACGGGTCGAGGGCTCCCCCGGCGAGCGTCCGCCGTGGATCGGGGACGATGAGCGATTCGTCGTACTCGAGCACAGCGCCGAAGCCGTTGCATCCCGGGCACGCGCCGCGGGGGTTGTTGAACGAGAAGAGAATCGGCGTCAGCGCAGGGGCGGCGGCGCCGCACTGTGAACAGGTGGGGTGGGCGGAGAAGCGGCGCCGGTCGCCGTTCTCGAGCGCCACGGCTACGCCTTCGCCCTCGCTGAATGCGGTCGCCACGGCGTCGGCGAGCCGCCCCCGGTTCGGCTCGGCGGCGGGCAGCCGGTCCACCACCACCAGCACCTCCCGGGCCTCCCGCACCCGCTGCTCCGCGTCCGCCGCGTCGAGCCGCACGACCGCGCCGTCGAGCTGGGCGCGCACGAACCCCGCCGCGCGCAGTTGGGCTGCGACCGCCACGTCGGGGCGATGGGCGCTCGCCGGGAGGGGGAAGGCGACGAGAATTGCGGATTGCGAATTTCGGGTTGCGGATTGGCTGCGGTCGTCTTTCAAATCCGCAATCGCCAATCCGCAATCCGCAATCAACGCGTCGACCGCCTCCTCCACGGTATCGACCTTCACCTCGTGCCCGCAGCGCACGCAGTACTGTGTCCCCACGCGGGCCCATAATAGGCGCAGGAAATCGTAGATCTCGGTGGCGGTGCCGACCGTCGAGCGGCTGCTCGTGGTGGGGTTCTTCTGCTCGATCGCCACCGCCGGCGAGATGCCCTCGATCGCATCCACCAGGGGTTTAGGCATCCGGTCGAGGAATTGCTTCGCGTAGGTCGAGAGCGATTCGATGTACCGCCGCTGGCCCTCGGCGTAGAGCGTATCGAACGCGAGCGTGCTCTTGCCGGACCCCGACGGCCCGGTGATCACCGTGAGCGCGCGCCGGGGCAGCTCTACAGTGATGCCCTTGAGATTGTGCTGCCGCGCGTTGCGGATGATCACGCGGTCTGGAGACGATGGCATAACCCCATAACATACAAACGGGGAGAAGGGAGAGGGGAGAGGTACGTGACGGTACTGACCTCTGCGTTCTCCCCTCTCCCCATCGACCACACCGCGAGCTAGCTTCGGCGCAACCATGGCCCTAGCGTTGACGCCGCGACTGCTTCGTCGCGGTCTGGAGCTGTTCGCCCTCATTTCCCTCGCCGGCGTCGTCGGCCTGCTGTTCTACGGCAACAACTTCCGAGCCTTCATCGGCGCATTGCTCGGTATCCGCTGGGGATGGCTGTTCGCGGGCCTCGGCCTCGCGTCTATGGACTGGTTCGGCGGCGGGGCCCGGCTGTGGGTGGTGGCCCGGCACGTGCATCCGGGCGTGCGGCTGCGCGACATGGTCATCGCGGGCGGCATGAGCGCCTGGGCGGCGTACCTGACACCGTTCCAGACGGGGGCGGGCCCCACCATGATGTGGGTGATGCGGCGCGCCGGCGTGCGGCTGCCCGAGGCCATGACGTCCACCTTCATGACGTTCGTCGCAACGGTCGCGTTCTTCGCCATCACCGGCCCGCTCGCCATCTACCTCGGCGCCGGCAAGTCGCTCGCGCAGCACAACGTCGTGTTGGGCATCACGTACTACGGGCTGTTCCGCACCAGTCTCACGATCTTCGGCGTGCTCGGCGTCCTGATGCTGGTGGCGCTGGGGTTCCCGGCGCGGCTGCGGGACGGCGTCCATTGGCTGGCCGGACGGCTCGAGCGCAGGAGCCACCCGATCGCGGCCCGGATCGAGCAGCTCCGGGGTGGGATCGACCGCGCGCATGAATGCATGGTGGCGTTCGCCAGCGCCAGGGGCTGGCTCGCGCTCTTGTGGGCGGTGCTCCTGTCGGCTCCGTCACACGCGAACAAGCTGCTCGCAGGCTACGTGGCGCTGCGCACTCTCGGCATTCCGGCGAACTTCGTCGACATCCTTCTGCTCCAGACGTTCATTACGTTCCTGTTGTACTTCGCGCCCACGCCGGGCGCCTCGGGGCTCGCGGAGCTGCTGTCGGCGGCCGTGATGTCGATCTATGTGCCGCGCGAGATCACGCCGACCTACATCCTCATCTGGCGTTTCATCAACAGCTACGCGACGGTCATCGTGGGCTCGTTGCTCTTCTGGCAGTGGCTGCGGCGGGGGCTGATTGGGCGGGAGGAGTCGGTGACTGCGGAGCTCACAGGCTGAAGCCCCGTAACCTGTGTTTCCTTGCGCGGTTACACGCTCAGGCGTAACTTCCGGCGCGAGGTTTTTCCAGCTGAGGAGCCCTCCCAGATGTCGCTGCTGGAGCTCGGCGGTCAGACGTTCACCATCCCGGTCGGCGAGGTAGCGCTCGGGAGCGACGCGAGTTGCGCCATTTCCGTCGCGGGGCCCGGCGTCCTCCCCCGCCACGCACTGCTCGCCGGCCAGCCGGACGGTCAGGTAGTCATTCGCAAGGCCTCGCCCGCGGCTGACGTGCTGATCAACGGCGTGCGGTTGGGCGCCGAGCCGACCCCACTACTGCACGGCGACAAGATCGAGGTCGGGGGGCAGGAACTCACGTTCGTCGACGAGCGCCGCTCGGGGAGCACCCAGTCTGTCCAGGCGCTCAACCTGCCGCCGAACATGGCCCAGGCGATGGGCGGGGCAGGGGGGCCGGGGAGGGCCAAGTCGGCGGCCATCGGCACGACGGGAGGGCGGGTCGTGAGCCTCACCGACGGCCGCGAGTACGTGATCACCGGGCCGTCGCTCGTGTTCGGACGCGAGGCGGGGTGCGATGTGGTCGTGGCGGGCAAGGATGTCTCCCGCCGGCACGCCGAGATCGTGCAGACCCCCAAGGGTTACCTGCTCGTCGACTCGAGCACCAACGGCACGTTCGTGAATGAAGAGCAGGTGCAGGGGCAGCGGCTGCTGGCGCGCGCCGACGTGATCCGCCTCGGGGAGGAACAGTTCCGCTTCTACGCGGATGTGGCGGCACCCGCGTCCAGTCCTCCCTCGCCCCTCCCTCCGCAGGGGACGGCCGCTAGCGCGCCGCCGGCCGCCCCCGCGCCGCCGAGCGCGCGCCCCGGCACTCCGGCCGTGCCGCCAGCCGCCGGAGACCGTCTCAGGCACACGGTGCACGGCCTCGAGGCCGCCACACCGAGCCGGGTGTCCCAGGGTGGCGCGCTAGCCAATTTCCTGGTGCGGAGCGGCGCACTCAAGGGGCAACGGCTCCAGGTCAAGACGCCGGTCGCGAACATCGGGCGCGCCGAGTACAACGACCTCGTGATCCCCGATCCGTCGGTCTCGACCACGCACGGGAAGCTCCAACGGCGCGAGGGCATCTGGGTGTTGGTGGACCTCGAATCGACCAACGGCTCCTTCGTGGACGGCGAGCGGATCAAGGGGGACGCCCCGCTCGCGCCTGGGGCGCTGGTGCGGTTAGGCGACGTCCAGCTCGTGTTCGAGCCCACCGACGACGCGCTCGGTGTCGCGAAGGGCGGGGGCACGCAGGTGCTCAAGACGCCGCATTCCCTCGCTCCCGCTCCCGCCCCCGCTGCCCCCCCCGCCGCCCGTCCGCCCGCCCCCCCCAGGACGGCGGTTCCAGGGAAACCGTTGCCGACCGCCCCACCGCCGAAGCCGGGCGCGAAGCCCGCCCCGAAAGCCGGGCCCAAGCGGCCGGTCGCGCAGCAGCCGCCAGCGAAGAAGGGGAAGGGTTGTGGGGCGAGTGCCGCCGCCTTCGTGCTGGGGTGCGCGGGGCTCGCGGCGCTCGTGCACCGGCTGCTCGGCTAGCGGAGTCCCGTGCACATCACCTGCGCCGGCCGCAGCGACGTTGGCATCATCCGCTCGGGCAACGAGGATAACTACCTCATGGTGCCCGATCGCGGGATCTTCGTGGTCGCCGACGGGATGGGTGGGCACGCGGCGGGCGAGGTAGCGAGCGAGATGGCGGTCCGCTTCGTGGCTCGCGAGCTGGGCTCGCTGAAAGGCCTGTCCGACGACCAGGTGGCGGACCGGATGCGCACTTCGATCCGGGGCGCGAACGGCGCCATCTTTCAGCGCACCCTTACCGAGCACGACAAGCGTGGCATGGGGACCACCGTCACCGCGCTGGTGCTGTACGATACGCGCTTCCTGATCGGCCAGGTGGGCGACAGCCGGGCGTACCTGTACCGCGACGAAAAGCTGATCCAGCTCACCAAGGACCACTCCTACGTGCAGGAGCAGGTCGACGCCGGCTATCTGACTCCCGAGCAGGCGCGATCGCATCCCTACAGCAACGTGATCACCCGATGTGTGGGTGCGAACAGCGACGTGATGCCGGACGTCTACCTCGGCACGGTGAAGCCCAGGGATCTCTTCCTCCTCGCCTCCGATGGGCTGACCGGGATGCTCGAGGATCCCCAATTGGCGGAGCTCCTGGCGGGAGCCCGCATGCCTCAGGAGCAGGTGGACGACCTCATCGTTGAGGCGAACCGCCATGGCGGGCTCGACAACATCACGGCGATCATCATCCGGATCGACTCGGTGGACGCCCTCGTGGGGGACGCCACGCAGGGGACGCAGCCGGGGGTTCGGCCGCAGTGACTGGCGCGGGGGACGATCGGCGTACTGTCTAGCTCTAGGCCGGGCCAGCTAACTCTAGGCCGGCGGGCATCGGCCGTCCGATGAGTCGCGAGTGAACTCGCGGCTCGGCCTCGGCCCGTAAACGGGCGGGTGGTGCGCTCCGCTTCAGCGGACGATGCCGAGCCGTGGCTTCAGCCGCGCACCCCGGCGAGCGGCACCGGATTGCTGGCCCCCGTCCCTACCTCACCAGCGTCCGCCCGTCGTTCACCCGTGCGGCCACCTCCTCCCGCGGCAGCATGACCAGTTCCACGATCGCTTTCGCCTCTATCCGCGCCTCGCCGAGCACGAACACCCGCAGCCGCCGGGCCGAGCGGTACAGCTCGTTCGCGACTCGCGGCAGACCGAGGTGCGCCGCGGCTTCGGCGCCCGCCAGCTGGATAACCGTGCCATCGCGCTTCACCAGCGGCAGGTCGAGCGCCAGCATGTCAGGCTTGGCGGGGAAATCGAGGAACAGCTCGCCCGGGGCGAGCCCCACGTCGCGCGCGAGCCGATCTTCCACGCGCTCGAGCAGGTCGGGGTCCACGCCCGGCCACGCCGGAGTTTCCGCGGGCAGCTCCGTCGCGGGGAGGTCGACGGCGCGTTTGGCGAGCCGGCGCTCGCGCAGCCCGCGCGCCAGGCCGGTCGAGTCCTCCCCCAGCAGCTCATGGATCAGCCCGTCGTCGGTAGCCACGGCCACGGCTTCGGGCCGGAGCCGCCCGGCGGCGATCGCGCAGCGCACGAGCCGCTTGAACATCGAGGTGGCACTGCGCACCGCGTGGTGCCAGTAGACGTTGCGGTACATCTGGTACTTGGCGAAGAGCAGCGACTCGAGTGCCGCGAGCCCTTTCTCGTGCAACCCGAGCGCCAAGCGCTCCGCCCCTCCGACTCCCCCCCCCCCCCCCCCCCCCCCCCCCCCCCCCCCCCCCCCCCCCCCCCCCCCCCCCCCCCCCCCCCCCCCCCCCCCCCCCCCTTCCGAAACCGGGGGGGGGGGGGAAACCCCTGCCCCCCCCCCCCCCCCCGCCC